>Ga0181523_10001419_pt1 | contig 25428 bp, 22 predicted proteins | sample PEATcosm2014_Bin_43_FD_119752 | JGI IMG/M metagenome (GOLD analysis project Ga0181523, IMG submission 119752) | Peatland microbial communities from MTU Mesocosm Facility, Houghton, MI, USA - PEATcosm2014_Bin05_30_metaG | ecosystem: Environmental > Terrestrial > Soil > Wetlands > Peat | place... | reverse complement strand
TCTAGCGTGCTCGGTCAGAAATTTGACTGTATTCACTAGCTGGGACTGGTGGGGAATCTCCGACTATGGCGAGATCAGCCGCACTGCCACGGGAGACGGGCCGTTGCCAAGAATCGGCTGTCCTGTGGCGTTGGTGCAACCAGCCATGTTGATGATCGTCACGGGGATCTGATTGGCTACTGGTGCTGGCAAAACCAATGATTGAGGGTTCAGGAACACCTGCAGGAAGCCGATCACGGTGACGGGGTTCGTCGGGTTTACGAAGGAACCGTCGTTAATTACTGGAATCGTCGCCAGGGAATCGCTGATCAGAACATCCTTTCCAACTGCACCCGTAACCGGGTTCTGGTTGCCCGCCAGGAACTCAAAGGGAGGGTTCGGCGTCACCGTAGGATCGATGCTGTCGGAGTCTCCTGCCGCACCGTTGTAGTGGATGAGGCATTCTGAAGCCGTAACCGTGTCGGCATCGCGAGTTGTGCCGTAGGCGCTTACATCGATGTTGATGGTAGAAGGGTTGATGGCTGAATTAACGCCACAGGAAATGGTTTGCTGGACACAGCCTGCAACGGCAAGCTGATACGAATTGAAGCCCGCACTGCAGGCGGGCAGCGGCTGCGCGGGGGTAGGGAAAGCGGGTGCGGGGTTATCCATGGCTACCGGATAGTACTGTCCGGGCACGGGCAAGGGGATTGGGGAAACGATGCTGCAATCGCCGCACCTGGCGAAGAGGCCATTGGTATTGGGACTGGCACCGGTCGTGTTCGGCCAACCTTGACCAACCAAGCCAGGGTTGGAAATGGCACCGGTCGGCGAGAAAATCGGGTTTGCCGGTGGGCTTGTGTTCGTTTGCGTGGGATCGATATTCGGCAGCAGCCACGGTTTCACGCACATGGGCGCGACAGGGGTAGTCGTGGTACCGAATGGTGCCCCAGCAGGTAACGACGGATTGTAGGCTTCCGCGGTGGCCGATGCACCGACGGTGACTGATGTAGTGCCCCATATGCGCGCGAAGAATGTTGGCAGATTGGTGATTTGCACTTTCACGGTGACCGTCGGGTTGGTACCGGTTCCACCAAAAACGACGGAAGTGACGTTAGCGGCGGTCAAGTACGATCCTGCCACTTGGTTCTGCTCTGCGACCTGGGTGGCGACATTTTGGGCGGTGGTTTCCGCACCGGGTAGCAAGGTGGTGTTCGAGGTCGCCCCCGAGTTAGCGAGCACGCGCGCGCCTGCCAGGGCCGCACTATCGGCCGCCAGTTGCGCCTCGCTGCGCGCGGTGTAGAGCGTTACCACGTCGATCGAAAGCGCGGCCATCGCTCCGATCACAAACAGCATGAAGACCGCAACCAGCGTGATGATGACCCCTTGCTCGTTCTTCCGCCCCAAGATGTCCTTCTTTCGACGCATACATCCTCACATCTGGTTGTGGACCGTCGCGGTCTCGGTCAATTGCGTTGGGGTCGAATAGCCGTTTGGGCCCGGGAACAATAATTGAATCACACTACCGAACCGCCAATGATATGGATACTGCACGGTCACCTGTGTGTCGACGGTTGTAGGTTGTTGTCCGGGTGCGGGTACCCAGCCGCGGTTGATGATGATGACCAGATTGTCGCCAGGATAAGCGCTGTTACAGCTGGAAATTGTGTAAGTCCATATTAGTCCAGCGCCGGCGGCTGCTGTGCCCGGCGCGCTGCAAGTTCCGCTCGGCAGCACTGCGCTGCCGACCAAGGAATTGAAAACCGCTGTCGCCACTATCTGCAGCGAGTAAGGCCCGTTCGAGCCGACGGGGGGTAAGGGAACCAAGTCGCTAGTCGGCTGGGCCCCGGCAATGATGGCGCCTTCCTGCGCCGCCTGCGCAATCTTCTGTTTCTGGTTGAAAGCGCCGCTAAAATCGTAGATGCCCACGACAAATACCACCAGAAGCGGCAATGAGATCGCGAATTCGAGCAGCGCCGCACCCTGCGCATCCCTCAGAAGACTGATCGTCCGATGATGCAGAATTCGCCAGCAGAACATCTAGTTCTCCATCCTGCTTTGCGCCTGCGCCGACATCACAACCTGTTGCAGGTTGAGAGACGTAAAAGGCAGGAAGAACTTGAATGGATATTGAAAGCTCACCATGGCTCCGCACTGTGGTATGGGCTCAGTCGAGGAATTCAGCAGCACGGAACTGCAGACCCAAATGTTGTGGGTGGTCTTTGAACACGCCGCAACCGGCGGCGCCGGCGGCGGACACGGGATCAGGCCGGGAGTTGGACTGTTGGCCTTCCACAACGTGATCGGGCCAGTATCGAGGCTAGACGCCTTCAGCACTGCTATAACCGCACTGTCCGCGGCAGCAGCGTTATTGCCGGGAACATCTCCGTTCGCGCACGTGCCGCACGAATCCCGTGCCGCGGCGATCGCTCCCTGTTGTGCCGCCTGCGTAATGGTCGAGTAGATGTTGAAAGCTCGTCCAAACCAGACGATGCCCAACAACAACATGAACACCACCGGCAGCACCAGCGCGGCTTCGGCAATCTCCGAGCCGTCAGTGCTGGCGAATTGACGTGCAACTCGTTTGATGTTCAGCAAAAAGCAGGTCCTTCGCTTCCCCACCCCATCCGGCAAATGCGGCCGGCTGGGGACCCCGGTCGCTCAGGATGACAAATCATAAATGGAATTACAAATTGCCTATTACAAATCACAACTTCCCCATGGCCCTGCCCATCCCGTAGAACAAAACCGTAAGCGCCATGGCCACGCCGAACGGAATCTTCGTGGCCTGCGGATCGTCGAGCGAGACCTCCGACCCGGGCATCCGCAGGCTGAACAGCGCCGCCAGCAAGCGCGCGATGTTCAAGAGCGTCTGTTTCAGCCGCCCTTTCCAGACGACCACGGCCAGCGCCATTACTCCCGCCACCAGAATCGTGCCCACCAGCACGGAGAGCATTTGCCGCGGACCGAGACACGCTCCCAAAGCGCCGGCCAGTTTCCAGTCTCCCGCGCCCAGGCTGCGGATCAGCACGAACGGTAGCAGCAGCCCGAGGCCCAATGCCGTCCCGAGCAGCGCGGCTTTCAGTCCCGGCCAGCGGTGGAGAATCGTGTTGACCGCGATGCCGGCCGCGAAGCCCGACACGGTGAGCCAGTTCGGAATCCGCCGATAGCGCCAGTCGAGAAATCCCGCGCCAATCGCTGTCAGCATCGCAGGAAGCCATGGTCCAGCTTGAAGCCACGGCCCGGATTGAAGCATGATTACCGCTGGCAGACCGGCGCCTCCGCGCGTTTCCCTGCCTGTACTTTAGGGCTTTTGGAGGCCGTACTCAAGAGCGAAGTTCTCAGTTCCCGGTTCTCAGTTCTCAGTGAAACAATACTGAGTCAAGAAAGTAAGAACTGCTGCTTTTTGAGCAAATTAAAAGGCCCGGTTGCCCGGGCCTTGGATTGGAATCGAAGTGAGGCTTTCTTAGCGAGTGACCGGCGGGGCCGAGTTGCGTTCGGCAACGACTTTCTTGGCGTTGTCCGCCAGCGCGCGCGCTTGTGGCATCAGGTCCAGAGCCTTGATCACATCCGGATCGGTTTCGGCCCGCACCTTCAAGCCTTCTTCCTGGCCGAACGCGTCGACGAAAAGTTCGCTTTTGATATTCGAGCGCAGCCAATCGTTGTTCTCGATCATCTCCGCTTCGGTATAGGAGATTTTTTCCTGGTCGAGGAATTTGCGGAAGTCCTGCAGCAGCGCCTCGTCCACTTCGAAACTCTGCGTAATCTTGTGAGCGAGCGCGTAGCGCTTGGCGAAGTTAAACAGCGCGTAGTGCTGGAGCAAATCATCCTGAAATTTATTGGACTTATAAGGCGCGAGCTTCACATCCGGAGTAATGCCGCCGCCGCCGTACACGGTGCGTCCGCCATCGGTGAGCTTGACCTCGTGGTTCGCGTTATTCTCCTCGCCCTCACGATTGTAGTAATAGTCATACAGAGAAAGATTCGAGTAATCGCGCTGAATCAGACGTCCGCTGGGGGTGTAATACTTGGCGGTGGTTAGAGCCAGGCCGGTGTTTTCGGCCAGAGGATACACGGTTTGCACCAGGCCTTTACCGAAGGTAACTTCGCCGACGATCAGGCCGCGATCATGATCTTGAATGGCTCCGGCCACGATTTCGGCGGCTGACGCGGTGCCGCGATTCACCAGCACTACCAGCGGATAATCTTTTCCGCCATTGCCGTGGGCCGCTACGTAGCGTTTTTCAGGAGATGACCGGCCGTGGTGCGAGACGATCAGCTGGCCCTTCTTCAGGAATTTGTCGGCGACGCCTACGCCTTCACTCAGCAGGCCGCCGGGATTCTGACGCAGATCGAGGACCAAACCTTTCAGATCGCCCATCTCTTCCAGCGCATCGGCGACTTCATGCTCGGTGGTTTCCTGGAATCCGGAGACGTGCATGTAACCGATGCCGGGCTTGATCATGAAATGCAGGTCGACGCTGTAGCGCGGAATCTCATCGCGAACCACGGCGAATTCGAGCGGATGGTCGGAACCTTCGCGCAACATGGTGATGCGGACGGTCGTACCTTTCGGCCCCTTGAGCAGATCGGCTACATCGGAGGTGCTCATGTTGTCGGTGGGTTTGCCGTCGATGGCGGCGATGATGTCGCCCGGGCGGATGCCGGCGCGATAGGCCGGTGTGCCGACGAAGGGGGCGATGACGATGACCTTGTTATTGCGCGGGCCAACCGTCATCCCGACGCCGTAATACTTGCCGCGCTGTTCTTCGCGCAGCGCGGAATAGGATTTCGGATCGAAAAAGTTCGAGTGCGGATCGAGCTGGTGCAACATGCTCGGAATGGCGCCGTTATAAATTGCCTTGTCGGGATTCACCGGGTCGGCGTAGTTCTGCTCGATGGTCTCATAGACCTGGGTGAACTGCTTCAAGCTGTCGCGAACGTCGGAGTCGCTGCTGGGCGTGGATGCCGGGCTGATCTTTTGCGCGAACAGCATTCCGAGCAGACCGAACAGAGCCAGAACAAAAACTATCAGGAAGAGTGAACGAAAGTGTGAATGACGAGAACTACCGGCCATGTGTCGAAATCCTCAGTGCGAAATACGGTCTGAAAATGCTCGGGCAGGGACGTGGAGAGCCCCAACCACCCCATCTGACGCAGTATAGCATGTGAAAGCGCCTGCTAAGTTGGATGCAAAAGGGCGGCGGGGGTTACATCGGGGCGACATCTTTTGGGGTTGCGTGGCGATATTTTCCAAGATTCCCAACAAAATCCCAAGCTTGACGCAGCTGTGGAATCCCAATTCTTAAAAATCGCAAGACCCTGGGCACACGCAATTTCGATAATTCGAGTTGGGCGCAAGGTGTTTATTTCGTCCCGGCGAGCACCGGTGCGACCTTGGGCTTGAGCGCGACTAACTCGGACAGGATAGCCGCGACGTACAATCCCGCTGCCAGGATGTAGAGAAACTGGAATCCGAAATACATCGAGTTATATTCGAGCAGGCCTCCGCACATGGCGCCCAGCAGATTCATCGCCATCATGCCGGAAATAGCGCCCCGAGCGCGTAACCAGGTGGAAAACAGTATGCCCGAGAAAAACATGGGGCTGGTGAGCACGATGGCCAAGCTTGTCCGGCCAAGCCAACTGGATGGCAAGCCTCCGGTGTGGGCGATCCACCAGCCGATGGCTAGGCTGAAGAGCAAGAGCAGGTAGGTTATTGAAGAACGTTTGATCGTGTAGCGACTCACCGCCCAGTTGGCGAAAAAGGCCATCACGAGAATCGCAATAATGGCGATTCCGATGACCTGCCAGGAATTGCCGAAGAGCAGTCCAAGTTCGGTAATCGCCTTGGTTTCGATCAACATGAAGCCTGCGCCCAGGAAAAAGAACGGGGCAGATCCAAACTGAGGCCGCCCATGCAGGAACCGGGAGAAAAGAAACAGCGAGAGAGCCAGGACCAGCCCGGCCATCACCAGATAGGAGACGGGATACACGCGGCGTGGCATGTAGAAGAAGGGCCAATCGTCTGTCGATACATCTGCTGAGACATCGGGCGTCACACCGGCCGATGCCGCCGGAGCGGCGAACGTGGAGCTGGCGTCTTCGAAGCCGGTCTTCTGAAGTAGTGCGGGTGGAAGCAGCAATTGCCGATTATTCGCGTCGAGAAAGATTACCGCGCCATCGTAGTACGCTCGCACGCAAACCGGAGCTCGACCATCGAAAGCATTCTGCAGCATCAGGTAAATCTTGTGTCCAAGCTGCTGGTTCATTACCGAGAAGGATAGCGAAAGTATCCCATCGGGATTGAGCCGTTGGCGCGCTTCGCGCAGACCCTCGACCGTGTAGACGAAGGAATCCAAGCGCACGCTCGAGGCGTGGCTCAGCAGGGTATGCGAATCGAGCAGGCCATAGACGACCATGTCGTAGTGCTCGTTCGTCGTGCGCAGGAAGGTGCGAGCATCGTTGACGACGGCGTGAACCCGCGGATCGGAATAGGGGTGCTCGGGGTGCCCCTGCTTTCCCTCCATAAGAATCGCGGGATCGATCTCAATGGCGTCGATCTTCTGCGCTCCATTGCGCAAGCCGGCGGCAACATCGTTGCCGGTACCCGCGCCGACGATGGCGACATAGCCGGGAGCATGTCCGTACAGCCAATAAGGCAATTCGTAATAATTCCGGATGCTGTTCAGCTTGGGGTCGGTGTCAACGTTGCGGTTGGTGCGGGCCAGGTCGTGTACCCGCTGATAGTAATGGCCAGCCGCCGCAATAATCATCAGGCCTTGCGGATCTTGTCCTACTTCCAGCAGTTGGTAAGGAGAGTAGATTCTTTGCGCAAGCGGATCGGCCGGCCAGGCGAGAACCATCAACGCGAGGACAATCGAGACGGCCCCAAACAGCAGCGGACGCGGGCTCCAGACGTGAAATACGAGCAAGAGGCCGAAAGCCAGCAGGAACCACACGACCGGAGGAGTCCAGAAGGCGCTGAGCACGAACATGAGCAGCACGCCCACCACGCTTCCAGCGAGATTCAAACCGTAGGCTGAAAGTTTTTCGCGCTCCTCTTTTCCGCGTTGTTCCAGGAGACAACCGCAAAGTTGTCCGATTGGAATGAAGGCAAGGGCGGTCAGCAGGAACACCAGAGCCAGAAGAAGGTAGGTCTGAACGCCATTGAAGAGCGTGTCCACGGCGGGCAGACCCATGTTTATTTGCTCGGAAAACGGGAGTATCTTGAGGCTCGCGCGATCGTTTGCAGCCAAGCCATAGCGGAGACCGAGCATCAGAGCGAACTGCCAGCAGAGGAGAGGAACCGCGAGAAAAAGTGGGATGAGCTTGCGGCTTCCGAGCGCATAGCCCAAACCCAAGCCCGCGAAGCAAGCCAGTAGCGAGAAATTCTTGTAAAAGGCAAACAACTCAAAAACAGTAGCCTGCCAGCGGATGATGGAGAGCTCAAGAAACAGGCTCAGGGCAGCCGAAGCAAAAATGGCGACGCCCAGGTATCGGTCCGGCGTGGAATGGAGAAACTCGGCTTGGCGGTGAGCGGCTGCATCTATAATCGGTTCAAGGCGTCTGAGAAGAGGTCGCAAAGCAAGGGGCAGGATCAACGCTGCAATAATGAGCAGGAAGACAGTACGATGCGCTCCCAATGCTTCCCCCTGCAGGATGCGACTCGACAGATAAGTAAGGAATGGGACAGTGGAGGTGCCCAGCAAGAGGAAACCCATCAGCCGAACATACGGACGCCCCAAAATTCCTCCACAGCCAGGTAGTAACGGTATTCGCCAAGAAGACGGGCAGTGCACTGTTGCCGGCAAGATTGGCTAGATGGAGGAAGTATGCAACGCGTGGGTGGGGATTTTCAAGTACTCAACGCTAGCCTATTCTCATCGGCCACCGACTCCGCCACCTCTGCGTTTTTTTTCTGTCGAGGATCTAACGTCGCTGAGCGTTAGCCCACCCTCCCGCTTTGGCCAGATGAAATCACTCTTATGGGGGACGCCATTGTGCAGGACATCAGGGAGCGGCGCTGGTAGCGCAACCGGTACCACTTTCCCTTCTTTGATGTGCAGCGTCATTGCTGCTGAGCAGCTACGGCAGAGCCAGTAATATTCCGGCCTCTTAGGATTGGACAATCCGAGAACTGGGTCAGTTTCCAGTCGAAAGAGTGTCCCCTCTTCCATATATCGAAAGGAAGCGGAACACGAAGGGTTGGTACACTTGCCGAGCATCTTCGAACCTCCGGCGCGCTCGGACGCCTACGAATATGCTCTTCTGCATGGTTACAGCTTGCCGTAACGCATATCACACGTCAGTGTGAGGGCGGGGCGGTCTCCGCCTCAGATAACGTGGTAGACGTAATGAGCGAAGAGAAGCGCCAGCAGCAAGCCTCCGATGCCACACACCCAGTAGAGAAAATGCTCGGTTAACTTTGGGGAATTGATTTCCTTCTTGTCCATGGGGGAAGAATACTCCCTAAGTCGTCTTCTTAGACGAAGAGCGTCAGAAGAAGTGGGTGACGCCCTCTTCGAGCACTACTACTTTGTCTTTCACTCCCGCGGCCAGCGCTTCTCGCTCCAGCAACTGCAGGGGCTCTTCGATGGGCTCGTGCGACAGGCGGAACGTTCCATAATGCATGGGGACCATCCAGCGCGCTTTCAGATCAAGGAAGGCGCGGGTGGCGTCGGCGGGGCTGGTGTGGACGTTGCGGAATTGCGGCGGATTGTAGGCGCCGATGGGTAGGAGCGCCAATTCGGGCGCGAGGCGGCGTCCGATTTCGCGGAAGCCGTTGAAATAGGCGGTGTCTCCGGCGTGGTAGACGGAGTGTTTGCCGCTGCGCAGCACGTAGCCGCCGTAGCCGCGGTGTGAATCTTTGAGGATGCGCGCTCCCCAATGCCGCGAGGGGACATGGGTGATATCGAGCGCGCCGTGGCGATAGGTATTCCACCACTCGAGTTCGACAATCTCCTCGAAGCCGAGATCGTTGACCAGGTCGAATAGATGATGCGGCACTACCAGCGTGGGCGCGGTTCCGGTCTGGCGGCGGGTTTGGCGCGCGATGGTGCGCAGCGACTGGCGATGCAGGTGATCGAAGTGCGCGTGGGTTACGAGTACGAGATCCATCGGCGGCAGATCGCGCAGATTCACTCCGGGCTGACGCAGGCGCTTTAGAACGAAGAGCCAGCGCGCGAAGTTGGGATCAATGACGACGTTCTGTCCCCCGATCTGCAGGAAGAAGCTGGAGTGTCCGATGAAGGTGACGCCGAGTTCGCCGTTCGAAACCAGTTTTGGTTTGTGGGTGGTGCCGGTACGAGGCGTGACTACGGAATGCCGCACCAGGCGCGTAAACTGGCCGGCGCGCTTGCGCAATGCGCGATTCTTCAATGAGGACTTTAACATTAATTCGACCCGTACTATTCGACCCTACAATTTGACCAGTACGACGTGACCAATATGGTTCGGGCGGCCCGCAGCGACACGGTATGGCTACATTATCGGCTTTGTTGGCTCAAGTCTCCAGTGTATTTGGATGCTCTGGGGACCGGGATCGACACATTGGCGAGCCGTTTCTGTAGATAGAGTCTCTTAATTTCCGATCTAAGAATTGTGTTTTCTTTGACCTTCACCTTGCTGGTGATATTTATAATCAAGAGCTTAAACGCAATACGTCCGGAGGAACTACGTCGATGCGCGTTGCTTTTCTTGGTTTGGGAATTATGGGACGGTCGATGGCCACGAACCTGGTCAAAGCCGGACACGAGGTCGCGGTGTGGAATCGAAGCGGCGGAAAGGACGTTGAAGGCGCGCGCAGCGCGGCTTCTCCGGCGGAAGCGGCGCAGGGCGCGGAAGTGGTGTGGATGTGCGTCTCCGACACGAAGGCGGTTGAGGGCGTGTTATTTGGGCCGGGCGGCGCGGATGCGGCGCTAGCTGCGGGCATGATTATTGCGGACTCGAGCACGATTTCGCCCTCCGCCACGCTTCATTTTGCTGAGCGCGTGAAGGCGCATGGCGTTGACTACGTGGACGCTCCGATGACGGGCTCGAAGATCGCCGCCGAAGCGGGCAGCCTGATTTTTATGGTGGGCGGAGGTGAAGCTGCGGTCGCTCGCCTGCAGCCGCTTTTTCAGGCGATGGGGAAGCAGGTGTTCCACATGGGCGAAACGGGTAAGGGACAGGCCGCGAAGCTGGCCATGAATCTGCAAATTGCGCTCATCTATGAAGGCTTTGCGGAAGCGCTGACGCTGGCTGCCAAGTTGGGCGTGGACATCGAAAAGATGCTGCCGCTGATCCAGGCTTCCATGGTGCGCTCGGGAGTGGTGGAGTACAAAGCTCCGTTTATCCTGAAGCGCGATTTCTCGCCGAATTTTCCGCTGCGACTGATGTTGAAAGACATTCGCTTGGCACTCGATGCCGCCAAGGAGTCGCGGGTGCGTCTGCCCGGACTCGAAGCCGTGGAAGAGGTCTACGACGTTGCAGCCGAGGAAGGGCAGGCGGATCTCGACTACGCGTCGACGCTTACTTTGCTGGAGAAATGGGCCGGGGTGGAAGTGAAGGCGGCGTCGAAAGGGATGAAGGCATCCTAGCAACGAACCACGTAGTAGCTGCGGCCACTGGCAGCTGCCGAACTTCGCTTGGCTTGGACCCTTCGGCTTCGCTCAGGGCAGGCTCGCGAGGCGGCCGTCCCTGGATGAGAGCCAATTACTTCTTTGCCAGCGAACGGATGTAGTTCACCATGTTCCAGATGTCATCATCCTTGGCGCGGTCGCCTTCGGGGGGCATGTTTTCGCCCTTGCCCTTGCGGATAATGTAGAAGAGTTCGCCGTCGGTGCGATTTTTCAAGGCGTCCGGATTGGTGAAGTCGGTGACGTTTTTCATGTCGGACGCCATGTCGCCCTTGCCGTCGCCATCTTTTCCGTGACACATCGCGCAATCATAGCCATACATCTTCTTGCCCTTGGCAAGCGACTCCACGGACGGCTTGACGGGATTTACCCTTGCCGCATCCCCAGGAGGAATCTTGTACTCGGCGGGCCCTTGGGTTTTTGCGGGGGGCTGATCGTTCGACTTCTGCGCCCGCAGTGCGAGCGCAAAGAAGAACATCGCGAGGAAGAACATGGCGAGGAAGACCAGCGGAGTTTTCTTGAATACCGTCTCGGACGACAATTTCCTTTTCAACACACACCTCCTGTTAGGGAGCTCGGTTGAACTGACAACGATACTCTACGACACTGCAACATGCACGGAAAAGTTACGGGGTTACAAGCTGGCGTGCGAGGAATCACACGGCACGCATTCCGCGCCGTTGCGAGCGGGACAAAAGGTTTCCTGGGCAGGTCCATTACGCTCGTAACCCCTTTCGCTGCCGAGGATTACAGAAATATTACAAAGAAGTTCGTGCATTCTTGGTATCGTCCTATCCGGGCTTCAATCAAACAGGTGTAGCGGAGAAAAGAGACGATGAGCGAGAGCACGCGCGAGACGATGAACGAAGCGGCAAGCCAGGCAATGATAGAGACCGGAGAAGGCACCAACCGTAAAGACCGGGCGAACCGGGATGGCTTCAACTGGGGCACGGCGATCGCCATGGGCCTGTTTCATGTGGGCGCAGTTGCGGCATTATTTTTCTTTACCTGGCCAGCATTTTTTGTCGCCATTTTCTTGTGGTGGGTATCGGGCAGCCTTGGGATCGGGATGAGCTACCACCGGCTGCTGACGCATCGCGGATACAAGACGCCGAGGTGGGTGGAGTATTTCCTGACCTGGTGCGCGACCCTGGCGCTTGAAGGCGGGCCGATTTTCTGGGTGGCGACGCACCGCATTCATCATCAGTTTTCCGACGAAGAGGGCGATCCGCACTCGCCCATCGACGGCAAGTGGTGGTCGCACATGGGGTGGATCCTGATGGGCAAGTCGATGCACCACGACACCACGACCTTGGCTCGCTACGTCCCCGACCTGACTAAAGATAAAGTTCACGTGTGGCTGACCAAGTATCACTGGACCTCAAACCTCATTCTGGGCGTGATCCTGTTCGCGATTGGCGGATTGCCCTGGCTGCTATGGGGAGTGTTCGCGCGGGTAGTGGTCGGATTGCATTCGACTTGGATGGTGAACTCGGTTACGCACCTGTGGGGCTCGCGGCGCTTTGCCACCAAAGATCTCTCCACCAACAACTTTCTGGTGGCCGTCCTTACCTTCGGCGAAGGCTGGCACAACAATCATCATGCGCATCCGGTTTCGGCGCGCCATGGCTTGCGGTGGTACGAAGTCGACATGAACTGGTACGGCATCTGGACGCTGAAAAAACTGGGATTGGCGCGGCACGTTTATAAAGTCGCGCTGGATAACCTTCCGCCGAAGCCGGCCCTGGTGCGCGATGCGAAGGCAGCCGCAGTGCTGTCGGCGGCCGCGGGCAACGATTAGAACTTTTTCACCGCCGAGACGCAGAAAGCGCCGAGAAGACTTGGCAACGAAAAACTTGGATTTCTAATTTTCCGGGCGCAGACTCCCGCGAGAAGCAGATTTGCCCGCAATTTCTCGGCGTTCTCTGCGTCTCGGCGGTGAAATCGCTACAATCTCCCTGTGCGCATCATCAGCCGGCAGAAGGCGATTTACTTTTTCCTCTCCCTGGGCGTTTGCCTGGCGGCGCTGGCGGTTGCGGTCGGCAGCGGCTGGATCATCCTCAACTGGCGCGAGGGCGTCAGAGTTTTTCTCGGCATCATCTTTTTTGGGGCCATCGCCGCCGGGCTTGTCCTCAATACGATTTTTCTGGTTCGCGAAATTCGCCGCAACGAGCAGCATGACAGCTTCATTAACGCCGTCACGCATGAATTAAAGACGCCGATCGCATCCATCCGGCTCTACCTTCAAACCTTGCAGAGACTCGATGTGCAAGAAGCACAACGACGGCAGTTCTACGAGTTGATGCTGCTCGATACCGAGCGCCTGCTCCACACCGTGGAACAGGTGTTGCAAGCGGGAGAGGCGGCACACAAGAAAGGTCCACCCCAGCGCTTGCCCTTGGAATTCGACGCGCTGGTGCGCGAGTGCATGGATCTGGCGCGAACCAGGCATCATTTGCAGGCCGCGGATCTCGAATATCACGAGGCTTTGTCTTTACCTTTAGAGGGCGGGTCTTCACAGGGAGGATCATCACAAGGAGGATCATCGCAGAACGGCAACCGAGCTTGCGTGCTGGGTGATCCGGAGGAGTTGCGCACCGCGGTTTCGAACCTGCTGGACAATGCGGTGAAGTACTCGCCCGATGGCGTGCATATTTCGGTGGAATTGGAGGCTCCCGATGAAGAGCGGTTGGTGCTGCGGGTGCGTGACCAAGGCGTGGGCATTCCGCCGCAGGAGTTGAAACGGATCTTCAAGCGGTTTTATCGGGTGGCGCAGCGCTCGCTCTCGCAGGTGAAGGGCACGGGCCTCGGATTATTCATCGTGCGCTCGATCGCGCGCAAGCACGGCGGGCGGGTATTCGCGGAGAGCGAAGGGGCAGGGAAGGGAACGACCGTCACCCTGGAATTGCCGCGGAAAGTGACGGTAGCATGAGCCGCGTCTTGGTGGTGGAGGACGAGGCGCACCTGGCGCAGGGCCTGCAATTCAACCTGCAAGCTGAGGGACATGCGGTTGAAGTCGCAGGGGACGGCGAAACGGCGCTGGATCGGCTGGTCGAAAAAAGAGAACGCTTCGATGCGGTGGTGCTTGACGTGATGCTGCCGGGCAAGAGCGGCTTCGACGTCGCCGCATTGCTGCGCGAGAAAAAGAACTATGTACCGATCCTGATGCTGACGGCGCGCGGGCGTCCCGAGGACGTGCTGCAGGGATTCGCGGCGGGGGCGGACGACTATCTGCCGAAACCGTTTGAGCTGGCGATTCTGATTGCCAGGCTGGAGAGCCTGCTGCGGCGCAGTGTGTGGATGAAAGACGCTGACTCGGCGGGCGCGGATGTGGAGCGACGCTCGCCGTTCGGCGAACGGGCTGGCGGCGACACCTTCAGCTTCGGCGGCAAGACGATTGACTTCGGAGAGCTGGAGCTGCGCACGCTGGGGAATACGATCCATCTGACGGTGATGGAGGCGGAGTTTCTGCGCTATCTGGTGGGCAGCGCAGGCCGGGTGGTTTCGCGTAAGTCGATTCTCGAAGAGGTGTGGGGATTGCGCGAAGACACTGATACGCGCGCCATCGATAATTTCGTGGTCCGGCTGCGGCGCTACATCGAAGAGGATCCGTCGCGTCCAAGGCATTTGCAGACGGTGCGAGGAGTGGGATACCGGTTTGTGGCGGAGCCGGAGTAGGGGCGTCGGCTTCCGAGGTTTGCAGGCAGTGCCAGCAGAAGAGGAGGCGCACGTAGTTAGTGAAGCTGGCTGGTTTCGTCAACTATCGAGATCCCTTATGTAAGCAACCATTTGGATGCGCGCCCTTTCACAAACCGGGCTATTTTTCCGCCGGGACAGCTTCCTTCACGCTCATAATCTGGTCAGCTTTGACGGCGCTTAGAGTCTGCACAATCCCGCTGGGCCAGCGAATCTCGATCTTGCTCACGCTCTTTTCCGACCCCAATCCGAAATGAACACGGGAATCGCTCGATGACTGGTAGCTTCCCGCGGTGGTCACCGTCGCATATTGTTCGCCGGCGGCGGTTGTAATTTTGACGTGGGCCCCGATGCCATCGCGATTGCTCTTCACTCCGGTTAGTTTCAGGGTGATCCAGTGATTCGAAGTGGGCGTCTCGTTCATCAGAACCCAGACCGGACCATTCGCGGACGTCACCACCACGTCTATCTTCCCGTCATTATTCAGGTCTCCGATGGCCAAACCGCGTGCCGCCCATCTCTGTTGAAAGATATCTCCCGACTGCGCAGAAACGTCCACAAACTTCTTGCCTTGTTCATTTCTTGCCAAGAGCGGAGATTCGCGATAACGCAAATCCGGATGTGCGATCTCGATCGTATCCATGACATGGGACTGGGCGATAAATAGATCCTTCCAACCGTCGTTATCGTAGTCGAGGAAGCGAACGCCCCATCCCGAATGCTTTACGGTCATAGGGCCGAAGCCGGTGGTCGTAACGGAGCTTTCGAAGGTACCGTTCTTAGCGTTGGTATCGAGGGCGTACGTCTGATTAGCGAGGTCGGTGATGACTATGTCCGGCCAACCGTCATTGTTGTAGTCTTCGAAATCCACTCCCATGCCGGACAGGGGCGTACCGCTGTCGCTTAGAGCCACCCCGGAAGGAAAACCGACCTCTTCGAACGTGCCATCGCCGTGGTTGTGGTAGAGATATTCCGGTATTGAATCGTTGCTGATGATAATGTCCATCCAGCCATCCCGGTCATAGTCCGCCACGGCTACGCCTAGTCCCTTGCCGGGAAACATTCCCGCTTTTTGGGCAACTTCTTTGAATTTGCCATTGCCTTCGTTATGGTAGACAAGGGGCATAACCGGTTTAAAGAGACCGGGAGCACAGTACCCACGAGGCCCATCCCCCCTGTCCCCGCGTACGCCGCAGGGGATGTCCTGGAAGTCCCAGTCGAGATAGCGGAGTACGATGAGATCGAGCAGGCCGTCGTTGTCGTAATCCACCCAGGCGGCACTGGTAGACCAACCCGAACCGCCCACCCCCGCGCTCTCGGTGACGTCGGTGAAGGTGCCATCGCCATTGTTGTGGTAGAGGGTATTATGACCGTAGCCCGCGACGAACAGGTCGTCGTAGCCGTCATTGTCGTAATCTCCGACGGCGACTCCGGTCGAATAGCCGATCCCGGCCAGACCGGCCTTTTGGGTCACATCCTCGAAGGTGCCGTCTGGCTTCTGGTGATAAAGGCGGTTCCAATACTGCGGCCCATCCTTTTGAGGCACGGCGCCAATCTCCATGGGATCGTCAATACGGGCGCCGTTCGCGAAGAAGATGTCCAGGCGGCCGTCGTTGTCATAGTCGAACAATGCCACGCCGGAGCCCATGGTTTCCAAAAGATATTTCTTCGAAGTCGGAGAGGCTTGCTGAACGAAATGGATTCCCAACTTTTGGGTGGCATCAACGAACTTTCCCGGAACAGGAACAGGACTGCTTTGTGTTTTCGCGGGCGAGGCCTGAGCTACAGCCGTTTGAGCTACCGGCAAAAGAACAGCCAACAGGAGCAAACCACCGCAACGAAGCGGGCCAGCCATGAGACAGTTCACACGATTTCTAGATCGCAGGGCAAACATTCTATTCAGCACCGATTCGCTCGAAAATAACGATTCGCTCAAAATGCGCCGCTCTTCACTACGAGGTTCCGTCTAGCCTATTCGTGACCACCGTGCAGACGCAGTAGTTCCGCCACGTCCCCGTGGCCCCGACGCGCCGCCATGTGCAAAGGCGTAAAGCCGTGATTGTCCTGGGCATTGGGATCGGCCTTGTTAGCCAGCAACAATTCTACGACGTCCTTGTAACCGCCTATAGCCGCCGTGTGCAAAGGAGTAAAGCCGTCGGTGGCCTTGGCATTAGCGTCGGCCCCGTTGGCTAGCAGCAATTCCGCCACATCCCTGTGGCCAAAACCCGACGCCATATGCAAAGGCGTGTAACCGCCGCCGGACTTGGCATTCACCTCAGCCTTGTTGGCCAGGAGTAATTCCACGACGTCTTTGTGGCCCTCACGCGCCGCCAGGTGCAAAGGTGTAAGGCCCTGGTTGTCCTGGGCGTTGAGATCGGCCTTGTTGGCCAGCAGCATCTGCGCAGCGCTCCTGTGGCCAAAAACCGCAGCCATGTGTAAGGGTGTAAAACCATCGGCGCCCTTGGCATTGACATCGGCTTTATTGGCCAGCAGCAACTCCACCACGTTCTTGTAGCCCGCACCCGCCGTGTGATGCAGGGGCGTATTACCATCGACGTCTCTGGCATCGACGTCAGCCTTGTTGGCCAATAGCAACTCCACCACATCCTTGTGGCCGAGCTCCGCTGCCGCGTGTAAGGGTGTAATACCATCGGCGGCCTTGGCGTTAACCTCGGCCCCGTGGGTCAACAATAGTTGTGCCACGTCCCTGCGACCTTGACCCGCCGCCTGGTGCAAAGGTGTAACACCGTCGGCATTCCTGACATTCACCTCGGCCCCGTGGGCCACCAGCAGTTCCACCACTTCCCTGTGGCCAAAACCCGCCGCGGCATACAAAGGCGTATTGCCGCCGCCGTCTCTGGCATTGACGTCGGCATGATGGGCCAGCAGCAATTCCACCGCGTCCGTGTGGCCCCGATCAGCCGCCGTGTGCAGGGGCGTCAACCGTCGGTTGTTCGTGGCATTGACGTCGGCCTTGTTGGCTAGCAGCAATTCCACTACGTCCGTATAACCCCCGCTCAGGGCCTCGTGCAAAGGCGTGTTGCCAACCGTGTCTTTGGCATTGACATCGGCTTTATTGGCCAGCAGCAATTCCACCACGTCCTTGCGGCCCATAGCCGCCGCCCACAACAACGGCGTGGCGCCGTGTTGGTCATCCTTGCTGAAGACCAGATTAGGATTGCTTTTAAGCAGCGCCTGCACGTTCGCCAAGTCACCATTCCTGGCCGCAACATGAATCTCGCCGCAGAAGGCAAGACTGCTGCAGGCCCAGGCAAGGAGCGCAACAGCGACAATGGGAATGGGGGAGTGACGGAGTCGGTTAACGAAAGAGCGCGTGTTCATGGTCCGCTGCGACTGGCTGGTTGCCAAGGGCGATTGCTTGGTTTCAAATGGCTTATTCCGGCCGCCGTGCCGGCGCAGCAGTTCCGCCACGTTCTTGCGGCCAGCAGCGGCCCGAACCTGTTGGACATCATAGCTCGATCAACTGTCTCAAGCCAGCGTTATGGCGAAAGTTCTTGCGGATGGCGTGACTTGGGCGCGTTGACGGAGCCGCTGGGACGTCCGGCTAGCGACTCGACTGGCGCGGGGGGTGTGCCGTGCGCCATTCGTCAACCTCATGCTCGGCCTGGGCGAGCTGCTCTGGTGTGAGCAATTTTCGAAGTTCTAGCGCGACCGCAGCGCTCTCTTTCACGGAGTCCTGTGCCAGGATTAGCCACTTGTAGGCGGATACTACGCTGGCCGCATTGCTGCGGTCGGAGGCCAGCACCAGGCCGAGGCGATATTGTGCCCTGGCCAGGCCATAGTTAGCCGCGAGATCGTAGTATTTCGCTGCGGCGGCGGTATCAACTGGGCCGCCCTGTCCCGCCTCGAACATGGTCGCCAGGAGGAATTGAGCATAGGGGTGGCCCTGGTTGGCCGCGGGGGTTAGCCAACGGCGCGCTTCTTCCATATCCTGCGGAACTCCCTGACCGAGCAAATATCGCGCTCCCAAGCCAAATTGGCCGGCGGCCCGTCCCTGATCGGCTGCCTTTCTGTACCAGTTGATGGCTTGGGGATAGTCGACGTGGCCGAATTTTTCCTCTGCGAAGATGTCGCCCAGTGCCACTTGCGCCGAAGCGTCGCCCTGATCGGCAGCTTTCTTGTACCAGACGATGGCTGCATCGACATTGCCGCCATGCTCCGGCTGCAGGTACCACGTTGCCAGTTCGAGCATCGCCTGAAGCAACCCTTGGTCGGCAGCCTTAGTCAACCAAAGGACGGTTTGGGCGTCATCCTGCGGCACGCTTTCACCTCGGTGGTACAAGGCTGCGAGATTCAACTGGGCAGTGGCGTCGCCTGCCTCGGCGGCTTTGCGGAACCAAGTTGTCGCCTTCGTGGCGTCCTTTGGGATGCCATCGCCAGTGGAGTACATCAGCGCAAGGTCGGTCGTCGCATCAATCGATCCATGTTGCGCCGCCTTGGTGTACCAGGAAACAGCCTGTGCTTTATCCGGCGGCATCCCGAAACCCGACTGACAGAAGATTCCCATGGCTTCCTCAGCCGCGACGAAGCCCCGATTCGCGGCTTGCTGCAGCAGGCGAAGCGCCTGCCCATCGTCCTTCTTCAACAATGTGCCGGCATGGTAGGCGAGCGCCAGGGTGGTTTCAGACTCGGGGTCGCCGACACGCGCCCTAGCTTCCAACGGCTCCAGATCGAGGACGGTCAAAGATCGGGCTTTGTCGAGCAAGGCATAGGCGTGGAGCTGGGTGGTTGCCGTGCGCGCGCTCGGCGATGGCGGCGTACTTGTTTTCGGGATTGGCTGCGGCATCGGATGCGGCAGCGCGTCCGCCGCGGGCTTGGGCGCCGCTCGATCTGGTCCTCGATCCACTTCTCGATCTGTTTTGGGGGCAAGTGGCTGGCCGTTCGCCGTCGGCGTGCTTTCTCTGCGCGCCGGTGCGGGAGGCTGGGCGCTTCCGGTTGAGTTGAGATTTGGCTTGAGTCTGATGACAAGCTTGCTTCCGATATAAGTCTCTTCGTGATCTTGAGCTGACTTAAGATCAATGACCACCCTGGCGATGGGCGGCGCAACACTGAATTCGGCAGCCCTCACCGCAACGACGGATCCGCGGTTCACGGCCAGGCGCTGACCAGGATGGGCCAGCTCACATCCGGCGAAGTCGAATACCAGGCGAGCCGGGTGCTCAAGCGTGCTCACCTCGGCTTGCACGAGCTGACTGAACGTGACTTCCACAGCAACACCGTCAGCGCGTTCAGCGACAGATATGCTTGTGATCACCGGAAGCGAATTGTGCGATCCGGGGGCCGCGGTCTCCCGAGAAATAGCAGGCGTCGCAGCCAAGCCAGCCAAAAGAAATAAAAGGGATACTATTGAATCGATGCGCATTGCGTGTCTGCCAGCATTAACAGTCTATTGAATCGTTGAGTCATGGAGGTATTGAATCATTAGTGCAATGATTCAATGATCCAATTTTGGTTAGTGCTGCTTGGCGGAGGAACTGGCGGCCAGTTCGCGGAAGAGGCCGAGCAAGGCGGCCGCGGCTTTTTGATCGGAGAGATTTTCGAGCGCCACCGTGGCGGTGAAGTGCGGCGAGGCGGAGTTGAACCGGACGCCGACGAAATCCTGGTCGCGCCAGGACGCCAGCGCGCTCACCACCGGGCTCAGCTCTATGGGCCAGTCTTCCTTGGTGCTCAGAATGACGGAGCCCGGGCGGGTGATGGTCCAGGCACGCGTGCGATCAAACCCCTTCGACCCTGAACTTTTCGCTCCCGAGTTTGCGGCTCCGGAGTGCCCCGACCAGCGATGACGGATGACATCGAGATGGAAGCCTGGGGGAAATCCCATGTTGGCTTCGAAGGTGAGCGTTTCCCGCTGCTGGCGCCAACGGCTCAGAACCCATCGTAGCGGGAGTGGCCGCGGCAAGAGGCGAATGGTGAGATGAGAGTCCTCAAACCAGCGCGAGGAAAGCTGAAGCGTGGCTTTCAGACAGCTGCTGCTGGCCTGCCATCGTAGATCGATGACGCGGCCTTTTCCGAGGCATGCCGCCTGAACCCACCGCAACACGTTCCCGGCGCGCCTCCGGTTGTAACGCACAAACCACGCATACCAGAGCAAGGAAAGCGCGAGCGCTATAACCGCGTCGATGAGAATGAAACGCCCCACGATTGCCTCGGCAGAAATCGTACTTCTAATAGCTGCAACTGCGCAAGGGGGCGGAAAGGAAAAAGTTTAGTCGGCAAGCGGATGCAAAGATGGCGTAATCAGCCGAACACGAGTCGTTTCCGCCGCTCATTTGTGCCCGGAAATCTGGGACCGGATCTCTTCGTTGCTCATGAGCGCGGCAATTTTGTCCCTCATGTACCGCAGCGAGATTTCGTGATGTTCCCTGTCGTAGGAGTCGATGCAGTCCGCAGCCAGGATTACGGGCCAATCTCGCTGGTAGGCATCAATGGCTGTTGTGCGGATGCATGCGTGGGTATTGATCCCGGCCAGAATGATCGCATCAAGTCCGAGTCCGGCAAGTGTTTCGTCCAAGGTGGTTCCATAAAACGCGCTATACCGTTTCTTGACTATGACAATATCTGACGGCGCGACCGCCAGTTCCGAAAGAATTTCGCAGCCCGGCGTTCCTTTGAGGGTGACACGAATTCCTTTGGCTCTCATCTCCGGGAATGCATCGCGCAGATCGGGTTCGAACTCCTGTCGCACCCAGATCACGGGACGGGCGAAGGTCCGCATCACTCCCACCAGTTCGTTGATGGATTGAACCAGTCTTTCTTTTTGAACCGGGTCCCAGTTTTCAAGAAAGTCGCGCAGCATGTCGATCACGATCAGGACTGGCTTTCTCATGCACAAGAAATTACCAGAATTCACTGCCCGTGGCCTTGCGGATCGCAGCGAAACGCAATCTTCGGAAAGTGCGAGAAATGTGCCTCCCCGACTTTGCATCGCTCATTAATAATTCAGGATCATTGATTCAGGGTCATTGATTCAGCGTCAATGCGATCCCCTGCCGGAACAAGACGCGGCTTGAACCATCGTTAGCGAACCGCACATAGTAGAGGTACGGGTGATCGCCAACAATGGAGAAATTCAAATCCGGCGCCGCCGGATCGATCAAGGAAAAGTAAGCGTAGGACCAGCTTCCCTGGGGCTCCTGAGCGAGGAACTGGTCGACGGTGGCTACCAATCTTGGCTTGGTCCAATTGACCAGATCGGTTGAAGTGGAGAGATAGAAACCTTTCGCCCCGTATTCGTTGGTCCAGGGATTCCATAGAACGGCAACGACCAGATTCGTTGATTGAAAAATGTTGATCCCAGTCACGACGTCCATATATGGAACCGGCGTGTAGACGTGATCCGGGCGATCTTCCACCGGGCCAGGGTAGGGATCGACGAACGACACCGAGAAATCCGTACCGCTCCATCCGCGCCAGGAGGAAGGGTCGAAAACATCTGCAGTGCGGATGGGGCCGCCACCACCGGGCACCAGACAACGCTGCGGTCCGGTCTGCCCCGTGCAGTTCGGAGGCCACGAATAGGATGTCACCATCGCGTAATACCATCCGCCGACCTCAATAATGTTGGTGTCAACACTGTAGCCCGAAGGGCCTCCGTCGATCTGATACTTGTAAGGGATTCCCGCCAAGAAATTCGCCGGAGCCTTGAATGAACGGAAATGGTAGCCGCCATCGTTGGATTCGTGATAGGTATCGGAGTCATACTCGCACCCGTTGTAGCCGTTTTTGAAGGTGCACTCGCCTTTGTGCGCCCAGCCGTGATACTCCGTGTGCGTGAGGCCGGCGACGGTGTTGCCGTCAATCGTGTAGAAGGAATCGACCCAGGTTTGATCGTTGAAGTCCGCGGGATTGGCATCGCCCGTGGAATAGTGCCCCACCTCACAACTGTGCTGGACGTTGTCCAGGGTAGAGCCAAGGTTTTGAAACAGCTCGGAGCTCGCAGCCACCAGGTGGACCGTTCCCGTGGAATCGCGGAAGGCCCGGGCCATTGCGTCGGGAATGTCGTTATTGCTACAGGATTGCTGGGGGGTTTCGAAGACCGCTATGCGGGAGCTGAAATCGAGTACACCTTTGACCGTGGGCGTCTTCGCCGAGCTCTGCTGACTTTGTCCAGAGGACACTGCCACCAGGACCAAGCTAAACAGAATTGGAAGCGTGCATTTCATCGCAGCTTTCATCGTGTTCATCTTCATCCTGGAGAATTAGTATGGCGCCCCAACTTGAGCGCGTCTGCTCAAAACAGCTCAACTCAATGCAACAGGAAGTATCCGGCGCATCGTAGAGGTCTATCCTCGTATCCTCCTGTATCCTCCCGTCATTTGAGCTAACCCAGGGTTCTGCGGATGCACTCGCTGCGAGGATATTTTTTTCGCCGTACCTAGCCTCGCGGCGACTCCGCCACAATCCCGCTACAATGGCGGCGTGCCATTCCGCATTCGACAATTTGAGAAGGCCGATTTTGATACGCTGTGGCGGATTGACCAGGATTGCTTCGATCCGCAGTTGGCGTATTCGCGGCTGGAAATGGCGTTCTATATGCGCCGGCCCGGGTCGTTTACTCTGGTGGCCGCGTCCGCTGCCGGGATTGTAGGTTTCATCGTGGCGGAGACTCGCCGCAAGAGTGGACACATCATTACCATCGATGTGGTTGAGGAGGCGCGTCGGTTGGGCGTCGGCTCGGCTTTGTTGCGGGCTGCGGAAGAGCAATTGCTCGAGGCGGGCGCGCTCGTGGTCGTGCTGGAGACGCCGGTGAATAATGAGGCCGCAATCCGCTTTTATAAGCGGAAAGGATACTTCGTGGAAAAGACGGTTGCCGGGTACTATTCAAACGGGATGGATGCTCTGGTCATGACAAAGGATCTGGCGCGTTCGCCGGTGGGATGAGAAGTGCCGAGCTTCACTGGGCGGTACAGCCGAGGGCGGCCGTCTTAACGTTACCCCCGAAAGAAAGAGATTAATGAAGATTGCGATCCAGGGAGAACTTGGTTCTTTCAGCCACGAAGTGGCGGAAACGATGTTGCCGCGGGCGACGGTGGTGCCTTGCGCTCGTTCGCTTGAGGTCTTCGACCGCGTCAAGCGAGGAACGGTAGATGGCGCGGTGATTCCAATCGAGAACTCGCTGGCGGGCTCGGTGGCTGAACATTTCGATCTGTTGCTGGGGCGTGAGGTTTATATCGTGCGCGAGTTTCGTCTGCGCATCGTACATAACCTCATCGCCCTGCCGGGCGGCAAGCTTGGAAATGTCCGACGCGTGTTCTCGCACCCCGTAGCGCTCGATCAGTGCCGCGACCTGTTTGCGAAGAATCCGAAGCTGGAGCCGGTGCCGTTCTACGACACGGCGGGAAGCGTGAAGCATGTGGTCGCGGAGGGCTTGCGCGATGCGGCCGGGATCGCCAGCCGTCGAGCGGCCGAGGTCTATGGGGGGAAGATTCTGAAAGCTGGGGTTGAGGATGACAAGAAAAACTTTACGCGCTTCTTTTTGATCCGCCGGGGAAAGCCGCGGGCAGCGCGCAATGCGGACAAAACTTCGCTGGCCTTCAGCGTGAAGAATATTCCGGGAGCGTTGTTCAAGGCGCTCAGCGTGTTCGCGCTGCGCGACATCAGCTTGAGCAAAATCGAGTCGCGGCCCCTGCGCGGGCGTCCGTGGGAATACGTGTTTTTTGTGGACCTGCTGCGCGGCGACGATGAAGCCCTGCGCCACGCGGTGCGCCATCTAGGCGAGATCTCGGATCTGGTGAAGGTGCTGGGGATTTATCCGGAAGCGTGAACCATTGTAACGCTCACTCCCAGCACTTGGCGTGGACAGAGATGCTCGTGCAGGGCAGCCGTCTGTGCCACCATGGGTTCCAATCTGGGACTTACGGCCGCTTTCACGATGTCGCGCTCACAACGGCAGCTCCATGTGGGCTCTCGACTGAGCCCGCCGCGGAAGCGATCAGAAGGTGAAACGACCACCGACTGTCGGAGCAAAGTTGTTGTCGGAATTATAGGGGACGCCGGGGCCATGAGGAATGGCTATGGCCAGACCGCCGCTCACCCAGGAATACGCAATTCCGGCAAAACCGTCGAAACGCTTGGTGAAGTGATGATCCACATAGAACGACCCCTCGTTGAGGGTGCCCGCGCAGGAGGCGCGGAAACCGGCTGCGGGCGAGCAGGTCGGCGGAATACGGAAGTCGTTCTGCCGCTGTTGATACCAGGAGAAAGTGAAGTCGGTCTTGGTGCGGTAGGTGTACTTCACGCCCGTCCACCAGATGTTCACCAACTTTTCAGAATCAAGATTGTCGTCTTCGACCCCACTCATGATGTAACCACCCTGGTCCTCGGCGCCAACGCCCAACGGGTTCGCCGGGTTATTTTGCCAGATGTATTCGTAGCCGGCAAAAAACTTGAACGAATCCCACGCATACTTGGCAGCGACCATAATTGCGTTGTTATCGGTCACGATGCCATATACGGTGTTGTTCGGGTCGATTAGATTGATCCCGGTGATTTGGTTTGTATTGATGCTGTCGGTGGTCGACTGATATGGCGCCGCCAGACTCTGAGGTCCCAGCAAAGGATTCAAGACGCTGATCGCCTGGTTGTAATGTTGGAAGACGAAGTCAGCGGAGAACTTGCCGTAGTCTCCGCCGAGGTCGAATCCATAGGCGTTGTTATGCGCCGCTTCCGGCGTACAGGCGTCGGGACCGCTGGCAGTCCAGCCCATAGTGGCCGAGTAGCAGCCGGCAGAACCAGCGGCGAATTTATACATCGCGCCGAAATGGACCGGGCCATAGGCGAGGCGATACTTGACGGCGTCATCCCAACGGCTGTCCTCGGTGTCGCCGCCGCCGGCCATCGTGCCGTTATACCCGATGTAGGAAAAGGCATAGGCGCCGCTCGCCGGATCGTAACGGAGCATCGCATCGGTGCCGAGAGAGCGTTGACGACCGAAGGTTAGCGTGCCGAAATGCGTGGACGATATACCGCCATAGATTTCGTCATTGAAGGGTTGGCCCGCGCGCGCGCCGTCGATGGCTATCGAATAGCTGCTCCTAGGAAGGCCATTGTTGATGATGTCGGTCTTTGACGCGTTGGCGAGCAGGCCGGACTGCGGATTGATGCCAGTGGAAGC
>Ga0181523_10001418_pt1 | contig 25433 bp, 20 predicted proteins | sample PEATcosm2014_Bin_43_FD_119752 | JGI IMG/M metagenome (GOLD analysis project Ga0181523, IMG submission 119752) | Peatland microbial communities from MTU Mesocosm Facility, Houghton, MI, USA - PEATcosm2014_Bin05_30_metaG | ecosystem: Environmental > Terrestrial > Soil > Wetlands > Peat | place... | reverse complement strand
GCCAACAAGGTCACCTACTTCGCCACCGATGAGCAACGTCAGGTGATTCCCTGGGTGCGTATGGAAGACAAGAACGGCAAGGTGACCGAGTACGCCGTGAAGGACAATCCGCCAACTCAGGCCCAGATCGATAAGGCCAGCATCCGCCGCATGGACTGCATCGACTGCCACAATCGTCCCACTCACATCTATGTTGCCCCCGATCTCTCGGTGGACCGCAGCATCAGCGGACAAGCCATCGATCCCACTCTGCCCTATATCAAGCAGCAGGGCGTACAGGTGCTGACTGCCGACTACAAGACCACGGACGAGGCGGAGAACGCCATCGCGCAGAACATTACCAAGTTTTACCAGGATAAGTATCCGCAGATCGCGTCCAGCAAGGCCTATAGCATCAAGGGCTCAATCGCCGAGCTGCAGCGCATCTATCGCACCACTTTCTTTCCCTCCATGAAGGTGAACTGGAAGACCCATCCCAACAATATTGGCCACCTCTATTTTCCCGGCTGCTTCCGGTGCCACGATGGCAACCACGTCAGCAAAGACGGCAAGGTCATCAGCAAAGACTGCAACTCGTGTCATACGGTGTTAGAACAGCAGGAAAGTGGCACGCAGATGGCTTCGTTGCCAGTCCAAACCTTCAAGCACCCGGTTGACATTGGCGACCTGGCGACCGTGAATTGTTCCGACTGTCACTCCGGAGGCGTAGGACCGTAACAACAGTTGCCAGTGGCTAGTGGCCAGTTGCCAGTGTTTTGTCAGCTCGCCCTTCAAAACTGACAGCTGACAGCTTCCCCCGAGTGACGCACATCACAGCCCCACGTGATGCCACTCACGGCCCTTCGGGTCGTCAAAATCCTATCTTGGAGGCATAGCAATGAGCCGTAGTTGAAACAGGGGGAGGAACAAACCAATGACAGATGCCAACGCCAGCGCTCATCCGTCGAGCAAAAAGGAATACACGCCGCGCCTGATCTTCTGGGAGGTCACCAAGGGCTGCAACCTGCGCTGTATCCATTGCCGTGCCACTGCGACGGAACTGATGTCGCCCGCCGACTTGCCGACCAAAAAGGCGCTAAACATCATTTCCCAGATCGCCGATTTCGGCAGTCCCATACTCGTCCTCAGCGGCGGCGAGCCGCTTTACCGGCACGACATTTTCGAGCTTGCCGAGTATGCCACCAGCCGCGGGCTGCGTACCGCCCTGGCGACGAACGGAACGCTGGTGACCAAGGACATCGCCGAGAAAATCAAGAAGGCAGGCATCAAGCGCGTTTCCATTTCACTCGACGGATCCGACGCGATCACGCACGACACCTTCCGCGGCATTCCCGGCGCATTTGAAGCAGCCGTTTACGGCATGCGCAATCTTCAAGAACGTGGCGTTTCGGTGCAGATCAATACCACAATTGCCCGCCACAATGCGCACCAGTTGCCGGACGTGCTGGAGTTGGCGCGCCGCCTGGGCGCCGATGCGTTGCACACGTTCCTGCTTGTTCCGGTGGGCTGCGGCGTCGACATCGCTGCTGAGCAGATGGTTGCTCCCGAAGAGTACGAGCGCATGTTGAACTGGTTTTACGATCAATCTCTGACAGGTGACATTGAACTGAAGGCGACTTGTGCGCCGCATTATTTCCGCGTGCTGCGCCAGCGCCGCGCCGCCGATCGCATGGCCGGGCGTGAACCGGCGCCGGCTGCAGCGCATCCGCATGAGATTGGCCCAACCGACATCACAATGCCGGGCTCGACTGGAATCTCCCTCAAGCCAAATGGTGGGCCTCCGGTAGGCCACACGGGACATCCCGGCGGACATCCCGGCGACATGAACGCCATGACCAAAGGCTGTCTGGCCGGAACCGGCGTCTGCTTCATCTCCCATGAAGGCGAAGTCTTTCCCTGCGGATACCTGCCCGCAATCGCTGGTGATCTGCGCAAGCAGAGCTTCGCGGAGATATGGAACGACTCGGCCGTCTTTGGACAGCTTCGCAACGACGATAACCTGAAGGGCAAGTGCGGCTGCTGTGAGTTCCGTCATGTTTGCATGGGATGCCGCGCGCGCGCCTATGCGGCTACCGGCGACTTCCTGGCCGAGGAGCCCTTCTGCGTATATGAGCCCGGAACCTCGAACCAGATGGTCCGCGAGATAGCGAACAAAAGGGTTGGCTGAGACTTAAGTCATATCCCCGGGCCGACGGCAAGCACTCCCGCGCCTTGTCTGGTGAAGGTTCTGGTGATGCAGCTTTTCAGAGCCGTTCTTTGCTGTGCCCGTAAAACGTAACTTTGCCGGCGACCACAACCGCGATGAACTTGTTGCTCTCCGCGTCTTTGAATTGCACTACTTGACGTCCACGCTTTGCCAGCTGTCCCCATCGGCTGGGCTTCTCCGGATTCTGTTCGATGGCCTGATATTCGTGGCTTCCCACCCTAAAGGCCGCTGCTCTGAGGCGCTGCTGGCTGGTGCGGCGAACAGTCACAGATTGTCCGTCAACGCTTACTGACGTGCTCGTCATCAACTGTGCCGCGATCGACGTTAGGAACTCCGCGTCAAGCATTACTGAAGACTCCGCCCAGAACCTGAGCCCCGAAACTGTGGGTTTCTCATCGACAGCAGTTTACAAATTGTTACACATATCGCGGAGCAAACTCGCTCGCGATTTCGTATGTTCGATGAGGGCCAGCTTGCGCCCGGGACTCGAATGGCAGCATCGAATCCACTACAGATGAGCAACTCGTCAACTTCTCAGGCAGTGCGAACCGAAAACCTCCGCCGCTATTACACCATGGGCGGCAGCATCATTCGCGCCGTGGACGGCATTACGCTCACCATCGAGCGCGGCGAGATTGTGGCGCTGCTGGGCCAGTCAGGCTCCGGAAAATCCACGCTGCTGAATCTGCTCGCCGGTCTTGACCGTCCAACCTCGGGCTCGGTGCAGGTCGAGGGCCGCGACCTGGCAAGAATGTCGTCGGAGGATCTGGCACGCTATCGTCGCAACGATGTTGGCATGGTCTTCCAGTCGTTCCATCTGATTCCGGCGATGACCATCACGGAAAACGTCGAGCTGCCTATGCGCTTTGCCGAAGTGGAGCGATCGGAGCGGGCGCAGCGTGTCCGCGAATCGCTGGAGCGCGTCGGTTTGGGCAAGCGGCTGGAGCATCGGCCTTCGGAACTTTCCGGTGGTGAGCAACAACGCGTCTCGCTGGCGCGGGCGCTGGCAAATCGTCCGTCGATGCTGCTGGCCGACGAGCCTACCGGCAACCTCGACAGCCGCACCGGAGAAGACATTCTCAACCTTATTCGCGCTGTGAGCCTCTCGCTCGGCATGACTGTGGTGATGGTCACGCACGAACGCGCGCTGGCCGAGCGTTTTGCGCAGCGGTTGGTCTTCCTTGGCGATGGCAAGCTTCTCTCGCAGGAGGCGCTGGCATGAAGGGCTACGACCTGCTCGATCTGGCGGTGCGCAATCTGCGGCAATCCAAGCTACGCAATGGATTGACGACCGTCGGTATTTCGGTCGGCGTGGCATCGCTCGTCGCGATGCTGTCCCTCGGCGTGGGACTACAGCAGCTTGCGACCAGGCGGCTGGCCGGCTCGGGCATGTTTGACACTGTCTTCGTTACATCGAAGCAGGATTTTCGTGGCTTCGACCGCGAACAGGATCAGAAAGATCAGCATCCGGAGAATGCGCCGGTGCTCGACGACGCCGCGCGCGACAAGATGACGCATTTGCAATATGTCACCGAGGTCGAGCCAGAAATCCGCGTCATGGGCGAGATTGTCTACGGCGGACAGACGCACTACGGCTTCGTCACTGGCCTGCCGATGTCGGCTCGCGAGAATGAGGCCTTCGACAATCTGCAAGGCAAGTTCTTCTCCCGCTCTGATGCCGACGAAGTCATCTTGTTGAACGATTTCGCCAAGGAACTCGATCCCGCGAATCCCAAGGCGCTGATTGGACAGGAGGTCACGCTTCGCTATGGCGAGCATCAGCCCCTGGCTGCCGATTCCGACACCTCCGGGCGACTCTCGGGCGAACAGAGTGACGCAGGCAACCCGAACGCTGGCGATAGCTACGGATTTTCCGTCGTGCGCAAGACGCAGCAGTTGAGGGTGATGGGCATCATCGACGAAGAGCCTTACGGCGGGATGCGCACCGTCTCGCGCGGCCGCATCTTTCTGCCCGTCGATCTGACCGCGAAGCTGAATATGGCGGAGTTCAGCGACATGCGCAGCTCGCTGCGCGGGCACGGCCGGACCTATATGACGCTGACTGTGCGCGTCAAGGATCCAGCCAAAGTCGCGCAGGTGCAGGATGCCATCAAGCAGATGGGCTTCCGCACTTTCTCGGTGCTGGACGCGACCAAGAGCTTGCGCCGCTTCTTTACCGTGCTCGACCTGTTCCTCGGCATCTTCGGATCGCTGGCGCTGGCCGTGGCGACGCTGGCCATCATCAATACCCTGGTGATGGCAGTCCTTGAGCGCCGTCGTGAGATCGGCGTGATGAAGGCTATCGGCGCCAGCGATGGCGACGTAAAGCGGCTTTTCTTCGCCGAAGCCGGAGCGATGGGCTTCTTCGGCGGCGTGCTCGGGATTGCGCTTGGCTTCGCGATCGGCAAGGCCATCAACATCGGCACGGGAATTTATTTACACAACCATCAATTGCCCGCCGAAGCGGTATGGATCATGCCGCCATGGCTGATCGGCGCGGCCATTGCGTTTTCCATCGTCGTCAGCTTGCTGGCTGGCCTGTACCCCGCCAGCCGTGCGGCCCGGCTCGATCCGGTGCAGACACTGAAATACGAATGAAACATTCTTGCCGCGCGACGAGCCTCGCTTGCCTTTTCCTGGCCCTCTTGGCCGCCCCTCTGCTACATGCCCAGGGCCGCGCCGAGTGCTCGGTCATCAAGTCGCAAATCCTGGCCCGTCCAGTGCGCTATTGCGCTTTCCTGCCCGCCAGTTTCGATCAGGATAAGACGCGGCACTATCCCGTGCTGTACTTCATGCACGGATTGCGAGACAACGAGCAGTCGCTGCTCAACTTCGGCGGATGGGATGTCGTCTCAGAGCTCCGTAGCAAAGGCAAAGTTGGTGACTTCGTGATTCTTGCGCCCAGCGCGGGACATACCTTCTACATCAACTCCGAAAACGGCAAAGTGCGCTATGAGGACTTCCTGACGAAGGAGTTCATGCCGGAGATGGAAAAGAAATATCGCGCGGAAGGAACGAGAGCGGCGCGCGGCATTACCGGCGTTTCCATGGGAGGCTATGGCGCGCTTCGGCTGGCGTTCAAATATTCCGACGAGTTCGCCGCTGTCAGCGCCCAGATGCCCGCACTCATGACCGACCTACCCAAAGAAATTGGCGCCGGCGCGCCGGGAACTCCGGGAGGAATGCTAGGCGATGTGTTTGGCGCTCCGTTTAATCGCGCCTATTTCGATCGCAACAATGTCTTCTACTTCGCACGCACTGACAGCGCCGCCAGCCTCAAGCGCATGAAGATCTACTTCGATGTGGGGAACAATGACGACTATGGCTTCGAACAGGGGGCGCAGGAGTTGGACAAGCTGCTGAAGTCGCGCGGCATCCCGCACGAATTTCACATCTATCCCGGCGGGCACGATGCCCAGTTCGTCGTCCGTCACTTCGGCGACGTGGTGCAGTTTCAGTGGAATGCTATCGGGGCAGGGAAGTAACTCTACGTTACTCGGTGGCCTACACTAGTGGCATAACGATGAGAAATCCTGCTAAAGTTAAACTTCGAAGTGCGCACGTGGCGTCAGGGCCATATCCGTTCCTTCTGCGCCTGCTTCGCTGATGTCTCCCACGGGCACGGCCGCTGGATTCGCGGTTCCGCGACCTTTCGGTAAACGGCATTATTGTGTTCGATCGACGATCCAAACTACTAGGTACGATCACCCTGCTGCACGATCTTGGGGTGACCTGCGTCGCCTTCGTGGCGGCATACCTGCTCCGCACCTTCCTGGTTCACTTTGTATTTTTCAGCGAACACCTGCCAGGAATTTATCCTTTCAGCCATTACCTCCCCCTGATGGTCGCCTTTCTTGTGGTATGGGCGATCGTAGGATATTTTTCTACCTTCTATCGCGATCTGGAACTCAGCAATCCCATCCAGCTCGTCCTGTACATCGTCAGCCAGCTTGCCATCGTGCTGGTGGTCATCTACGCCGGTCTGTATTTGTTCCGCCGGACCGACATCAGCCGCACCTACGTTTTGTTGATCGGTGTGGTGGACTTCGTTTTGCTGCTGCTGGGACGCAGCATGTCGTATTGGGGCGTTTCGCGGATGCGCGAACGCCTGCGGCGCTATCACTACCTGCTCATCGTCGGCTGCGGACCGCGGGCTAGCGAGATGGCGACGCTCATCGAAGAGAGCCGGGGCATGGGGCTGCGGCTGAAGGGTTTCGTCGATACCGAGGTCAGCGACACGCCGGCTGACCAGCTCGGCGGCTACGACGTTTTCCCTCTCGATTCGGTGGGCGGCATTTTGCAAAACCATGTCGTCGACGAGGTCATCTTCGCCGTCAACCTTCAGGAGCTCGCCCGGCTGGAACCGGTGATGCAGCACTGCGCCGATCTCGGCATCCGCACCCGAGTACAACTTGAGTTCCTGCCTCCGGCGTATTCGCGCATTTACCTGGAGAATTTTCGTGACGTGCAACTGCTCAGCCTGTCGAGCGCACCCGACAGCGAGTTGCGTCTGTTTTTCAAGAGAGTGATCGACGTGGTGCTCTCGGCCGCGTCGCTGGTGATCTTCTCGCCAGTATTGCTGACCATCGCGGCCCTGATCCGGATCACCTCGCCCGGCCCGGTGCTGTTCCGGCAGACACGCTGCGGCCTCGGCGGACGCCGCTTTATGCTCTACAAGTTTCGCTCCATGATTAACGATGCCGAGCAGATGCGCGCCGAACTGCACCAGCTCAACGAGCTTGACGGCCCGGTGTTCAAGATCAGCGATGACCCGCGCATTACGCCGGTGGGACGCGGGCTGCGCCGCTTCAGCCTCGACGAGCTGCCGCAGTTGTGGAACGTGTTTCGCGGCGATATGTCGTTCGTCGGCCCGCGGCCAGCCGTGCCGGAAGAAGTGGAGCAGTACGAGGATTGGCAGCGGCGGCGGCTGCGCATGAGACCTGGCCTGACCTGTACATGGGTCCTGGAGGGCCGCAGCCATGTGGACTTCAATCGCTGGATGCAGCTCGACCTGAAGTACATCGACAACTGGTCGCTGTGGCTCGACGCCAAAATCTTCCTGCGGACCATCCCTATCGTGCTGTCCGGGCGGGGTGCATATTAGGCGCGAAGCGCAAGTTACGATAAAGGGCGCAGGCTAGAGCTCCGCAGGGGTGGCAGTACTTTCTCGGGACGCGTTATCTACAACGACGATAGATTGTGAGGTCTAGTACCATAGTTTAGGGAATGCATCTACCTTCCGATGAGTGACTCGCAAAAACCAGACGAACACTTTTCGAGGGCCGAACTACGTTACCGCATCGCCGATTCCATCAATGATCGTCTCAGGGCCATCCCCTATTTTCACTCAACGCTGAAACGGGCGGCCAATTGGCTGCAATATCGCCGGGACCTGCGCCTAATCAAGGCAGCCTCAAAGAGCGCTCCCGCGCGATCGGCAGCGGCAGGCAGCAACCTGGTTCAACCGAATGGAGAACTTCCACTTCCCCCAATTGAGATGCGTCGACTGGTTGGCCCCTTCGATCCGGAGTCTTACGATAATCCCGACGGCGACCTGGTTTATCCCTGGCTTGCAAAAGAGACTTACGAGACCGTCTTCGACTTTGGCTGTGGCTGCGGTCGCGTGGCGCGCCAACTGATCCTGCAGCGGCCGTGTCCGACCTCATATGTCGGAGTGGACCTCCATGCTGGAATGATTCGCTGGTGCAACGATTACCTTCACCCCGTCGCACCTCATTTCAATTTCTATCACCATGATGTTTTCAATGTGAGCTTTAATCCGGGTCGTGAAAAGCCTTTGACCGTACCGTTCCCTGTCGCGGATGGGCAGTTCACGCTGGTTAATGCCCTTTCCGTGTTCACTCATCTCACCGAAGAGCAAGCCAAATACTACTTACGGGAGTGTGCGCGAATACTGCATCCCCAAGGCGTGTTGCAGGCGTCCTGGTTTCTGTTCGACAAGCCAGACCTGCCAATGATGGACGAAAGTTACAACGCTCTGTATATCTCGTATGCCGACCCCTCTGCTGCTGTGATCTTCGACAGGGGTTGGCTGCGCGACGCCGCACGCGGAATGGGGCTGACTATATATAAAGTCATATGGCCCGGAATACGCGGCTATCACTGGCTGTTGCTGATGACCCATCGGACCGACTTACCTGAGGTGGAATTACCCCCTGACACCGCGCCTCGTGGGGTCGTTAATCCTCTTCGGAGGCGTGAAACCACGTTTATCGAGTAAGGGGAATGGGTACTATCCACGATAGATGTCGGGAAATCGCCATTTCATCAGTGACTCCCCTAAACTGAAGCTGGTGCGCAGCCGGGCGCAACGGTACCAATGGTCTCCGTCACAATCGTTACCTGGAATTCGGCGCAATATCTCGGAGAGTGCTTCGCCGCGCTTTCGAGCCAGGACTATCGCGATCTCGACGTCGTCATCGTCGATAATGCTTCCGAGGATGGCACGCGCGCGCTGCTGCGTCCGGTCGAGACGAAATGGCGTGTCATCTACAACGAAAAGAATGTTGGTTTCGCCGCCGGGCAGAATCAGGCGATTCGCGCCTCGCGCTGCAATTACGTCTTGTGTCTCAATCCGGATGTCGTGCTCAGCCGGAACTTCATCACACAGCTGATGGCGACGTCCGGCGAATCTTGTTTTGACGCCGGCGTATTCTGTGGCAAATTGCTTCGCTGGGATCCGGCGACGGAGAATCACAAGACCAACGTTATCGATTCGACCGGCATCTACTTCACGCCCAACATGCGGCACCTCGATCGCGGCGCGGAGGAGATCGATCGCGGGCAATATGATCGCCCGCAATATGTCTTCGGTGCGAGCGGAGCGGCGGCGTTTTTCCGGCGCAGCTTTATCGACGATGTGTCCGTTGAAGGTGAATTCTTCGACGAGGAATTCTTCGCCTTCCGCGAAGATGCCGACCTAGCCTGGCGCGCCCAGATCATGGACTGGAAATGCCTGTACACGCCAGCCGCGGTCGCGTGGCATGTGCGGCGCGTCACGCCGGAGCGCCGCAAGGACCTGCCGCTCATCATCAACTGGCACTCGGCCAAGAACCGCTTTCTGATGCGCGGCAAGAATGCGTCAGGATGGCTGTGCTGGCGTCTGTTTCTCCCGGTGGCGTCACGCGATCTAATGACCTTCGGCTACGCGATTGTTCGCGATCGGCGATTGTGGTCGGCAGTGACGTACTGGTGGCGGGCGCGTGACAGCGTCCGGCGCAAGCGAGCGATTATTCAGTCGCGCCGCCGTGTCTCTGACCGCAATTTGCTATGGTGGTTCAGCAATACACCGCGTGCGGTTGACGCGGAGTAGCAATAGCTTGTAGCCGGTTAGTAGATCGTCGCTGGCGGCGGACGGTTCTCGTTTGACGTGTTTAGTGCCGTCCCCGGGGACTCGAGACCGAAATCGGCGCTCACCCCGCCTTGAAAGGCGGGGCTATCATCTTTCGCGCCCGGGGCGCTCGTGCCTTCAGGCCGCACGATATCGAGTGATCGCAAAGTATCGAGAGGATGCCAGAGGGGAATATTATTCGCTGCCCTGTAGTTGCTCGTAGCTAGCGGCTCGTAGCTAATTGCTAATTGCTGCCCTCATGAACATCGCCATCGTCGGAACTCGAGGCATTCCCAACCGGTACGGCGGCTTTGAGCGCTTTGCCGAGCAGATCAGCTCGCGCTTCGCTGACCGCGGTCACCGGGTCACGGTTTATTGTCGCCGCGCCTTCACCCGTCCTGACGACGTCTACGATCGTCGCGTGCGCCGCGTCATTGTCCCCAGCCTGCATCAGAAGCATCTCGACACGTGGGTCAGCACCTTCTTCGCCGCTGTGCACGTCGCCTTCAGCGATAACGATGTTGTGCAGCTATGCAACGTCGCCAACAGCGCTCTCGCTTACATTCCGCGGATGTTCGGCAAGCCGGTAGTGCTCAACGTTGACGGCCTGGACCGCAAGCGCGAGAAGTGGAAGGGCCTGGGCGCGCAGGTGCTGCACTTCTGCGAATGGATGTCGTCGTTCAGTTCCAACCAACTTGTCACCGACGCCAAGGCGATTCACGATTACTATCTCGCGAAGTATGGCAGCGAGTCGGTAGTCATTGGCTATGGTTCGGAGATGCCGGCGGGCGATTACAACCTGAACGGTCTGAATCTTGAGTCGGGCCGATACGTTCTCTATGTCAGCCGTCTGGAGCCGGAGAACAATCCTGATCTCGTTTTACGCAGCTGGCGCAACGTGCGCAGCGACTGGCCTCTGGTGATGGTCGGCGACAATCGGTATGACCCCGGCTATATCGACAGGCTGAAGTTGCTGGGTGATGAGCGTGTGCGCTTCACCGGAGCCATCTACGGCGACGGTTACTGGGCGCTGCAAAAACATGCCGGGATCTTCGTCTTCGCCTGCGAGGTTGGCGGCGTCCATCCGGCACTGGTCGAAGCCATGGCGGCGAGCAATGCGGTGCTCTATCTTGACACGCCCGAAAACGCCGAGACTGCGGCCGATGCGGCGATTCCCTATGAGAAGTCCGAAGCCGATCTCGCAGCGAAGTTGCAGGCGCTGCTCGACGACGCCGACGCCCGTGAGCAGTTGGCGATCCGAGCCAAACAGCGCGCCGATGCGTTGTATCGCTGGGACGCAATCGCCCAGAAGTACGAGAAAGTGTTTGCGCAGCTGGTGAAGAAGTAGCTGCTCTGCTGGCTTTAATAGCTGCGAGATTGTCTTTGAGGAGTATGCTTGCTGTCCAGAACCGAAGCTCAAATTTCACGAAGATTAATCACTGCGCGTGCAAGGAGAAAATATGACATCAGCAGGTGCATTGGTATTGCTGCACAGTAGCCCCACCAATCCGATGGGAGCTCTTTTTAGCGGCCCCATACTGGGAGCCGGGCTGCTGATTGCGCTAGTGGGCATCGTCGCCGGGTGGAAGGTGTTTGAGAAGGCCGGACAGCCCGGATGGGCCGTTCTGATACCCATCTTCAACGCCTACATCATCCTCAAGATTATAGGCAGGCCAGGATGGTGGCTTTTGCTGATGTTCATTCCGGTCGTTAACGTCGTGACTTCTTTGATCATAGCCATGGATACGGCGAAGTCGTTTGGCCAGAGCGCCGCTTTCGGGATCGTTCTGCTGTTTCTTCTGTGTGGTGTCGGCTACTTGATCCTGGGCTTTGGCAGCGCTCGCTACGTGGGACCGGCGGCGGCAATGCCGCAGGCGCGCGCCGCGGGAGCCATGTAGCGGCGGCTACTGGTATTCAGTTTCCGCGGCCAGGTTTTCGAAGCGCGTATAGCGCTTCACGAACGCCATCTTGATGGTGTCGGTGGGGCCATTGCGTTGCTTGGCGACGATCAGTTCGGCCATGCCCTCGAGGTCGGGATCGTCCTTCTTGTAAACCTCCTCGCGGAAGATGAAGGCGACGACATCGGCGTCCTGCTCAATGGAGCCCGATTCGCGCAGGTCAGAAAGTTGCGGGCGATGATCGCCGCCGCGGCTTTCCGGCGCGCGGCTGAGCTGCGATAGCGCAACCACCGGCACCTTGAGCTCTTTTGCCAGACCTTTCAATCCGCGCGAAATGGCCGACACTTCCTGGGTGCGGTTTTCAAACCGCTTGCCGCCGATGGGTACCGCCGACATGAGCTGCAAATAATCGACGATGAGGAGGTCGAGTCCTTCCTGCCGTTTTAGCCGGCGCGCCTTGGCGCGCATCTCGCTCACGGAAATACCGGGCGTGTCGTCGATGTATAGCTTCGATTGCGAGAGCTGCTCCGTGGCATGGGTCAGCTTGCGCATGTCGTCTTTGGTGAGGAAGCCCTGGCGCAGGCTTTTCGAGTCCACCTGGGCGTGCGAAGCGAGCATGCGCATCAACAGCGCCTCGCGCGACATCTCCAGCGAGAAAACGCCGACCACTTTGCCGTCGGTCACCGCGGCGTTCTCGGCAATATTCATGGCAAATGCAGTCTTGCCCATCGAAGGGCGCGCCGCAATGACGATCAGGTCTGCCGGCTGAAGGCCGCTGGTGAGCTTGTCGAGCAGCGTGTAGTGCGTGGCCAGCCCGGTAATCTCCTGGCCGCGCGCGTACAGCTCCTCCAGCGATCCGAACGAATTCTGGATGATGGCAGGGATGCTCATGAATCCCTGCTCCATGCGGTTTTCGGAGAGCTGGAAGATCGCCTGCTCAGCGCGTCCCAGGACTTCTTCGGCTTCCTCGGAGTGCTCGATGGCCTCGGCGATGGCATTTTGCGCGACGTTGATCAGCCCGCGCAGCAAGGCCTTGTTCTTGACGATGCGAACATAGTGCTCGATCGACGGGCGCTCGGGGACGCCGTCGATCAGCGACGACAGATAGGCGACGCCACCGATCGCTTCCACTTCTTTGCGCCGGTCGAGCTCCTCAACCAGCGTGATCATGTCTACCGGACGGCCGGTTTCCTGAAGATCGCGCATGCGCGAGTAAATGCGGCGGTGCGCGTCCAGCGAGAAGTGGTCGCTGGAGAGATGTTCGGCGGCCTGGTCGTAAAGGGAATTGTCGAGCAGGACCGCGCCCAGGATGGAGCGCTCAGCTTCGATGCTTACGGGCAGTCCGCGGTCAAGACTGTAGTCGGTGGTGGCCATCGCGTTCCATCAATTTAGACATTCAGGCAGGAGCATGGCAATGCCGAACGAGGTTCCGCGGCGAGGTAAAAGCAGATTTCATTCGAAAAGCTGTGAGTGGCTGTGCAAGACAGGACTGACAGGCCGCGGAGAGGGTCGAAAAAGCTGGGTGCCGCCGCGCTGCGGCTTAGGCGACTAACATTCCACTTGACCGGGGCTCACGCCCCCGTCTAACTTCATTCCGCCGCTCGGCGCGGCTAGCTTGATCGGTTCGCGAGCGGTTTATCCGACCGCAAACTGATATATGAAACAGACCCGCGCTAGATCGCGGCGCAGACCGTTTTCACTTCGGTATAAAGCTCCAGGACTTCGTGGCCCATTTCGCGGCCCCAGCCGGACTGCTTGTATCCGCCGAAGGGAAGCGCGGCGTCGAAGACGTTGTAGCAGTTGATCCACACCGTGCCGGCGCGGAGCTTGTTGGCGATGCGATGCGCCTTGCTGATGTCGCGCGTCCAGACCGCAGCCGCCAGCCCGTACTCGCTCTGGTTGGCCTCGGCCACCAGTTTGTCGACATCGCGGAACGGCATAGCGCACACCACCGGCCCGAAGATTTCCTCGCGGACGACCTTCATGTTCGGATTGGTCTTCACCATCACCGTGGGTTCGACGAAGTATCCCTTGCCGGCGCCGCGTTTGCCGCCAACAACGGCTTCCGCGCCTTCGCTCAATCCCGCTTCCAGAAAACCGCAGACGCGGTTCAGTTGCTCCTGCGATACCAACGGGCCCATGTCGGTATCGGCGTCGAATCCGTGGCCGAGCTTGATTTTTTTTGCGCGTTCGGCGACGCCCTCAACCACTTCATCGAAAATCTGCTGTTCGACGTAGAGCCGCGATCCGGCACAGCAACACTGGCCGTGGTTAAAGAAGATGGCATTCGCCGCGCCGGGAATACTGGCTTGCATGTCGGCATCGGCGAAGAGAATGTTCGGCGATTTACCTCCCAGTTCCAGCGAGACCTTCTTCAGATTTCCGGCAGCGGCTTGCAGGATCAGCTTGCCAACCTCGGTTGAACCGGTGAAGGCGACCTTGTCCACATCGGGATGCGACGGCAGCGCAGCACCAGCGGTTTCGCCGTAGCCGGGCACGACGTTTACTACGCCGTTAGGAAATCCTGCTTCGGCGATCAATTCAGCCAGCAGCAGAGCGCTCAGCGGAGTCTGTTCGGCAGGCTTCAGCACAACCGTGCAGCCGGTCGCGAGCGCCGGGCCCAGCTTCCAGGCGGCCATCAGTAAAGGGAAGTTCCAGGGGATGATCTGTCCGACCACGCCCACGGGCTCGCGCCGCGTATAGGCGTGAAACTTGGTGGAAAACGGAATGGTGTTGCCTTCGATCTTGGTGGCCCATCCCGCCATGTAGCGGAACAGGTCGGCGGCCAGCGGCACGTCGGCCACGCGAGCGACGGAGAGCGGCTTGCCGTTGTCGAGGCTTTCGAGCTGCGCGAACTCCTCTAGGTGCTGCTCGATCAGGTCGCCCAGCTTCCAGATCATGCGGCCGCGCTCTGAGGCGGACATCTCCGGCCAAGGGCCGCCGTCGAACGCCCTGCGCGCCGCCTTCACGGCGCGATTGATGTCTTCGCGATCGCCTTCGGCGACCTGCGCCATCACCTCGCCGGTTGCGGGATTGTACGTTGGGAAGGTTTTTCCGGAAGCCGCTTCCACCCACGTGCCATCGATAAACATCTTGCGCGGCTTGTCGAGGAACTCTTGCACGTGGCTGTGAAGCTGCGAAGCACTAGCTGTAGCGGACATAAGAACCTCCTGAAGAGAGCAGGGATGGAGTCGAGGAATTTCGAAGGGTGCGGACAGCACGAGGCGTGCTACGCCCACCCACATCTCGACGGAGAGTCTATCAGAGAACGACGGTATATGGGCAGCGGCGAGGGCCGCGGGCTTATGTTTTTTTTGCGTGGGACAGCGCCAACTCTACTGTGGGAGCAAGCACAAACAATTGATCAACCTTGGTGACCTTCAGCGAGGTGAGCAGACGTTCGTTGGCTCCGACCAGCACCAGCTTGCGGCCTGAGTTTTCGCGCGAGACGTGCGCTCCTACCAGGCAGCCGATTCCGGCGGAATCAATGTAGGGCATGTCGCCGACGTCAACGATCAGCAGTCCAGAGTTGTCCGAGCGGACCATGGTCTGGAGCGGAAAGAAATTGCCTAGTAGCAGCGGCCCATGCAGGCGAAGCACCGTGGCTCCGGGGAAGTCTCCGACTTTCTCTATTTCCAATGGCTTATCTTGCATAAACTTTAATTTTATAACGCCCAAGATAACATGCAATGTTAATTTCCAGTTACTGCCACGACCGCATGGCCATGTGCAGTTATGCTGCGGCAGTGAGTGGGACAATCCATATCGACTCGCAGCGAAATCGAAAATCATGGAGACGAAAAAAATGCCTGATATCCAATCCGATTATGTAGACCTGGCGGTTGCAGATGGCAGCACCATGCGCGCCTGGCACACGCGTCCGACAAAGCAAGCCGGGCATGCGGGACTGATGCTCTTTCAGGAAGCGTTTGGCGTGAACTCTCACATTCGCTCGGTTGCGGGCCGCTTCGCCGAAGCTGGCTACGTAGTAGTCACGCCGGAGCTGTATCACCGCGCGGCGCCGGAATTCGAGGGCAAGTACGAGGACATTGCCGCGGCGGTGGCGCTGGCGCGCCAACTCAAGCCGGAAGACCTGGAGCATGATGTTCGCGCAACCTACGAGTTCCTGCAGCAAAGCGCGGGAGACAGAATCGCTTGCGTTGGTTATTGCATGGGAGGCCGCGTATCGTTCGTAGCGAACGTCACGGTCCCGGTGAAGGCAGCCGTTTCTTATTACGGTGGGGGGCTCGCCGGCATCATTGGCCGTGCCTCGGATTGCTCCGCGCCCATGCTGTTCTTCTGGGGCGAGCAGGACCAGCACATCCCCAGCGAGCAACGCCAGAAGGTTGCGGAGGGGATGCGCGAATGCAAACATCAGTCCGTGCAGGTCACATTCTCCGATGCCGGGCACGCATTCTTCAACGATCAGCGTCCCAGCTACAATGCGGCGGCTTCGAAGCTGGCGTGGGAGCTGACGCTGTCGTTCTTCGAACAGAATATGAGCTAGGGTGCTGGCTTGAGCTACATGACCGGTGGGACAGTGATGCCCATTACCGCGAGTACTCTAATCAGCTCGCGATGGACCACGGCTGCCGTTGCCAGAAGAAATCGCTTACGGTCTTCGTCGGCCTCGGTGAGGATGTGATGGCGGTGATAGAAATTATTGAATTGCTGTGCCAGCTGGAAAGCGTGTTTGGCGGCGAAGGCAGGCTCGGTCGTCGCAATGCATTGTTCGACGATGAACGAAGTCTTGCCGGCCAGCAGCCATAACTCCCAGATCTCGGTGCCGCTGGTGTCGGAGAAATGGCGCGCGTAGTCGATGTCGGCGGCCAGCGCGTGCTCGGGATCAACTCCCGCCTTGCGAAAGATGTTGCTGGCGCGCACCACAGCATATTGGGCGTAGGGGCCGGTTTCGCCCTCGAAGGCCAGCGCTTCCTTGAAGTCGAATGCGATGACTGACTGCTTGGTGAACTTCAGCATGAAGTAGCGCAGCGCTCCGATGGCGATTTGCGTGGCGATCCGCGCGCGCTCAGCATCGTCGAGTTCGGTGTGGCGGCTGTCGACTTCTTTTTTCGCCGCGGCGATCAGCTTGTCGAGCAGGTCGTCCGCCTTGACGCCGAAACCCCTACGTCCGGATACCTCAATGTAGGACTTGGCGCGATCCTCTTCGCTAACCTCGTAGCCCAGTTCCAGCGCGCAACGCGGCGTAAGCGCAACCATCTCGTAAGAAAAATGTGTGTGGTGCGCGGCCTGCTGGGTGTAGCCGAGTAGACGCAGCGCCTCGATCACGGTGTTCTGCGGATCGGACTGGCGCGAGTCGATGACGTTGTAGATGGCGGCGACGTTGCCAAAGTGCGGATGGTCGGGCTCGCCTTGCTCGGCGGAGATCCAGACTTCATGATGGTTGGGATACTCGTAGAACCTGAGGTACCCAAAGTCGCGCCCCAGCAGGCCGAACTTCCATAGATGATAAGCGATGTCCTTGCCGACATAGCCAACTGTGCCGTTGGAGCGAACGATGACCTTGGCGTCTTCGTCGGGGCCGGAGTTTTCGACTTCTTCGGATGGCGATGCGGAAGACGACTTCGGTCGCGTCATCACCCAGCAACCTTTATTCTTACCCTCGGTCTCGAAATAGAGAACGCCCTTCTGTTTGAGCAGCTCGTAGGCCGAGTCCCAGAAATGCAGGCGGAGGATCTCGCTTTCGCGCGGGAGAAAATCGTATTCGATGTCGAGGCGATCCATGGTTTCGAGATGACGGCGCAGGACAGCCGTAGAGATCATTTCGGCGATCTCGGCCATTTCGTTGCCGCCGCGCTCGATGGCGTGCAGCGCGTCCTGGCGCGCCTTCAGGCGCTCCTTGTCCTGCTCGTACCATTGCGAAACGCGCGCGTAGAGGTCCCAACAGTAGTAATCGAAACGCGGCGTGGAAGCGATCAGTGCGGCGATGTCTTGCTTCGACTTTTTTTCCAGTTCGACAAAGCCGACGACGACGTCCGCGACCTGTACGCCGGTGTTGTCGATGTAGTTCTGGATGTCGACGGCATGGCCTGCGGAGCGCAGCAAGCGCACGAAGGTGTCGCCAAGAATTGCGTTGCGCAGATGACCGATGTGCGCGGCCTTGTTGGGATTGATGCTGGTGTGCTCGACCAGAATCTTGCCACTCACGTTGGCCGCGCCTTCGCCGGCGTGAGTGACGGCGCCGAGGGGCTCGCCGCTTGCCAGCGCGTTGGCCGCAACGTCGCGCTTCAGACGGGCGTTGATATAGCCCGCGCCGGCAACTTCCAGCTTCTCAAAACCATCCGGCAGCGGAAGCTCGGCGACGATCTCTTCTGCAATCTTGCGCGGGGCCTTGCGCAGGCGTTTGGCCAGCTCGAATGATAGAGGTAAAGCAAACTCGCCCATCTCGACGTTGGGCGGCTGATCGATGACAATGCTGGCCAGTTCGAGGTTGTACTTCTCGCGCAGGAATGCGCGGACGTAGCTGGCCAGGAATCGTTGTTGTTCGAGGAACATGAATGTTCGGTTTCGTCGTAAGTTGGCGGCTGGCAACAACTCGTCCCGCTTCGCGGGACAACATAGGATAGCCCACCGCTTCAGCGGTGGGTGAGATATCTGGCGAATCCGAGTGCCTCGGGCACGACACAAACCCACCGTGCCGTCCCCGGGGAACTCGGGTTTTGATACTCGTCTACCCCGCCCTAAAGGGCGGGGCTAGCATCTTTCGCGCCATTGGCCCTCGATGCTGCGCACTCGAAATGGCCTCGCGGAATCGGTTATTTCTCACCCCACTGTCATCATAAGATTTCTCCCGGGTCCTCTGTGCCTCTGTGGTGAATAAATTTCGGAGGAGAGCCGTGGGTTGTGATCAGAATAGCAAAGGCAGCACGGGTACCTAACCGTGGCACCGGCGCAGGACTAATGGCCAGGAGCTAATGGCTTGCCTCAATACCAAAAGCGAAGAGCGAAAGGCGATTAGCGACAAGCGTCAGCGTGCAGGCGCTGCAGGTTTGACGCTCTATCGCCGGGTTGCCTATGATGAGGGTTCTGCCCCCTGTCGAGTGTTCCCCATGCGCATAGCCTATCTCGATTGCTTCTCCGGAATCAGCGGCGACATGTTTCTGGGCGCGCTGCTGGACGCCGGAGTTCCGTTCGAGCTCTTCGAGAAGACGGTCGCCGAGCTGAACGTTGGTGCGAAGCTGGAGCGCTCGCGCGTGGACCGCAGCGGCATCTTGGCCATCAAGCTTGATGTGATCGTGAGCGGCGAAAAGGACATGCCGCGCGAGGAGTTCTGGGCGCAGTCAGTGGCCAGTGACCAGTGGTCGGTGGCTAGTGGCCAGACGGACGAGCACGCTCATTCGCATGAGAGTGATCCCGCAAGAAAGAGAACCGCAGATCCCTCCGCTTCGCTGCGCTCCGGTCGGGATGACAAAAGGGAGGGGCTTGCGACGGCGGATAAGGCCGAGATCCACGCAGACCATCTCCAGCCCGACGCCGGTCCTGTGCACTCCCATCATCCCGCTCATGCGCCGGTGCGCGTGCTCAACGAAATTCTGAAGATCATTTCCGCTGCTTCGATCAGCGAACGGGCGAAGGAGACGGCCAGCGAGATATTTCTTGCGCTGGGCGCCGCCGAGGCCAAGGTCCACAACACCGGGATCGACGACATTCACTTTCATGAAGTCGGCGCGGCCGATGCTATCGTCGATATCGTCTGCGCCGCGGTTGGTGCAGAGGCGCTCGCTGTCGAGCAGTTCTTCTGCTCGCCGCTGAACGTGGGCGGTAGCACTGTGGCATGCTCGCACGGCGTGATGCCGGTGCCCGCTCCGGCGACGCTCGAGCTGTTGAAGGGTGTGCCCATTTATTCGGGCGACATCGAGAAGGAATTGGTGACACCGACTGGCGCAGCTATCGTGAAGGTGCTGGCTGCCGGCTTTGGGCCGCGTCCGCAGATGACTACAGACAGGATCGGCTGCGGCGCGGGCTCGCGCGATTTCCCTGGACACCCCAATGTTTTACGGATCAGCATCGGCGAAACGCATATTGCCGAGGCCGCGGTTGCGGAAGAATCTGGCGCGGTTGAAACCATCGCGATCCTGGAAGCGAATTTCGACGACCTCAGCCCGCAACTCATCGGCTACATTGTCGACCTTGCGCTGGCCGAGGGCGCGCTGGACGTGTTCACCACCGCGGTGCAGATGAAGAAGAACCGGCCGGGCACGCTGCTGACGGTGCTGGCCCGTCCCGAGAATGAAGAGCATTTGCGGGCGCTGCTATTTCGTGAGAGCTCGACGCTGGGCGTGAGGACGCGTCACGAAAAGCGTTACGCCCTGCCGCGGCGGCACGAAGCCGTGACTACGCCGTGGGGCGAGGTGCGGATGAAGATCGCCACCCTGAACGGCGCAATTTCGCAGTACGCGCCCGAATACGAAGATTGCCGGCGCATTGCCGCCGCGCATCACGTCCCGTTAAAGACGGTGATGCAGGAAGCCATCCGCTTGTACCTGGACCGAAAGCATGGATAAAGATAAGGCCGAGAAGTTCTACATCACCACGCCCATTTATTACGTTAATGCGCGGCCTCACATCGGGCACACGTATACCACCATAGTGTGCGATGCCATTGCCCGGCGGCAGCGCATGATGGGTAAGGACACGTGGTTCCTCACCGGCACCGACGAGCACGGGCAGAAGATCGAGCGCTCGGCGGCGGCCGCCGGCTGCTCGCCGCAGGCGTTCGCCGACAAAGTCTCGGGCGAGTTTCGCTCGCTGTGGGAAAGGATGAAGATCACCAACGACGATTTCATCCGCACCACCGAACCGCGGCACATGCATGGCGTGCAGGCCCTGTTCACGCGACTACAAGAGCGCGGCTACATATACAAAGGCTCGTACAGCGGGCAGTATTGCGTGTCCGACGAGTTGTACGTTGACGCCGCCGGGCCTGGTGCGCCGTGCCCCGAGTGCGGCCGTCCCACGGAAACGGTCCACGAGGAGAATTATTTCTTCAAGCTGTCGGCGATGGGCGAGCTTCTGCTGAAGTATTACGCCGAGCATCCGGAGTTCATTCGTCCGGAGACGCGACGCAACGAGGTGATTGCGTTTGTGCGCAGCGGACTGCGCGATCTCTCGGTGAGCCGGACGTCATTCAAATGGGGCATTCCGGTGCCGGGCGATCCCAAGCACGTGATCTACGTGTGGCTGGATGCGCTGGCCAATTACATGACGGCGCTGGGTTACGGCTCCGACGATCCGGCGGACCGGGAAAAGCTGGAGCGCTATTGGCCGGCCGACGTACACATGATCGGCAAGGAGATTGTGCGCTTCCACTGCGTTTACTGGCCGGCGTTTCTGCTGGCCGCTGACCTGCCGCTGCCGCGCTCGCTCTTCGCGCACGGCTGGCTGTTGTTCGAAGAGAGCAAGATGTCGAAGTCGCGCGGCAACATCGTACGTAGCGAAACCATTCTGGACACGCTGGGCCAGGACGCGCTGCGGTATTTCCTGCTGCGCGAGATTGTCTTCGGGCAGGACGGCTCGTTCAGCTTCGATGCACTGGTGCAGCGCTACAATGCCGACCTGGCCAACGATCTGGGCAATCTGTCCAGCCGCACGCTCAGCATGATCGCGCGTTATTTTGACAGCGAGATCCCTTATCCCTCGGCGAGCGCTCGCATTGCGGCCGATGAGGCCATCGAAAAACTGGCGCAGCAGACGATCGCGGACTTTCACGCCCAGTTCGAGCAGTTTCAGTTCTCGCGCGCGCTGGAGACAGCGTGGGCGCTGGTCGCGGCGGTGAACAAGTACATCGTGGAGAATGAGCCGTGGGCGGTCGCCGAACGTGACGATAAGGATTCGCAGGCGCGGCTGGCGACCATCCTGCACACGTCGGTGGAAGCGCTGCGAGTTGTAACCGCACTGGTACACCCGATCATTCCCGAGGCCACGGCCCGCATTTGGGATCAGCTTGGGTTGGGCGAGATACAGCAACTGGATCTGCGCGGGCTGGCCTGGGGACAAATTCAGGCGGGAACGATGCTGGGCAAAGTTGAAGCGGTGTTTCCGCGCGCCGACAAGAGCATGATCGAAAGGATGCAACAGATGGAACAGCAACGCTCCGAGCCCACCCCTTCGGCAAACTCAGGGCAGGCTCTTTCGCCAAAAGAAGGCGAAAAGGGTGGGGCACCCGGCGATACGAAAACGACGACGGCGGAAGCGCAGCCGGCCGGTGGTGTAACGGAGCCGGCGACACCAGCGGCTGTTGCGCCTTTGCCTGCTGCACCGGCCACACCCGCCGCAGATGGCAATAAGATCAGCATCGACGACTTTCTCAAGGTCGAGTTGCGCGTCGGTGAGGTGAAGGTCGCGGAAAAGGTGAAGGGCGCGGACAAGTTGCTGCGCCTGGAAGTAGATATCGGAACAGAGGTGCGGCAGATCGTGGCAGGTATCGCCAAGGCGTATGAACCGGAAAAGCTGATCGGGCGCAAGGTCGTCATCGTCACGAATCTGCAGCCGCGCAAACTTCGCGGACTGGAATCGAATGGCATGATCGTCGCCGCATCGCTGGGTGAGGACGGCCAGCCAGTGCTGGCGGGATTCCTGGAGGATGTGCCGGCCGGGGCGAAGCTGAAATAGTTGTCGGTTGCCAGTTGTCAGTCGCTTGCAGGTGGTGACGCCTGCCTGTGCACGCCGGCTATCTTCGGAATGCCAACTTCTGGGTTGCCCGTCAACCAACCGGAACAAGAACCGAGACAGGGACCGAAAGCCGCCCTGTTGGCCTTAGCAGGACTTGCCGAAGTTTTCGGCTGTTCCAATCTGAGTGGGCTAGGGTATCCTTGCCCCGCGTCTCCTCGTGGCCAGTTGCTGCCATCTCTATGAGCGACGGGGCAGATCGTCACAAAATGAGGGAGAGAGGAGAAAAATCATGAAGTACATGATCAGTTGGAACGAACGTCCGCAGGGCACGCCCATCGAGTACGAAAATGCACAGAAGCGAATCCTGGAGGTTTTCAGCCCGTGGAAAGCACCCGCCAATTTCAAAATCGAGTCGTTCGTCATCCGCGTCGGTGATTGGGGCGGGTATATGTTGATGGAGTGTGACGATCCGCTCGAAGTGCATAAATTCTGTTCGATGTTGCCAGCTTTCACGTTCGAAGCTCGCCCCGTCATCCCCGTCGCCGACGCCATTCGCGTGGAACTCGAAGCGATGGCCTACCGCGATGGACTGAAAAATTAGTAAAGCCAGCTCGGGATGAGATGTTGTCGATGGGCCGTGCGACGCGGGCCTGAAGGCGGGCTCTAACACCGGCCGACGTGATCCTCCCAGGCCTCGAACACCGCGAGACCTGGGGCGCCCGCCTCTTGCAAACTCAACTCCGGCAACCGGCAACCTGCAACTGTTTCTTCACCGCCGGAACATGTTTCTCGCGATGAACAGGACATTGGCCGGGCGCTCGGCCAGGCGACGCATGAAGTACGGATACCACTCCGAGCCGAAGGGGATGTAGACCCGCAAGCCGTAGCCTTCGCGCACCAACTGCTGCTGCAGATCGCGGCGTACACCGTAGAGCATCTGGAACTCGTAGGCTGACGAGGGAATATTCTCGGCGCGCGCGAACTGCTTGAGCTCGGCGATGATCTTCTCGTCGTGCGTAGCCAGGCCGTGGAAGACGCCGCTCTTCATCAGAGTGCGCGCCAGCTTCAGATAATTGGCGTCGACGTCGGCTTTCTTGGGGAACGCGATGTCCGGCGGCTCCTTGTAGGCGCCTTTGCATAGCCGAATGCGGATGCGCTCCGACAGCAAAAGATCGACGTCCTTCTCGCTTCGGTACATGTAGGACTGGATGACGGTGCCGACGCGGCCGGCGTGCCCCGGCAGGCGATGCAGGCCGCGCACGAAGTCGAGGGTGCGCTGGGTGTAAGGCGAGCCTTCCATGTCGACGCGGACGAAGTTGTTGATGCGCACGGCGTGGTCCACCAGTTCGGTGACCAGGCCAAACGCGAGCTCCTCGCTTACGTCGAGGCCCATGTGCGTGAGCTTGAGGCTGATGTTGGCGTTGAGCTTGCGCTGGTGAATTTCGTCCAACATGCGATGGTAAAGCTCGGCACTTTGCCTGGCCTCGTCGGCGTTGGTGACGTTTTCGCCCAGGTTGTCGATGCTGACGCCGGCGCCCCACTCGTTTACGACCTGTGTGGCGCGGATCGCGTCACTCACGTCCATGCCGGCGACGAAGCGCTGCGAGAAACGCAGCCCCAGCGGCGATTTTTCGGCGAAGCTGCGTAAGGATTTGCTTTCGGAGAGCCCGATGAGGAGCGACCTTAACATGTCGCCCTCCCGCTCTTGCGCCAGATAAGGACCGGGTAGAGCTGGCCTTCAGGCCAGCGTTTAAGCAGGTTGTTTTTCTCCGGAACCGGCTTTAGCCGGCGAAACGGAAGTGCGGAGCCCGTGCTCCGCCGAACGGAATGGCTCATAGTTGGCTCGTGCCGGCTCTGCGACCGGCTTGGCTTACATACTGGTGTATCACAACTGGGGGTGTCGACGGCTAGGAGCCGCGTCACAACCGCTTGTGCGATGAGGACTTCGCAGGCGATGAGGAACTTGACAGTCGCAGCGTATCCGCTTGGAAGAGAACCCGTTTGCCGGGGACGTTAAGGCACTGCAAGGCCTGGAGTGGAAAGGACGCCGCTCAAGCTACGCTTGAACGGGTCACCCGGCTTGAACGGGGCACGAGGCGGACGCCTCGCTCAGGATGACAGTTTGTTTGTTAAGCGCTGACGGCTACGAGCCAAGACTGAAGAGCGGCTGGTGAATCATTCATCCACGACAGCGGTCCTTCGGCTCCGGTTCGCAAAGGCGGCGGACCTCCGCTCAGGATGACACCGAGGAGGCAATAGCTAAGGGCCGCGAGCTAAGAGCTAAGAGCTAAGAGCTAAGAGCTAAGAGCTAAGAGCTGCTAGGGCTCCTCATCCGGAGCGCACTCTGCCTGGTGGCCGATGTCGCAGAGCACGGCGAGGGTGCGGCGCGAGCGGTTGAGATCATCCTGTCCCACACTGGCGAGGAGATCGGCGTCGACCTTCTCGCGCGCAGCAGCCTGCGTCGCCGCCGCGGCCCGGCCTCGTTCGGTGAGAGCGATCGTCAGCTTGCGGCGGTCGTCCTTGTCCATGGAGCGCTCCAGATAGCCGCGCGTGACCAGCGTGTCTACGAGCTGGCCCGCCGCCTGCTTGGAGATGCGAAGCTCGCGGATAAGCTGGCCGAGGGGAATGTCGGCGCGGTCGAGCGCCAGGCCGCCGATCAGGTACAGACCGTTTCCTGGAATGTCGTCATATCCCGCTTCGGCCAGCGCCCGACGCATGGCCGAGCCGTAGGTGTTGCGCGCGTGACGAAGCAGGACCGGAATGGCAATGTTTTCAAAAGGCGCGTCTGGTGTGTTCATGGGTGACACGATACTATCAACAACACATATAGTCAAGTTAATGTACAGTAAACTGTAGTAAGGCGATGGTGTTAGCAGACCGCCAGAAGTACATGTACCTTCGTAATCTTGACAAGATGCTGTCATGCTCTACGCTGTTATGTTGGGCTTAGTGTCCGACGGTCTGGCGGACGGCTAGCGCGTTGCCAGATCGAACGGTTCTTTGAAAACGGGAGAACGAGCGTGGCGCAAGTGTTGTTGAGCAAAGCCGAGGCCACCAGCAGCGGTCGGCTCAGTCGTTTGCATGTAATGGTTTGCAGCTAACTCCAGCGATTCCAATATCTTGCAGGGAATTGCGTAAGCTGCTGATAAAAAACAAATTGACTGAAGGACTAACCCATTTGTTATCAATATCTTGACTTAAGTCCTTTGTATTCAATGCGTATTTTTAATAATGACGTATTTGACACAGGACGCGGCGATTTTCAAGGACTTAGCACTTCCCGCTCTGGATAGTATGATCGGGTTGTGTTCGCTTTTTTCCTCAAACACTGGATCGGAATTACATG
>Ga0181523_10001417_pt1 | contig 25444 bp, 22 predicted proteins | sample PEATcosm2014_Bin_43_FD_119752 | JGI IMG/M metagenome (GOLD analysis project Ga0181523, IMG submission 119752) | Peatland microbial communities from MTU Mesocosm Facility, Houghton, MI, USA - PEATcosm2014_Bin05_30_metaG | ecosystem: Environmental > Terrestrial > Soil > Wetlands > Peat | place... | reverse complement strand
TCCGGTGGTCAGCGAAGCGAAGCTAACCGTCAATCCGGAACTGGCCGTGGCAGACAGGGTAAGCTGTGTCCCCTGAGTCTGGTTCGCTATAGGGTTGAAGGTGATGGTCTGAGATTGCAGCACAGTGAAGCTTTGGTTCACCGGCTGGGCCGCGGCGTACGTGGCGTTGCCGGCCTGCGTAGCTTGTATGGTGCAGGTACCGGGGTTAGTCAGGCTCGCGGTCGTGCCCGACACTGTGCAGACTCCGGTGGTCAGCGAAGCGAAGCTAACCGTCAATCCGGAACTGGCGGTGGCAGAGAGGCTGAGTTGTGTCCCCTGTGCTTGGTTCGCGATGGGGTTGAAGGTGATGGTCTGCGTTTGCAGCACAGTGAAGCTTTGGTTCACCGGCTGGGCTGCGGAGTAGGTGCCGTTGCCGGCCTGCGTAGCCTGTATGGTGCACGTTCCAGGGTTGGTCAGCGACGCGGTGGTGCCGGACACCGTGCACACTCCGGTAGTCAGCGAAGCGAAGCTGACCGTCAAGCCGGAACTGGCCGTGGCGGACAGGGTGAGCTGTGTCCCCTGCGTCTGGTTCGCAATCGGGTTGAAGGTGATCGTCTGGGATAGCGCGTTATTCGTCAACCCGAAGCTGGCGGTCGGAGTGAGGCCTGAAACGCTGCCCACGACCGCGTAGCTGCCCGAAGTGCCGTTAGCCGTAAACGACGGCGAAGTGGCCACGCCCGAGCTGTTGGTTGCCGCGGTGGCCGTCAGGAAGCTGCCGGGGAACGTGCCGCTGGCCCCGGAACTGGGAGCGGTGAACGTCACCGTTACATTGTTGATCGGAATGTTGCCGCCGTCGAGCACGGTGGCCTGCAACGGGTTCGTGAACGACGCGTTGACACTCGTATTTTGTCCCGAACCGCCGCTCGCCGAAATGGATGCAGGCGTTTGCACCACGGGCACGTTGCTGTCCGTCCCCGAGGCGGCGTTGCCCGAATTGGTGTGAGTGAGATCGCCTCCGCCCCACGCCAGCGCCGTGTTGCTCACCGAGGTGGGAGAATTGGCCGGTACATTCACGATCACCTCTATCAAGGGGAAACCGCTGCCGCCGGATACCGACAAAGTGGAGGTGCAAGTGACGGTGGTCGTGCCGCCGCAGGTCCAGGAGGACGAGGTCGTGCCGAAGTTGGCTACCGTGTAGCCCGAAGGCAGGGCGTCGGAAACAGTCACCGTACCGCTGGTGGCGCCGCCGGACGCCGTGTTGCTCACGCTGATATCCCATTGGGCGGTGGAACCCTGCGTAAAGGTGCCAGTATGGGTCTTCTGTACCGACAGGTTGGGGGCCGGCACGATGGTCACCGTATCGGTGTTCGAACTGGTGGCAGTGACGCCCGCGCCGCCGGTCACGTTAAACGTGTTGCTCACTTGCCCTGGCGTGGCGCTGGCCGACACGTTTACATTGAGCGTCAGCGCCGGGTAGCTGCTGCCCTGAGCAATCGCGCTGTCATTGGTGCAGGTCACGGTTTGGCCGCTCGACCCGCAAGTCCAGCCTTCGCTGTCGGAACTCGCAAAGGTGAAGTCCGCGTTCAGCGTATCGACGACTTTCAACGGATTGCTGCCCGAGGACGGATCGCCGGTGGGACCGGTCCCATTGTTCTGGATATTCAACGTGAGTTGTTGGTTTTGCTGCCCCTGCGTGAAACTGTCGGTGCTTTCCGTAGTGGCATCGACGGTCACCGGATTCTCGGTGAAGTTCAGGCACCACCCGCCGGTCGCGCCGGTCGTGGCGGAGGCCTTCTGATTGAAGTACAGGCTCCACGTGCCGTTCGGGATGCTGTTCCCGAACAGGCCGGTCAAGGTCGCCGAGCCGTGGGTCGCGGCGTATGAGAACGAGCCGGGCAGCGTGTAGAAGTTGCCGGGGTCCTGGAAGAACGTATCGGCGGAGCTGTCGTCCGCGGCCGGTTTATAGGTGCCGGGCGCGACATTCGATGTGTTCAGCGTGCTCCCGGCGTCGGAAAAGATGTAGTTGCCGGTCGAAGCATTCGCGGTGCCGTCGGTCACCGAGAAGAAGTCCAGCGCGGCGGTCGGACCCGCCAGCAGGGATTCGACACTGTAGAGTTCGACGTCCTGGGTGGGAATATCCCAACCGTCGAGAGTGACGGTCACGGCGCTCACGGTGCCCCAAAGATTCGACACATAGATGTTCGATGGATTTGGGGTAAATGCGCCGAAGGCCTCCCCCGGGGCGGTGACGCCTCCCGTATTGCAGAACTGCGCCCCAGTGCTGGTTACATTCGAAACCGTGGTCGCGTCGTCGATGCGCTGGTACATGAAAGTGGTGCTCACATCGTAGGTTCCCGACACCCCGCTATAGTTCGCCATCATATTGTGATCGCCCTCGGCCAGCGAACTGGTGGTAAACACAGCTTGGCCGCTGCCGTTCAGCGTGACCACGTTGTCGCCGCTTACTGTACCGGCCGGAGTCAAACCGCCGTCTTCGAAGGTCACCGTGCCGGAAGTCACCGGACTCCCGCCGCTGGTCACCGTGGCGGTGAACGTGACGGCTTGTCCGGTGGTGGCGCGCTGCTGGCTGGACATCAGGCTTGTAGTGGTCACCGCGCCGTTGTTGACATCGAAGGTGATGCACCAGCCGCCGTTCACGGTGAGGGATTCGGTGGTATAGGCGTACAAAGCCCAAATGCCATTCGGCTGGACCCCGCTAAAGGCGCCTCCGAAGGTCGTTATACTGGTCCCGCCGCGCGGCTCCGCGTAATTGAGCGTGCCCGGAACCTGCGGCACACTCGCATAGACGTTCGGCGACTCCGATGAGGGGAACGTGTCCTGGGGGTTCGGATTATTGTCGTATGCTTCGTAATTGCCGCTGGTGGGCTGCAGGCCGGCCGGCGTCTGGCCAGCGGTATCGAACATCGTCAGGTTCACCGGGCTGGTCGCCCCGCCGGCGAAGAACGCTTCGTCGAGAAAGTCCAGGTTATGCGTGCCGTCGGGCGCCACCAGCAGGAACTGGCCGGGAATTCCGGCTACCTGCCCGGCCACTCCCGTCAACGCCACCGTGAGATTGGCTATCGTGTTGGAGTACCCCGAAACCTGGATGAAGGAGGGATAAGCCAGCGGAGTGACGCCCTCCGGAACCGCGAACGGGCCGCTATTGCACCATTGCGTTCCGGTGGGGTTGGTGGAGTGTACGGTCACCAGTTGATAGAGGTCGGTGCTGGTGCTGCCGGTGTAGCTCCCGCTTCCCGAGTATGTCGCCGTAATTACGTTATTGCCCTGGCAAACGGTCGGCCATGCGGGCGGAGACGACGAGGTACATTGCGAGGTACTGCCCGCGGTCAGCGTCGACCCGCAGGTGGCCTGCCCGCTGCTGTTCAGCGTTTGATTTCCGGAAGTACAGGAGATCGGCGTGCTGCTTCCGTTGGCGTAGAACGCCACCGTGCCCGCGGTCACCGGACTCCCGCCGGCAGTCACCGTGGCGGTGAACGTAACCGTATTGTTCGGGCTGGCGGTATATGCCGGCTGCTGGTTCGAAGTAACCGTCGTGACGGTACCTTCCGCGCTGGCGTTTACAGTCAGGATCAGCTTCCATCCGTTGACGGTCACCGGATCGCCGAAGTTGTCGATCATCCAGAGGTCCCAGGTGCCCGCCGCGGTCACGCCGCTGAAGATGCTGGTAAGCGTGGCGGTGCCGTCCGTTTGCGGCAAGTGCTGCACGCCTCCCGGTCCCGGGCTCGGGAAAGATTCCCCATAGCCTTGCTCGTACGCACTCGGCTCATAGTCCTGAGTGCCGCTGGTTGGGAAGCCGGCCGGATTGCCGTTTGGCATGGGGTTGAAACCGCTGGCGTTGGCGATCAGCATGGTGAGGCCGGTCAAAGTTTCGCTGCCATCTCCCGGGCCACCCAGTATTTCTAGTTGCTCTCCGGTAGGCGACACCAGCAGGATCTCAGTGCCCTGCATGCTGAAATAATTGCCGGTGCCGTTGGAATCCACGTTGGTGAGCTGGACTTGGACGCTGCCTGCACCGCTGGCCACGGTGCCGGTCACGGAGTTGGGAACGGTGATACAGGACGGGTAGGGACTGGCCACATACAGGTTTCCGTTTCCACCCTCGTCCGGCGTCTTGACCGTATCCGAACTCGTGCACGTAGTCGTGTTACCCGAGGTCGTGCATGAGGTCGAGCAGGTGCCCGCCCTTCCAGTCGTCGGCATGAGCGCAATTAAGGCGCCCATACATAACAATCCAAATCCGCTGATATGCATGCTGCTTCCCTCCGTGAGGCCCGGCAGTACAGGTCCCCAGCCCGTACCACCGTTCGGCGCGATTCCTACCGGCAAAAGTCGAACGGTACACCCAGAATTTCTATCTTGGCTTCCGGCAGTGGGTAGTATACACCCGTCCGCTTTTTTTGCAACCCCTTTTAGAAGCTTTTAGAAGCTTCAGGACCTACAGTACGTGTGAAGACGGCCATGCGTTATGCAACAGTATGCAACACCAGGAAGGGGGTGCCCGGAGGAGCGATTTTCAAGTCACGCGAACCAGTACTTGCCCGCCGCGCCCGCCCTCAATTTACGCCGCCGGGAATCTGCGAGCGCTTCGGCGGGACGCGCCCGGCGAGGCGGCGTGCTGCCTGCGTAGGCGCTCGTGCGCAGCCAGGCGAAGGCGCGTTCCGCGGCGGTGTGGGCAGGCAGGCGGCGCGCTCTGCGCGATCGTGGATCGACCAGGGGCGAGCTACTCCAGCCAGAAGTCGCCCGCCCGCGCTCGATGGACGCCGGGCGGAAATTCCGCGAGCGCTTCGGCCGGCGCGCCCGCCAGGCGGCGTGTAGCGTGTGTACGGCGTTCCTGCGCCGCCAGACGAGGGCGCGTTCCGCGGCGGTGCGGGCGCGCGGGCCCGTGCGCTCTGTGTCGGCAGTCGCTTCGGCGATGGCTGGATCGACCAAGCGCGAGCCTAAGCCAGAAGCGCCCCCGCCGCGCCCGCGCTTGATCCACGCCGGCGGGAATTCGGCGAGCGCTTCGGCCGGCACGCCCGCGAGGCGGCGTGCTGCTGGCGTCCGGCGTCCTGCACAGTCAGACGCGGGCGCGTTCTGAGCCGGTCCGGCCAAGCTGCCGGTGCGCGCCGTGTCGGCAGCCGCTCCGGCGATGGCGGGATCGACCAAGGGCGAGCTGACGCCCACGCCGCACGCGCTCGCTCCCCGCCCGCGGAAATTCCGCGAGGGGGCGTGCTGCTTGTGTACGGCGTTCCTGCGCAGCCAGACGAGGGCGCGTTCAGCGGCGTTTCGGCAAGCTGCCGGGTGAATTGCGCCGCTCGCGTGCGGACGAGCCCTTGCGCGCCCGCTAGGTCTTTTGCCGGCGCGCCTGGAGGTGGCGCCGTAGGGTCCGTTTCATGCTCTCCTCATTCGTAGCGCAAGGCCGCGATGGGTCGAGACGCCCCGCTTTCAATGCCGGCCACATGCCGAAGAACAGACAGTGCTTGTGGCAACCAGGAAACCCACGACGACAGACCACTGCGGGACCGTGGAGGGCAAGGCTGGGGACAAAAGTGCGGATCGTTAGGCTGAGCAACCATCCGACTACAATGCCAATGATGCCGCCGGACGCAGTCAGGGTCATGGCTTCCAGGAAACTGCCAGTCTTCTAATCTCCCCCGCACTTGCCGACGATCAGAGTGATATCGTCGTACTGTTCGTGCGGACTGAACTGTTTAACCTGCTCGACTATCGCCGTTATAATTGCCTCCGGAGGCAGTTGTCTGTGCGCTTCCAGCGCTTCGATCAGACGCTGTTCGCCGAATTCTTCACCCACATTGTTGAATGATTCGGTGATTCCATCGGTGTAAAGTACGAGGATGTCTCCTGTAAGGAGTTGGCACTCCGTCACGGCGCAATCCCATTCCTTGAAGATGCCCACTACTGTGGAGGTCGAACCAAGCTTGTCAACCGTACCGTCGTGCCGGAGGACCAACGGCGGGAGATGCCCACAATTGGCGTAACGCAGGCGCCGCGTGCTGTCGTTGTATTCACCAAAGAAAAGCGTGGCGTAGGCGCTTACGTCCGTATTCTCGTGAAAGAGTCGGTTCACCGAGCGCAGGAAGCGTTGTGGCTGATCCAAGGCGATGGCGCACTGGCTGCGTAGATTCCCCTGGAGATTGGCCATCAAGAGAGCGGCGGCAATACCCTTTCCGGCAATATCGCCGATCACTAGCCCGAGCCGCTTCTGGCCGAGATCGAGGAAATCGTAGTAATCGCCGCCAACCAGGCGCGCCTGGATGCAAGCCCCGGCGTATTCGAGTGTGCGCAGGGACGGCAACGTTTGCGGAAAGAGGCGTGCCTGCACCTGTTTCGCAATTTCCAGTTCCTGGGCGGCGCGGCGCTCGGACTCCAGTTTCTCGGCAGCGGCTCGGCGTCGTGCTTCGATTTCCCGAGTCAGATCATCCCATCCGGCAAGGATAAAGGAGTTCCGGTCCACATCTTCGAAGCTGGTGAAGATTCCGCCCCAAGTCCCTGTTTGCGGAGGGTGATGAAAGTGCACTCCGCGCTCACACCAGGTCCGGAATTTAGAAGTGACATTTTCAGCAACAAACACTGCCTGTCCCGAACGACCAATTAATTTATATTCCGCAGAATCGGGTTTGGGAGCGATAAGCGCAAGCAGCGCGGTGCCATCGGGCGGGGCAACAAGGACGAAGCGTCCACGTTCACCATACTGATAATCAATGACCAGACGAAACCCAAGTTGGTCCAAGTAGAATCGTAGGCTTCGATCCTGATTGCGGACGAAGATGGGAATATGATGGAGCTGGAGGTGGGGCTCCGGTCCGCGCTTCACCTTCTGCTTTTGGGGCACACGGCCACCGGAGCGCTTCCCCGTGGCACCCTGCCCGACATCTGGGTTTGGCGCTCGCGGATGATTTTGCTCGGGATTGCCGGCCACCGGTTTCGGGAAGTGCATTGCGAGGTGTTTCGAGGCGATTTTGCCTTTCACAAGGGCCTTATTCTTCGCCTTCAGCTCCCGATATTGCTCAATCCACTGTTCCAGGGTGAGGCTGTGCAGAGTCGCGACCTGCACACTCCGGTCAAGCCAATCGGCGGCATCACCTCCCCGGAAGTAAAAATATCCCTCCCCCTTGGTCAGCACGGCGTTGGAGCCAAGCCGCTGCAGTTCATCGTTGATGCTTTTGATGGAAAGACGCACGTCTGATATTATCCGTCTCACAACGCCTCGGTTGGACAAGGAGCGGGAGGTGGCCAACTGGGCGTTTCAGGGAGGGCTGAACCCGAAGTCCGAAATCGATACACTGATAGCGCGTATGGCGCGGCTCGAACGAGCGAACCGCCGGCTGCCCGTGCTCGATCCACGCCGGGCGGCTTCTGCGAGCGCTTCGGCGGGCACGCCCGCAGAGGCAGCGTGCTGTTGGTGTAAGAAGCGCGGCCTTTTATGGCACCCTGAAAGCAATGTTACTCGAAAGTGTGCCGTTCGGTGTCACCACCTGCACTTTCCCAGTGGTTGCGCCGGTTGGTACGGTAGTTGTGATCAACGAACTCGATACGACGGTGAACGTAGCCGCTGTGCCGTTAAAAGTGACGCTGGTCGCGCCTGTCAGATCGCTTCCCAGAATCTTGACGGGCGCTCCCACCATGCCGTAAAAAGGCCGAGCTCTTACAAACGGCCCCAAGCCTATAGAGAGGCTGAAGACCGTTCCGCCCCCAGGCCCGCAACACGAAGGTGTGCCGGAGCCTCCCGTTACCGTCGTCCCATACAAGTCTCCATTAGTATCCTGGACTAGCGCCGTGGGGTAAGCGCCGTCCCTGCAGTCAGTTTGGGAGCAGAAGCTGTATAGCGTCGTCAGCACGCCGCTCGGGGTGATTTGGAAGACTGTGCCATCGTTGCTGGCGCCACCATTGTTCGTTGTGCCGTACAGGTCCCCATTTGTGGCCTGGATCAACGGCTTGGTCGAGTTATTGCCGTCCGTGCAACCGCTTTGGGGGCAGAAGGTGTATAGCGTTGTCAGCGTGCCGCTCGGCGTGATTTTGAAGACAGTGCTGGCGCCGCTGGGCCCAAGGTAGGGCGAATTATCGCAGCTCGATTCTCCAGACGTTGTCCCGTACAAGTCTCCATTGGTGGCCTGGACGAGCGACGCTTGAGGAACCTGGCCGTCCCCACAAAGATCATCGCCTGGGGCACAGAAGCTGTATAGCGTCGTCAGCCCACTCGGAGTGATTTTGAAGACCGTGCCACCGCCGTTGACCCCGCCACCGCACGTAGTCCCGTAGAAATCCCTATCGGCGGCGAGGACTACCCCTGCAACGGGGTACGCGCCGTCTGTGCACTCATTTTGGGAGCAGAAGTTGTATAGCGTCGTGAACGTGCCACTCGGGGTGATCTTAAAGACCGTGCCATAGTTGCCGTGAGCCCCGCCATCGGCTGTTGTCCCGTACAGGTCCCCGTTAGCAGCCTGGACAAGTGCCGCATAAGGTTCCTTGCCGTCCGCACATCCGCTTCTGGAACAGAAACTGTATAGCGTCGCTAGTTGACCGCTTGGGGTCATTTTGAAGACCGTGCCACTACCATTGGCCCCACCCCCATACGTTGTCCCGTAGAAGTCCCCGTCGACGGCCTGGACCAGCCCCGCTGCGGGGTTTCCGCCGTCCGTGCCATCGAAACTGTGTAGCGTCGTCAGTGCGCCACCCGGAGTGATTTTAAAGACCGTGCCACAGCCAAAACTGCAACCGCTGTTTCCGCCGTAAATCGTTGTTCCGTACAAGTCTCCATTGGTGGCCTGGACCAGCCCCGCCCAGCTTTGCCACCCGTCCGTGCAGTCGGTCCCGCCTTTGGAGCAGAAGCTATATATCGTGTCTAAAGTCTGTGCAGGTAGGGCAATCGCGGTAGCTGTGCACAGCACAACAACAGCGTACGCCCGCTTCCCCCAGTTAAGGTTCCTGAATGCGTTAACGATCCGTTTCATGGATATCCTCCTTTCTACACGGGTTTCATTTTGGGAACCCAGTTTCGGGGATTATACCCCCGAATCGCCTCCAACGAGGCCTTTTTTTTGAATTTCCATCCCGAATGACTCCGACCCGCTCAATGGAAAAGGGCCAACTCTGGCGGCTGCCAGCGACGCCGCAGAATGAGATGATATGAGACAGCACGGGGGGCACCCGAAAACGCGGTTTTTCAGTCGCCGAACCAATACTTGCCTTCGCGCCCGCGTCGCCCCGCACCCGCGGAAATTGTACGAGGCGTTTCGGCCGGCACACCCGCGATGCGGCGCGCTGCTTGCGTGAAGTGTTCGAGCGCTGGCCAGACGACGACGTGTTCCGCGGCGGTTCGGGCAAGCTGGCGGTGCGCGTCCTGTCGGCAGTCGCCTCGGCGATGGCCGGATCGACCAAGGGCACGCTACGGCAACCCGGCCCCGCACGCGCTCGATCCGCGCCGGCGGAAATTCCGCGAGCACTTCGAGCGGCACGCCCGCGAAGCGACGTGCGCTTGCGAAGGTGCGCCTGCGGCAGCCAGACGAGCGCGCGTTCCGCGGCGGTTCGGCAAACTGCGGTGCTCTCCGGGCCGGCAGTCGCCTCGGCGATGGCTTGAGCGACGAGGGCGTCGCTGCCTTCACGAACGCGCTCGATCCATTCCCACGAAATTCTGCGAGCGCTTCGGCGGCACGCCCGCGAAGCGGCGGGCTGCTTGCGTAAGGCGTTCGTGCGCCGTCCTTCGCCCGCCACGCCGCTTTTCCTCCGTTTTCGCGCAAATAAGAAACGGTTCAAAAGTGCATTTTCCGGATGCCTTGGCATTGACGTCGTTCACGACGACTATGTCTTCGAAGGATCAGAAGCTGTTTGCCGACGGACGACATAGGTTGGAAAGGCTCCATAATTCTTGGCCATACCGATACGGCCAACATAATCGCAGGTGAATTCTTTCACTTGTTCTACGGCCGCAACAGCCGCAAACGCTTGGCTGGCATAAACACTCCCCGGCGGCGTGATCGGTTCAATGCGAGCTGCACGGCTCACATGCGTTCCAATATAATTCCTGCTTTTGGTAACGGGATCGATACATTCGTAAACCGGACCTACGTGGAGCCCGACTCGAAGGTTCAAGTCGCGTAGGCCTTTCTCCTTCCAGTTCATGGCGGCTACCCGTTCACACAGTTCGAGGGCAAATCGCCCGGCATCACGTGCGTAGCCGAAAACAAAGTAGAGTCCGTCTCCCCAAGTGTTTCGGACCAGCGGCGGATGCGGCGACCGGTCCGCGAGTTCGCCGACCAAACCCAGAAAGTGGGTCACAAACAGCGGCACTTCTTCTTCGCTAAGCTTGCTGAAACCGACCGCGTCGGCGAAGAGCACGCTACAAATCTCCGCATTATCCGCCTGCGGCTTGGCCGATAATTCTTCCGCGGCTCTGGTCTTAACATCGAGACCATACGAAGAACGCAGCATCTCGTCTATGCGGACGACTTCAACCGGCACTCCGCTCTCGCGCCAGCGCTTTACCGATGATGCGGTTCCTCCGCGGCCATCACCGGGCTGACCATCCCACACAGCCAGTCCCAACATAGGCGTACCGAGCTGCCTTGCGCGAGCTAGTGCCACGCCATGGAGCAGCAGGTTCGAATACTCGTACTGAACGCCGCCCGGCGTGAGAACGTGGTCCGAAGCTATCGTGACACCTGCCGCCCAATTGATCACCGCTTCGCAGCGCTCGGCCCACTTTGAGCCGGGAATAATATCTACGCTATCCCGGATAAACCGCGCCTTTTCATACGGCAGGACGACCTGCACCTCGGCGCCCAGATCGAGCATCCCTTCGGCGAACAGGATGTCTGAGCCGCAAGCCACGGAGACATAGCCGAAGCCCGCCTTCATCTCGACAAGGTGTTGCCGGAGAGCCTCGCGCACCCCCGCCTCGAGTTGTGCGGGAAAACGGGGGTTCTCCCGGCCCGGCTGATCGACCATATGGCCGACGAACGCGACCACCGCCGGAATAATAAAGCAATGTTCGATCGGTTCGCGGTCGCCATCGAGATGCGTGAGCAACAGCCGCACGTTGCGGCGCGTCGAACACAAATCGCCAAACCGCTTCCCGGCAGTTCGAGCGGCGCGGCAATACCAGTCTTCGGCCTCCGACCACTCACCAAGAATCACAGCCGATTCACCAAGCGTCGCTAGCAGTCAGTACGAATCCTGCTGGTTCGCTTCCAATTGGATTAGCTCCTGGCGGCAGATGCCCCTAACGTCCCGTGCGAGGACTGTCGCGTGATCGCGATCCCCCAACACCACGGCAAGCGTCGCCGCGTTGATGCCTGTCCAGTATCCGCGAGTTTGCTTAAATGCATCTAAATAAAGCCCATACGCTATGCGTAGATGCTGCTGCTTCTCCGTATCTTCAACGGCCTCTTCGGCGAGGTCTTTGTGAGTTCGCGCAAGCAACCCAAGTGTTTCCTCATCGGATAGCCCCTCCTTAACCAGCCCGTCAAGGACGACTTTAGCCGCCCGAGGGGCCCCGCTGCGAGCCAAAGCCAAGCCCAACATTTGTCGTAAACGGATGTCACGCGGAAAGTAAGTCAGCCCTTCCTGCAAGATGTCAAACGCCACCAACGGCTCTCCCAGCTTTAGAACGCCTTCGCCAAGCAACCGATAGATCTCCACTGACTCACTCCATATGTCCAGGTCGCGCCCACTCCAAAAGGAGATCGCCTCCGACAACGTGTCGCCGGCAACCGGCGCCAGTAGAGCATGCCAATGATAGACCTCTTCTTCAATTCGCGAAGGAGCATTTGCGGCAATTGGCTTCCCCGTGGGAGACGCAATGGTGTACCCTAGAGCCAACAAAACCTTGATCGTTTCGAGCGAAGTCTTGCGGTCGTACTCCTTTTCGCTCTCGGGAAGCCAGTCGTAAGCGATCAGGCAGGGATGTTGCTTCAAATCATCGTTACGCTCGGGACCAAACCTCCAACCTTCAGCGATGCGCTGTTGCGCCCAGACGTCGTGGGCATTCCCGGCCAACAACTCGGTGAGCCGCCTGAGCTCCGGGGTGAGCCGCACGTGCGAAGTATCCTTGGGTTTAGGCTGGTAGGTCATGGTTTCCTTGAAGTATACGCCGTCGATGCAATTACGTGGGGCTGCGCAAGGAAGGAGGATTGCTCCTGAGGCGAAATCGCGCAGAAGATATAGCCCGGGTGATCGAGCAAGGGCGCGCTACGGCAGGTTAAAACTGCCCAGCGCACCGAAGCGATGTGGCTGTTATCGCCAGTTAAAGGCGCACAAGATCCTCCGTCACAGGGCTTGGTTTAATTCAAGGCATGCCTGATCGAGCCTCCCCATGTCCCCTTCGCGACAATCTACAGACTGGATATTCTGGAAGAGATACGGGATTCGCGCGCTGAAGACGTAGATGGGAAAGAGCACGGCTTCGCCTGTGTCGTTCTGTCTCGCCAGCGCGGCCGTGAATTCATCCTTGCAAGACGGGCTGGTCCAGTAGTGCGGCGTGTACACGGCGGCGACTCGCCGCGCATTGTCCAGAGATTCGGCAACCTGCATCAACCAACTAGCACCGGCCTTCAGAGTTGTTCGATCAAAGAAGATTCGGATACCGGGGCGGAGTGCCTCAAGCTTCCGTTTCACGGCACCGGCGGTTTCCAAGTCGTCGTGACAATAGCTCAGAAAAACATCGTAACTCGGCCGGGTTCCCTTCCTCATTTCGCTCGCGCCCGGCGTCAATTCCTTATCCTTTTTCAGCGCTTCCTCGTCGTGAACGCGCCGCAGCTCTACGAATTTCTCGTGGGCAAGGGTAGCCACGGCCTCGGAGTGAACCACGATCTTAAGCAGTTTCAGCGGTAAGCCTCGATGAATCCAGGACACGGCGGCACGTAGGATTAACTCGGTCATCTGTCCTGGCGGCCACTCTTGGTCGCCGGCGCCGATCAGGGGCATCGCAACCGTAGCGTTGGGCAGATCAGTCAGGAGGTGTGGAGCAAGCGCTCGAAACAGATCGTCGGTAATCTCGGGTGGTGTCCCCCGCCAACCAGATTCAATGCAGAGCACTCGGTTGAATGCAAAGTGGCCGATAACGGGCTGTGATAGCCAGCACGAGAACTGCTCCCTCAGATCGACCGCTTTGGAAGTCGCAAGTGCGGCGACGGAAAGCCCAGCCCGATCAAGGGATCCTATCAATGAACTCGGGGTCGGCAGATAGTCATCCGCGAAGGCGGAGACGACCAGTATATCTACAGCTTGGTCAGCAGGTAAGCGCGCCAAGTCGCCGCACAGCAATTGGATTGTCCTCTTCGCGCCACTATGGTCAATAGTCCAACTAGCCAGCAGCTGCATGTAGGCGATTGTACTATGAGAGTGCGCTCCGCGAACTTGCCAAACCGGCATGATCCCGTCCGCGGCGTTGGGCGGCCGTGGCCAAGCATGTTTCCCCACGAGCCGGCGCGGCCTCCTAGAGGGGCGTTCAGCGTGAGCTATTGCACGTAGAACTCGCCCGCCCGTCCGCGCTCGATCCACGCCGGCGGAAATTGCGCGAGCGCTTCGGGCGGCACGCCAGCGGGGCGGCGTGCTGCTGGCGTAAGGTGTTCGTGCGGAGGCAGATGAGGGCGCGTTCCGCGGCGGTTCGGGCAAGCTGCCGGTGCGTTCCGTGTCGGCAGTTGCTTCGGCGATGACTGGATCGACCAGGGGCGAGCGACCAGCCAGAACCCGCCCGCCCGCGCTCGATCGACGCCGGCCGAAATCCCGCGAGCGCTTCGGGCGGCACGCCCGCGAGGCGGCGCGCTTCTTGCGTAAGGCATTCCTGCGCAGCCAGACGAGGGCACGTTCGGCGGCGGTTCGGGCAAGCTGGCGGTGCGCTCCGTGTCGGCAGTCGCCTCGGCGATGGCTGGAGCGACCGGGGGCGCGCTACGGCAGCCAGTACCGCCCGCCCCGCACGCGCCGATCCACGCCGGCGGAAATCCGGCGAGCGCTTCGGCTGGCACGCCCGCGAGGCGGCGGGCCTGCTTGCGTAAGGCGTTCGTCCGAAGCCAGGGCGCGTCCCCAATGCTTGCGGTCAACACCGCTAGCGATATGCCTCCTAGAAGGCCCGAGAACGTTGCATGCCATAGGCCTCGCGCAGTAGTCGCTGCCGCGCGGGAAAGCGGATTTTTCGCGATGACAGCCTTCGCGTGAGGTCCATTTGGGAACCCAAACGTTATTGGGTCGTTCCGCGCCCGTCAATAGATGAGATCATTGCTGCAGGGATGACTGTCCTCGGTTTCTCCGGAATTCACAACGGTGAGTATTACCGTCAGCAATACGGTCTTCGCTTCGTCGGACACGATGCGGCAGTCGCACTCGTGCGCAACGGCGAGGTCATCTTCGCCGCCGAAGAAGAACGCTTCTCGCGCCAGAAGCACACATCGAGTTTTCCGAAAGGTGCGTTCCGTGCCGCACTTCAAGCCACCGGAATGCGTCTGGAGGACATCAATTTGGTTGCATACCCATGGGCGGTGACTCCCCTGAAGTTCCTCCGTCTGAATATGAACCACTCCCATCGCGTGCCGCTACGGTATGGCCCACGGCTCGCTTTAGCCGGGCTCCGTGTCCTGCTCGATCTCATGTCGCCGCGACGCATCGCAGGCCGCTTTGCGGCGGAACTGGAGCATCCACTACCGCCGTGCCGCGGTGTCGCACATCATCTGGGCCATGCTGCGTGTGCCTATTTCACGTCGCCGTTCGACCATGCCGCCGTTCTAACGGTGGACGGCCAGGGTGAGGACGAAAGCGGCTCGTTGGGTGAGTGGCGCGAAACGCAGTACAAGCATATCCGGTCAATCCACTCCCCTGATTCGATCGGCATAATCTACGGATTGATCACTGACTTCGTGGGCATGCGCGCTGCATGGGACGAATACAAAGTGATGGGCATGGCGTCCTACGGCGACCCAGAGAGATTCGCGTTACAGTTCCGGGGTCTGGTCGAGCTGTTTCCGGATGGACGTTACCGCACAAATCGTACCGCCATGGTATTCGAGCCCGGCTACTGCAATGCCATGCTCAGCAAAGCTTTCGGTCTGGCGCCGCGCGTAGCTGGCGAACCGCTTGCGCAAATTCACTTCGATCTTGCCGCAGGATTGCAGCGCATGACCGAAAGCGTGGTCTTCCATCTGCTACACCATCTCCGAGCGAAAACTTCGGCAGCGAATCTCTGCCTCGCAGGCGGTGTGTTTCAGAACTCCGTCCTGAACGGCAAGATCCTGCGTTCGGGCCTGTTCCAACGCGTACACATTCCACCCGTTCCGGGCGATCACGGGGGAGCGCTGGGTGCGGCTCTGCACGTCTACCACGATGTGGCTCGCACGGGGCGCAGGGACGTCCACTTTTCCGTATTTGCGGGCCCCGAGTATACTGACGCTGAGATAGAGGTAGCACTCAACCAACACAAATCCTCAGTCTGCTACGGGACCCCGGCCGATCTCGTTGCCACAGCCGCAAATCGCTTGGCGTCGGGCCAGATTCTGGGATGGTTCCAAGGCCGCATGGAATATGGTCCGCGGGCGCTTGGGCATCGGAGTATCCTGGCAAGCCCTTTGCGGCGGGAGATGAAGGATGCCGTGAACCAACGAATCAAACACCGTGAGGATTTCCGGCCTTTTGCCGGCGCTGCCCCGGTGGAACGTGCCAGCGAATTCTTCGAACTGGATTCGTCTTCGCCGTACATGCAGTTCGTCGTGCCTGTCCGGCCGTCCGCCGAGGAGCGTATCCCTGCGGTTGTTCATAAGGGCACCTGCCGCGCGCAGACCGTCGATGTCGCCGAAGACCCCCTCTTTCACGCCCTCCTGGTGGAGGTTGGTATTAGAACCGGGTGCCCGGTCCTGCTGAACACCTCGTTCAACGACGCTGACGAACCGATTGTCTGCTCGCCAACAGACGCCATTCGCAGTTTCCTATGCACGAACCTGGACGCACTCGTAATTGGATCGTTTCTCGCGGAACGTGTGTTGGTCAGCCCGAACTAGAGCCCGTTCCGCAGCGGTGGGACAAGCTGCCGGTGCGCGCGTGTCGGCGGTCTCTTCGGCGTGGCTGGATCGACTAAGGGCCAGCTACGCCAGCCAGAACGCGCCCGCTCCACGCCGGCGGAAATCCTGCGAGCGCTTCGCGCGGCGGTTCGCGCAGTCTGCCGGTGCGCTCCGGGCCGGCACTCGCCTCGGCGATGAGCTGGATCGGCCAAAGCCAGAACCCGCCGCCCGCACGCGCTCGATCCGCGCCGGCGGAGATTCTGCGAGCGCTTCGGCCGGCGGCGCCGCGTGGCGGCGGGCTGCTTGCATAGGGCGTTCGCGTGCAGCCAGTCGAGGGCGCGCTCCGCAGCAGTTCGGCCAAGCTGCCGGCGCCGCCCCGCGTCGGCAGTCGCCTCGGCGATGGCTGGATCGACCAAGGGCGAGCTGCGCAAGCCAGAATCGCCCGCCGCGCACGCGCTCGATCCACGTCGGCGGAAATTCCGCGAGCGCTGCGGCGGGCAAGCGCGCGAGGCGTCGGGCTGCTTGCGTAGGGCGTTCGTGCGCAGCCACGCGAGGGCGCGTTCCGCGGCGGTTCGGGCAGGCTGCGATGCGCTGCCTCTCGGCAGTCGCTTCGGCGATGGCCGGATCGAGAGGGCGAGCTACGGCAGGTAGAACTCGCGCCCGCCCGCAGCGCGCCCGATCCGCGCCGGCGGAAATTCCGCGGGCGCTGCGGGCACTACGCCCGCGAAGCGGCGTGCTGCTGCTTGCGCAGGGCGTTCCTGCGCAGCCAGACGAAGGCGCGTTCAGCGGCGGTTCGGGCAATGCTGCGAGCGCTTCGGCGGGCACGCCGGCGAGGCGGCGTGCTGCGTGCGTAAGGCGTTGGTGCGCAGCCAGACGAGAGCGCGCTTAACGGCGGTTCGAGCAAGCTGCCGGCGCGCTCCGTGGCGGTAGTAGCCTCGGCGATGGCTAAATCGACCAAGGGCGCGCTAACCAGTCAGAGGCGCCGCTCGCCCGCACGCGATCGATCCACGCCGGCGGAAATTCGGCGAGCGCTTCCGGCGGCACGCCCGCGAAGCGACGTGCGCTTGCGAAAGGTGCTCCTGCGCAGCCAGACGAGGGCACGTTCGGCGCCGCTTCGCGCAAACTGCCGGTGCGCTGCGTGTCGGCGCGCCGGCGATGGCTGGATCGACCAAGGGCGAGCTACGGCAGCCAGAAGCGCCCCCGCTCCCGCATGCGCTCGATCCACGCCGGCGGAAAATTCGGCGAGCGCTTCGGCTGGCACGCGCGCGAGGCGGCGGGCTGCTTGCATAAGGCGTCCCCTGCGCAGCCCGACGAGGGCGCGTTCCGCGGCGGTTCGGGCAAGCGGCCGGCGCGCTCCGTGTCGGCAGTCGCTTCGGCGATGGCGGGAGCGACCAAGGGCAAGCTACGCCAAGTAAATTGCGCCTGCCCGCACGCGCTCGATCCACGCCGGCGGAAACTGCGGCTAGCGCTCCGGGTGGCACGCCCGCGAGGCGGCGGGCTGCTGGCGTCAGGCGCCAGACGAGGGCGCGTTCGGCGGCGGTTCGGACACCCTGCCGTGCGCTCCGTGTCGGCTCGCGATTTCCCGAGCGCGAGTCAGAAGCAGTCGGTGGCGGTGCAGGAAGGGCCCCGCCAAAGGCGCTCCGTTCGGTTTTCTCCAGGGGCTACTGCCGGTCGTAAACGAACACGACTGGCTTTTGCTGGCCGGTGTTATGAACCGTTGCGGTCAGGGTTTTTCCGTCGGCCGAGACCTTATACTCCACCGTATCCATTACCTTGCCCTGGTGTTTGTCAGTGAGCTGAATCGTGTCAGGCTTCAGACGTTTGCCCGAAACGAGAATCCCCACAGGCGCGTTCGGCCCCACTTCGGCGTAGTCCTTCCCATCGAACTTCACGTCGAGACGGCCTTTATCCGAAGGATAGACAAACGAAATGCCGCCCTCGTACGGTTGTATCTCCCAATCGACCGGCTTGCTCTTCTCCTTCTCAGCCTTGCTTTCCCAAGTACCCGCCAGGCCACTCTTCCCGGTGACACGACCAACCACCCCCTCATCTTCAAACGTGGTGCCGTCCAGCCGGGTCCCCGTGGTGTGGACCGTCAAAGTCTTGCCCTCCGGCGAAAGAGTCCAAGTGGATTCGGAAAGGACTCTGCCATCCTTCTTACTCACCATTTTCCAGGAATTGTCTCCCGTTTTCGTGAGAGACGCGGTGCCGCCGAACTCCATCGGCTGGTCCGTGCCGTCGGCAACCAGCACTTGAGGAACCGCACCGCTATCGAACTTGTACTTGTTCGGGGCCAGTTCGTCGATCTTCACACGTTGGCCGGTCACCTTGCTTTTGTCCTGATTGTACTTCCACTTACCCACGAATGGATCGTCTGCAGCCGTAATGGAGCCGGCTACAAGAACGGCGAGTGCGGCGGAACGGAATACGTTGATGAACATAAGGTAGCCTCCTTGAGAAGTTTAGCTGATGGACTATATCAGCCGGAATTTCGGTTGTCAAGGGCGAACTGAGGGCGAAGCGAGGGCATCATTCCATGAAGAGTGATAGAATCTAAACGCCATGACTGGACTAAGATCGTCCAATCTCAACGTTCGATTCAGGAGACTTGCAAGATGCCACGACATGCACAGCCAAGAGTAGACAGCACCATCCTTGAGATGGCCATCGTTGGCTATCAGAGCGAGGCCGAAAGGCTCTCGGCTAAGATAGCCGATATTAAAGCGCTACTAGGTCAACAGGGTCCAGGGGGGCGAAAAGCCACCGCAGCCGGAACGAATCACGCAGGTCCAGCGAAGCGCCGCACGATGAGCAAGTCTGCCCGCGCCAGGATTGCTGCCGCTCAGAGAGCACGATGGGCGGCGCAGAAGCAGCAACAAGCCCAACCGGCGAAGCCCAAAAAGCGGAAGTTGTCGGCAGCCGGTTTGAAAGCCATAAGGGAAGCCACGAAAAAGCGTTGGGCGGCTTACCGCAAGGCCCACAAAGCTGCGGCTTAGCCGATTAAACGGCGCGCTACGCCAGCCAGCGCTTGCCCTGCCGCACACGCCCGATCCACGCCGGCGGAAATTCGGCGACCGCTTCGGCTGGCGCGCGCGAAGCGGCGTGCGGCTTGCGTAAGGCGTTCGTGCGCAGCCAGACGAGGGCGCGCTCCGCGGCGGTTCGGGCACGCTGCTGGGGCGCTGCGGGTGGGCAGTCCCAGCGCGGGAGTTGTGTGCGACGGACCTCGAAGCGTTGCTGCCGATTCTCGCTCAGGGTAACTAAGCTGAGTTCAGGCTGTGGCGAGTGAAGTGAAGGGCTACAGGTGAAAGATCCGCGTGCTCCTCTGCTGCTACCAGGAGGGCGCGAAGCCGCGCCCTTCCCGCCTGGACTGCCGGGCAGCCACCGCCGACAGCGTCCCACTGACGATCAGCATAGGAATCAGCCCGATGACTTTCGCCCGGTTCCACGTCGGCCCGTCGTTGCAGAGGTATGCCACGGCGGTGATCAGATTGATGGCCAGGGCTCCGATGCAGACCACCAGGCTGAACCATCGGGGCCTGCCCGACTCGTCCAGTTCGATATACCACCAGGCACTCATGACAATGCCCAGCCCTAGCACGCAGGAGCAGATCGCGCTCAAGAAAGACATGGGGGCCTGCGACTGCCAGGCATAGCTGGGAACCCCCGTCATGTAGCCAACACAACCCACAACTCCAATGGCCAAGATGATCGACCCGAGAATAGCGATAGCCCAAAGCCACCTTTCGCACCACCGGTGCGTGTGACGCAGCAGTAATGCCGCCGCGCCGAGCAACAGCACGACCACCGTGTTGGGCGCGGTACGATGCCAGTCTCCCGCTCCCATGTTTACCGCGATCAAGGTCTCTGCCCTGGGCCCTGTCCCAAATATCCTTTCGGTCGCCAGCACGACCGCCAACGACAACGTCACCATAGCCAGCACCGACGTGACCCGCGGGTACCAGGCGCCGATCCCGATCAAGGCCAATCCGCAGGCCATAAACCCCAGGGCCGAGGCGGGCGGAGTGGGAACGCTGGCCGGGAGCACCTTGGCGTACGCTATCTCGTGGAACGCCTGCACCACTAGGACGGCGATTCCCAATCCGGCACACATGCCTCCACTTACGATCAGACTCGCGCGATAGACCGGACCGACTCGATACTCATTCGGCATGGTCGCACCATGGGCCAGCGGGCACCGGTAACGAGCGCGGATGTCGCTGGATTCGCGGGCGGCGGCGTCCCTCGTCCGCATTCAAGATCACGAGATAAGGATCTGAAATAGCCTGTTGCATTACATATGTATAATCTCTTAATCTGGTATTCCCTGTAAATGTTGCCTTTGGTACACAGTGCCAGGGTTAGAGGCGTTCACGTTGTCGTCTCAAAACTCGAATGGTGTCCACGTTCGGACAACTGCTCGTCCGCGAAAGCAACCCGATTGTCCGCCTCGCCAAGCCAGTTGATGCCGGTTATAGCCATACCCCTTTCGGTTATGAATCACGACATCTCTTGGTTATGGACCTCGACAGCCACTTGCAGATATTCAGAGCGTGGTACCTTAAATACGGTAAGATTTAGGCGTGCGTGTGATGACCGTCGATGACGCAATGCTGGGGGCTCTGCTGCTGTTGCTTTGTATTCTGGTCGTTTGGTTGCTGCGCCCCAGGAGCAAGAGTTATTGATTCTGGGCGCGCTGCTAGTAGAACGTAAGGTGGAAGGCAAATCACCACTCCACACAGATCCCGACAGCGGCTAACTCCTCCTGTGAAAAGGGCAGCTCTGTTTCGAGCTGTTCTTTTGAGAACGGGGCGTCGTAAGGTACGACTGCCCCGAAAAGGAGCCCGTCGCGGAGGCGGCGGGCGGCTTGCGTAAGGCGTTCGTGCGCAGCCCGACGAGGGCGCGTTCCGCGGCGCTTCGGCCAAGCTGCCGAGCAGCCAATGTAGGCCACACGCCCCCGCTCGATCCACGCCGGCGGAAACTCCGCGAGCGCTTCGGCGGCACGCCCGCGAGGCGGCGCGCTTCTTGCGTGACGCGTTCCTGCACCGCCTGACGAGGGCGCGTTCCGCGTCGGTTCGGGCAAGCTGGCGGGCAGCCAGAACTCGCCCGCCGCGTACGCGCTCGATCCACGCCGGCGGGAATTCGGCGAGCGCTACGGGTGGGCGCACTCGCGGAGGCGGCGTGCGGCTTGCGTGGGCGTCTCATGCGGGGGATTTGCTGCCGGTGTGCTCCGCGTCGGCAGGGCTGCCTTGGCGGGAAGCGCCGGCACCCGCGCCACTAGATCGAGCCGCGCGCCCGGCGCACCGTCGCGTCGAGTGCCCGCAGCCGCAGGACACGATGCGGGAGAAGACGCCGGGTAGCACTGTGTTACGTTGGCCGCAGTCGCGCACGCCCGAGGCGGCGAGACGGACCAATGAGAATACTTGCGGCGGCGGATATTCATGGCAAGTGGCCAATCTACAACTGGCTCCTGGCCGCAGTTCGCGAAGAGCACGTTCGAGCGCTGGTACTCGCGGGCGATCTTCTCGGCTGCCCGGATGGCTTCGATACTCCTGAGGAAGCGCAGAAGGTTGAGGCCTGTCTGTTGACCAGCTTACTGGGCAGGGCAGGAGTGCCAGTCTTTTACATCATGGGGAACGACGATCTGGTTGAACTCGATTCCAGCACAGAAGCGGTCCAGTCGCTCCACGGTCAGCGAGTCTGCTGTGGAAAGTTCGCGTTCGTCGGCTATCAGTACTCCTTGCCATTCATGGGTGGTCCGTTTGAAAAGCCAGAGTCCCAGATCGAGAGCGACTTAACTCAGTTGACGCATTTGCTCGATGCTCAGACCGTGCTTGTTTCGCACAGCCCAGCTCTCGGAGTACTCGATCCCGGGTTCGGGACCACACAAATCGGCAGTCGTTCACTGCACGATTTCCTTGAAGCAAACCCTTTTCGGGCGCACATCCATGGGCACAGCCATGCGGGGTTCGGCCGATACGGGGCCCATTTCAACGTGGCGTCGGCCGGGCACGCGAGGGCGATGATCCTTGATCTTGAGACGATGCAGCATCGGATCATTAGTGAAGAACATCAGCAAGGAGGCTACATTCTATAACGACCGGTATGCCGTGGCTGGAGAATCCGCCACCGCCAATGAGCGCCTTAGGCCGCTTTCCCCTTGCGCGCGCCCGCGGGCAGCGCCTTGCTCGTTTTTGGCATTGTGCGGTATCGCCGGCTTTCCCCTCGCGCGCCCGCGAGCAGCGCCCCTTACCTATCACGTCGACACGCGAGCGCTTCGTCTGGCACGCCCCGCGAGGCGGCTTGCTGCTTACGTAAGGTGTCCATGCGCAGCCAGACGAGGGCACGCCCCGCGGCGGTTCGCGCAAGCTGCCCGGCGCGCTCGGTGCCGGCAGTCGCCTCGGAGGCTGAATCGAGCAAGGGGAGCTACTGCAGCCAGCATTCACCGCGCCCGCCCGTGCTCGATCCACGCCCGCGGGAATTCCGCGAGCGCTTCGGGCCGGCACGCCCGCGAAGCGGGCGTGCTGCGCGCGTAAGGCGCAGCACGAGAGCAGTTCGGGCAAGCTGCCGGCGCGCGTCATGTCGGCAGTCGCCGCGATCGATGGCTGGATCGACCAGGGGCGAGCCCCGGCACCGAGAACTCGCCGCCTGCACGCGCTTGATCCACGCCGTCGGGAAACTCCGCGGGCTCTTCGGGCGTCACACGCGCGAGGGGTGCACTATCGGTCCCCGACGATCCACGAAAAGTAGTGGAAGGGTACCCGACCAGGACGAAGCCGCTGGCGCGGCGGACGCTTCGCGTGGCCTGGAGGGGGCGCTTGGCTTAGAGCAGGAGTAAAGTGTGGGTCACAAGGAGGTCCCTGTGACCCGTTTACTCGTCGGGTACCAAAGCAGCATCCATTCCCCATAGCCAGCGTCCACCGCAAACGCCAGCGGCTTCCTCCTAGTCTCTTAATCGAAAACGCCTCGGCACGAACTTCCTCTTGTATACGAGCTTTCATCCGCCGAGGCGTTTCCGATTAAGGCTAGCGACCAACTGGACAGAATCCAAATCCGACGCTTCCTCGAACGCCGTTTGGCGGGAGCGACGCCACAGCGGGCGCGTCTGGTCCGATCCGAAGCGCTCTACGAGTACCCGACGATAGGGACAACCCGCGGTCGTGCCAAGTCGAAGCGTGCCGAGTCGAAGCGGTAACCGCGCCGCTCACGGTGATAAAATAAGCCGCGAGCCTTTCACTCCGCACGAGGTCACCTGCTGGCTGCCGATTTCGCCTCGAGTTGTTCAGGAGATTCGGCCAGCAGAATTCATGTCATCCTTCTCGCAAGGGACTGGAGGAGCTCATGCAGGGCAAAAACACTTACATCGCCTTTTCATTATTGTTGACGGGCTGCCTGGCCCTCTCTTTGGCGAGCTGCCAGAGCTTCTCCTGGCATCTGGCGGCAAGCAAAAAGGGCGGCACCGTCGAGCTTTGTCTGTCGAACGGAGACGAATGCCCACAGGCCGGCGGCGTATCCCCTAGCTCGATTTCCGTTTATCGCTGGGACAACACGCACGACAACGAGCTCGTATGGGACGCACAGCCGAAAAATCCGATGACCGCTGGCAATATAAGCGGGGTGGTCACCTTCGGGGTGCCGCCTAAAGACTGGATCAACAAGCTGGCGCCGCCCGCCCTGATTTGCGGAAAGGCATACCTCGTTAATCCGGGAGCCCATTACTTCGCGCTGAAATGCGGCGGGACCGTCGTCGTCTTCGACGATCCGCATCTGGAAGAGTTTTTCAGGGAAAATACACCCGCAGAACCGGACAAAACAAAATCTACGGGCCACCCACTAGACTAGCGAGACGTTGGCATAACTCCAGGGCCGAGCTACGACAGACTAGAACTCGCCCGGCACGCCCACACTCGATCTACGCCGGCGGAAACGCTGCGAGCGCTTCGGCGGGCACGCTCGCGACGCGGCGTAATGCTTGCGTATGAGGTGGCCAGTGCGGATGCACAATCTCTACCCCTCCTCCAGCAGCGCGGTTCGAAACGGACACTCGTCCGATTTGTCCCATGGAATTTGGATCTTGCTTCGATTCGTGATTCACTCTTACCATTGGCCATTCCCAAAATGGCCGCCCAAGTAGTCGAGTAGTCACGGCTACCCTTCCATAGCGGCTTGGAGGCTCCCCCCAGAGGAGCAGCCTCCGAGCTGTGGAAGAGTTGAACCGCCCCGCACGCGCCCGATCCACGCCGGCGGAGATTCTGCGAGCGCTTCCCGCGGCACGTCCGCGAAGCGGCGGGCTGGATGCGTAACGCCGTTCCTGCGCAGACGGACGCGAGCGTGTTCCGCGGCGCTTCGCGCAAGCTGCCGGTGCGCTAGGTGGAGGCAGTCGCCACGGCGATGGCTGGATCGACCAAGGGCGGGCTACGCCAGCCAAAGCCGCCCGCCCGCGCACGGCGCTTCGCCCCGCGCCGGCGGAAACTCCGCGAACGCTTCGGCCGGCACGCGCGCGCCTGGGGGCGTCCTAACGCGCGGCGGGTTTAACTTCTTCCGGCGGCGCCCCTGGGACGTCGGGATCGCCAAGGCGCTGACGCAGAGGCTGACCGCGGAGACGATCTTCACGTTCATGGGGGCGCCCCTGGGAACTCCGGCGTATATGAGTCCGGAGCAGGCCAAGTCCTCGGGCGAGGATATCGACACGCGCACCGACGTCTATTCGCTGGGTGTCACTGCCCCGGTTTCGATGTCGCGGGCTTGGTGGCCGCGACGCGAGTCTCCCTCCCGCTCACGAATACCTTCATGGTCGCCCGACTCGTCGGTGTATTCGTAGGAGTCCGCTGAAATAACTTTCATGATGTACCGGGTGTGATACATCTTCCCGCCAAAAATGCTCTCCCCAAGCCAAGTCCATACGTCGCCGCTCACCGTACCAGTCTTATTCTCTACTCCTCCTGAACTGTCGACTGCGTGGTATCGGTATGTCTTGGAGGTCGGATCGTAGTAGACGAAGGAAGCCTCCGAGTATTCCCTTCCGGGTCTATAGAGTGCTGCCTCGCAAATCACAGCGAAGCCGCCTGCCGTCCATCTGCAATCGTCAGTGCCACTGAATTTCGTCGCTGGCGAGTTCGGCCCCATTGCCCCGGCTTTCACTTCGTCTTCGACCGTGAACTTGCCGACCATTACTGCGGGCCTCTTCACTTCCGGGCCAGGCGTTGTCTTAGACTGAGCGCGAGCCACGATCACGCTCGAAGCGCATGCCAGCACAAATGAGAGCAACGTTGTGAGATAACGCATTGGACTCTCCTTTCAGGGATGCCGTGCATGCTAGCACAAAACGTTGGACCGAGGTCTCACCAGTCTTATCTCATGCAAGATGAGCCTGGAGCGGGAGGTCGTTTCTCATACAAGATGAGCCTGGAGGGGGCGATCCGTCATGCTGGGGATTGCTGATCAGCATGCAGGCAGGGGAGAAGTTG
>Ga0181523_10001416_pt1 | contig 25444 bp, 14 predicted proteins | sample PEATcosm2014_Bin_43_FD_119752 | JGI IMG/M metagenome (GOLD analysis project Ga0181523, IMG submission 119752) | Peatland microbial communities from MTU Mesocosm Facility, Houghton, MI, USA - PEATcosm2014_Bin05_30_metaG | ecosystem: Environmental > Terrestrial > Soil > Wetlands > Peat | place... | reverse complement strand
GGCAGTGAAAAACACATAGAAGAAGCACCTATGAACCAACCGAACCTTCATATAATTTGCTTAGGGTTATCCGCCGTCTCGCGACAGGCAGCCGGATTGGGCGGATGGCGTCCCCACCATCCACGATTCACCTCCGCAGCCATCCGGCCACGGACCCTTTGAAAACACGGTACCCCTGATGCCAACCTGCCCTCACAGCTAATAAACCAAATTAAATCATCTGAAACATGTCCCGTCAACCGAAAAGTTTCAGGGAATTTGCGGCCCGAGGCTCGACGACGGCACGATGGTGTGCTGCTTTGACTTGAAGAAGTCGAGAAACGACTGCCGGATTTGCGTGCTGGTCATCATGACAAATTTATTCCGAGGTAGGGACGGCGCGCTGCACTGTCCGGTCGTCGCGGCCCGTCCTCCGAAGCTCTGTGGAGGGTGGACGCGACGACCCTACCAAATTCAGGGGGAGTTTAAATCAATCCGCCGGCCTTAGGCGAGTTGGAAGTTTTGGGTGTCAGAGCGCGAATTGAAAGCAGCGGATGATCGAGTCGTTCCATTCACCGCATCCGGCGCCGGCTCGCCGCATCAGGGAAGGACACGAACCCGGTAGAATCGGTTACTCGGCGTCAGGGTGTCGAGTTTGCTGGCGAGGTTGCTGAGGCTGGTTACGTCACCGGGGAGCGCACTCCAGTTGGAAGCGGTCAGGTCCGGGTTGAATTCCACCCGGTAAGTCGTGTTCGAAACGGCCGTCCAGGTGAGCAGCACGTTCGAGCCGGAAAGCGACGCCGACAACAGGAACGGCGGCGGTGGAGCGGCGACTGCGGTGACGAGGACGATCACGGAGTTGGCGGTGTTACTCAACTGCATAGTGACCGCGTTCGATGGATAATAGAAATTGGCGAACGTGCCGTTGCGGGTGCCGGCGGCCAGGACCGTGAACGAATCGTTGGTGGAGGGAACGTACCCGTTGGTTAAATCCACACTGAGGGCCCCGTTCAACGTAACTGTGCCGGCGACTTGCATTTGGCCGTAGCCCGAGCCGGAATTCGTACCGCCGAGCGCACAGTTGAGCAACGCGCCGCTGCCGGAGGTGTAACCGCCGTATGCGGCCACGAACCCTGCCTGGATGTCCACCGTGCCGTAGTTGTTGAAAGGCACCCCGCTGTTGAAGGTCGTCGTCCCCGTGCTGGACAATTTGCGAAAAGTACCGGCGTTGTCGAGGCGGCCACCGCTCGCAAAACTCGGGGTAAGGGAACTGGCGTTTTGCGCTTCGAACAACGCTCCGGCGCGGTTGGTGATGACCGTGGCAGTCAACGTGAGGCTGCCAGCGTCCGTCCAGATGGCCGTGCCGCCGATTTCCAAGGTGCGGTTGGCCAGAAACACGCCGGATGGGCTGTTGATATTGAGGGTGGCTCCGGGCGCAATGACCGTCCGGCCACTCCCGCTCATGGTGCCGCCGGTCCAGTTCATCACGTTGCTCACTGTCACCGTGCTGGTGCCTCCTAATGTGCCGGCCAGCGCATCAAGGTTCTGCACCACGACGTCCGGGTTGCAGGTGAGCGTTGCGCCGTTGATTTGGTAAATCCCCGCGTCATTAAGTTGCGCGCCGGAATTGAGGGTGAACGTGCCAGCGGTCCATTCCACGAGCGCCGTGGCGGTGGCGGTGAACGTACCGCTGGCCGAACCGCCCCCCGCCAGTTGAGCGGTTGCGCCGGCCGCGAGACTCACTGTGCCGTTGTTGAGGAAGCTGTCGTTGCAAAGCAGCGTGCCGGACTGGAGGTCCACTGTCCCGTAGTTGTTGAAAGGCACCCCGCTGTTGAAGGTCGTCGTCCCCGTGCTGGACAATTTGCGAAAAGTACCGGCGTTGTCGAGGCGGCCGCTGCTCGCAAAACTCGGTGTAAGGGAACTGGCGTTTTGCGCCTGGAACAAAGCCCCGGCCCGGTTGGTGATAACTGCGGCAGTGAAAGTGATGCTGCCGGCGTCCGTCCAGATGGCCGTCCCGCCGATTTCCAAGGTACGGTTGGCCAGAAACACGCTGGATGGGCTATTGATATTGAGGGTGGCTCCGGGCGCAATGACCGTCCCGCCGCTCCCGCTCATGGTGCCGCCGGTCCAGTTCATTACGTTGCTCACCGTCACCGTGCTGGCGCCTCCTAATGTGCCGGCCAGCACATCAAGGTTCTGCACCACGACGTCCGGGTTGCAGGTGAGCGTTGCGCCGTTGATTTGGTAAATCCCCGCGTCATTAAGTTGCGCGCCGGAATTGAGGGTGAACGTGCCGGCGGTCCATTCCACCAGCGCCGTGGCCGCGGCAGTGAACGTACCGCTGGCCGAACCGCCCGCCGCCAGTTGAGCGGTTGCGCCGGCCGCGAGACTCACTGTGCCGTTGTTGAGGAAGCTGTCGTTGCAAAGCAGCGTGCCGGACTGGAGATCCACCGTGCCGTAATTGTTGAAGGGCACGGCGAGGCCAAAGGTGGTCGTCCCGGGGTTTAGCTCTTTGCGGAATGTCCCGGCGTTGTCAAAGCGGCAGACCGCGCCGCTCAGATAGCCGGCCGCGACGGCGTTTTGTGCATCGAACAGCGCCCCCGGGCAGTTCGTAATCACCACGCCACTGCCCAAGGCGAGGAAACTGGTGCCGGCCCAGAGGATGGTGCCCTCATTCTCCAGCGCACGAGTGGTCAGAGTCAAAGAGCCTGCGCTGGCCAGGGTTAGCACGCCTTCTGGCGCAACGACGGTCAAACCGGTTCCGCTCACCGTCCCAGCCGTCCAGAAGGACGCACCGTGAAGCGTGAGAGTTCCGCTCCCGGTGAGCGTTGGCGCGGCGCCCGCACTGCCGAGGATCAGGCCGCCACAATCCGTGTTGGTGTTGACAGTCACGGTGACAGAGTTGGTGATGAACGCGTTGTCATTCGTACCGGGGACGAGGTTTGGACTCCAATTGGTGGCGACATTCCAGTCACCCCCGGCGAGATTGTTCCAAACAAAGTCCACTGGAGTGAAGCGTGCAAACACGGTCATATTGGTGGTCATGGCCACCGAAACCGGGTTGCTTTGGCTGAGAACGTCACCTGTCCAGTCGTGAAAAGCTTCCGGCGGCGAACCCGTGAGCGTGACAATTTGGCCATTGGTAAAACTGGCCTGACTTGGAGAAACGGTGACCGAGCCGCCATCGTTAAAAACCGCGAGCCGATAAAGGGCCGACGCGCTGTTGGTGGGGTTGGTTCCGTCGAGAAATTCCTGCAGGTTGGAAACACCATCGCCGTCAAAATCGCCGTCGGCATTGTTGGTGAGGTTGCCGAAATAGGCCAGTTGCCAGGAATCCGGCATGCCACAGCCGCGCGAGTCGAGCATCAAAGCTGCGGGCGCGCTGGTGACACTGCCCGAACCGTTAACGAGCACCACGGAATACAAGCCCTCGTTCGCGGCGCCCACGTTTTGTAGCAGCAAGGCGTCGCCGGTTGCCCCTGCGAGGTTGGTGCCGTTGAACTGCCATTGGTAGGTAAGCCCGCTCGAATCGGCCACAACGACAAAGAACGATGCCAACTCGCCCGGTATGACCACCTGATTCTGGGGTTGCCCGAGGATTTGCGGCGGCGCGCTGATTTCGACCGTCTGCACCAGGAGATTTCCGTTGGCGTCGAAGAAGAATTGTGAGTCTTGAGCGTGGGCGCAAGTTGCGAGGAGGAAAATGAGAGCTGCCGCAGCGTGGAACATCAATCTGTCGTGCCGCGGAATCGCACCCCTCGATCCCCTCACCATCCCAAGCGCCCCGCAATCTTTCCAGGCCTTTCGGCAGCTCCTCCAAGGGTGGGTTCGTGTCAAAGCAATCGGGTTCCCGATTGTTCTATGATACCAGTTCATTTGCTTTGGGACCGCATCTTTTGATTTAATTGGTTTTTCGGGGATCAGGGGCAGTTCGCCTTCACGCTGTTGCTCAGTCGAGTCCCGGCACTCCAAGAATCTGTTTGATAGCCACGAACCTATCGAAAATGACGACCCATTCGGCCATACGCGCGAGGCCCGCCTCAGAATAATAATCGCCCCAAAACTGTCCGCGCTGATCGAGCATCGCCTTCATCCACGCTATTGCCCAATCACGGTCGTCTTCCTCTACAACTTCGGCTATGTTACTTACCTGCGGAGCAATACTCTGTGCCGTCTGAACGGCCCTGGGGAGAAAGGTATCCGCGATTTCCAACGGAGTTTCAAAACTCGGGCCGCCCGCATACCCGGCAATGGTTTGGGGAACGCTGGAAGCCAATCCAGAGGCATATCCGATCGCGGTTTGGGCGCAACCTAGAGCCTGAGGGCCTTCGGCAATCGCAGTCGCTGCCTCCGGGAGGGTCGGTGCAAATTCGCTGACCGGCCCTGCGGCTTCAGCCGCGATAATTCCGGCCGTCGCGCACCCTGCCGGGTTTTTCACACATGCAGCACACAAGGTGTCGAAGCATAAACCTTCAGGGTCTATGCGGCCGACCGGTTCGTTGCGGACATAGGCGTAAAGGTTCGGGCCTTCTTTTAACTCCGCATTTCTGAGCGGATCACGAGAGAGCCAACGCCCCAGCCCGGGGTCGTAGGCACGGAAGCGGGTAAGCGAAAGATTGGCTTCGGCGGTCCAAAACATCCCGGCAAATCCAAAGTCCGCATCCACATCACCGCTGACCTTCGTTCTGCGGCCAAACGGATCGTAGGTATAACGCGCCCGGACATTGCCGCTACCGTCGGTCAACTCGCGGATGGAACCCAGATGATCGCGGGTATAGTAAAAAGCACCGGCGTTCGTCCCGGTTGCGAGCTGAACACCTTGACCAAAGAACCGTTTAGTGACGGCGCCGTTGGTATCGCGTTCTTCGCTGATTCGGTCGCCATTCCAAACAAACAATCGGTGCGACACTTCGGAGCCATTCACCAGTTGTCTAATTCCTACCATGCGGCTCTGGCCATCATACGTGAACTCGGTCCGCTGGTTTCCGGCATTGACAGCCACCAGGCGATTTGCGGCATCCCATTCATTGGTGCGCGAACCTCCGGGTGCGGTGGTAGTGCTGATTTGATTCAAGGCATTGTAGGTGGCCGTGTAGCTTCCCGTACCCGTCTGCTCGGTCAAACGATTGGCGGCCGGGTCATAGCCGTAAGCAAACGTGTTGACCAGCGTCCCGGTATTCGTGACGGTCGCCGAAAGCAACTGATTGGCGGCATCGTAGCCGAAGTTGAAAATCGAGGGCGGCTGCGCTCCGGCTTGCTGGGACCAGGCGGTGATCCGATCCGCGGGAATATCGCGGCCATAGACGAATTGGGAAATGGGTGTCGCGCCTGCGGCATAGGATATTTGCTGGAGCATAAAATCCTGAAGGTTGCCGCCATAGCTCATGGCCTCCGTCTGTCCGTTGGGGAATGTCTCGGATAACACCCGATCCGAGCTGCCGTCGTAACCATAGGCAAAAGTCCCCAGTGCGTTGGTTGCGCCAACAACGCGCCCGGCGGCATCGTAGGTTATCGCCGAATCCACTCCGTTGATGGCGCGATGAACCAGACGGCCCAGCTCATCGTAGCCGTAGGTGATCGTGTCATTGGTCAGCGGGCCATCCACGCTCGCCAAGCGGCCCGCCCCCAAAGCCGGAGTGCCGGTGATGGGGATGTACGAGTACAGCGTGGTCCCGGTGCCATCGGTCATCGAGGTGATGCGCTCATAGTTCGTATCGTAAGCGTAGCTAACGCCGGGCGTCGGGACCGTGGTATTGGCATAATCGTAATTGATCGAGCTGAGCGTGTTGTCGAGGTTGTATGCGAATGTTGTGGTTTGAAGCTTTTCGTCAATGACCTGCCGCACGCGGCTGCTCGTGTTTTCGTAGAGGTACTTGACCTGTGAACCGTCCCCGTACTGCTCGCCGATTCTTCGTCCCTGCACGTCTGTAAACCACGAAGTCGTGCGGCCCATCGGATCGGTCAGACTCTTGATCGCTCCGCAGCGGCACCACTCAGAGAGTGTCACCCGGCCGAGCGGGTCAGTCGTTTTCGTCAACTGCCGCATATTATTGTACTCGAAAATCGTTTGCCGTCCGGCGCGGTCCCGGAGCACGACCGGGTCCAGGCGGTCGTAGGTGACCTGCTCGAATGTGGAATCCGGGTGGGTAATTTGGGTGATTCGATCCAAGTTGTCGTAATCGAAGGTCAGCGTGTAGCCGCTCACGTCGGTCAGGGTCCGGGGTCGCCCAAACGAATCGTAGGTGGCCGTGGCCATGTCGTTCGTTCCCGGCAGTGGGCCGTCCACAGCGATGAGATAGCCGTTCGGGTCGTAAGTGAAAGAGTTCGTCTCGTTCTTCGGATCAATTGCGCTTAGGATCTGTCCGCGGGCGTTGTAGGTGAAGGTGCTGGTCTGGCCGGCGGCATCGGTTACGGTCAGCGGCCGGTGCTGGGAGTTATAGGTTGTCCGGGAAAGCAACTCGTTGTTCCCAGACCGGGTCTGTCGAACTTCCAGCAGATCAATACCGTTGGTATCATAAACGTAACTGAGCGTGCGCCCGACCGGATCAATGCTATTGGTCAGATGGCCGAATCCGTTGTAGGCATAGGTGTAGAGTTGCGTTGAGCCGTCGTCGAGCACACGGCCAGCGTGGGTGGGACGGTTATTGGCGCCGACGACGGAATCAACGGCGTTGCCATTGGAATCAAGATAATCGTACGAGACCCTGTTCTCCAGCGCCGCTTTCGTGCACTCCAGGACGCCTGAACAGGTGCTAATGTCCTCGGCGTGCAGCCAATGATAGACCATGGCCTTGCTGTAATCGCCATAAGCACTGGAGCAGGCGTTCCGACTCCAATAAAAAGTGTTGCGCGTGCTGAGAAAACCGTTGAGGACCACCATTCCCTGCGGCACTGTCGCGACCGGGTCGTTGTCGGGAATCACGGTGGCCTCGGTAAACTCGACCCGGTCCCGGCTGCCGTCAGGATAGATGGTATCCAGCGAGCGCGCCCTGCCGTTGCTGCCTGCGGCAAACGCGCTGGTCCCGTACGGAGTGGTTAGTGAGTTGATAAAGTCGCTGGCAACATAGTAGGTCATCCCACCGTTACCCGAAACCTCTATTAAACTACTGTCGTAGGTGAACTGCGAAGTCAGCCCAATCGCATCGGTGACTTGGGCGAGTCGCCAACCGTATGTGTAGGTCCAATTAGTCTGATAAGTGGTCAGACCAATCAGCACCACAGTTTCCAATGCAGCCTCGACTACCGGAACATAGTCAAGCGTGGCAAACCGGCCGAACGGGTCGGTTACCTTTGTCATTTTGTAGGGATCAGCGTCAACATACGCGCCCGCCCCGAGCGACATAGAGGGCAAACCGTACGTCAGGGTCGTGACCTGCCCGATGGCGTCGGTGATCGCCACCAGCAGAAGATTAGTGTCATAAGACAGCGTCACCGCGTTGCCCTGGGGATCAATCTCCTGGGTCAGGAAGATGTTGCGCGAGGTGCCGACGGACCCGTCGGACTGGCTGAAGATCAACTTTGAACCGTCCGGCCACAGCATTTGATAACTGTTGGTGCCGGTACGCGTCAGCAGCGTCTGGTCGTACAACTGGTAGTCGAACGTTTGCGTATTTGTGTTGAAACCTGTGAATGTGCGATCCCCTCCACCCTGGACGTAATAATTCACATCCGCCAAGGGGCTCTGCGGATCGTCTGTGATGTAGGCAATCCAATCGCAAGTCCACTTGCTGCCGAAATTACCATACGCGAAGTTAGCCGGCTGGAAGGCGTCCCGATGGTTATACCGGACCGTGAAACGAATAGGAGGACCGACCGGCGGCGTGTATCCGACCGGTTCGTCCGCCAGGTTCAGATTGACATCCATCAAATGGACGCCGGAAACCATCATCCCTGCGCATTGGCCGGGTCCGGTTCTTGCGTCTCTCGTGGTGATGGGTCCAGGATCGCTTGTGGAGGTCTGTCCCTTGCCCCAGATGGTCTGTCCTTCCTTGGTCTCGACCGCGCGCCAGCCACGTGCGAGTGGCCCCGGCGGAATCAGGAAGTAGCCGCTAGTTTCGGCCTCCAGGGCCTGCCGGGTCGCCCAAACATCATTACGAAAAGTTGGGTCCTGAATCAGATAGCGGTCGCCTGCCTGGCGTATCAGCGCCGCATAATGTCCCACTTTCCAGTGCACCACGGACGGGACTACAAACGCGCCGCCCTTCTCCCGAAATGCCATCTGATAATTGAGGCCGATCTTCTGCGAGAGTTCGGCCACTTGCGGGAGCGAGAAGCCTTTCTGGGTCGAAGCCGATTTGCCGATGATATCAGTGGCTGGATGATGGGGGTCCACGGCCAACTTGATGCGGAGCAGCGCCAGCGGGCCGCAACGGAAGGCAATCTCCGGCCGGTTCTCCATGTTCCAAAGACCTTCCCGCGCCCCGGTGATTTTTTCCGTAGCCGGTCCGACGAACACCCGGCCCTTGAGCGACTTCAGCAGCGCTTCCAATTCGGTCATCCGTCCGAGCCGGGCATACATGTAGGCCAGTTCGCCTACTGCCCGGTCGGCAATGGCTATTCCCTTTGCATCCCGGGCCTTCTGGCCCAGCGGCCAGGCCTCTTTCCAAGCCTCCAAAGCGAGCGAATAATGCGCCGTGTTATAGTATTCCAGACCGAGATCCGTCAGCAGCGCCGCCGCCCAAGGGGAGTTCGGATGCGTTTCGAGGAATCCGGTGAGGCTGGAGAAATCATCCGGGCCGCTGCGTTTCGCGTAGCCAAGCAGCGCGGCGGCCAAGTCAGAATTCTCCTCGGCAGTCGGTTCGCCGCCAATCGGTACCAGTGGCTCGGTAAAAACCCGGGCACGAAAAAACTCCTCCACCGTAGGACTCGCCGAAAACTCCAGCCCGGTTCTCAGCGGCTCGACTTTGGGAAGGGTGCGGTTCGGGGTCACGGGCGGCCCGGCTTGAGGAAGCACACGATTTGCTGGATCGGCCGCGGCAGCGGCAAGCGAAATGAACAACACCAGCACGTATCCATGCACCGCAAGGCCGGGGGAGGTTCCTCTCAGTCCTTTGAACATAAGAAATAATTCTAAATTGAATAACCGATTACGATTCAGTATGCAGATTCTTCCACCCACGTCAAGCACGAATAAAACAAAAGTCCATTCTGCGACCGACCGGCAGGGTTATCCAAAGCCTCCGGCGTCCGGTGAGTTGGAACTTTCCTCCTCCTGTTGGCGGCAACAATCCGGAAGGACATGATTGGCAAACATCAATTTGGCACGAATCATGGTGCATAAAACGCCAGTGTTCTTTGGAAAATGGCAGCCGAATTTACCCTGCCCTGTTCGTGATTTGGAACTCTGGCCTTGAATGGGAATTAAACGATCAGGGACAAAAGCTGCGATTGTGGCCGACACCTTCACTGGTCGTCGAAAGCAATCCAGCCGTCCCGCATGTTGTAACGATTCAATGGCGTGGTTACACACGACAAGGGCGGGGTTTTTTTTCATGCCCGGCGCAAGATAACAGCCAAAAGGCTTGAAAATCGTTCCAGTCAAGGAAAGCGAACCGCCCGCATGCCTCCCGTCCGGCATTGTTCCCATCACCAAAAAATTTCCAAACATTTTGCTTGAACAAATTCCGGTTTGGAGCGATAACTGAACTGGAATCAGCCGGAACGTTCTTTGGCAATGAAAGCAGATTTACCCTGCCCTGTGCGTGATTAGTAACTAATCCTTGAACCGTAAATAAGCGATCCAGGAGCCGGAGCTGTGGTTGTGGCCGACATGCCTTTACTGGAAGTCGAAAGCAATCAGGCAGGTTCCACATGTTGTAAAACATGTTCAGAGGAACATGTTACACACGGCAACGGCGGGGTTTTTTATTGCCGGTACCGGATTTTTGATTGCCGATTTTGTTTTGGGCAAATCCCGGCGGTTGCTAAACTCTCATCGTGCCGCGCAATGATTTGTTTTCAGCAGAGCCAAAGCCGGAACCTTTGCCGGCGGCGGACCATTCGCGCCATCAGCCGCTCGCGGCACGAATGCGGCCGCGCATGCTCAACGAATTCGTCGGCCAGACGCACATCCTCGGTCCGGGACAACTGTTGCGCCGCGCCATCGAAGCCGACCGAATCCAATCCCTGATTTTATTCGGCCCGCCCGGCACCGGCAAAACCTCGCTGGCCCAAATCATCGCCCGTCAGACCAAAAGCAGGTTCGAGCGCCTCAGCGGCGCGGAATCCAACGTCGCCGACATGCGCCGCGTCCTGTCCGCCGCTGCGAATCGCCTCGAAAACACCGGCCAGCCGACGATCCTGTTCATTGACGAAATCCACCGCTTCAACAAGGCGCAACAGGACGTGCTGTTGCCCGATGTTGAAAGCGGCGTCGTGCGGCTCATCGGCGCCACGACACACAATCCGTTTTTCTTCGTCAACTCGCCACTCGTTTCGCGCTCGCAGATTTTTGAGTTGCGCCCGCTGACCGAGGATGAACTTTTTTCGTTGCTGCAACGCGCACTGGCCGACACGGAACGCGGACTCGGTTACCTGAAAATCCGCGCCGATGAAAACGCGTTGCGTCATCTCGCCAAGATTTCCGACGGCGATGCGCGCAAAGCGCTCAATGCGCTGGAAATTGCCGCGCTGACGACCGCGCCGGACAAAAAAGGCGTCGCCCACATTGACCTTGCCGCCGCCGAGCAGAGCATCCAGAGAAAGGCCGTGGTGTATGACGACGAGGATGCGCACTACGACACGATTTCCGCCTTCATCAAATCCATGCGCGGCAGCGACCCGGACGCGGCGCTTTACTGGCTGGCGAAGATGATTCACGCCGGAGAAGACCCGCGCTTCATCGCGCGGCGGATTGTGATTTGCGCGGCGGAAGACGTGGGCCTGGCCGATCCCATGGCGCTGGTGCTGGCCAATGCGGCGTTGCAGGTGTCGGAATTTGTCGGCTGGCCGGAAGCACGGATTCCGCTGGCGGAGGCGACGGTTTATATTGCCACTGCCAACAAAAGCAACAGCGCGTATCTCGCGATTGACGCGGCGCTGGAAGACGTGAAGTCGGGACGGACGTTGCCGGTGCCGGAACATCTGCGCGACACGCATTACCAGGGCGCCGAACGGCTCGGTCACGGCAAAGGCTACGAATACGCGCACGACCATCCCGGCCATTTGGTGGCGCAGGACTATCTCGGCGCGGACAAAATTTATTACAACCCCACCGAACAGGGCGTGGAAAAGAAAATCAAGGAACGCGTTGAGAAATGGCGGGTTGAATTGGCTGAAGCCCGCAAGAAAGGCAAAAAATAACTGCATGACCGCCGATTTGAATTCTCAAAAAGCCGCGTTGCGAAAGGAGCTGCGCGCCGCGTTGCTAAAAATTCCGCCGGCAGTTCGGCTGGCCGCGTCCGCCCAAATTCGGACGCGGCTCAAGGAACAGCCTTTCTGGCAAAACGCGGCTTCCATTCTGCTTTTCGCGCCGATTCCGGATGAAGTGGATGTGTGGCCGTTGCTGGAAGAGACTTTGACCGGCGGAAAAAGCGCCGCCCTGCCCCGTTTTGATCCCGTGAGCAACGATTACCTTGCCTGCCGAGTGCAGAATCCACAAACCGAAATTGGGCCGGGGCAATTCGGCATTCGCGAGCCGAAGGCAGGTTGTCCTGAAATTCGGTTGGAACGTCTGGGGTTGATTCTCGTGCCCGGGGTCGCGTTCGACCTGCGCGGGGGCAGGCTGGGCCGGGGCCGGGGTTTTTACGATCGCCTCCTGCCTGAAATCCACGGCATCAAATGTGGTGTCGCCTTTGATGAACAAATAGTGGATGCGGTTCCGTCGGGCAGGCTCGATGTCAGGATGGATTTTGTTTTGACGCCGACGCGGTGCGTCAAAATCGAAGAGTAATCACTCGTGCTGCGTGTTCATCATGCCGCCCATGCCGTTTTCCCAGCTTTGCGGCGTGTTCCACGGGCGGACCGAGGCGTTTTCCGGTTCAGTGCTCGCGCAACCGCTTACCCCGGCGAACATTGCGCCCAACACGAGCAGCAATAGCCAGTTGACGGCGCGGCGTTTCATCTCAGGAAGCCGGATGTGCGGGACTGACTTCGTCGCCCTCAATCACCTGGCCGAGTTTCCAACCGGGGAGGATATTGGCAATGGAGCGGTCTTTTTGAATGCTCCGCACGATGACTTTGGCGACAAGTTTGCCGTCGCGGCTGACCAGAAGCTCGCCGTCCTCCTTGACCCCCTGATCATCGCCGATGTTCAGCACGACAAAGTCCCATTTGGGGTCCACCACCAAAATCCTGCCTTTCAAGTCGGCGGGCAACTTGACGATGTAATTTGTTCCCACGAATTTGGCGAGCTCGTTGTTCAAGCGGTCAATGGTGCGGCTCATCAGAAGCTTTTCCTCGTTCATCGCGTCGATGGCGTTCTGCGCATTCTTGAGCGAGCGGCCAAGTTCCGTGACCTGTTTGGCGGTCAGGCCGGTATCTGTGTAGGCCGCCAATTTCCCCTGGGCCACGTCACGATCTGCGGCGGCCTTGGTCAGCTTGTCGGACAAATCATCGGCCCGCTTTTGCTGTGCGGCGGCGGTGGCCACGGCCGTGTCACGGTCCTTCTTCGCCGTGTCCAAATCCTGTTGGGTTTGTTTGAGGGTGTCCTGGGTCTTGGCCAAATCCTTTTTCGTGGTGTTAAGCTGGCCCTGAACCTGGTCCCGTTCTCCGTGATAGCTGTCGCGTTGTTGAATCAACGTGTTAATCTTGCCGCGCACTTGAGTGAAGCTCAAGGCGCCCGCCGCCAGCGCCCCAACGATGGCCACAAACAGACAGATGCGAATTAACATGGCTCGGTTTGTATTTGCCGATAGATTAAGCGTTCGCGCCAAATGTGTCAACGCTACTTTCTACTGGAAAATTTCGCTGCCAAAAACCCGCCTGCGCCCTGAAATTCATTGACATTTCGCCGCGCCGAACTGAATGAAGCCGAATGCAGCCTGGCTGCTGGCCACCCGATTGGAACAACCCGACCCCGCGCCACAACCGGCAAGACAGGACGAGGCGGTTTGACGGATAAAATCCGCTGCATCGGCAGTGGCGCCGGAACTTGCTCGAATCGAACTGATTGGCCTCGGTTGCGAAATGCGATTAAATTCACGGCGCCATGAATAAACTTCGAATCTTTGTGGATTTGGCGGTGGCCCCGGATGTTCTGGAATTGCTGCAAGAGGGGACCAAAGAGCATCAACTGGTTTTTCCCAGGACGCCCGTGTCTTCCGTCCTGGCCAAGGCTGAATGCGATCCGCAATTTGCCACGGTTGATATCGCCTTTGGCCAGCCCCAGCCCGAGGCGATTGCGGAGGCCAATCGCCTGAAATGGATTCACGTCAGCTCTTCGGGAATCACCCGCTATGACAACCCGCAATTTCGCGCGCAGATGGCCGAACGCAAAATCCCGGTGACCAACAGCGCCAGCGTCTATAACGAGCCGTGCGCCGTCCACGCCTTGAGCTTCATGCTGGCCCAGGCCAGAAAGTTGCCCCTCGCACTCAAGACCCGGACCGCCAACGGCACCGATGCCTGGCTTGCCCTGCGCGGTTCCTGCCGGACGCTCCGGGGAGAAACCGTTCTCATTCTGGGTTACGGCGCGATTGGCAAACGGCTGGCCGAACTGCTTCGCCCCTTCGACATGAAGGTCATCGCCTATCGCCGGAAGGCACGCGGCGATGAACGCGTGCCGGTCGTCACCGAGGACCAACTGGCCCGCACGCTCGCCGAGGCCGATCACGTCGTCAATATCCTGCCGGACAGCGCGGAGACGCGGCATTTCTTCGATGTCACCCGCTTCTCGGGCATCAAACCAGGAGCTGTTTTCTACAACATCGGGCGCGGCACGACGGTCGTTCAGGACGCCCTGCTGGATGCGCTGCGTTCGGGGCGAATCGCGGCTGCCTGGCTGGATGTGACCGAACCAGAACCTTTGCCGGACAAGCATCCGCTCCGGGTGGAACCCGATTGTTTTATCACCCCGCACGTGGCGGGAGGCCGCGTTGACGAGGCCAAATCACTGGTTCGTCACTTTCTCAAAAATTTTGACCGATTCATTCGAGGAGCACCCCTGCTGGATCGAGTCATGTGAGATTCACATTCGGCACGCGGTTAACACAAAACATCCACCAGACTTCGCCTCGGCAAGACATCGAACCTCCAACATCCAATACGTGTCCGTGCGTGTTCATTCGTGATTAAGACCGGGTTGCTTCCATGCCAAGCTTGTATTCTTTCGCGCATTCTGAATAATTGCCGTTCAAGCCTGACGGTTCCCATCGCAGGCCTGAAAATCAGCCGATGAGCGAAATCAAGACCAACGCCGACGTCGAGCCGTGTCTCTCGGCAGTCATGCCGGTTTATAACGAGGCCGGCACAGTGTCCGAGGTCATCAAAACGGTGCTGGCGCAACGGCCCGTGGCGCAACTGGTGATTGTGGATGACGCTTCCACGGACGGCACGTGGGAAAAGCTGGAATCGGCCGCCAAAGGCGATGCCCGCGTCACGCTGGTGCGACACACGCAGAATCAAGGCAAAGGCGCGGCGTTGCGGACCGGAATTACCCATGCGACGGCCCCCGTCGTCATCGTTCAGGACGCCGATTTGGAGTATGACCCGGCGGAGTATCACAAGCTTCTGGCGCCGATTCTGGCGGGCAAGGCGGACGTGGTTTTCGGGTCGCGGTTCATCGGTTCCGATGCGCATCGCGTGTTGTATTACTGGCATTCGGTGGGGAACAGGTTTTTGACGATGCTCTCGAACATGATGACGGATTTGAACCTGACCGACATGGAGACCTGCTATAAAGCCTTTCAGCGGGGAATCATTCAACAAATTCAAATCCGGGAAAACCGGTTTGGCTTTGAACCGGAAATCACGGCCAAGGTGGCACGGTTGAAGGTGCGCATTTACGAAGTGGCCATTTCGTATCACGGGCGCACCTATGCGGAAGGAAAAAAGATCGGCTGGCGCGACGGGTTCCATGCCCTTTGGTGCGTTTTTAAATACAACCTTCTAAAATGTCCGTAAATTGTTGCCCGGAGGGAGTTCAATTCACGGAGAATTCTCTTCAGGCCGCCAAATTCGGAGGAAGGTGTCTGCCGTTACTTTGAAGGGCGAGTTGAAATGGCCAGCACAACCAGGCTCAGTCCCCAGGCCAGAAACATCGGGTAAACTTGTCGGCCGCCAGTGATATTGCCGGTAATGTCAATGACTCCTTGTGGATCGTTGGAAAAGTATGGAAGCGCACAATAAACGGCGGCAATGAAAGCGAAAAAACATACGACGACCGTGACTAAAAAAACGGTGGCGCGCCGTGTGTCTCGTAAATAAATCAATACGATGCTCAGAATTATACACAGCCATCCCCACCCAAGATTGTAACTGTTCACCGGACTTTGCCAGCCGAGCCACTTGCCAGTCCAGGCAGTCCTGCCGCCATTTGACACTGTCCATGCGGCCAGGTTTTCGTCAACACATTGTCGTGCCATCAGAATCGAAAAAATTTTTGGCACGTGGCTGGCGATTTTGACCGGATGTTTAACCATGGTCTGAAGTGCCAACTGGTCATAATCCAATTTCGGGATCTGCAATCTCAAGGTGCCGTACGGGATTACGAGGCCAACGGCCAAAGCCAGAATGACGTATTCTCTTCGTCCGCAGATCAACAAATTTCGCGTTTTCGACCAGCCAAAGACGACCAGAATCCACATGAACAGAACCATCATTCCTTCAAACTTGGTCAGGGCGCTGCCGAGCAACAATAACAGTCCCAGCCAAAGCCTTTTTTTGTCGGATTTGGCAATGCCCAGCGTGCATTCGATGCAGCCTAATCCGCTGAAGAACATGGCAGGAACCGTGGCACCTTCTGCGAGCACATATTGCATGGTCACTGGCATACAGAGCACCACCAGCGCGATGACTGGAGCAAGGAAGCGGTTTCTAACCGGGAATCCACATACCGACAAAATCATCGCCACCAGCGCCATAGCCATCCAGACGGGCCAAAACTTTGTGACAAACTCGTCCACTCCTCCAAGGACTCCGTAGGTAAACGCATGCAAGGCCGGCACCAGCACGGGATAATCCAAATGCGCACTCGCCAGACGCGGTTCAGAAAACCACCGAACAATTTCATGGCCACGAAAGAGAAAAATGATCTTCGCCTTCAAAGCCCATCCTACCACAGCATCATACTCTGTTAACCCCTCCACGGCTGCGAGCCACAGTAAGGCCGCGAACAAGACCAGATGTGGCGCGACCAGAAGTGATGCTGGACGGGACCATTGCCTGAGTGCAGGAGTGAACGCGGCCTTGACAGACTTGAAATGGCGAACCATCAGCGCCACGCCTCCCAATAATAACAACCAGAACATGGCACGTTCGCACTCCAGACCCATGAGACGACAACCAAAAAGTGCCTGGGAAACGAACAGGGAACCAAGGCCGAGTCCACACGCAAATTTCTCCCCGAATCCCATCGAGCTCCCTTCAAAGGCAAACAGAATTTGCAGAAGCCACAGCCCGAAACCTGTAACCAGGAGCGGGAGCACGCCCGCCACCAGTGCGTCGCTGGTTTTGCACACCCCGCCGATTCGTTCACGAGGTGATTCGGGCAGCCGGGCCAGCGGTGTGACAGATATTTGGTTTGCATTGAAATCAAAGGCAAAATTGTAACCGGCTTTGGTTAGCTCATCGGTGTTCGTTGGCTCGCGTCCGAGGTAATACTCCCCGTAATTCGTCACTTGTTGACCTGCTGAGATTGCAACTTCCCTCGGGAAAAGATAGTAGGTCATGAAAAAATAATAACCCAATTTGGGACCGTTCTCCGGTCCCAACATGTGAAGCATGAACACCCGCGCGTCTGGCGGCAACTGCTCCGCCACGTTGCGGCAATAGGCCGACAGGGGTATGCAAAATGAATCACGCTGCACACAATTCGTAATGCTTTGAAGGCCGGCCGCGCGCTGAAACAAAGATGGCAACGTGAATACATTGCCACGCTGATTTTTGTTCACAAACGCCACCATCAACGCCACGCAACCGTAGATCAAAATGACGCCGAGAATGACCCGATATCCATTGGGTATCCGCTGGGGTTCTTGCGTGCCCGTGGAAGCAGCCCGGGCACCTTGCTTGCGCTGGTGGCGTTGACTCAAGCCCGCCTCCGTGCGTACACGATCATCTTCGTAAGCGGGTTGACGTACACAGTCATTTGTTCAATCCGAAGACCTTTTACGCACATGCCCATGAGGCCGCCAAACGCCGGAGATACGAGTTTCAAGCGATGCGCCAAAAAACCCAGACGAAAATGATGGCCGTGATATTTGATTTGCATCACATCAAATCCGTGCTTTCGTAACATGTCTCGCATCAACCGCCGGGTGAAGAAAAAGACATGTTCGCGGACACGCCGAAAATCTTCGATGCGCGTGCCCAGCAGTTTTGAGACAATTCCGTCGCAATCCATGGTCGTTAGGACCAACAACCCTCCGGGCTTCACTAAATTTCTGATGTGAGCCAGGCTTTGCATTGGATCCAGGAAGTGTTCAATCACATCCATCAACGTGATCACGTCAAAAGGTTCATCTTCGAAGTCAAGGACGTCTCCCGAGTAAACGGGAAATACGTATTTCGATCGCAGACGCGCGGCTGCCACATGGTTGAACTCCACACCACTCACTTGAAATCCTTCGTCGTGCGCCACATCCATCAAATATCCAAGGCCACACCCAATATCCAGAAAGCGGGATTTGCCGCGTTCAAACGAACCAAGATACTTTTTAATATTCCGCAGCAAACCCTGATAGGCCGACTGCTTCATGAACCGCTCCTCAAAGTAATCATAATAACCATACAAATGAGTGGTGCCATCGAAAAAATGTGCGTTTTGGAAGTAAGAAGCATCATAAACCGAATGAAGGTCATCAATTTCAGGACGGGGAGACAACCACATCAAAGTACAGGATTTGCACCGAAGTATCCGGTGTTCACCAATTCTGTACCTGGTTAACACGCGCTCATCTCCACAGTAAGGACACTTCTGTTCAAGTGAAGGCTGGGAATTACTTTTGGTCATTGGTGAAGGTGGCGGATTGGTTTGTCCAAACAAATCGGTCATTTTCTACAGTTTTTCACAGCTGCGGTATGCATGACAAGTTCAAATTGTTCTCCGCAATCCAACATTTTTACACCTCAAGCCTCAACGCTGTGGGACAGCCGTGAATCTGCTTAAATATTGTTCAAGACTTGCCTTTTGCGGTTTTTCCCATAAACTAGGGGTATGAAGAACGAAGTGACGGCCGTTCAAATTCGCGGCATTTTGCCCGCCAATAGCGGGTGCGCGCTGTTCATCGGCAACGATCAAAAGGTTTTCGTCATCAACGTCGAGCCGCAAATGGGCGCCATCATCGGCATGTTTCTGCGCCAGACACCCAAGGAACGTCCGCTCACCCACGACCTCATCAACCGTATTTTCCAGGGCTTCGGCATCAGCGTCGAACGGGTCGTCATCACGGACCTGAAAAATTCCACCTACTTCGCCCGGCTGATTTTGCAACAGCAAAATGAAGTCGCACGCAAAATCGTTGAACTTGACGCGCGCCCGAGTGATTGTCTCGCCATCGCCGCCGCCCAAAAAAAACCAATCTTCGTCACCAGCGCGCTTTTCGAACAAGTCGAGGACATGAGCGAAGTCCTGAACCGGATCAACGAAACCGGCAGCGAGGCCGAATAAAATGTCCGCGGCCAGGACCCCACCGGTTGCCCTCATTTGCGGCGAAGACGAATACGCCGTCAAGCAACGGGCCAAACAACTCCACCAACAATGGTGCGACGAACTGGGCGGCTTGGACCACGAGACCATCGAAGCCGCCGTTTCCAACAGCGGCGAGGCGCTGGCGGCGATTGCCCGCCTGCGTGAAGCCCTGCAAACGCTCCCCTTTTTCGGCTCCGGCAAGGTCATCTGGCTCCGGGATTGCAATTTTCTCGGCGACGAACGCGCCGCCTCTGCCCAGGCCGTCACCGAAACCCTCGCCGATCTGGTGGAAGAGTTGAAAACATTTTCATGGCAGGGGGTGCGGCTGCTCATCAGCGCAGCTAAGGTGGATAAACGCAAAACCTTTTTCAAAACGCTCGACAAAATCGGCTCGGTCGAAAATTTTTCCGGCTGGTCGGCGGACGACAAAGATTGGGCGAACCGCGCGGAAGTCGAGGCCCGTTCCGCCATCCGCGCGCGGCAAAAGGAAATTACCGAGGAGGCGCTGGCCGAACTGGTCAATCGCATCGGCCCGCACCCGCGCCTGCTCGACAGCGAAATTGAGAAGCTGTGCCTGTTCGTCGGCAACCGGAAGCAAATTGAAGCCGGCGACGTCGCCGCGGTCTGCACGCGGAACAAGACGGCGCGCGCCTTCGCGCTCGGCGACGCGCTGGGCGACCGCGATTTGCCGCGTTTGCTGCGGCGGCTGGACGAGGAACTCTGGGAATTGAAATTCAATTCGCAGAAATCCGAAATCGGCCTGCTTTACGGCTTGATCGCAAAGGTCCGCGCGATGCTGCTGTTGAAGGAGATGCTGCGCGAAGGCTGGATCAAGGCGGAGATGGATTACAACCGGTTCAAGGCGCAACTGGAACGCGTGCCGGCGGAAGAATTGCCGGCGGACCGGCGGTTCAATCCGCTGGCATTGAATCCGTATGTGCTTTACAAAGCGCTGCCGCACGCCAAAAAATACAGCCAAGACGAATTGGTTCGCGCCATGGATTTGCTGCTGCGCTGCAACCAGCGGCTGGTGTCCAGCGGATTGGATGAGGCGCTGGTGCTGCAACAGGCGCTGGTGCAAATCGTCGCGCCACAGGCGGCCGCGGCCTGAGCGCGCCAAAGAAATTTTCTAAAGCATGTCAACGCCCTCGGGAAAACTGTATGTGCTGGTGGGCAAGAATTTCGCCTGCGTTAAAGTTACCGGACGCGCCAATTATCTCACCAGCCCTGATTTCAAAGCGCTGTTGAGCGGACTGACCGGGAAAGGGTACCGGCGTTTTCTCATTGATTTGTCGGAATGTGTGCTCATGGACAGCACGTTTCTGGGCGTGCTGGCCGGATTTGGATTGAAAATGCAGCCGGACAACTCCGACCAGCAAGGAATTGAACTGTTTAATGCCAACGCGCGCGTCGCCGAGTTGCTGGAAAATCTTGGGGTGGCGCGCCTCTTCAAAATGGCGGGCGGCGTATTGCAGTTGCCCGACGATGTCAAGACCGGCACCCCTGAGCCAGCCAACCCGACGCATGAGGAAATCACCCGCACCTGCCTCGAAGCGCACCGGACCCTCATGACGATTAACCCGGAAAACGCCGCGCGGTTCAAGGACGTGGCGCAATTTCTCGCCGAGGATTTGAAGACCCTGGAAAAGAGCAAATGAATTTGCGATGTTCGATTTGCGATTTACGCATCATTCTCAACCCACCGTCCGCTGCGTGAACCGTATATCAGAAATTGAAAACAACAGTTTCAAACCGGCGCCGGCGCGGGTGCACCGAGTCCGGGCAACTTGGGCGGCGCGGGTTTGGGCGGCGTTTCCGGCAACGGCGTGCCGGCAGGCGCACCCATCATCGGTCCTATCTGAGCAGGCGCTTTGGGCGGTGGCGTGAATTTGCCCGTGTTGACAATCTCCTGGACTTGCGTGCCATCAAGCGTTTCGTATTCGAGCAGCCCGTGGGCGATGATTTCGAGTTTGTCGCGGTTGGCCACGATCAGTTCCTTCGCCATTTTGTTCGCCTCGTCAATGATGCGTTTGACCTCGGCGTCAATGTCCTGCGCGGTTTGCTCGCTGTAATCCTTTGTGCGCATGAAATCGCGTCCAAGGAAAATGTATTCCTGACTGTCGCCGTAAAGCACGTTGCCGAGCTTCTCGCTCATGCCCCAATGCATGACCATCGCGCGAGCCAATTGCGTGGCCTGCTGAATGTCCATCGCCGCGCCGCTCGAAATGTCATCGGTGACGTATTCCTCAGCGATGCGCCCGGCCATCGCCAGGACAATGCTGTCAATGGCCTGCTTCTTCCGCATGTTCAGCATGTCTTCTTTGGGCAGCGACATCGTGACCCCGAGCGCCCGGCCGCGTGGGATGATGGTGACCTTGTGCAGCGGATGCACGTGTTTGAGCAGCACGTTGACCAACGCGTGGCCGGCTTCGTGCCACGCCGTCGCGCGCTTCTCTTCGTCGGACATCGCCATGCTGCGGCGTTCGCGTCCCCAGCGGACCTTGTCGCGCGCTTCCTCCAATTCGCTCATGCCGACGGATTTTTTATTCAAACGCGCCGCGAGCAACGCCGCTTCGTTCAGCAAATTCGCCAGCTCCGCGCCGGAATAACCCGGCGTGCCGCGCGCGATGATGGATAAATCCGCCTCGGGTGCGAGCTTCACGTTTTTGGCGTGGACCTTCAAAATTCCCTCGCGCCCGCGCACGTCCGGCAAATTGACGACCACCTGCCGGTCAAAACGACCGGGGCGCATCAACGCCGGGTCGAGCACGTCATGGCGGTTCGTTGCAGCGATGATGATGATGCCTTCCTGCGTGTCAAAACCGTCCATTTCGACCAGCAGCGCATTGAGCGTCTGTTCGCGTTCGTCGTTGCCGCCGCCGAGTCCGTGGCCGCGCGAACGGCCAACGGCGTCAATTTCGTCAATGAAAACCAGGCACGGCGTGTTGCGGCGCGCCTGCTCGAACATGTCGCGCACGCGGCTCGCGCCGACGCCGACGAACATTTCCACGAAATCCGAACCGCTGATGCTGAAAAACGAAGCGTCCGCCTCGCCGGCGATGGCCTTGGCCAGCAGCGTTTTGCCCGTGCCGGGCGGCCCGACCATCAGCACGCCCTTCGGAATGCGCCCACCGAGCCGCTGGAATTTTTTTGGGTCCTTCAAAAACTCGACCAGCTCCGAAACTTCTTCGATGGCCTCATCAATGCCCGCCACGTCCTTGAAGGTCGTCTTGTTGCGGTCTTTGGCGAGCATCCGCGCCTTGCTCCGGCCGAAGCTCAGCGCTCCCTTGCCGGCGATTTTGATCTGGCGGATGAAGAAAAACCAGAACAGCAGGCCGATGCCCACAAAAAACAGCAACTGATAGCCGATGGACCAAAGCATCGCGTTCGGCGCGCCAGCCTCGATTTTGTCCGAAACCAGCAACTCATCCAGCATTTTTTGCGTGAGCATGGCGTTCGGCGAACTGAACTGCACTTCGACGGGCTTGCCGTTCGCCCCGGTTTTGTAATACGAACCGGTGATAGGCGTGAGGGGCGACGATTGCGAATTGAAATTGATGGTCGCGTGCGCAATCTGGTTCGAGTTGAACTTTTGCAGGAACTCGGATTGCGACAACGTTTCGCCCTGCGTCGTCATGCGGGATTTTAACATCATCAATGCCACGAGACCTGCAAGGATGGCAATCCACAGGATCCACGTGGACGTCGGGACTTTGAAACCGCCGGGCGGTTTTTTTTGCCCGCGGTCGCCGCCGTTTCTTTGATTTGAATCGTCGTCAAACATTTTCGCACGTTAAACTAACACGCCGTTCGGCCTTCCGCAATGCGCTAATTTGGCCTATATTTCAGCCCATGCGCATCGGTTCGCTGACACTGGCGTCCAACCTGTTTCTCTCGCCGCTGGCGGGTTACACCAACCTGCCCTTTCGCCTCATCGTGCGCGAAATCGGCGGCGTCGGCCTCTGCACCACCGATCTGGTCAACGCCCGTTCGCTGCTCGGAAAAAACACCAAGGCGTTCAAGCTCATCGAAACCCGCCCCGCCGATTCGCCGCTCGCCGTCCAACTCTTCGGCTCCGTGGCAGAAGAAATGCGCGACGCGGCGATTTATCTCGAATCCATCGGCATTGCGTCCGTGGACATTAACATGGGCTGTCCGGTTCGCAAAGTCTGCAGTGTAGGCGGCGGCTCAGCGATGATGACTGAACTGGATAAAACCGCCGCGCTCGTCAAAGGCATGGTCGGCGCCGTGAAAATTCCCGTGACGGCCAAAATGCGGCTTGGTTGGGACGACGAAAACCTGACCGCCCCCGATTTGGCGCGTGCGCTCGAAGACGCCGGTGTCGCCGCGATATTTGTTCATGGCCGCACGCGCGAACAGGGTTTCGGCGGCACGGTGAATCTGGCTGGGATTCGCGCCGTCGTCCGGGCCGTGAGAAATATTCCTGTCATCGGCAATGGCGACATCATTACGCCGCAGGCCGCAAAGAAGATGCTTGATGAAACCGGCTGCGCGGGTGTCAGCATCGGGCGTGGCGCGTTTTACAATCCCTGGATTTTTCAGCACACGCTCTGCTACTGTAGCCGCGACTTTCAAGTCGCGTCCACGCAACCTGATAGGTGCGGTTACGAACCCACCTTTGCCGAGCGGGTGCGGGTGATGTGCCGGCATCTCGATTTGATGGTTGAAGTTTTCGGCGAGGAACTCGGCTGCCGGATGTTCCGCAAAGTCACTCCGTGGTATTCCAAACGCTTTGGACCATGCCATGAATTTAACAAACGCGCCGTGCAAGTTTCCACACGGGCTGAATTCATCGACGTGCTCGAAAATTACATCCGCTGGCGTCGGCAATTCACCGATAACCACGGCGAATTGCTGCCGCGTTTCCGTCCGCCGCCGCTGGTCGCCTCCTTCATGCGCGAGCCTGCGTCAGCAATGCGCGAACAAATTCCCGTTCCGAAAGGGCCGGTGGAGGTGTGGTGATCATCCGCCGTCGTTTTATTGACAAACGGGCGGGTTGTGACGATGCTTTACGCCCTTAATTTGTGCCTCGGTAGCTCAATTGGTAGAGCAGTTGACTCTTAATCAATTGGTTCCAGGTTCGAGTCCTGGCCGGGGTACCAATAAAATCAAGGGTTTTGTGAATTTCAGCCGGGGTGCAAATCCACCGAGTAGTATCAAAAGTGGTAACAGGGGCGTTTTGAACCGCTCCGTTTCGGCACGGCTGCAAATGTTGTCCACGCCATACGCTAAAACGCTGGCGACCACCAACACGCCAATCAAAGCGCGTCAGTGCAAGCGTAGCGCACGACACGACAGCAAAACTGACAGTCTGCGGACGGGAAGATTATTTCGCGGCGACACCTTACCGCTACGTGTAAGGGGCGGGGGGATGAAGCGGGGTGACGAGGTGGGTGGGCCGAACGCAAGGGAATCTCACACCGCTGGAATCGCAGCCAATTTTGCGTATCGGCAAGGCTATGCGGTAAGCGGACAGCTCAGTAACCCACGGGATTTATCGGTAATTTCAAATTAGGGCACTACCCAAGCCCCAATTCTCTTGACAAAGGAGTCTTCTTTCGTCAGCATGAAACTTACCTGAGCCAGAAGACGATGGAGCAGCCTCTCTTGCGTCACCTCTTCTTACCCAGTTTGTAAGCCAAGAGATTAGGATTAACCAAGCGACTTCTTACCAATCATGATACGGCGAATTGTTACCTTTTCGGTGATGACACTTGCAGGTCTTTCTCTGATCAACTGTCCATCTGCGCACAGCCAGGCAATCAACCTCTTGATTGATCCGGCAACCAATAATGACGGTGCCGTATTGGAGTTGGTGACTGCCATCAAAACTGTCAGGGCCAGTGGGGTTCCGGGCACGATCAACTTGTTCTCCAACGGCCTTTATACCCTCACGGCACCGGACAACTGGGAGTATGGCCCGAACGGATTGCCCCAGATCAGCGGCAATATCACGATTAACGGTCAGGGGGCGACGATTCAACGTGCAACAAATGCACCGAAATTTCGCTTTTTATACGTCTCAGGCGGGCTGTCGTATGAAACCAATACCGGGGTTGGCTTGGCTGCTGGCACACTGTCACTGAACAATCTCACACTGATGGGTGGACTGGCCAAAGGCGGGAATGCCACATTTTTGGCTGGAGGTGGTGCAGGAATGGGAGGAGCAATATTCAATCAGGGAACGGTTGCATTGGTCAACGTAATCCTGACTGGCAACACAGCGCAGGGCGGCCTGGTTCTTGTTGGCGCGGGTATCGAAGGTGGTGGGGGTGGTATCGGTAGCGACGGCGAGGCATACGGCAACGGTGGCGGCTTCGGTGGCCCGTTCACTGGACACGGCGGCAGTGGGGGAGTAGCGGATGCGTATGGTGGCGGCGGTGGTGGGGGATTCGGGCCAAACGACAATGGAACGGTAAGTAACGGTGGAGGTCTTGGAATGTTGGGTGGTGGCTATTATCCCGGCGACGGGGGTTCGGGTGGTGGCGGTGAATTTTTTGATTATACAGGAGCAGGCGAAGTGGGCAGCGCAGATGGTGGTGACTTCGGTTTCGGTGGGTTCGGGCTTGACGATTACACCCGTACAAGCGATTTGAGCGGTGGGGGTGGCGGCATTGGCGGCGGTGGTGGACACGGCGGTTGGAACGGTGTTGACGG
>Ga0181523_10001414_pt1 | contig 25455 bp, 20 predicted proteins | sample PEATcosm2014_Bin_43_FD_119752 | JGI IMG/M metagenome (GOLD analysis project Ga0181523, IMG submission 119752) | Peatland microbial communities from MTU Mesocosm Facility, Houghton, MI, USA - PEATcosm2014_Bin05_30_metaG | ecosystem: Environmental > Terrestrial > Soil > Wetlands > Peat | place... | reverse complement strand
TACTGGCTGGTGGCGTCCGACGGCGGCATCTTCTCCTTCGGTGACGCCGGGTTCCACGGGTCGATGGGGGGCCGGCCCCTCAACGCGCCCATCGTCGGCATGTCGGCGACCCCAGGTGGAGGCGGTTACTGGCTGGTGGCGTCCGACGGCGGCATCTTCTCCTTCGGTGACGCCGGGTTCCACGGGTCGACCGGCAGCATCCACCTCAACGCGCCCATCGTCGGTATGGCGACACCATCCAGCGGTCCGGGGTACTGGCTGGTCGCCTCCGACGGCGGCATCTTCAACTTCGGTGGGGCCGTCTTCCAGGGCTCGACGGGGGCGATCAGCCTCGTTGCCCCCGTCGTGGGCATGTCCGGCTGATCGGGGCCGGCCCCTGCGCTTGCGCTCAGTAGTCTTGGACGGCGATGGGAGGTTGTACCTGTGAGAGCGAACACCATCACTGCGAGCCTCGAGACGTCGCGTGACGCGCCCGCCCCCTCCCCCTGCGGTGGGCACGGGGCGCACCGGGGCACGACCGTACGTGCAGACTGAGGCCGCGCCGGGCGGGCCGATGCCTGCCGGCCGGTCGCCCGGTGCGATGGTCGCCCGATTGACGGCACGGAAAGCGGTGCGGTCGGGGGCCCTGTGGGGGTACGTGTTTGGGATCTTCGTGGCGTCCTCGGCCTTCAGCTATCTCTCGTTGTACAAGACCCAGGCGCAACGGGACCGCCTGGCGGCGGCATTCGGGTCGAACAGTGCGACGACCGCACTGTTCGGTCCCGCCCCCGAGCTCCAGACGGTCGCCGGCTTCACCGTGTACAAGGTCTCCATGACGCTGATGATCCTCGGTGCCGTCTGGGGGCTGCTCACCAGCACCAGGCTGCTCCGCGGCGAGGAGGACTCCGGGCGGTGGGAGCTCCTCCTCGCGGGCCGGACCACCCGGCGGGGTGCCACCAACCAGGCGCTCGTCGGCCTGGCCGGGGGCGTCGCCACACTGTGGGCGATCACCGCCATCATCACCGTCGTCACCGGGCTGTCCGGGAAGGTCGGCATCCCCGCGGGGCCGGCCCTGTTCCTTGCCGTCGCCCTCGTGTCGAGTGCAGCCATGTTCCTGGCGGTCGGAGCCCTGACCAGCCAGCTCGCCGCGACCCGCCGTCAGGCCGCCGCCTGGGCCGCAGTGGCCCTCGGCGTGAGCTATGCCGTCCGCATGGTGGCCGACTCCGGCGTCGACCTCCACTGGCTGAGGTGGGCCTCCCCGCTCGGATGGGTCGAGGAGCTCCAACCCCTCACCGGGCCCCGCCCGGTGGCCCTCCTGCCGATCGTCGCCTTCACCGCCGTGCTGGCGTTGGTGGCCGTGCACCTCGCCGGCAACCGGGACGTCGGGGCCAGCACGCTGCCCGACCGGTCGAGCGCCAGGCCACGCCTCGGGCTGCTCTCCGGGCCCGTCGGATTGGCGATTCGACTGACTCGCCCCACCGTCATCGGGTGGGGAGTGGCAATCGCCCTCTCGGCACTGCTCTACGGGATCGTGGTCAAAGGCCTGGGTGCTACAGGAATCTCCGGCTCCTCCGTCGGGCAGGTGCTCACACGACTCGGGGCGCCCGGCGCCGATGCCAATGCCTATCTCGGCCTGGTCTTCCTCATCCTGGCCGTGCTCGTCGCCTTCGTCGCCGCCGGTCAGGTCACCGCGGCGCGCGCCGAGGAGGCCGGAGGGCGTCTCGACCACCTCCTGGTCCGCCCCGTCTCCCGACCATCATGGTTCGGCGGGAGGCTGCTGGTCGCCACCCTCGTACTGGTGGCGGCCGGGGTGGTAGCCGGCGTGTGCACCTGGCTCGGCGCGGCGAGCCAGCACGCGGGGGTGGGCTTCACCCCGGTGGTGGGAGCCGGGCTGAACATCGTCCCGCCGGCCATCTGCATCCTCGGGATCGGCGCGCTGACCTTGGGCGTCTGGCCTCGGGCCACCTCGGTCGTCGTCTACGGCGTCCTGAGCTGGTCGCTGCTGGTCGAGATCGTCGGCGGAATCGGCGCGCTCAACCACTGGGCGTTCGACACGTCGGTCTTCCACCAGATGGCCTCCGCTCCCGCCGTTTCTCCGAATTGGACGACAGGGGGCGTCATGGTGGCGATCGGCGTGATCTCCGCCGTCGTGGGCGTGATCGCCTTCAGGCACCGGGACCTTGCGGGCGAATGAGCCTCGGGAGGCCAGCTCGCAGGCGACGTCGCTCGGGCAGCCGGGCCGGGTCGTGGTTGCCGGCCCTCCGTGCTGCGCTTCGCTACCCCGGGGGCACCGCCATTCCAGCAGCCATTCCACGGGCATGCCCACCGGCTCGTCCTCGCCGAACCCGAAGAGCTCCCCGGCCTGGCGGTTGGCCCTGCCGCCCGACCAATAGTGACAGACGGCCTCCGGAGGCAGGATCCGTACGCCCGCTGCTTTCGGGTCCGCTCGTGCCCAGGGCGCTCTCCCCTACGGCAGGGACGGAGAGGACCTCCGGACGGATGGCGCCGCGTGACCACCGGAACAGCCCGCTCGCAGGGTCCCGTGGACTCAGTGGCGGAATCTGAAGGCGATCCGGTTCGGTCGTTGCCGAAGCTCCTTTCGGGAGCACGTTAGAGTGCGCGCCACGTACGGCCGGAATGCAGAATCCGCCGGTCAACTGCCGTCTTTATGCTACCCACCGGCAGTAGCCGGGACGAGGCGGGTCCGACGCCCCGAGAGCGGGCCGAGCCGGTTCACCGAGTGCCATCCGTGGTGACGTCATCGATCCACTCGAAGTAGTCGGGAGCACCTCCGACGAGCTCGAGAACGACGACTTCCGGTGTGTCGTAGGGATGTCGGCTACGGATTGCGTCGACCACCTGCGGAGCGAGCTCGGATCGCGTCTTGAGCAGCACCAGCCACTCCTCCGCGTGCTCACGTGAACCCTTCCACCAGTACTGACTGACCATCGGGCCGGTGCGCTGCCCGCAGGCCACCAGGCGTTCGGCCAAGAGCAGCTCGACAATTGCGTCGGCCGCTCCGGCGTCGTCGATCGCGAACTGGATCTGCACATGGGGCAAGGCGTCCTCCTCTCTCGATGCTGCGGCGGTCACAGGCAGGTCGGCCCACGTTGTCCCGCCCGCGACCGGAGGTCGCCGCCTCAGGTCGCCGAGGCCCGGTCCGTGTCGACGATCAGCAGACTGCAGGGGCAGTGGTGCGACACCTTGTTGGGGACGCTCCCCAGAGCGAAACGCTTGATCCCGGTCATGCCCCGGTTGCCGACGACCACGAGGTCGGCGTTCTCCGCCTCGGCCACCTTGACCAGCGCATCCGCGGGGTCACCATCGAACGTCAGCACCTCGACTCCGACTCCGAACTTCTCGGCCTCGGAACGCAGCTGCTTGCCGATGCGCTCGCTTTCCTCCTGCCGGCCGGCATTCACTGCCGCCACCGCGGCCGCATCGATCTGCTCGGTACCCAGCATCATCGCCGGGCGCACGACGTGGACGCCGTAGACCTTGGCTCCGGACGTCCGGGCCAGTTCGAACGCGTGCCTGACGGCGACCGCCGCCCGATCCGAGCCGTCCGTGCCCACGATGATCACCTTGAACATGCTGGCCTCCATCCGCCCCAGGCTGCAGTCGGATTCACCCCGGCGACCCTCGATCAGGAAACTGCACGCTACCTGTTGCCCTCCCGAGAGGCCCGCCACGCGGGACGGGCGATCACTGCGCCCGCGCTCACCGATCAGAGGCCCAGGATGAAGCGGGTCACACCATCTTTGACCCGCGTGGGCACGATCGACTGCAGCGCGGCGAATGCCTGGGCGTCGTGGCCCACGAGGTACCTCGACCGCGGATTGCGCGACGTCACGGCGCCGGCGATGACATCGGCGACATGCGAGGGTTCGCCCATGATCGGCCCCGCGAGCCGGGTGACGGCCAGCAACCGTTCGTAGGAGGACGCGAACCGCGACTCGGATCTGCCACTCAGCTCGTCGTCGGCCTCCTGCCAGATGCCGGTGCGGAAGAGCCCCGGCTCGACGAGTATGACTTTGATGCCGTCGGCGGCGACCTCGGTCCGCAGGGCATCCGATACCCCCTCGAGCGCGTGCTTGCATGCCTGGTACCACCCGGTCAGCGGAGTCGACGTGCGCCCGTAGATGGAGGACACGTTGACGATGCGGCCGGAATGGACCTTGCGCATGTGAGGGAGCACCAGTCGGGCCAGCCGCACCGGTCCGATGACCATCGTCTCGAGCGCGGTGCGCAGTTCCTCGTCGCCGATGTCCTCGACCGCCCCGGTAATCGAGAACCCGGCATTGTTGACGACCACCGTCGGCCGGTACCTGCGGACGACCCGCTCGCAGGAGGCGGCGTCGGTGACGTCCATGATCGCCGTCTCCACCTCGACGCCCGCTTCGGCGGCTGCTTCTGTGACGGCTTGGGCCTTCGAGCGAGAACGGACCGTCCCCACCGAACGCACACCGCGACGGGAAAGCTCCAGGACGGTGGCAAGTCCGATGCCCGAATTGGCCCCGGTGGTCAGGGCAACCAGTTGGTCAGGCATTTGCTCCCTCCCCCAGTCGCGTCGGCCAGCTCGACTCTACCGATTGCGCCGGTTCGGGGCCAGGGCGGCGGCCCGCGCCGGGGCGCGCTCGGCCCTCGTCGGCCACGATGGCGGCGATCTGCCCGGTGGGTGCTCTCAGCTCCACCTATCGAGGTCACCGAACCCGACGCCGGTGAGTTCCTCGGAAACCTCCCACAGTCGCCGGGCGGTGTCGGGGTCTCGGGCCGCCCGCTCGAACGGAACCGACGTCGGGTGTCCGTGCATGCCGAACAGACCGTCGGGGCCGTAGAACCGGCCGCCGCGGGCGTCAGGTGACGTCGCGGCGTAAAGGCTTGGGAGCGCCCCGGCGGCAGCGGTCTGGGCGAACACCGAGTTCCCGAGGCCGCTGATCCTCTCCAGGAGACCGGAGCCACTCATCCTGGGTCCGACCATCTGGAGGTTGGTGGCGGCGTAGCCCGGGTGGGCGGCCGCGCTGACAAGGTCCAGGGAACGGCTGGTCGCCCGTCGGCCTAGCTCGACCGTGAACAGCTGGTTGGCCAGCTTGGCCTGGGCGTAGGCAGTCCATTTGCCGTAACGGCGCTCACCCTGGAGATCGTCGAACCTGATGCGACCCATTTTGGCCACCGTGCTGCTGACCGTGACGACCCGCGCACCCGGCCGCGCGACCAGGCTGTCCAGCAGCAGGCCGGTGAGGGCGAAGTGGCCCAGGTGGTCGGTGCCGAACTGCATCTCGAAGCCGTCGGCAGTCTCGCGGCGGGGGATGGCCATCACCCCGGCGTTGTTGACCAGGATGTCCAGGCCGTCGTGCCCGCTCGCGAACTCGGTGGCGAACGACCGCACCGACCCCAGATCGGCGAGGTCGAGCCGACCTAGCTGCACGTCGGCGTCGGGCACCTTCCGGCGGATGCGCTCGAGGGCGTCACCTCCCTTGGACTGGTCGCGGCAGGCCAGGACGACGCGGGCCCCGGCTCCGGTCAGTGCCAGGGCCGTCTCGAATCCCAGGCCGCTGTTCGCCCCCGTCACCACGGCAGTGCGGTCGGCCAGCCGGGGGATGTCCTCTGTGGTCCACGTGGCCATGACCAGCGACCCTATGCGGATCAGTGGTTCCGTTCCAAGTGCGGCCCTCGGGCCCTGTCAGCGAAGTTCGGCTCCGAGCTTGTCCAGCAGATCGATCGTCCCCTCCTCGCGCGATGCGGGCAGATCGTGACGGTCCAGGAACGCGCCCTGTTCCGTGTAGATCAGCAGTGTTCCCGATCCCTCCGCCAGGAGTTCGATCGTCGCCACCGACACCGAGATCCGCACGTCGTCCATGTGCATCTCGTAGGTCGTCACGATGCGCTGATCCGCCACGATGTCCCGGAACTGCGCGTCGAAGGAGTGGACCGGGCCACCCAGCGGACCGCCACTGACGTGTTCGCGGCCCCCGACCCGGAAGTCGAGCTCGTGGTCGGATCGCTTCCAGTCGTCGGGACCGATGAACCACCGGCCCCTGGCCTCTCTGGACGCGAACGCTTCGAACACCCGCGAGGGAGGAGCGTCGTAGGTGCGTTCGATGACGAATGTCGCGTGGGCCACAGACCGTTCGGTCATGATCAACTCCTCTGCTCTGGTTCTCCACGGTGTTCGGCGAGGTACTCGCCGAGCTGTTCGAGATGGCGCTCCCATGCGCTCTGCCGTTCGGCAATCCACCGCTCGGCCCTTGCCAGGGTCGCCGGCTCGATTCGGCACGTACGGGTTCGGCCCTTCTTCTCCGTGCGGACGAGCCCGCACGCCTCCAGTACCTGTACGTGTTGGACCACCGCCGCAAGCGAGATGGCGAGCGGTCCGGCGAGCTCGCTGACCGAGGCCGGCCCGACGCTCAGCTGCTCCACCATGACCCTTCGGTTCGAATCCGTGAGCGCCTGGAACACCCGATCGAGGGAGACAGTTCGGTCAAGCACTTACTTGCGCATATGGACGGGTCGGCGGTCGGTCAAGCGGCTGCTTTACTGTTGTCGGCGGGCCATCCTCACCGCCGACTCCGGCCGGCGGCGGACGGGTCCACCGGGATCGTGCTGGCGCCGGGCTCACACCGCTTCGCCCCGTGTCCCCCGACCCGCACGAGCAGAGGGGCGTCGCTGGTGACCGTGACCAGGTCGTGCTCGGCGCGCACGCTGACGCGCCGGCCGGCGAAGCGAAAGCTGAGACCGAGCGCGGTCCATGTCTGCGGGAGGCAGGGGTCGATGGAGAGGACGCCCCCTTCGGCGCCCAGTCCGAGGAAGCCGAAAGCGAGGGCCTGCCATACCCCTCCGAATGTGGCCATGTGCAGTCCCAACGCCGTCGTCCCGGTGAGGTCGTCGATGTCGAGGCGAGCGGCCAGGCGGAACATCGCGAGTGCCCGCTCCGGGTCTCCGGCCCGGGCCAGAAGCGATGCGGAGACGGCCGGTGACAGCGAGCTGCCGTGGGAGGTCCGGGGCTCGTAGAAGGCGAGGCATGCCGTGAGCGACCCATCCTTCATCTCCTCGGGGAGGAGATGGTGGAGCATGAGCACGTCGGCCTGCTTGATGATCTGGGAGCCGGCCACCCGCTGCGAACCCAGCACGGCGTCGGCGAGGGTCGGCGGCGGGGCGACCCCGGACATGACGAGCGGCTCCAGGGCGAAGTAGCCGGCGAACTGCTCATAGATGCCCTGCTCGGGGCTCCACCCGTCCACCAGGCGGTCGGCGAGTGCACGCCATGCATCCGCCTCGTCCGTGTCGCCGGATCCGCTCAGGAGGTCGGCGCCCCGGCGCAGGTTCCAGCGGGCCATGACGTTGGTGTACGTGTTGTCGTCGACGACCGAGTGGTACTCGTCGGGGCCCTCGACTCCGTAGAGGTGTCCGTGGCCGTCGGCATCGACCCGGATGCGGCTGGCCCAGTACCGGGCGGACTCGACCAGCAACCCATGGCCCGGCCCCTCGAGGAATGCGGCATCGCCGGTCCAGTCCGCGTAGTGCGCCGCCGCCCAGGCCACGTCGGCCACGATGTGCTCCTCGTGGGCGCCGGTGGCAATCGGAATGACCTCCCCACTGCTCCTCCGGAACAGCCGTGGCGTCACGTCGGTCCCGTCGGCCGCCGACTCCCAAGGGAAGCGTGCGCCCTCTCGGCCGTGGGCCCGGGCGTGGGCACGCGCCGCCGGGAGGCGCCGGATCCGGTACTCGAGCATCGCCCGCGCCGCTTCGGGCCGGATCGCCGCAAGAACGGGGAGGACGAACACGTCCGCATCCCAGAAGACGTGGCCTGCGTAGCCGGCACCCGTCAATCCGCGGGCGCCGACCGCAGCCTCTCCGGTATCCGCCACCTCCGACAGCAGGTGGAAGACGGCGAAGCGGGCGGCCAGCTCCGCATCGTGGTCCCCCTCGATCACCACGTCAGCGTCCGCCCAGAGCTGCGCCCACGCCTCTCGGTGGTCGGCCAGCAGCCCGTCGAAGCCGAGCGCTTCCACGTCGGCAAGCTCGCGGTAGGCGTCGTCGAGGTCCGCCGCCGCCATGGGGTTGGCAGCCCAGGTGGCCAGGCGCTCGACCGTTCGACGTCCCGCCACCGTCTCCACGCGATCGCGGGCCGCCACCGCGATGCCGGCACCCGCCGCCTGCTTGGCACCCGCCGCCGTCCTGGCGCCCCACCTCCGACCCTGGAACTCGCACTCGAAGTGCACGTCCTCCCTCGGTGGTCGAAGTGGGTCGCCAGGCTCGAGATGGGACTCGGGAGCTTCCGCCCGCAGTGCCATGGCGTGCGGCATGGCCATGGAGACGAATCGCAGGGAGCGACCGCCGAGGCGCTCGTTGCCGAGACGGACGAGCGTGCCACCGCGCAGATCGAGCATGCGCTTCTCCGTGTACCGACGGGTGATGCCGGGCCGGTCGAGACAGGTCCAGAGCGGTCCCGGGAGAAGCTGGCCCTCGTTGGTATAGATACCATTCACCAGGAAGAGGGGGCCTCCGACCCGGTCGTCCTCCTCCCAGGAGCTACGGGTGCCGGCGAAACCGTTGCCGAGCGTGCCGAGCGACTCGGCGACCTGCTCCATGGCACGTGTCGAGGCCAACGGGACGACCCAGGTCGGATCGAGGTCGATGGCCGGCACCCGGCGAGCCGATCGCCGAGCCAGCTGCCCGTCGAGCAGCTCGAGGAACCCGTCCGGTCCGCTTCCCCGGTGCACCACTCCGGCGGGAACGCCCTCGGGCTCGACCCCGAACGACACGACCACTCCGCGGGCGAACTCCTCCACCATCATCATCGAGTCACTGCCTGCCACGCCGCCGATGGGCCCGAACTCGTCGCCCCCGATCAGCACCAGGCCGCCGTTGATCCCCCGTTGGGCCAACCACTGCGCCGCCCACCGTGCCGAATCGGACTTGTCCGTCAACCCGATCTCCACGTGCTTCACGTCGCTGGTGATCCGGGGGTCGGCCAGACCGACACCCCGGGAAATGTCGGCCGCTAGTTGCACGACCTCGGCCAGACCGGACATCCCTGCCGATACGAGCCGCCCGGCCACCGCCTTACCCAGGGCGCCGATCTCGGCCTTCTTCGGATCGGCCCACGAAGGGACGGGGATGAGATCGATCCTGCGCCGGTTGAACCGCTCGGAAACCACTTCCGCCTCGACACCGCGCTCCCGGAGGCGTTTGACGGTGACCTCGGCTGCCAGATCCAAGAAGCGGTCCTCTGCAACGCTGGCCGTGCGCCGGAACACGAGCTCTGGTCCCTCACTGGTCACCGCGAAGACCTCCGACCCCCGATTGCAGCACAGGTATAGCTGCCCTCTCCCGTGCGGCCGGGCCCGCAACTGGCCGTCGACGTTGCCGACGTGGGTTCCCGTCACGACGATCACGTGGACACCCGCGGCGCAGATCTCCTCGATGCGCTCCCGCACGTTGGAGGCATCGGCCTGGCGATCCGGAACGGCGGTGCCGTCCCAGTCGAACACGATCGCCTCGAAGGTATTGTCCCAAGCCAGAGCACTTCCTCGTCCGCGACGGACGGAAGGTCGGACCGGGTCGGCCACGGTCAGAACCTCGCCGGCCGGTGGGACGTCCGACCCGATCCCTTTGGCTCATCCACGCACGCATTCTCCATTGGCACGGGAGAAGTCTGCCAGGGCGCAGGTCCTGGACGGTTCGGCTCCTGCCTCGGGAGCCTGCAGGCGTGACCGTCCGCCCGTTCGGGGCCCGGGGGGATGAGGTGACCGGCCGGCCCTTGGCCGAAGAGCCACAGGACGTTGCCGATGATCGTCGCCACTGCGCCCGCGGGGCAGTTCAGGGCCGTGCCCGCCAAGGGTGTCAGCGCGCCTAACTGCGTGCGCGTCCGCGCAACGGCTGTCCCCAACTGCGAGAGGTGCGGTGCACCGGCGGTCGACTGAATGGTCGAGGCTAGCGAGGCGTCGGTGGGTCGGCGCCGGGGACGCCACCGTCGGTCACGTGTTCGGTCCATTCGCTCCCCGACCAGTACCGCTGTTCGTGCCTGCAGAAGGGGTCCGTGAGCCAGCCCGGAGCGATGCCGGTGAACGCCGTATCCCCCGGAGCCGGCGACCCGGACGGCGACCCTCCCGCGCTTCCCCGGGGGCGGGTGCCGGTGAAGGCGCTCCTCGAGGCCGGTGTTCCGCGGCTGGCCCCCCGGCGTCGTTGCGAAGAGAGGGCCCGCATGGCGAACATGGCACCGAAGACCACGAGGACGACCCACGAACCGTGTCCGTAGTACATGGGTCCATTGTAGGGCCGGTGGCCGGGCCGGGCCGGTCAGCGCCTGCCTCTCGGAACCTCGGGTCCGCGGCGGAACCCTCCCTGGTCGTCCCGGCAGCCGGCCGGCTTCCCCGTCCTGGTCGTCGTGGGACGGTCCGTCGTAGTCGGCGCTCCTCCCGTCCCGTGGATAGCACGACTATGCATGTAGGGATGATCCGGGACCAATGGTGCAGCCGAGGCGCTTCGTTCCGGGCGGAGCCGGTGCTCCGCAGAGTCCGCCGTCGAGGTGCGTCGTGCTAGACGTCGAGGTCCATTCCGATCTCGACGAGCTGGGAGTGCTGCTTCCCCAGTGGGACCGGCTCGTGGTCGCCGGCGAACGGCCCCGCTCCGCACCGGCCCTCGTGATGCCCTGGTACCGGCACCTCGCGGCTCCGGGGACGTCGCCGAGGGTGCTGACGGCGTGGGAAGGCAGCGAGCTGGTGGGCGTGCTGCCCATGACCCTGTTGAAGCGGCGCTTCAATCTGGCCCGATACGAGATTGCCGGTTCGGCAGTGTTGAACGCCGTGGAGCCGGCTGGTGCCCCGGGGCGCGAATCGGAAGTGGCCGGGGCGTTCGCCCGAGCACTCCAGCGGACGAGCCCGGTTCCGGACACTCTGCGGTTCGGCTGGATGGAACGGACGTCCCCCTGGTCGGACGCGATGTGGCGCGCATGGGGGGGCACCAGGCCGAACCTCCAGAGCCTCGCCTCGTGCCCGGGCCTGCGCTTGTCGCTCGACACCGGCGGGTACCAAGGCTGGCTGGCGCGCCGTGACAAGGGGCTGGCCCACGGAGTGCGCCGTCGGCAACGCCGTATTGCCGAGGAGGGATTCGTGATCGCCACCCACGACGACGCCGCCGGGATCACCGCCCGGCTCCCCGCGGTCGTGCGGCAGTACAACAGCAGACGAAAGGCCCGCCAGGACGGTGGTGCGGTCTTCGACGAACGCGTCCTGGAGATGCTGCACGAGTCCGTGATCGCACTCTCCGACCAAGGGCGCATCTGGCTCACGACCATCGAACGCGACGGGGAGTGCATGGGCGTCGGGCTGAGCGTGACGGCCGGCAAGGTGGCGACCGGCTGGATAGCGGGCTTCGACGAAGCCTGGTCCCGCTTCGCCCCGGGCATCTGCACCCTGTTCGCCAGCATCGAATTCGCCGCGTCCCGTGGCTACGCGGAGTACGACCTCGGCATCGGGGGCCAGGCCTACAAGTACGGGATCGCCGACCGTGAGGTCCCCCTCGAGCTGGTCGAACTCGAACGGCGTGGCCTGTGGCCGCTGCAATCGCCGTTCCAACTCGTACCCCTCCGACGGCGTCCGGCGCTGATCGCCGGCGTCGACCGGTGCTTGAAGCAGGCCCGCGCCCTGCGCAGGCGCACGGAGGGTGGAGGCCCAGGCTGAACGGATCAGGATCGACCTCCGATCTCGTGCCTTCGACCGATGTCAGCCGGTCGGCTTCATCTGTTCGAGGCTTGCCCCCATCTGCCGGTGCACCAGGTTGATCGCCTGCAGTGGTCGGATCATCACCCGGAACTCGACGATGCGTCCCTCCTCGTTGCAGCGGATGATGTCGACGCCGTTGACGTACTTGCCCTCGATGGTGGTCTCGAACTCGAGCACCGCCGTATCATCGGCCAGCACGGTCTTCGTGTAGTGGAAGCCCCCGTTCGGAGGAGTGCCGTCCCCCGGGGGCGACGTCGCCTGATCGCCCGGAAACGTCTGGCTGGCGGCCTGAAGGTAGAGCGCGGTGATCGCCTTGCCCTTCTGGGGTGTGTAGACGATCGGCGAATAGAAAACGACCTCGTCGTCGAGCAGCTCGTCGAGCCCGCCGGGAAGCCGGTCACGAAGATACGCGTGCCATCGTTCGACCACTTGCTCGATCACGGGCCCTCCTCGTTCGTGCAGACGGTAGCCGAAGCCCGCTCGCGGATTCGCAGGGCGCGAGCTCCGGCAACGGAGGGACCCCCCCCGGTGCCGGTCCCTCCGTCGGGGCCGGCCGAATGCACGGAGGCCGCAAGCTTGTGACCAGGGACTTTTTGGTACTACCGGTGCGTGCGGGATCGCCCGGCGGCCGGCGTCCCGATGCTGCAACCCGTGATTGCAACCCGGGCGGATCCGTTGCCGCGTGGCGTTCCGGTGACCCAACACCGCACCGACCCGGTACACTTGTCTCTCGGAAGGCCACGGCACCCGCCGGCCCGCCCGCCGCCCAGGCGTGAGCAATTCCTCTCGAATGCCCCGTGGTATTCGGCGCGGACCGACCGACCAGGAGACAGCGAAACAACCCTCAACCAACGAACGGACGTAAACACCCGCTAGCACACCCGGCTCTTGTAGCCAGGCCGAACCACCCTTCCCGGTGCTCGGCTGGGGCGTTGAATGCACCGATGTGGGGTCCACCCAACCAAAAGAGAGTCAGAGCAGCTTCGTCGGACGAAGTGGCTCTGACCGACCGAGGAAAGGTCACCCACCATGCTCTCGACTACCCCTTTTCGCCGTACACCTGTTCGCAATTCCACTCGCTCCGACGCATCACCCTCCGATTCCGTGGCAGGCTCACAGGCCCCGCGGACCCGCCGCTGGGTCATGGTCGGGGTTGCCACCTCCGCCGCGGCGGCCGCATGGGCGCTCACCGCGCTCACCGCACCGGTAGGAGCTGCCCCGACCGCCCTCCCCACCGGGGACGGTGTGGTGCTCAATGCGCCGATCGTGGACGTCGCATCCACTCCTGGCGGTGACGGCTACTGGGAGGGCGCCTCCGACGGGGGAGTCTTCGCCTTCGGTGATGCCGGCTTCTACGGCTCGACCGGGGCGCTCCACCTCGACCAGTCGATCGTCGGGATGACCTCCACCCCGGACGGACGCGGATACTGGGAGGTGGGCAGTGACGGCGGGATCTTCGCCTTCGGTGATGCCGGCTTCTACGGGTCTGCCAGCGGCCTGTCGCCGGACAGCCCGATCGTCGGCATGGCGTCCACTCCGGACGGGCAGGGCTACTGGGTCGTGGCATCCGACGGCGGGGTGTTCGCCTTCGGTGATGCCGGCTTCCACGGGTCGAGCAGTGGCCTGTCCCCGGACAGCCCGATCGTCGGTGTCGCTTCGACCCCCGACGGCGGCGGGTACTGGGAGGCTGCAGCCAACGGCGCCGTGTTCGCGTTCGGCGACGCCGGATTCGCCGGCCGGGCACCGTCCGGACAACCCGTCGTCGGGATCAGTGCCAACGGCACGGGCTACCGATTGGTGGCCTCTGACGGGGCGGTCTACGCCTTCGGTGGGGCCGGGTTCTACGGTTCGACCGGCGGTCGACCGCTCAACAAGCCCGTCATCGGAATGTCAGCGATCGAGGACGGATACGTGACCGTCGCATCCGACGGCGGGATCTTTGCCTTCGGCGGGGCCGGGTTCTACGGCTCACTGGGAGGGAGCACGCTCAGTACGTCGTCGGCATCCGGCACGACGACGGGTGCTGACGGGGTGACCGGCTACCAGCGCGCCGCATGGGAGCGGGTGAACATCTGCGAGCAGGGCGGAAGATGGAACGTGCGCGGGTCACTCTTCAGCGGGGGCCTCGGATTCAGCAACGCCAACTGGAGGCAGTTCAACTCCTTCGGCTACCCGGCGAGTGCCGCCGACGCAACGCCGGAGCAGCAGATCCGGGTCGCAGTCGCATTTGCAACCCGCTATTGGGGTAACCCCGATGCCGCTCCGGACCAGCATGGTTGCAGCGGCGGCTACTGATCCGCCGGTCGACGGGGTCGGGGTCGGCGTCGGGCACTATCGCCCGGCGCGGCCCCGGCCGCCCACGTTGCCACCGGGCCGGCCGGGGTACCGCTAGCGGATGATGGTCACCGGGCAGTGGGCGTGAAGGCTGCACTGCAGGCCGACGGAGCCGAGCAGGAGGCCCGCGAATCCACCCAGCCCCCGCGACCCGATTACGAGCAGGTCGGCACCTTCGCTCGCCTCGATGAGCGCCGCTGCCGGTGCCTCTTCGTGCGCGCCGCTCGTCGTCGCCACCCCGGGTGCCACCTTGGCCACGTACGCCGACGCCTCGTCGACGCGGCGCTCCATGGTCCGCTCCACCTCGTCATGGGTGATGAAGGTGTAACCGGGCTCGTAGGCGGTCTGGATGTCGAGTACGGACCCGGTGCGGTCGGCCTGGGCCGCCGCCCATTCCAGGGCCCGCTCCGCGTACTCTGATCCGTCCACTCCGACCACGATCCTGTGGCTGGTACCTGCCGGTTCGGTGGCGGCTTGCGGATCGGTTGACATCACGGTCACCTCGTTCGCGCTCGAAAGTCCGTCTTCCTCGCTTGGTTCGGGAAGCTAACGGTTCAGTGCCTCGGCGTCAACCATCGGCCCCGACGCACCGGCCGCCGACTGCCGAAGGGGTCCGTGGTCGGACGCCGCGCAGGCCGTCCGATGAAGTGCGTCGCCCATACTGTGCGGACCACTCGACGTCGGCAAGGAGAGGCCATGACCACCATCGAAGAGCTGGCCGCCGAGGTGGCGGAACTGCGCCGGCGTGTAGACGCCAGCGAGAGCGTGCTCGGGATACACGCGCTGAAGGCGCGCTACGGAGAGTTGCTGGACGGCCGGTTCTCGGCCGAAGGCGTCGTCGGCGGCCCCGAATTGGAGCGCATCGCCGACGAGGCTGCCGCGCTGTTCACCGTCGACGGCGTCTGGGACGGCGGGCCCGGGCTGGGGCGTGCGGCCGGGCGATCCGCCATCGCCGCCCGGCTCCGTGGTTCGACACTCTCCTTCTCGCGCCACCTGTTCGTGAAACCGCGTATCGAGGTGGACGGCGACCGGGCACGGGGCCGCTGGGACCTCCTCTGCCCGTGCCGCCGCCCTGACGGCACGTCCTACTGGATGTGTGGGTTCGAGGACGACGAGTACGCCCGCACCGAGGGGACCTGGCTCCACCGGTCCATGCGGCTCACCACCCTGTTCATGGCCCCGGTCGCCGAGGGCTGGACGAGGATTCTGGCCTGATCGGGCCGTTGGACCCTAGTCCCGTGGGCGATTCCGGCCGAGAATGGGACCCATGCTCGACACCATGCTCGACGTGTTCAGGGTCCGCCAGTACTTCAACGTGATCACCCGGACCCGCGAGTTCGTCGAAGGCGTCCGCGAGGACGCCGGGCTGATCGACGACGCCCGGCGCGCCCTGGTGACCTTCCCCCTCGAGCGCCGACGGCAGCCCGACCTCCACCCGTTCCCGCCCGTGCAGCCCCTCCGGATAGCCGACCTGCAGGGGCGCCGCCTCGCCCTGGTGGCGACCGGGGGCAGCGGGGCCCTCGCCTCGGTGGTCGGAGCCGCCCGAGCGCTCGAGGAGGCAGGGGTGCGTCCCTCGGTGATCTCCCTCTGCTCGGGGTCCTCCCTGTTCGGGTTCCCCATCGCCGCCGGCATCCCCGCCGAGGAGGTCGCGGCCTTCACCCTCGGGATCCGCCCCGAGGAGTACGTCGACATCGACTGGCGGATGCTGGCCTCCGTGGTTCCACGGGCGGCCAAGGGCTTCGGCGGCGTCATCCGGGGCGAGCGCATCGAGACCCTGTACCGCCGGCTGCTGGGCGACATGACCCTCGGCGAGATGCCGATCCCCGCCTACGCGCCGATCTGGAACATCGAGGAGAACCGCCTCGAGTACATCGGCCCCCGCACCCACCCGGACCTGCCGGTCGCCCGGGCCATCCACATGGCCATCGCGCTGCCGCTGTTCATCGAGCCGGTGGAGCTCGCCGGCGGTTACTGGTGCGACGGCGGCATCGTCGACATCTTCCCGGTGCGGCCGGTCCTCGACTTCGGGGAGCCACCCGAGGTGGCGCTGGCGATCAACGGCTTCTACCCGCCGGGGTTCGCCGGCGAGGACGCCTCGGGATGGAAGGAGCGGCGAAACAGCATCTTCTACATCGCCAGCCAGGTCCGCACCTGCCAGCAGCTGGAGCTGGCCAGGACCAATCTGGAACGGCTCCAGCAGGAGACCGACGTGATGATGATCGAGCCCGTGCCCTACGTCAAGGTCCGCGGGTCCGGGTTCTACCGCCAGTTCCTCAACACGACGGACTGGCCGGAGTTCATGCGAGCGGGCCGCCACGAGGCCCGGCGCGCCCTCACCGCCCGGGCACAGCGGACCCGGGCGTCGGCCTGATCAGGGCCCCGCCCTGATCAGGGTGTGGGGACGGCCTGATTCATCCGGGCGTGAAGACCCCGAGGAGGAAGCCGGCGGCAGCGAGGACGAGGGTCCCGACGGTCAACATCCGACAGGTGGACACTCCCAACCCGGCCCTGGTGTCGGGTCGCTTGCGGCGGGCCAGGCGCATGCCCACCGCCCACGCGATGGCCCCGGCCGCGATGAGCACGAGGGCGACCACCGACTTGTAGCCCTCCAGGGGCCAGAGCCGACGCAGCATGATGGCCACGGCGACCACCACTGCCAGGCCCGACCGGTTCCAGGCGAGGTCGGTTCGCTCGGCGGCGAGGCCGGGGTCCCTCGCGCCGGCCCCGTCGGCGACGCCTCCTTCCCCCACGCCGGCCACCCGGACCTACTTGGGACCGAGGACGGCGAGGACCACGGCGATGACCGCTACCAGCCCGATGCCGGCCGACAGCACCAACGGCATCGGTGAGCGGGGCAGCGCCTGGCCGCGCCGCATGGCGCGCTGGTTGGCCTTCCAGTGGAGGAAGCTGGTGACGGCGACGAGGGCACCCAGTGCGATCATCGGCAGGCCGAGGATGCGGCGGCCGCCCGACACATGGAACTCCGGGAGGAGCTGGGTGGCGGCGACCCCCGTCGCGATCAGGGCCAGTGCGGTCCGATTCCACGCGAGGAAGGTGCGCTCGTTGGCGTAGGTGAACCGGACATCGGGTTCATCTTCGTCTGGAGGGAGGCCGTTGCTCATGCTCGGTGTACCGACAGCAGCCTACCCAGCCGAGCCTGCTGGCTGCCGGCAAAGCGGCGACCGAGGACCTAGCATCCGCCAGCGTGGCGATGGAGCGGTGCTTCTGGGGGTGGGGCTTCACCGGCGAGGGGCTGACCCCGGCGCAGCAGCTCGAACTGGCCGAGCTGGTCCGGCCGGTCGTCGGCGGCGAGGCACTCGATCCGATCGACCCGCCGACACCCGCTGAGCTCGACCTCAGCCCACCGCGGCTGGTGCCCCCGCGGGCGCTGGCCGAATGGTGCCGCCCCAACGACGTCGCCCGCGCCGGGCACACCTACGGCAAGTCCTTCCGGGACGTGGTCAGGGCCCTCGACCGCAGGTGGGACCGGCCGCCGGACGTCGTCGTCGCCCCGCCCGACGAGGCGGGTGTCGCCGCCGTGCTCGAGTGGGCCGCGCAGGTCGGGGCGGTGGTCATCCCCTACGGGGGCGGATCGTCCGTCGTCGGGGGGGTGGAGGCACCGGCCCACGACGATCGGCCGGTGATCAGCTGTGATCTCGGGCGGCTCGACCGCGTCCTCGAGATCGACCGCGCCTCACGGGCCGCCCGGATCCAGGCTGGCGTGCTCGGTCCGGCGCTCGAGGCGCAGCTGCGGCCGCACGACCTGACGCTCCGGCACTTCCCGCAGAGCTTCGAGGTCTCCTCCCTCGGGGGCTGGCTGGCCACCCGATCCGGGGGCCACTTCGCCACGCTGCACACCCACGTCGACGACTTCGTCGAGTCGATACGCGCCGTGACCCCGCGGGGCCCCTGGGAGTCCCGCCGTCTGCCCGGTTCCGGGGCGGGGCCCTCGCCGGACCGGCTGCTCCTCGGATCGGAAGGGATCTTCGGGGTCATCACCGAGGCCTGGATGCGGCTCCAGGACCGACCGCGGTTCCGGGCCTCCGGGGTCGCCCGCTTCCCCACCTTCGAGGCCGGAGCGGCGGCGGCCAGGGTGCTGGCCCAGTCCGGGCTCTTGCCGTCGAACTGCCGACTGCTCGATGCCACCGAGGCGTTGATCACCGGCGCGGGTGACGGGAGCGCGCACCTCCTGCTCATCGCCTTCGAGTCGGCCGACCACCCGGTCGATGGCGCCCTGGCCAGGGCCGCGGTACTGGTCGCCGACCACAGGGGGACCATCGAGCCCGCCGCTGGCCGGCGCGCCGAGCAGGTGGACCAGGAGGCCGATGCCGCGGATCGATGGAAGGCAACGTTCCTCCGGGCGCCCTACATCCGGGACAGCCTCGTCGGCCTCGGCCTGATCAACGAGACGTTCGAGACCGCCATCACCTGGGACCGCTTCGACGCCTTCGTCGCCGACATCAGGTCCGTGACGGAGGACGCCCTGCGGGCGGTCGGTGCCTGGCCCGGCCTGGTGACCTGCCGGCTCACCCACGTCTACCCCGACGGCGCGGCACCGTACTTCACGATCATCGCCCCGGGGAAGCGCTCCGGGCGCCTCGACCAGTGGGCCGAGGTCAAAGAGGCGGTGATGGAGGCCCTCGCCGCTGGAGGGGGAACCGTGACCCACCACCACGCGGTCGGACGCGACCACCGCCCCGGCTACGACCGTCAGCGTCCCGATCTCTTCGCCGCCCAGTTGCGCGCCGCGAAGCTGGCGGTGGACCCGGGCGCCATCCTCAACCCCGGGGTCCTCATCGACCCCTGAGCGGGCTGCGCCTCACCGGCCGGGCGCCCACCGACGACCCGCCGGACTGCACCGGTCGGCGGGTGCCTTCGCGTCGTCTACCTCTTCACCGCCGGCCTGGACTTCGACGCCCGCCCGTCCCACCCCTTCGTCCGACCCGATGGCGGGTTCTCCCCTGCGACCCGGTCGGACGGGGATGTGCTGGCCCGCTGCTCGGTACGCGTGGAGGAGGTGAGGACGTCCCTGGCCCTCCTCGCCGACTTCGTCGAGCGAGCCGGTCCACTCGACGCCGTGGCTCCACTCGGCGCTGTGGCAGCCGAGGGGCATGCGCCACCGACCTCGCCCGGCGGTGCGACCCGGTCGAACTGCGGGTGATCACCCCGTCTCGAGGCGCACCAGCGGGGACGCTCCGAGCTCACCGGCAAGGGTCGGCATCCCGGGGCCCCGGTCGGCCACCGCCGCATCGAGGAAGTCGGCGACCGCCTTGTCGAGGACCGGTGTCCACGCAGTGCCACCCTCGATCGGCGGCAGGTGGTCGGCCCCGATCAGCGACACGTAGTACTTCGGAGCACTCACCTGGTCGAACACGATCCGGCTGTCCGCGTAGGGCACCACGGAGTCGGCGGTGCCCTGGACCAGCAGCAACGGTGCCGACGACGGCACGACGACGCCGGTCATCGGGTCGGGGGCATCGGCCACGATCGCACGCACCCTCGGATCGACTGTGCCCTGTTGATAGCCGACCATCAGTGCGACATCGGCGCCGTCCGAGTGTCCGACCACCGCGATCTGCGCCCCGTCGAGATCCTCGGCCTCGGGGCCCTGCTCGAGTGCCCCGATGACGAAGGACACGTCGGTCGCCTCTTCGGGCAGCTCACCGCGATCGAGTGCGAACCCACTAGACGGGTCCTCCTGGGGAAACGACGGGGCGGCCACCACGTAGCCGGACGAGGCCAGGGTGGAGCAGAAGCGCTGGTAGGTGAGGGGACCCACGTCGAACCCGTGCACGAAGACGACGAGGGGATACGGGCCGGTCCCGGCGGGAGTCCACACATAGGTCGGGAGACTCCGCTGGCGAGCGAGGATGTGCCCGTCACCGACCACCGGCCGGCTGGTGTCGACGAGCAGCAGCTTGCGCATCGAGACCGCCAACCCGCGCACCGGCTGGGGGATCGACGTCGTCGATGTGGGGGCCACGCCGGCAGGCGCACCCGCCTTCGCCGAGGTGGCCGATCCACAGCCGGCCGTGCAGGCCGCCAGCAGCGTCACCCCGATGACGGCAGCCCACTGGCCCCCAACTGGCGACGGCGCACCACCTGGCCCACATCGTCGGACGGAAGGAGTCATGTCGGAGGGGCCCCCATCGCAAGCTTCCGGGTCACCGCGCCGGGCAGGGCCGGCGTCCCGCGTCAGTGCGACGGGCGGGCCCGGCCGGCCGGCTCGCCTGCCACCAGGTGGGACTCCACCGCGAACCCGTCCGGTACCCCCTCGAGATGGGCGGCGATCTCCTCGGTGGTGAGCAGGCCCGCCTGGGTGCCGATGGCGTGCACCACGCTCATCGAGTTCACCGGGGCCCTCAGCATCGCCTCCTCCAGGGACATCCCGCGGACGATGCAGGCCAGAAGCGTGGCGGCGAATGCATCGCCGGCACCGGTGCGGTCGATCACGGGCTCGCGGTCCGGATAGATCGGCACCGAGTAGCGCTCGTCACCCATCGCCCCGAACGCCCCGGCGGCGGCGTCGGTGATGACGACCCGGCGCGGGCCGAGAGCCAGCATGGCGGCCAGCAGCGTGTCCATGTCCTCGGCGGGCAGGCACCCGCAGATGGTCTCCGCCTCTTCGCGGTTGCAGATCATCAGGCCCGCCCGCCGGTAGAGACGAGTGAGGCGTTGGGGCCCCTGGGCGATCTGGTAGGTGCCCGGTTCGAACGCCAGCTCGACCGACGGCGTCTCCTCGAGCCAGTCGGCGATCTGGTCCTCGTAGGCTTGCGCCTCCCGACCGACGGAGGAGAGGTAGAGCCAGGCAGGCACCTCCGACGGCCGCAGGTGGGGCCAGTGGTAGTCGTGCTGCGCGTGGCGCACCAGGATCGTCCGCTCCTGGCCGAGGCGCAGGACGAAGTCGCTGTTGGTCGGAGTCTGCTGGTCCAGGCGCACCAACGAGGTGTCGACGCCCTCGGCGTTGAGCGCAGCGACCGCGTCGCGCCCGAGTTGGTCGGCCCCGACGAACGCGGCGAGGGCGACGTGCAGACCCAGGCGCGCGCATGCGACCGCGGCATTGGCGGCGTTGCCGCCGGCAGGCACGGTGGCGACGGACTCATAGGGAAGCTTGGCCCCGAAGGGAATGACCAGTGTCGGCTCGCCTGCCTCCCCTCGCACCTCGACCTGGTCGGGGGAGAGGGTGATGAACACGTCGGTGGCGACGTCGCCCACGCAGATGACGTCGAAGCGCTGCCTACGGGTGCTACGTGACGCCATTCGGCCTCCTTGTCTACCGCGGACACCCTCGATTGCCCGCACTCTGGCGAACAGGGCCGTTGATCACAACGTCCCGGCGTGCACCCATTGGATCATCTTCGCGCCAGGCACCGCATGGTAGTCCGTCGTCGCGGCGAGCAGCTGTGGGCCGGCCCCTCCGGCACCCCTCGGCAAGGGCCCCGGCGGCGATCGTGAGCTGGCGCATGGTGAGGTGCTCCCGGAGCCGGAAGCCGACAAGGCGTGGCTGCATTCCGTACCCCTCCTCCCAGAGCTCGCTGACGGCCTCGTACCCGTCGAGGAGGGCCACCCGGATCCGCTTCTGGCCCTCTGGGAGGTCCTCCGCGGTGCCCGGTCCCCGGACGCGCATCCACAGCGACCAGTTCTTCGACTCGAGCAGGAAGTGCACGTTCTCCCCTCCCTCGATGAGGAAGACCTGCCGCATGGCGGGCGCCTGCGACTCCGGATCGGCGAGATCACCGTCCCCGCCTCGCCGTCCCGCCCCTGTGGCCCCGACGCCGTCTCGCTCCATCACCCCGTCAACCGCCCCGTCGAGCCTCCAGGCCGATGGAGTACGGCCTTTCCGTGTTTGCACCCGCAACGATCGCAACTCCGAGTTGCAATGCCGATGATTGACGGGCATACTGACAGACACAAAGGCGGCGGGTCCCGAACGTGCTCTGGTGGGTGTCCTGAGACACCGGCCAGGGCACGTGGGATTTCAGGCGCCCGTCGGAGCGGGTCCCGGGACTCGACGGTCGAGAAGTCGAGTCCGTCGAAGACGGCGGGGAGCGCTGCGGTCATGCGCTCGATTTCGGGGCGGCCCCGTTCGTGAGGCACAGGCCGGCATCCCGATCCACGCCTTCGTCGACCCTCTTGCACGCCAGATTGGCCGAGGTCGTAGCGACCCCTTCCTCGCGGAGAATCGACCGGCCGGCATCGATGATCAGGACATCAAGCTCCGCGCCGCTCCGCTTCGATTGCCGCGGCTCATCCGTCGATGTGGACCCAACCCCCCATGCCTTGCCGGCTTCGCCGGAAGGTTCCATCGCCCGACCATGGGCCGATCCGACCCCGATGGCGAGGACGCACCCCGGAGAGGCAGAGCCGACCGGCGGGGGGACACCGGCCCGACCGGCCGGTGGACAGGAGGCGGATGCGAATCTATCGTCAGGCAGGTTGACAGATGCTCCGGTCAGCGGAGCTCCCCGTTCCGGTGGCACCGCCCCCGGCCGGTGGGAGGATGCACCCATGAAGAGCTACGAGCGGTTCGACGGCGTGATCAATCGGACCCAGGCCGAGTCGGAACCCTGGTGGCCCACGCCGCCCCACCCCGGCGAGAGCGCCCCCAACGTGGTGGTGGTCCTCCTCGACGACACCGGCTTCTCCCACTTCGGCTGCTACGGCTCCGACCTCGCCACCCCGAACATCGACCGCCTGGCCGCCGGCGGGCTGCGCTACACCAACTTTCACGTGACCCCGCTGTGTTCGCCCACCCGGGCCTCCCTTCTCACCGGGCGCAACCACCACACCGTGGGGATGCGCTCCCTCTCCAACTTCGACAGCGGCTACCCCCATATGCGCGGTCACATCACCAACCACGCCACTACCGTGGCCGAGGTGCTGAGGGACGAGGGGTATGCCACCTTCGCGGTGGGCAAGTGGCACCTCTGCGCCATGGAGAACGCCTCGGCCGCCGGGCCGTACGACCAGTGGCCCTGCCAACGCGGTTTCGACCGCTTCTACGGCTTCCTCGAGGGCGAGACCGACCAGTTCCATCCCGAGCTGGTCTACGACAACCACGCCGTCGAGCCCCCGGCCACGCCTGACCAGGGCTACCACTTGAGCGAGGACCTGGTCGACCACGCCATCGGCTTCATCCACGACACGAAGTCGGTCAGGCCCGACCGCCCGTTCTTCACCTACCTGGCCTTCGGAGCCATGCACGCCCCCCACCAGGCTCCGGCCCCCTACCTCGAGAAGTACCGCGGACGCTTCGACGACGGCTGGGACGCGGCGCGCGACAACTGGTTCGCCCGGCAGATCGAGACAGGGCTGTTGCCTCCCGACACCGAGCTCGCCCCGCTCAACCCAGGGGTGGAGCCCTGGGACTTCCTGCCCGAGAACCAAAAGCGCCTGGCTGCCCGACTGCAGGAGGCCTTCGCCGCCTTCCTCGAGCACACCGACGCCCAGATCGGCCGCTTCGTCGACTCCCTCGAGCAGCTGGGAGAGCTGGACAACACCTTGCTCATCCTGCTGTCCGACAACGGCGCCAGCCAGGAGGGCGGGCCCTTCGGCGTCATGCACGAGATGAAGTACTTCAACTTCCTGGTCGAGATGCCCGACGAGGCGGTCGAACGCATCGACGACATCGGCGGTCCCCACAGCCACGCCAACTACCCGTGGGGCTGGGCCCAGGCCGGCAACACCCCGTTCAAGTGGTACAAGCAGAACACCCACGAGGGCGGGGTGCACGTGCCGCTGATCGTCCACTGGCCCGAGCGCATCGTGGATGCCGGCGCCCTGCGTGATCAGTTCCACCACGTCGACGACATCGCCCCCACCATCTACGAGACCCTCGGCATCGAGGCGCCCGCCACCTACCGGGGCCTGGAACAGATCCCTCTTTCGGGGGTCCCCCTGGCGTACACGTTCGACGCGGCCCATGCCGATGCCCCCACCACCAAGCACGTCCAGTACTTCGAGATGATGGGCCACCGGGGGATCTACGCCGACGGGTGGAAGGCGGTCACCCGCCATGAGCCGGGCGTCCCCTTCGAGGACGACGACTGGGAGCTCTACCACGTCACCGAGGACCGCTCCGAGTGCCACAACCTGGCCGCGGAGATGCCCGACAAGGTGGCCGGGCTGATCGAGCTCTGGTGGAGGGAGGCCGAGGAGTACGGCGTCCTCCCCCTGGACGACCGGACCATCGAGCTGTTCTTCACCCGCTACCGCGACCGCTCCCCCCACCCGGTCGACCGCCACTACTCCTACTTCCCCCCCATGTCACCCCTGCCCGCCCAGGTGGCGCCGGCCCTCGGCGCACGGGGCTGGGACATGGTGGCCACCATCGGGCGACCCGAAGGGGCCGCCGGGGTGCTCTACGCCTCGGGGACGGAGAACTCCGGGCTCAGCCTGTTCGTCGAGGACGACCGGCTCGTCTTCGACTACAACTGCTTCGGCGACCACCACCTGGTGGAGTCCGATGCAGCCGTGCCGGTGGGCGACTCGACGGTCGGCGTGCAGTTCCGCCGGACCGGCGCCGGTGGCGAGGCCACCCTGGTCATCGACGGCGCGGCCAGCGGCACCGTCACGGTCCCCTTCGCCATGACCATCATGTCGAGTGTGGGTCCCAGCGTCGGCTACGACCACGGCTCGCCGGTCAGCGAGCGCTACCGGGGTCAGTTCCCGTTCGAGGGCCGGCTCCATCGCATCGACATCGACCTGCTGCGTGGTGTCGACGATGCCGACCAGGCCGGGGCCGACGAACGCGCCGCCATGTCCCGCCAGTGAGCCGACCGGACACGCCCGGCGCGACCCGCCGGGCGTGTCCGGTAACAGAGCCTCAGCCGGTGAAGCGGGCCGAGGCCCCCGCATCCACGTCGATCACCGAGCCGGTGATGTGGCGCGCCCCCTCGGAGACCAGGAAGACCACCGCGGCGGTGATCTCCTCGGGCTCGATCCACGGAACCGGCTGCACATGGAGTCCGGCCATGGCCGGGGCCACGTCCTCCCGGGCGGGATGGTCGAGGTCGGGCCGCATCAGGCGGTAGAGGGTGTCGTTGTGGATCATCGGGGTGGAGACGTTGCCCGGGGCGACGGCGTTGACCGTCACCCCGTCGCCGGCCAGCTCCAGGGCCACCGACTTGCACAGGCCGATCACCCCCCATTTGGAGGCCGTGTAGGCGGGGATGCCCGGGTTGGCCGAGCGACCCATCATCGAGGAGATGCCGATGATCCGGCCCCAGCGCTGGCGCCGCATGTGCGGCGCCGCCGCCCGCATGGCGTTGAACACGCCGGTGAGGTTGATGTCGATGGTCTCGCTCCACTCGGCGGCGCCCATGGTGCAGATCGACCCGATGGTGGATACCCCGGCGTTGGCCACCAGGATGTCCACCGAGCCCAGCTCGGCCCGGGCTCCGTCGACGAAGGCGAC
>Ga0181523_10001412_pt1 | contig 25500 bp, 19 predicted proteins | sample PEATcosm2014_Bin_43_FD_119752 | JGI IMG/M metagenome (GOLD analysis project Ga0181523, IMG submission 119752) | Peatland microbial communities from MTU Mesocosm Facility, Houghton, MI, USA - PEATcosm2014_Bin05_30_metaG | ecosystem: Environmental > Terrestrial > Soil > Wetlands > Peat | place... | reverse complement strand
GCTCTGGTTTACTCCACCTACCTCGGTGGCAAGGAGGAGGACGACGGTTACGCCATCGCTGTGGACAGCATGGGCAACGCCTACGTGGCAGGCTATACTCTCGCCACCAATTTCCCAGCGCAGAACGCCTTCCAGAAAAAGTACGCTGGCGGCGGTGACGTCTTCGTGTCCAAACTCACCTCCACCGGTTCAGCATTGTCTTACTCCACCTATCTTGGCGGCAGTTATGAAGATAGTGGCGCTGGCATTGCCGTGGACAGTGCGGATTACGCGTACGTTACTGGCGACACCGCATCCACCAACTTCCCCACCCAGGACCCCGTGCAGCCCACAAACGGTGGCGGCGCAAACGACGCCTTCGTGGCCAAAATTGATGTCCGGGCGCTAAGCACGACGACGCTCTCGTCTTCCCCCAATTCGTCGAACTACGGGCAGTCGGTAACCCTTACCGCTCAGATCACTTCCATCGCCGGCGCTCCGGCCGACGGAGAAACCGTCGCTTTTATGAAAGGAAAGACGGTGCTCGGAACGGGCACGTTGAGTGGAGGCTCGGCGAGTTTTACCGCGACTCTGCCCGTCGGTTCTAACTCGATCACGGCAGTGTACAGCGGAGACTCGAATCTCGATGGCAGCACGTCGAAGGCGGTGGATCAAGTGGTCCATAAGGCCACGACCGCAACCGCGTTGACTTCTTCGCAGAATCCCTCGAACCCTGGCGAGTCAGTGACCTTTACTGCGACAGTCGCGCCGCAGTTCATCGGTACAGTTACAGGGACCGTAACCTTCTACAATGGCACGGCACCTCTGAAAACTGTGTCGCTGAGCGGAGGATCGGCCGAATGCACAACCTCGAAGCTGCCCGCTGGCTCGCTAAACATCACGGCAACGTACAACGGCAGCCCCAGCTTTGACGATAGTTCGGGTTCGCTGACCCAGATCGTGAATTAGGGATCGACGCTTGATGAGCGATCCTATCTCATAGTAGGTTTTGGCTTTAGCAGTCGGACTCGCGCAATTCGAAGCCGCATAAGGGGTCCTCAATCGTCGGCATTTGTACAAGCTGACAGCACATTACCGACGACATTGCCCATGCGAGCGGACTCCTACATCGACACACGAAACTAATGCATCAAACCGTCTATAATGAAACAATTGGTCGTCGGGGTCCCGTCGGGGCTGAAGATCCGTGGGGCTGAAGATCTGACGATCGCTAAAGACTAAAAAAGAGCAAGACCAAAAAGAGCGAAGATCAAATTATGTCGACGAAGTTGAAGGTCACCATTATTGCCAGTTCGCTGGCCATTCTGCTGTTCACCCTGGTGGGCAGTTTTGTCAACGTTCGCGCTTCTTCGAACGATGGCGCGTATCGGCAGTTGTCGGTGTACAGCGAAGTGCTGTCCCGCATTCGCCTGGAATACGTTGAAGAGCCGAACATCGCAGGCGTCACCGACGGCGCGCTGCACGGTCTGCTGGAGTCGCTCGATGCCAATTCCAGCTACCTGTCGGCGGAAGAGTACAAGCACTATAAGACGATGAAGAGCGATGGCAAGGCAGATATCGGCGCCACCGTCTCCAAGCGTTTCGGATATGCGGCCGTGGTCGCGATAATTCCTGGCGGCCCAGCCGACAAGGCCGGGATCGAGAACTCCGACATCCTCGAGTCGATCGAAGGTAAGAGCACGCACGACATATCGCTGGCTGAGATTCACGCCCTTTTGTCTGGGGAGGTCGGATCGACGGTCACAGTGGCCGTCGTGCGGCCGCGGCGGGCTGAGCCGCAGAAGATTGTGATCACGCGCGACGTGGTCTCCATTCCGCCGGTCGCCGAAAAGATGCTCGCCGACAACGTCGGCTACATCCAGGTGGATGCCTTCCCCGAAGGCGAGTCGCAGCAGATCGCGGGCAAGATTCGCGATTTGCAAAAACAGGGAGCGAAAAAGCTTGTGCTCGACCTGCGCAACTCGGCCAGTGGCGCAGAGGCTGAGGGCGTTGCCACGGCCAACCTTTTCCTCGACCACGGCACCATTACGTATCTGCAGGGGCAGAAGTATCCGCGGCAGGCTTTCAACGCCGATCCCGCGAAAGACGTTACCAAACTTCCTGTGGCAGTTCTGGTGAATCGCGGCACGGCTGGACCGGCAGAGATTGTGGCTGCGGCCATCCTCGAAAATGCCCGCGGAGACCTCATCGGAGACAAAACCTTCGGCGATGGCTCGGTGCAGAAGCTGATCGAGATGCCGGACAAATCCGCTTTGATTCTTTCCATAGCGAAGTACTACTCGCCGAGCGGAAAAGCCATTCAGGATGCGGCCGTCACACCGAACGTCCTGGTCGCGGACAGTACTGAAGATGATGGAGGATTACCCGACGAGGACGAGCAGGCAGCTCCCGGCCAAAAACCCAGCGACAAAAAAGACGAGAAACCGAAGAACTTGCAGGACGACCAGCTGAACAAGGCGTTGGAAGTATTGAAGAACCGGGAATCGAAGAGTTAAAGGTTTCAGAGTTTCAGAGCTTCCAAGTTCATGATCGCTCGCCTCGGCGGGCGATTTTTTTTGCGTGGGAGATCGTTGCCAAATAGATTTGTCATCCTGAGCGAAGCGAAGGACCTGCTGTTTGTAAGCACCATCATAAGACGCAAGGTTCCCCTGTCACTCTGCATCACGAGACGGACGGATTGCCTTCTGCGTTAACATTGAAACGTTGAGACCCGAAACCTTGAAACTTGCGCCTCAACCCTGCGCTCTCCGATGAAAGTCATCTATCAACATCTTCCGACGATAGAGATCGGCGGGCGGAAGTTAGTCGGACAGGTCCTCTTCGGATTCCTCGTCCTGCTCTCCGCCGCAGTAGGCGCAGCCGCCGGACTGCTTCTCATCTACTCCACCGACCTGCCTCAGGTTGAAGAGCTCGAGCATTACCGCCCTATCTCGGTCACCGAACTCTACGACGAACAGGGACGAGTCATCGGCACCTTCGCGCTGCAGCGCCGCGTCATTGCCGGTTATGACGATTATCCCGAGGTTCTACGCAATGCGCTGGTCTCGATCGAAGATAAGAATTTCTATCGCCATTCAGGCATCAACGTGTGGCGCATCGTAGGCGCTGCCTATCGCGACATTGAATCCGGCGGGAAAGTGCAGGGAGCATCCACCCTGACCATGCAGCTTGCCCGCAATCTATTCCTCTCTCCCGACCGCTCCTTTTATCGCAAGGTACAGGAGGCGCTGCTCGCCATCCAGATCGAGCGCCGCTTCACCAAACCGCAAATCTTCACCCTCTACGCCAACCAGATATTCCTCGGCCACGGCGCTTACGGCTATGAAGCCGCCTCGGAATACTACTTCAGCAAACCAGCAAAGAAACTGACCCTGGAAGAAGCCGCCCTGCTCGCCGGACTTCCCAAGGCGCCGCAATACTATTCGCCGATCAACCATCCCGAACGCGCGCTCAAGCGCCGCAACCTCGTGCTCAATGCCATGCTGGAGGATGGCAAGATCACCGCGGCCCAGGCTGCCGAAGCCAAGGGCAAGCCCATTGTGCTCGACCTGCAAAAAGATCCGAATTCGCTGGCTCCGCACTATGTGGAGGAAATCCGTCGCTACCTCGAAGCGAAATATGGCAGCGATCAGGTTCACGAAGGCGGCCTGCGGGTTTATACGTCGCTCGATATGGATCTGCAGAAATCGGCGCGCCAAGCGGTGCTCGACGGCCTCGCCAACTATGAGCGCCGCCATGGTTGGCACGGGAAACTCTTGAACGTGATTGCCCAGGGTCAAAAGCTCGACAAATATGCGGATCCCGATTGGGACGAAGAACCCGAGGTGAACGGATACATCCACGCGCTGATCACTGGAGTCTCGCCGGACGCCGCCGAAGTTCGCTTCGGCCGGTACACAGCCACGCTCGCGCCAGCCGATCTGGCTTGGATATCGCCGAAGACGAAGCTCAAACTTCCCGACATTCTCCGCGCAGGCGACATCGTTTACGTCAAAGTGCTGTCTCTCGATGCCGACGGAAAAGCGCGCGTCGGCCTGGAGCAGGACACAGGCACCGAAGGAGCGCTCGTCGCCATTGACAACGCCACCGGAGAGATCAAGGCCATGGTCGGCGGACGTGACTTCAACCTCTCCAAATTCAACCGCGCCACGCAGGCTCTGCGCCAGGTCGGATCGTCTTTCAAGCCGTACGTCTACACCGCCGTGATCGACCAGGGCGGCAAACCCGACGACACCATTTTGGATGCGCCGGTAACCTTTCAAACCGTGTCCGGTCCTTATTCGCCGCACAACTACGACAACAAGTTCGAAGGCACCATCACACTGCGCCGCGCCCTCGCACAGTCCAGAAACATTCCCGCGCTCAAACTCGCCGACCGCATTGGCATCAAAACCGTGATTGACTACGCGCACCGCTTTGGAATCACTTCCAACATTCCCGCTTATCTTCCAGTGGCGCTGGGTTCGGCGGAAGTTACGCCGATCGAGCAGACCTCCGCCTTCAGCGTGTTTCCGAATGACGGAGTCCGAGTCGCCCCGCGCTACATCACCAAGGTGACCGACTACGACGGCCGCATTCTCGAGGAAGATTTTTCCGATATCAAGGACGTCATCAGTTCGCGCACCGCGCGCATCATGACCTCAATGCTGCGGGAGGTCGTGCTCCACGGCACCGCGGTCGCTGCCGCCAAGATGCCGTATCCGCTGGCCGGCAAGACGGGAACAACCAACGATTTTACCGACGCCTGGTTCGTGGGCTTTTCCCCATCGCTAACCTGCGGCGTTTGGATCGGCTACGACGAAAAGAAATCGCTAGGCGAGAAAGAAACTGGAGGCCACGCCGCGCTCCCCATCTGGATGCAGTTTATGAACGTAGCCCTGGCGGGCAAAGATCCCGGAGAATTTCAGCCAGCGCCGGCGCAGGAAAACACGGTCGTGGCGAAGAAAAGAGTCGACACTCCGGACGTCGCGCCGGGCGACGGCGAATTGCATTAATTCTTTGTGGCCAGACTGAGAGCCCGCTCTTCAACTGCCAATTCTCTAGACTTTGTCATCCCGACCCTGAGCGAAGCCGAAGGGAAGGGATCTGCAGTTCGCCGCAAATGCAGATCCCTCGCTCGGGATGACAACGTGAGGGCGGTCTAACCATTATCTGAGCAGCTTCCGCGCCAGCCGTACCTGGCGAACCACTCGATAAAGCGGAAAAAACGCCTCCGGTAATTCCACCGCCTGAACATCTCCCACGCTTGGCGTCCAGACCAATCGCCAGAGATATCGCCAGCGGTCGCCGGGCCGCTCGCGCAGTTTCAGGATCAACCGAAAATATTCGGTGGATTCGAAATCGTAGACCGCACCGCGAGCGAGACGCCCCGCGAATTCGCTGCCAAGCGCGGGCACACGAGGGTCGGACGCAACCATCTCTTCCGCAGCCTCGGGAAGTTCTGCATGAAGCACGTTCTTCACCAGCCAGAAACTGATCCCTAGAATGCGACCGACCCCCATCGCCCGCGCCCGTGAGAACACCAGCGAGTAGTCGATGGTCTGAGTTCCGGAGTAAGACCGCAGAGTCTCCGCAATGTCCGCTAGCCAGATCAGCCGCATCCAAAGATGCTTGGCGGCATGTAGGCACAACACCAATAGCGAATCTTCCGGAGACAAGCATGGCACCTCATACCCACCGACAACCGTGCGGCCAGCCCGCGCCAGCAGATCCTCGACGCCCAGATCGTTCGAGTTAAGATCGACACCATAAAAATGCGGCAGCAACGCCCATTGCAATTCAACCAGGTACTTTCCCGCCGCGCCATCAAACGAGCGCTCATAGCCCGTCCGCAACCACAATCGCTCAACGGAAGGCGGAACCTCCATCGCCGGACGATACCCAATCTCGGCAAGGGACTGTTTCGCCCGCTCGAAGTCCGCGGGACAAACCAGGAAATCGAGGTCCGAGAAACTTCGCAGCCCGAGATCGCCATAAAGCGCTTGCGCCAGCACCGGCCCTTTGTACGGGACGGCCCGCAACTGCGCGCCTTCGAAGTGCTGCATAATTCTCGACAGTTCGGCGCTGAACCACAGGCTGCGCCGCAGGTTCGCTTCATAGGCAGTGCGCAGCGCCTGCTCGATCTCGGGAGGAAGACCGCGCGCGTGTTCACTCAGATTTCGCGCTGCCAGCGGGAGCACTCCATGGTGGTCCGCCAGGCGAAGGAATTCGCTCCAGTTGACGGCAGAGAGATTCCAATTGGCAATGCGTCCGACGCGCTCCGGAGCCAACTCCACTCCGGTAAGTTCGCACAAGAGCTCGAATTCGTCCTCCATTCGCAGCTGAGTGTCGGACGCCGGAGATCGATGCACGGCTTCGGTCATGGAAGACGATTCTGCTGCGCGGCAATCTGACCGCAGCCGGTCAACAGGCTGCCGAATAACTTGACCTTGCGCTTGCTCTTGGGTGGCGCAGCGCTTTAGCGCTGCGGTAAACCGTCTTGCCATCAGTGCCGGCTTTAGCCGCTGAGGTCAACTGTCGTGCACCACCAGAATTCTTCAGAATCTGTAAAGCCGGTTTGAAAACAAGCCCGTCATCGCAGCGCTGCAGCGCTGCGCCACCCAAAAGCATTACTATCGCGAATCGCCACTATAATACAGAGTCTCCGGATCACGTCCGCCGATTCGTCGCCACCCTCATGGATCAAATCGTCTTTGAATCCGTTCGCAAGATATTCCGCCATCGCCCCGCCCTGTTCAATTGGCTGGGACGGGAGCGCCGCGGCGAAACCATTGCCCTGAACGACGTCTCTTTCTCAGCAGCTCGCGCCGAGGTCCTGGTGCTGCTCGGCCCCAACGGCAGCGGAAAGACCACCACCCTCAAGCTGCTCTCCACCATCCTCCTGCCCGATGCGGGATCGGTGCGCGTGGGAGGCTTCGACGCGCGGCGCGATGCCGGTAAAGTTCGCCGGCAGGTCGGCATCGCGGTCGCCACCGAGCGATCCTTTTTCCCTCGTCTCTCCGCGCGCGAGAACCTCGAATTTTTTGCCGCCCTCGACGAGGTTGCGCGCCCCGAGCGAACGCCAAGGATCAACCAGGTTCTGCGCGATACCGGGCTCGAAGAGCAAGCCGACACGCTGGTCATGAAATTCTCCAGCGGCATGTACCAGCGACTGGGGATCGCGCGCGCCCTGGTCAAGCGCCCCAGTGTGCTGTTGCTCGACGAACCCACGCGCAGCCTCGATGCCGCCACCACCGCGCACTTCTGGTCTACGATCCGCGCATTGGCACGGCAGCAAACCACCGTTCTGCTGGCTAGCCACAACTTTGCGGAAGCGGTCGCCGTCGCCGACCGTCTACTGCTCTTACATCGCGGCAACCTGCTGGCCGATCGTGCATTGGCCAGCGGCGAAAGCGCCGAGGCGCTGCGTTCGTTTTACTTTCGTATGACGGGGGAGATCGACGAGACATTTGTGATTCGTAATTTGTAATTGGTAATTGTGTTTCGGATTTGTCGTTGGCAGCGTGGAAGCTTGAGATTACAAATCACAAATCGCAAATTACAGATGCCTTCGATTCTCGACAAGCTCCACGCCATCCTGCGGCGCGATCTGCTCACAGCCATCCGCCACCGCAGCGGGTTCGCCATGACCCTGGCCGGAGTGTTCACCGAACTGGCGGCGTTTTATTTTCTGTCCCGCGCCATCGGTCCCGGTTTCCGGCCGGGCGGCGTCGAGTACTTCCCTTTCCTCCTGGTGGGCACCGGCGTCTACACTTTCTTCGTCATGAGCGCGCAAGCCTTTCTGAGCGCGGTGCAGGAGGCGCAGCAGACGGGAACGCTGGAAGTGCTCATGACCACTTCCACCCCTCCCGCTGAGCTCGTCATCCTCAGTTCGATTTCTGCCTTTGCCGGGAACCTGGTCAATCTTTTGATCTATCTTTTCGCGGGCGTGGCCGTTTTTCGGGCATCGATCCATGCCAACTTTTTGTCCTGCGTGGCGGTATTGATATTTTCTCTGGCGATTGCCCTGGCCTTGGGAATCTCCGTAGCCACGCTTCAGATTGCCTTCCAGAAGGGTTCGGCTCTGCTCTGGCTCCTCGGGTCCGGCATCTGGTTTCTGAGCGGAGCCATGTTTCCCATTCAAAGCCTGCCGCGCCCGCTCGAACTTCTCGCCCGCGCCGTCCCTCTTACCTACGCCATCGACGGAATGCGCCGCGCTCTGCTCGAAAGCCAGTCCATCGCGGCGATGGCTCCCACACTGGCGGTGTTGGCGGGGTTTGGCGTGATCCTGTTGCCGCTCGCCATGGCCGGCTTGTCATTAAGCTTGCGGCGCGCCCGCCAAGACGGAACACTTTCATTTTATTGAGGATGTCGATTCGCTTCGTCGCACTGCGACTAACTATATTGGCACCGGCAAAGCGGTGTAGTACACTGCCTTTACTCTGATCAAAGACTGGGGGATGGGCCAGCTTTTCGTTGGACTAACTGGCTTCACCAACTATGATCGACAATCAGGCTCCTCGCGAGAAACACCAGCAAACGGCCAAACCGGCCAACGAGAAAAAGCTCTACAAGAAGCCGGCATTCCGCTACGAACGTGTATTCGAGACGCAGGCGCTGGCTTGCGGTAAAACCCAGGCCACCCTTAGCACTTGTGCCCACAATAGAAGTGCTTCCTGATGCGAACCGACGCGACGAGTTCGGCGCCCTCGATGTGGAGCGCGGTACGTTCAGCTTTAGTGGCGGACGTTTTGCGCGGAAGTCGTCAGCCACATCAAGGCGTGCCTCTGCGGGTTAACGGGGAAATTCACGGCGAAAGCATGCTGCCTGCCCTTTGGCCGGGCGATGTGGTCGAGATCGAAAGCTGCTCGGCCAAAGACGTCCGGCGCGGTGAGATCGTGCTGGCGCTGCGTGCAGACCGCCTCGTCCTGCACCGCCTGGTCGCCCCCTGCACAACTGATGGCTTTCTGCTGCGCGGCGATTGCGTGCCTGGTTGTGATCCTCAATACCCGCCTGAAGCGCTGCTGGGGCGACTGGTGCGCCGCACTGACCAACGGCGAGGCGTATCTTCGGCTATACCTTCGGCCACCCTGTCGCGCGCGCTGGGAATGCTATTCTGCCATTGTGGCGTCGCGCGACGCCTGGCTCTGAAGCTTCATGCCTGGCGGATGGGTTCAGCGGGCGCATATCGAAACGAATTTCGAAACTCGGAATCGGTATGATGGCCGCGCCCCAAAAAGTCGCTTGTGTTGAGATCGGAGGGATCCCGATTGCTCTGTCCACCTCCGACGACGGTTTTCTTGCGCTGCTGCGCCAGCGTTATCACGGCTTTCTGAGTTCTTCGCCTCCCGAGTTTGAGCTTGCGTTTGATGTCTCCAGCACGCCATCGGTTTCCGATGATGACATTCGGGTCAGCCGAGACGGCAACGATTGGATCATGAAGCGCGGAGACTTCCACGCCCGCTGGGACCCGCGTATCGGGCGCGGCAGGGTGCGGCAAACCGCCAACCCCTACTCTCTCGATTCGGTGCTCCGCATTCTGCACAGCCTGATTCTGGCCGAGCGCGGCGGTTTCCTGCTGCACTCCGCCAGTGCGATCTGCGATGGCCGCTCTTATCTGTTCTCCGGCATATCAGGCGCTGGAAAAACTACGATCACGCGGCTGGCGCCAGCGGACGTCACCCTGCTCACCGACGAAATTTCCTATCTGCGGCCAAGCGCCGGCGGATACGCGGCCTTCGGCACTCCGTTCGCAGGAGAATTGGCCCGGCCGGGCGAGAACTGCACCGCCCCGGTGGCTGCACTGTTTTTTCTGGAGCAAGGTCCCGAGAACCGCGTCGATGAGCTGTCGTCCTCTGAAGCCGTGCGCCGCCTGATGCGCAATATTCTTTTTTTCGCCGAAGATAACGGCCTGGTGGAAAAACTCCTCGCCACCGCCTGTGATTTCGTCGCCCGGGTTCCCATTCGCCGCCTGACGTTCTATCCTGATGGCAGGGTGTGGGACCTGGTTCATAGTTTCGGCCGCAGCTTCGAACGCAATTTCGACCGCAACTCCGCCCGCGACTTCCAGGAGGTGCCCGAACATGCCTGAAGATTGCATTTACATTGCGCGCAGTTCCGCCATTGCCGCGCGCGCCCTGGCGGGCGAGATGATGGTCATGAACTCGGCCGATTCGACGTTCTTCACGCTCAATGAAGTCGCAACCGCCATCTTCCAGGCTGCCGACGGTCATACTCCTTTGCGAGAGATTGTCCGCGACCGCGTTTGCGGGCAATTCGACGTCGATCCCGAACAGGCGCAAGCCGACGCCGAGCAGTTTGTCACCGAGCTTTCCAGCCACGGAATTCTTCTCGTGTCCCATCAACCTCTGGCCCCGGAGACTCCCTGATGAGCCTGATGAGCGATGTCGGCCAGAAAGCCTTCAACCTGCGCGTACCCATCGCCGTGCATCTGGATGTCACCTATCGCTGCAATGAGCGCTGCGTACATTGTTATCTCGATCACGACGACCACGGTGAAATGACGACCGCCGAAATCAAAGATGTGCTCGATCAAATGGCCGAGGCCGGCGTTTTCTTTCTCACCTTAAGCGGCGGCGAGGTTTTTATGCGCCGCGACTTCTTTGAGATTCTCGAATACGCCCGGCGTCTGATGTTCAACGTCAAGATCAAGACCAACGCGGTGATGATCCACGAGGCCGAAGCACGGAGAATCCGCGAACTGGGCGTGGACACGATTCAGATCAGCGTCTACTCCCATCATCCCGATGTTCACGATGCCATCACGAAGCTGCCCCACTCGTTCGAGCGCACCATCAACTCCATTCGTTTCTTGCGCGACCAGGGACTGCGAGTGACCATCGCCAATGTGCTGATGACGGTGAATTCTTCCGATCATCTCGGAGTGCAGAAACTTGCGGCTGAACTCGGCGTTCATTACTCGCTCGATCCCACCATCACGCCCATGATGGATGGCGACACTTCCGTGCTCTCGCTGCGCGTTCCTGGAGAAGAGCTCAAGGACGTCTTCCACAATCCGTCACTGGTTGGCAACCAGGAAGAGTTCTGCGCTCCTCCCAAGCCACCCTCAAACGAGGATCTGGAAGAATACTCCTGCAGCGCGGGGCATTCTTTCTGCTACATTTCGCCCTACGGCGACGTGTTTCCCTGCGTGCAGTTTCCGCTGCCCACGGGAAATATTCGCCAGCAGAAGTTTCTGGATATCTGGAATTTTTCTCCGCAACTGAAAGAGGTGCGCTCCATCCAGGCGAAGGATCTGACAGTGTGCTCCTCGTGCTCGCACGTCAGCAGTTGCACGCGCTGTCCGGGCTTGGCCTACACGGAAGGAAGTATGCGCGGCCCATCCACCGCGGATTGCGAAAAGTCCTTCTACCGGACGGGTGTGCCGACGGCAAATATGCTGCGACAGGGGCTCTCGAAGCCGCGTAGTCCATCAGGCAACAACGCGCCGCTAATACAGATTCGACCGGTCGCTGTGCCCGCGTAAACTCCAACACCCTTAGGGCGCCCCTCGAAAGGCCGCATTAAGGTTGCGCGTGCGATCGACCGCCGCTTCCAGCGCGGCCAATTGCTCCAGAATGCGCTGCAAGGCGGCGCGCACCTCGTGCGAAGCTTCCGTGAACTTCAGGGCCACCCCGATGCCCATGTCCATGCGTACGACTTCGCTTTCCACCACCACTTGCGTATGTTCATGCGAGAACGTCAATTTCCTGTGCGATCCGGGCAGCAGCAGGCCACGGGTTTCGACGTAGCAGCCGCCCAGGCTGAGGTTGGTCACAATGCCGAGCATCGCCCGTTCCTGGCCATTGCCCGAGATTTCCGTAGTCAGCCGCCCCCGCACCCGCGGATACAAACGGCGGTTCTTGTGCGTCGATTGGCTCTGCTTCTGCAGATACATGCGTTTGTCGGCTTGCGAAAGGATTTTTTCGGCATCCATCCCGTCTTCGGGATACACCGCCTTGCCTACGCTGAGCGATAGAATGTCCTCGTTGCAGACTTCCTTTCCAGCTTGTTGCGCAAGTTCCCGCATCTGCTCCGCCTTCCGCGCGGCCGCTTCCGGCGTCAGGCCGGGAGCGATGACCACGAATTCGTCGCCGCCCATGCGCGCGACATAATCGTATTCACGGCTCGTCTCCTTCAGGGAGTGCGCAAACAACTGCAGCACGCGGTTCCCTTCCAGGTGCCCAAAGCGGTCGTTGATCTGCTTGAAGCCGTCCAGGTCGGCGACCATCACGGTCAGCGTATTGTTGTCGCGTTTGCAGCGCGCCATCTCCCGGTCGAGCTGTAGGAACAGCGAGCGCGCATTGGGGAGGCCGGTGAGGAAATCGGTGACCGCGGAACTCTCCGCCTGCTCGTACTTCAACGCGTTCTCGATGGCCAGCGCCATCTTGGAACTTACCGCCAGCAGAATGCGCAGTTGGTCCGAAGTGAAGAAATCTTTTTCGGCATGGTACAAAGCGACCACACCGACCACACCCTGCAAACCCTCGAGCGGAACGGCAAGCGCTGCATTCAGTGTGCTGTACTTCGAAGGGTCATTCAGATAACCGGGCTCGACCGAGGGATTGCCGTTCAGGATCGGCTTAAGATTTTGCGCCACCCACCCCGAGAGCCCTTGCCCAATCGGGATGCGCAGCGAGGCAAACAGCCGGAAGTTGTCGCCATTCACATATTCCGGAACCAGTTCATTGTCGTGGCGAACATAAATCGCGATCGCATCGTAAGGCATCGCCCGGCGCAACTTCACGGCAAACACCGAGAGCGTTTCGCCCAGACTGAGCGATGCCCCCAAATCCTGGCTGAGTTCGAACAGCGTCTGCGCTTCCTGACGCGCCGCCGCGATCGAGCCCAGAAAACTGCGCTCCGGAAACTGCGCTTTGCCTTGCGCCTCAAAACCCGCTGCCGGCTTGATCGACGGCTCAGCTTGCAGGTCGTCCTCTTTGACTTCCGTGGATAATCTCTGCTTGCCCAGGCTGTCCGTGCGTTGGTGGACCAGACGCTCCAGATCCACGTATTTTCGCTCGAGCACCCGAACCACTTCCGGATCAAACGCCTTTCCCGATTCCTCCACCACCCGCGCCATCGCTTGGTTCAGTGGCAGAGCCCGCCGATATTGCCGATCCGAGGCCAGCGCGTCCAGAAAATCGACTGCCGCCAGGATGCGGGCCCCAATCGGAATCTCGCTCCCCTTCAACCCCATCGGATAGCCGGTCCCGTCGTACTTCTCGTGATGCGACCGTACGATGGGCACAACCGGGTAGGGAAATTGCACCCGTTCCAGGATTTCCGCCCCGACCAGCGGATGGATCTTCATTTTCTCGAATTCTTCGGGCGTGAGACGTCCCGGTTTCGAGATGATCTGCTCCGGAATTGCCAGCTTGCCGATATCGTGCAGCAAAGCGGCCGCCTGCAAGGCCTCCATTTCCTCCTGGCTAACCTTGAGTTCCTTGGCCACCTCAACCGCGTAAACGCGCACTCTCTGCAAGTGATCGTGGGTCGTCTGGTCCTTGGCCTCGATGGCCAGTGCAAGCGCCTCAATGGTGCGCATATGCAAGTCCGCCATCTCTTCCACATGCCGCTTCTCGTTTGCCAGTTTGCCCAGGTAAAGGCGGTAGGATCGGTAGATGAGGTACACCACCGGCAGCGTCAGCAACGAGGTCTGCCAGTCGGCAAAGCCGTGCAGCCAGCTCATCATCCCGACCACGCCGGCTCCGACCAGGTAGTACGGGAAACTCCAGAGGTAGCATTCGGCCCAGATCTTGCGCAGCGACCTGCGCTCGGTCAGCGAGATGACCGCCGCCACCGGAAGTGTATTGGCCACGAAATAAACGCATGCCGCCAGAAATAGAGCGGTGGAGGAGTTACTCAGCGCGCTATGCGACAGGAAAAATTGATACGAAGCGAAGGTTATCGCCACCGCCAGCGCGGTTGAGCAGACGTTAAAGGCAACTTGAACGGGAGCCGGACGTTGGCGATCCAGACACTGCACCACTACCGCCGCGCATCCCAGCGCCATGGTTTCCGCCAGGCCCAGTTCCAGCACGCCCAGCAGCAGAAAGAGAAAGTTTACCGACATCGTCCCGTTAATCCCGGGGAGATTCACTTTGAGACGCGAGGCCGCCAGCGCGACCACCAGATAACAGAAAAATTTAAGCGGATTCTCGCTCTTGCCGTGCAGGACCGTATACGTCAGCGCGCTGATTCCGCAGAGCACGACCGCGGCAATGAAAGAACGTGGCGCGGCGCTCATCTCCCTCCAGGATTGAGGGCGGCTTGTCATCTCTAACGAACTCCTGCCCGGCAAGCTGGGTTGCCATTCCCTGGGGGCAATGGAAGGGAATATCCATTGATAACAGGCACCGAACGGGCGGCCAAGGATTCGGGTATTTCGCGCTAAACTTCCGTAATGGCAAGGGGTGACCTCTTGGCGTCTTTTGCGCTCCTGTAATCTGGAAAGCCCAGCCTCTAACCCATAGAAAACAGGACTCCAACCATCGCTTTCGCAGACCGTGAACTTAGCGCGCCCCCGCTTCGTATAACCGCATGAGCCCATAAAGAACCCGTAGGATTGACTTGCCCAAACCCCGCGCCTAACATGGATGACTCTCTCCCAGGAGTGTTCTCAGCATGATCGGCCCGACCATGATCGGCCAGACCGTCTCCCACTACCGTGTGCTCTCCCAGTTGGGCGGCGGAGGCATGGGAGTTGTCTACGAGGCCGAGGATCTCAACCTTGGCCGTCATGTCGCGCTCAAGTTCCTGCCTCCCGAGACCGAAACAGATCCCCTCGCGCTCGAACGCTTTCAGCGCGAAGCGCGCGCCGCCTCCGCTCTGAACCACCCGAATATCTGCACCATCTACGAGGTTGGCGAGGAAGGCGGACGCCACTTCATCGCCATGGAACTGTTGGAAGGAGGGACGCTTAAGAGCCTGATCCACGGCCAGCCCATGGAACTTGAGCCCTTGCTCAATCTCGGCACGCAAATCGCCGACGCTCTCGACGCCGCCCATGCCAAGGGTATCGTCCACCGCGATATCAAACCCGCCAACATCTTCGTGACTAGCCGCAACCAGGCCAAAATTCTCGACTTCGGATTGGCCAAGCGTACCGCCAAAGCTTCGGCGCATTCCGCTGCCACTATCAGCTCCGCTAGTTCCGCCGCCACCGTGGACGAGCCCTTCCTCACCAGCCCCGGTTCAACTGTCGGCACCGTGGCCTACATGTCTCCCGAGCAGGCGCGCGGCAAAGATCTTGACGCCCGCACCGACCTGTTCTCCTTTGGCGCCGTGCTCTATGAAATGGCTACCGGCGCCGTGGCTTTCCACGGAGAGACGTCCGCCATTATTTTCGACACGATACTGAATCGCCCTCCGGCGTCCCCGCTCCGTTTGAACCCCGACTTGCCTCCGCATTTCGTGGAAGTACTGAACAAGTTGCTCGAAAAGGATCGCGACTTGCGTTATCAGAGTGCGGCCGATGTCCGCTCCGACTTGAAGCGGCTTAAGCGCGATTCGGAATCGGGCACGATAGCAGCCGCGGCTTCGTCCAGTTCCTCGATTCGAAGCATTTCCGTCCACGGAGCGCAGGCGCCAGCGCGCAAACTGGCCCGGTGGCTGATCCCGGCTCTGATCGCGGCGCTGGTCGTCGCCGGCATAGGTTTCGTGTTTCTCAAGCGCGGCCACGCTCTCTCCGAAAAAGATTCCATCCTGATCGCCGATTTCGTAAACACCACCGCCGACCCCGTCTTCGATGGCACGCTCAAGAAAGCGCTGGCTGTCGATCTGGAGCAATCTCCGTATCTGAACGTCTTCCCCGACCAGAAAATCCGCCAGACGTTGCAGTTCATGGGTCGCAGCCCGAGCGACCGCATCACCACCGACGTGGGCCGCGAGATCTGTCAGCGCGATGGCATCAAGGCCATGCTGAACGGCAGCATCGATAGCGTCGGCGGCCAATATGTCATCACTCTGGAAGCGACCAATGCTGCCTCCGGCGATTCCCTCGGACGACAGCAGGCCCAGGCCGAGCGAAAAGAAGATGTTCTGAACGCGCTGCATGGCGCCGCCACCAAACTGCGCGGTCAACTCGGCGAGTCGTTATCCATGGTGCAGAAATACGATATATCGCTCTCCATGGCCACCACTTCATCGCTCGATGCGCTCAAGGCGCTGAGCTTGGGCGACGCCAAGCACAACATGAGCGACGAACTGGGCGCGATTCCCGACTACCAGCACGCCATCGAGCTCGACCCTAATTTCGCGATGGCCTATGCCCGCCTAGGTGCGATCTACAACAACCTTGGCCAGACCGCGTTATCGGAACAAAACCGTCAGAAGGCGTTCGAGCTTCGCGATCGTGCCAGCGAACGCGAGAAGCTTTACATCATGTCCCACTATTATTCCGACAGCGGCCAGTACGACAAAGGCATTACCGCTTACGAACTCTATCGCCAGACCTACCCGCGCGATGCCACGCCTTTTACGAATCTGGCGAATATCTATAACCAGCTCGGACAATTCGACAACGCGCTGGAAAACGCCAAGCATGCCGTGGAGATCGACCCCGACTCGACGGCCGCCTATTTCAATGTCGCCATAGCTTACGGCGGCCTGAACCGGGTTGAGGAAGAGCGCTCCACCATCAACGCCATGCTCCAGCGCAAGGGTTCAAGTCCGGGCTTTCGCGTGGTGCTGGCGGGGTTGGACTGGACCCAGGGCAAAGACGCCGACATGGAGAAGGAGCTGCAGAGTGCTCTGACGGCTCCCGAAGGAGAATTAGGCGTCCTCCAATTCCGCGCCGGCCTTGCCGCCACACGCGGGCAACTGCGCCAGGCGCGGGAGTTTGCCCGCCAAGCCGAGGATGCCCTGGATCGGCTGCACCTGCAAGGCCGGGTCGAAATCGAGGCGGGAATGGGCGACGCCGAAGCCTTGCTGGGTAATTCCGCCGAGGCTGACCGCGATGCCAGCGAGGCGTTGCGATTATCCCGAAGTCTCTCGGTGATCGGGAATGTCGCCGAGACGCTTGCCATTCTGCGGCAGGACCAGAAAGCGCTGGCACTGGCGGACGAGATTCAGCGCGCGCATCCGAACGATACCATGGCCATCAACGTGACCATCCCCATGATTCGCGCCATCGCTGCCCTGCGCCCGGCCAATCCCGCCAAGGCCGATCCCGCCAAGGCCATTGACTTCCTCAACACCGCTGCCCTCTATGCCCGCGCCAGCCCCGGTGTCTTTTTTGCCCGAGGCAAGGCTTATGAACAGGCGGGCCGCTACGCTGAAGCGCAGCAGGACCTTCAGAAGGTACTGGATATCAAGTCCCGCAGCGGCCCCGACCCAGTGTTCATCGTCGCGCAACTGGAAATGGGCCGGCTGTTTCAAAAGCAGGGTGACCTTCCCAAGGCTCGCGTCGCCTATCAAAACTTCCTCACCGCCTGGAAGGACGCCGACCCCGACCTCCCGCTCCTCCACGAAGCCAAAGCGGAATACGCCAAGCTGCAGTAGAGAGTGCTAGCCGGTGGAGCGACGGGCGTCCTTTCCGTCACGCCTGGCGGGCGCCAGGCGAATTAGCATAGAAATCGGCCAGAACCAGCAAAAACACTATTACCGGCACGGGCATTCGCCGACAATCGTTAGAGTAATCGACACTTGTCGATAGCATCGCCACCTGCGTCTTGAGGGATCTCTGATTAAGTTCGTTTCGCGGCAGCTTTGGGGCACGGCTTCAGAGGATGCGGAAAAACTCGGTGTTGCACTCGGTTTTGGGTGGCGCAGCCGTTTACCGCTGCGATAAGTGGCCTATTTTCATCGGCGGCCTTAGCCGCTGGGGGTCATCCTCCAGCAGCACGCAACTCGTCAGCCCATGCCTAATCAAAGCTTCCTTAATTTGATCTTTGTCAATTGCGCCCGCTCCATTCGGCCATTGGAGAGTCAGACTCAGGAGAAGTATCTATGTCGGGACAAGTCATTTTGTATTTTGAGGACCAGGCAGACGCGTTGCGCTTCGCCCTCGCCGCAGGATCTGTAATGGCAGGAGATGGAACTCGCGCCACCGACGATTTAGTCCAGGAAACGACGCGAGTCACGCGCATCCGGCTGGACGCAGCCAATAAGGGGAAAACCAGGCAAATGAACCCTCCCGAACCCGCTGCCTGAACTGCGCCGCCGCCTTCAATTAGAATGTCCGCTATGCCAATAGCGGAACAGGCTTCATCTTCATTCACCAATTCATCCACCATGCTCGATCTTTCCTGGGTTCGCGCGCAGTTCCCGGCCCTAGCGCAAACAGTCAACGAGAATTCTCATAAACGTCCCGCCGTTTTTCTGGATGGCCCCGGCGGCACGCAAGTACCACAGCGAGTCATCGACGCCATAGCGGACTATCTGGCGCGCAACAACGCCAACACCGGCGGCGCCTACCAGACGAGCCGCAACACCGACCGCATGATCGCGGAGGCGCGGTCGGCGATGGCCGATTTTTTGAATTGCGATGCGGATGAAATCGTCTTCGGCCCGAATATGACGACGCTGACCTTCGCGCTCAGCCGCTCACTAGGCCAAGATCTCCAACCCGGCGACGAGATCGTGCTCACCCTGCTTGACCACGACGCGAATTTCTCCCCCTGGAAAGCGCTGGAAGAAAAAGGCGTAGTCATCCGCGCCGTGAAGTTCAATGAAGATTACACGCTAGACATGCGCGACCTGGCCTCAAAAATCGGAAAGCGCACACGTCTGGTGGCCGTTGGCTACGCCTCGAATGCAGTAGGCACAATCAACAACGTAGCCGAAATAGTGCGCCTGGCGAGGCAAGCCGGAGCTCTGAGCTTTATCGATGCCGTCCACTACGCTCCGCACGGGCCGATCGATGTCCGCGCCCTCGACTGCGATTTCCTGGTCTGCTCGACCTACAAATTCTTCGGCCCGCACATGGGCGTCCTCTACGGCAAGCGCGAACACCTGAAGAGATTGCGACCCTATAAACTCCGCCCCAACACCAACAACATCCCCAATTGCTGGGAATGGGGCACGCTGAACCACGAGTGCATAGCGGGAATCAAAGCCTGCATAGATTACTGGGAAGAACTCGGCCGTCGAGCCAAGCCTGCGGTCACGACCAGGCGCACAGCGATTCTAGCCGCACACGAAGCGATTCATCAGCACGAGCGCCAGATGATGGACAAGTTGATCGCCGGCTTGCTGGCGATTCCAGGATTGAAACTGTACGGCATCACCGACCCGCAGCATTTCGACAATCGATGCGCAACGTTCGCGGTTCGCATACAAGGCCACACACCGCTGCAACTGGCTACCAAACTCGGCGAACGAGGCTTCTTCACCTGGGACGGAAACTACTATGCCCTGAACCTGACCGAGCAATTAGATGTAGAGCGACAGGGAGGATTTCTGCGCATAGGCCTCGTGCACTACAACACGATAGAAGAAGTGGAGCGACTGCTGGCGGCCCTGCGAGAGATTGTAGAATGACTGGCACGCACGAAATCTCACGACAGCCGCACCCGGCTGTCTAGTCGGGCGCAGCCCGACGGCGTTACGGCCGCATTTCCTCCACCCGGTCTCCACGTCCGACCAGCGCCACGCTCGCCAGCCCAATAAACAGCCCGTGTTCGACAATGCCCGGAGTTTGACTGAGCGTAAGCGCCAGCGCCGGCGGATCCGTGATCTTTCCAAAGCTGCAATCCAGAATCTGATTGCCATTGTCGGTGATGTAAGGACTGCCGTCAGGTTTTGTCCGCAATCTAGGCGACCCGCCCAACGACGTCATCTTCCTCTCGACCACAGCCCGCGCAAACGCAATCACTTCGACCGGCAAAGGAAATTTTCCGAGCACGGGAACGACCTTCGCGGAGTCCGTAATAACAACCATCTTCTTGGACGCCGCCGCAACCACCTTCTCGCGCAGCAGCGCGCCGCCGCCGCCTTTGATCATGCGCAACTTCGGATCGATCTCGTCCGCACCGTCGATAGTGATATCGATCTCGGGGTGTTCGTCGAGCGTGGTCAGCGGAATGCCAACTGCACGCGCCAGGTCGGCAGTCTTGACGGAGGTCGGGATTCCGACCATTTTCAATCCCGCTTTCACGCGCTCGCCCAGTGCGATCACCGTGAAGTATGCCGTTGAGCCCGTGCCTAATCCCACCACGTCGCCGTCGCGCACCAGCTTGGCAGCGGCCCGGCCTGCGCCTTCTTTCTCGTTTTCATTTGCCATGCTTCACCCTACGTTCGATTCACACTAAAAGCGATTCACCTTAAACTCCATTCACTTGTTAAATATCGCAATGTACCCCAGATATCCCGCCAGCGCCATTCCGAAAATTCCGAGCAGGTAGGATACAAGGTCGATCACGGTTCCGGCAGGCTCGAACGTGTTCGAATCGAGCTGCACTCTGGTCTTCCGATAGCGCCCCAGACCGGCCAGAATCAGCAACACTCCCCCGACCGTCGAAATAATGCCCAGCCACGTGGTCAGTCCTGGGGTGGCGGAAGTGTAGCCCTGCATCTTCATGAACTCGCGCAGTGCAATCGAGAAGCGTCCAATAGCGAATCCGAAAATAATGGTCGCAACGCCGGTTCGCACCCATGCCAGAAACGTACGCTCGTTCGCCAGATGATCGCGCGCGCGGTTCGGGTTCGAATCACCGGACATGGGATTTCCGGACATCGGAGAGCAGCCCGCTATTATTCCACAGCCTTCTGAATCAGCGCAGCAATCCCCGCAATGTTTTTCATGAGATCGGCAGGAAAGCCGTGCCGCTGCCGCAGGTATTCCGCTGAATTGTACGAAAGCCAAACCCGCCCCTGCTCGTCTTGCCGAGCCAGCGCCTTCAACGGAAGGTCGATGGCCAACCGGGGCGCAGCCACCATCAAAGGCGTCCCAGCCTTCGGATTGCCAAAAATCAGCAACTGCGTCGGCCGCATCGCAAGGCCAGCCTTCTCTGCCTCGCCGCTATGGTCGATGAGAGCGAACACCATGATGCCCTTCTCTTTGAGGATCGACTGCAACCGCGCCAAAGTCTCAGGCACCGAGTAACGACTGGACACATCAATCATTCCGCTGGCCATGAGGGCACCTCCGGCTCAGATTTTGTCATCCCGAGTTAAGTCTTGTCATCCCGAGCAACCGGGGCCGGGATGACAACCATAAGAGGCGGCCCGTGAAGAGGCATCGAGCGTGTAGGAATCCATTGCCTTCTAGTGTCGTGTCCCGTAAATACGCGACATAAATTCAGGCTGTCGTCCTGAGCGAAGCGAAGGACCTATGTACTCTGTTCGCAGTGCCGATATCTTCGGGTGTACCTCTGCAACGGAGCTCTAGTTTTGCCGCGAATTTCCGGGACACCACACTAGCACGCTGCGGAAAAACTCGTTTTGTGCTTGCTTTTGGGTGGCGCAGCGGTTTACCGCTGCGATAACTGCTTTATTTTCATCGGCGGCTTTAGCCGCTGAGGTCTAATTCTCAAGAATTTTTCCGCAGCCGAATTCTACTTCAAAATCATCTTGCCCAAAATTTCCTTGAGCAGCTTGGCCGCCACCGTAGCGGTGATTTGCGTGTTGTCTTGCGCAGGATTGAATTCCACGATATCGGCGCCGGCGATTTTCCCGGTGATGGCGTGCAGGTGCGCAATCGCTTCTCTCACCGACATCCCTCCTGGCTCGCGATGTGAAATGCCCGGGGCAAACGCTGGATCGAGCGCGTCCATGTCCAACGAAATGTAAACGGGTCCATCGACTTTCATGCGGTCGAGCGCCGGCAGATGGCGCATTTCGATCACCTCGACGCCGAATCTCTGCGCCTGCTCGCGCTGATGTCCCGTCATAGTTCGAATGCCAACCTGGATCAAACGCTTCGCCGCGCCCTCTTCCATGATGCGGGCAAATGGACAAGCATGAGAAAGCCGGTTGCCCTCCAGTTCGTCGTAGAGATCGGGGTGGGCATCGAAGTGGAAGATGGTCAGTCCGGGAATGCGCTGCCCGAACGCACGGACGATCGGCAGCGTAATGGAGTGGTCGCCGCCCAGGCAGACCGGGCGCAAGCCCTTGTCTAGCAGTTCGCCGATCTTGTTTTCAATAGCGGTGAACGGCTCGTCAAAAGTAAAGTTCAAGTCCCCGGCATCGCTGTACGTACCCCGCGGCCCCAGGTCGACACCGGTCTCGGTCCATAAGTTCGACGAAATAGAATGCAAAGCCACGCGGACGATAGGCGGCGCTCCCGCCGCTCCCCGCAACCACGAAGAATTTGCGTCAAAGGGGACGCCAAGAATGACAGGAGTTCCAGGCTTGGCCGCATCGGGACGAAGGGTCATAGGAATATTCCTCCAGTTACCGTGTGGTGACGGGGCTCTGCCCCGTCCCGGCAAGCAACAGCCTGCCGCCACTCAGCACCGGTACTTCCAGTCTGAATCGGCCACAGGGATCAAGTCATCCGTTATTCTATAGAAGACTTCTTATGCCCACCTCAACTCGCACCGCCAGCAAAAGCAAAGCCCCTGCCACCACTCAAAACGAACGCGAACGCGTCTTTGGCCTGTTCCGCCAGTTCGGATATCTGGAGGCCGAACTGAACCCGCTCGGGCTGCTCCCTCCGCAACCGCATCCCGACCTGCAGTTTGATACGACGACCGATAACGAATGGGCCCCGGAAGCCCGTCGCATTTATTGCGGCAGCGTAGGCGTGGAGTTCATGCACATCGCCGACCCTGAGCGCCGTCGCTGGATTCAAGACCGCATCGAGGCCGACCCGGCCGCGGTCGACGTCGACATTGACATTGATAGAGACCGTGCGCTCGATCTGCTCGTGCGCGCCGACCTGTTTGAGCAGACCTTGCAGCAGCGCTACCTCGGCAACAAACGTTTCTCCCTCGAAGGCAATACGTCGTTGTTGCCGGCGGTCGATCAGGTTCTCGATGTAGCCGGCGAGCGCGGTGCCGTCGAGCTGGTCATGGGCATGAGTCATCGCGGCCGGCTGAACGTCGTCATCCACGTGGCCAATCGCCCCGCGGAGCAGGTCTTTGCCGAATTTGAAGATGTCGATCCGCGCAGCGTCCTCGGATCAGGCGACGTGAAATACCACATGGGCGCCACGGGCCAGTACGTCACCAAGAGCGGAAAGAAAATTCATATCCACTTGGCATCGAATCCCAGCCACCTGGAAGCCGTCGATCCAGTGACGATAGGACGAACGCGCGCCAAACAAGACCGCGCCGGTGAAGGCGGCAAGGCAAAGTATCTGCCGCTTTTGGTGCACGGCGACGCCGCGTTCGCCGGTCAAGGCATCACGGCTGAGACAATGAATTATGCCGATCTGCGCGGCTACACCGTGGGTGGAACCATCCACGTACTCGTCAACAACCTGATCGGCTTCACCACCAATGCCCGCGAAGAGCACTCCTCGCGCTTCTCCGCGCAACTCGGCCGAAGGCAAGCCATTCCGATCTTTCACGTCAATGGCGAAGACGTGGATGCGGTCGTGCGCATCGCCCGCATCGCCACCGAGTACCGCTACAAGTTCGGCAGCGACGTGATCGTCGACCTCATCGGCTACCGGCGCCACGGCCATAGCGAGGTGGACGACCCCACCGTGACCCAGCCACTAATGTATAAGGCGATCAAAGAGCATCCGCCGCTCTATCAGATCTATGCCAGGCACCTCGGTATCGAAAATATCGCGGAGCGGGCCCAGGCCGTCAAAAGCGAATACGAGGCCGCACAAAAAAGCGCGACGCAGTTCACCAAAAAGCCGGTGCTGCGCGACCTCCCAAACTACTGGGACGACTACTTCGGAGGCCGCTACAAACCTGCTTACGAGCAGCCCACCGGCATCGCACGCGAAGAACTGACCGAACTCACGGAGCGTTTGACCACGTATCCCCAAGGTTTCCACATCCACCCCAAAGTCAAGAAGTTGCTCGAACAGCGGCAGGAGATGGGAACCGGCAAGAAGCCGGTCGACTACGGCATGGCCGAGGCGCTGGCGTTTGCCAGCCTGGTAAAAGAAGGAATCCCGGTGCGCCTCAGCGGCCAGGATTCGCGCCGCGCGACCTTCAATCAACGGCACTCCGTGCTGCTCGATATTGAGGATGAAACGGAGTATGTCCCGCTGCAAAATATCGCGCCCGGCCAGGCGCCGTGCGACATCATCAACTCGCCCTTGTCGGAAGCGGGCGTAATGGGATTCGAATACGGCTACAGCCGCGACTATCCCGAGGCCCTGGTTCTGTGGGAGGCGCAGTTTGGCGATTTCGCCAACGTGGCGCAGGCCGTGATCGACCAGTTTGTATGCGCCGGTGAGGATAAATGGAATCTGTTGTCGGGACTCGTACTGCTACTGCCGCACGGCTACGAAGGCCAGGGACCCGAGCATTCCAGTGCGCGCGTTGAGCGCTTCCTGCAATTGGCCGCGCGCGACAACATCCAGATCTGCCAGCCCTCGAACGCGGGGCAATATTTCCATCTGCTGCGCCGCCAAGCCCTGCGCAAATGGAGAAAGCCGCTGATCGTGTTCACGCCGAAGAGCATGCTGCGCCATCCCGATGCCCTGTCTCCTCTGGAAGATCTGACCCACCAGAAGTTTCAGACCGTGATTCCCGACACCGAAGCGCAGGACGCCAAACGCATCCTGCTCTGCACCGGAAAAATCGGACACGAACTGCGCACCGAACGTCAGAAACGCAATAACAGCAACAATGCCGAGGATAAGAACGAGGAAAGTAAGCACAACAAAGAAAAGAACCTCAGCGTCGCCATCGTTTTCCTCGAGCAGATGTATCCCTTTCCCGAGGCGGAGTTGTCCGAAGAACTGGCGCGTCACCCAACCGCGCGCGACATCGTCTGGGTACAGGAGGAACCCGCCAACATGGGAGCGCTCTCCTACATGCTGCCGCGATTGAAGCACATCGCAGATGAGCGGCCGGTATTTTCGGTGAAGCGTTCCGGAAGCGCAAGTCCCGCGACCGGTTCCGCAAAAGCGCACGAGGTAGAGCAGAAGACGCTGTTAGCCCTGGCGTTCACGCAGGACTGAATCTCACCACGAATAAGCGCGGCCTAGCGGCGATGTTTCAGATCCGCGCAGCGCCTTGGGCGGCAATGTCTCGTAGCAGGGCATCGCTTTAGCGATGCCGTAAGTTCTCCGAAGTCAGATGCCCCTTTAGGGGCTCCGTAAGGCACCCTGAAAACGAGCGGCCCGAGAAAAACAGAGCCCAGTATCGACCTTCGATCCTGGGCCTTTTGAACATCGGGGACTTAGATAAGTCAGACCGGGCAAAGCCGCAGTTTCGCTTACGGCCAGCGCTTGGCTGCATCTTCCCAGCCAGCTACGCGTGCCGGAGCGGCTGCACCTTGAGCGGCAACCACCGGCGGAATCCGTACCGGTTGCTGCGCCGGGGCAGGCGTCAAGGTCGGCTTGGGCGCTTCTGCGATCTGCTCTTTTTCTTCCGAAAGCAGCGGGGCGGCAACGCGCAAGGCCTCAACTTCTTTTTCCAGCCTGGT
>Ga0181523_10001411_pt1 | contig 25501 bp, 18 predicted proteins | sample PEATcosm2014_Bin_43_FD_119752 | JGI IMG/M metagenome (GOLD analysis project Ga0181523, IMG submission 119752) | Peatland microbial communities from MTU Mesocosm Facility, Houghton, MI, USA - PEATcosm2014_Bin05_30_metaG | ecosystem: Environmental > Terrestrial > Soil > Wetlands > Peat | place... | reverse complement strand
TCCACGCGGTGCTCGATGAAAAGCTTCAGGAGTTGAATCAACCCCAGCTCGCGCGGCTGGCCGCCGACGATTGCCAGCAGGATCATCCCGAACGACTCCTGCATCTGGGTGTGCTTGAAGAGATTATTGAGAATGAGCTGCGATTCTTCTCCGCGCTTGATCTCGATGACGATGCGCATGCCTTCGCGGGAAGATTCGTCGCGCACGTCGGAGATGCCATCGATCTTTTTGGTCTGCACCAATTCGGCGATGCGCTCAATCAACTTCGACTTGTTCACCTGGTAGGGGATCTCAGTGACGATAATGCTCTCGCGGTCTTTGCCCGATTGTTCGATCGCGGCCTTCGCGCGCATCTGGAATGTACCGCGCCCGCTCTTGTACGCGTCCAGAATCCCTTCGCGCCCCGCGATATACGCCCCCGTCGGGAAATCGGGTCCCGGCACGAGCTTCATGATTTCTTTGAGCGGCGTGTCCGGCTTTTCGATCAGCAGGATCGCGGCCTCCACGATCTCGCGCAGATTGTGCGGCGGGATGTTCGTGGCCATGCCGACCGCGATGCCGCTCGCGCCGTTGACCAGCAGGTTCGGGATGCGCGAGGGCAGGACGAACGGCTCTTCGCGCGTCTGATCGAAATTGGGAACGAAATCGACGGTTTCTTTTTCGAGGTCGGCGAGAATGTCTTCGCTGATCTTCGCCAGGCGCGCTTCCGTGTACCGCATGGCCGCCGGCGGATCGCCGTCTACGGAGCCAAAATTCCCCTGGCCGTCAATCAGCGGGTAACGCATGTTGAAGTCCTGCGCCAGACGCACCAGCGCCGGATAAATGACAGCCTCGCCGTGGGGATGGTAGTTGCCGGAGGTGTCGCCGCAGATCTTGGCGCACTTGCGGTAGCCGCGATTGGACGCCAGGCCCAGATCGTTCATGGCCACCAGGATGCGCCGCTGCACCGGCTTCAAGCCGTCGCGCACGTCCGGCAGCGCGCGTGCGATGATCACGCTCATCGCGTAGTCGAGATACGACTTCTTCATCTCGGCTTCGATATCGATCGGCAACAAAATCGATTTATTTATCTCGTCCGCCATTGCCCCTCGCCGTCCGTCAATCTATTTGCTGCAAAGCGCCGAATGCCGCGCCCGTGAATTCCACACCTATCGTCTTGGCGGGCCTTCAACCACGTAGGCCTTCACCGTATCGAACGCATCCCCCGCATTCGTAAACCGCCGCGCCGCAAAATACTCTTCGATCTGCTGCAAGAATGCATCGCGTTCCGCGTTGCTCGCAAACTCAATCGCCACGCCGCGCTCATTGTCCGGCGCTGCTGTGGGCGTAGCTTGAAAGCCGCTGCAACTCAATCCGCGCAGCCCCGGCAATGTGGTCCACCCCAATTGGTAAAGCATGCGAGAAAAACTAAATATCCAGGTTCACGACTTCGAGCGCGTTCTCTTCGATGAATTTGCGCCGCGCTTCGACGTTTTCGCCCATCAGCGTCGTGAAAATATCCTCGGCCGCGACCGCGTCTTCGAGTTTCACCTGCAACAGCGTGCGCGTCTCCGCGTTCATCGTGGTTTCCCACAACTGCTCGGCGTTCATCTCGCCCAGCCCCTTGAACCGCGTGATCGTGAAATCTTTCTTCGCGTCTTCGACGACATAGTTCAGCACATCTTGCACTTTTTCCTTCGTCACCTTGTCGCCATTGCGCGCCACAATGAACGGCGGCTTGTTGTACTCCTCGATCAGTTTGGCGAGCCCGCGCAGGCGCTTGTAATCGGCGGTTGAGGCCAGCGCCCAATTCACCTTCTGGTTGTGCGGCGCGCCGAATTGAATCTCATGCAGGCTGTGTTCTTCGTCGAATGCGATCTTGCCCTCAAGGTCGAGCTTAGCCTTGCCGATTTCCTTTAGAAGTTTTTCAAGCGCCTTCTTGTCCTCGAAATCTGATTTCTTCTCGAGGCCGCTTTCGGCCAGCAGTTCGACGAGCCCGGGCTCGCGCAACCGCCGGCCCAACTTCGCGGAGGCCGCTTCGTACTCCTGCACGTTCAAGAGGAATTTCGTCAAGGCCGCGCCCTCGAGCGACACGCCTTCTTTCGCTTTCACGCTGTGGTCTTCCGTGGCGCGCTTCATTAGTTCGTGGGCGAATTCGCTCTCGTCTCGGATGTAGCGCTCCGTCTTGCCGCGCTTCACGCGGTATAGCGGCGGCTGCGCGATGTAAATGTGTCCGCGCTCGATCAGCTCCTTCATGTGCCGGAAGAAAAACGTCAGCAGCAGCGTGCGGATATGGCTCCCGTCCACATCGGCGTCGGTCATCAGGATTATTTTGTGGTAGCGCAGCTTGCTGGCATCGAAATCGTCTTTGCCGATGCCGGTGCCGAGCGCCGTGATGATGGCGCGGATTTCTTCGTGGCCCAGCATCTTGTCGTAGCGCGCCTTCTCGACGTTCAGGATTTTGCCCTTGAGCGGCAGGATGGCCTGGTACTTGCGATCGCGGCCCATCTTCGCCGATCCGCCTGCGGATTCTCCCTCGACGACGAACAACTCGCAGCGCGCCGGATCGCGCTCCTGGCAATCGGCCAGCTTTCCCGGCAGGCCGCTCGAATCCATTGCGGATTTGCGCCGCGTGAGTTCGCGTGCTTTGCGCGCCGCTTCGCGCGCTCGCGCAGCCTCGATGCACTTGCCGACTATGCGCCGTGCAACCGTGGTGTGCTTGTCGAAGTATTCGCCCAGGCGTTCGTTGATCAGTTGCTCTACCTGTCCCTTGATGTCGCTGTTGAGCTTGCCTTTGGTCTGCCCCTCGAATTGCGGTTGCGGCAGGCGAACGGACACGACGGCCACGAGACCTTCGCGCACGTCGTCGCCGGTGATCGTAACTTCGTCCTTCTGTTCCTTGAGCATGCCGGCCCCGCTCGCAAAATTATTGATGCTGCGCGTCAGCGCGGAGCGAAAACCGGAGAGATGCGTGCCGCCGTCCACGGTATTGATCGTATTCGCGAACGCGAAAACATTTTCGGTGTAGCCGTCGTTGTATTGCAGCGCGATTTCCATCTCCACTGTGTCGCGCTTGCCTTCCATGTAGATCGGCGAGTCGTGCAGCGTTTGCTTCCCTTTGTTGAGGTGCTTGACGAACTCGACGATTCCGCCTGTGAAGCGAAACTCGGTGCTCTTGTCGCCGCGCTCGTCCGTCAACGTGATTTTCAATCCCTTGTTCAGGAAAGCGAGCTCGCGCAGGCGCTGCGCCAGAGTGTCGTAGCTGTATGTAGCCTTCTCGAAAATTTTCGGATCGGCATGAAATGTGATTTTCGTTCCGGTCTTGCGCGTCTTGCCGGTGACTTTCAATTTGCCCTTCGGCACGCCGCAGGCGTACGACTGCTCCCAGACCTCGGCGTCGCGCCAGATTTCCAAATCCAGCCAGTCGGACAACGCATTCACAACCGAAACGCCGACGCCGTGCAGACCGCCGGAGACTTTGTAGGTTTCGCTGTCGAATTTTCCGCCCGCGTGCAGGACAGTCATGACGACTTCCGCGGCGGGCTTCTTCTCGGTGGCGTGCATGTCCACGGGAATGCCGCGGCCATTGTCGATCACGGTGACGCTGTTGTCCTCATGCACGGTGACGTTGATCTCGTCGCAATACCCGGCCATCGCTTCGTCAACGGAGTTGTCCACCACTTCCCACACCAGGTGGTGCAGCCCCATCTCGCCGGTCGAGCCGATATACATCGCCGGGCGCAAGCGCACCGCTTCCAGTCCGCCCAGAACTTTGATGGAGGTCGCGTCGTAGCGATGTCCCGCAGCTTTGACGGCTGCGGCTTCTTTCTCACCCATGTTGTGCGTGCTCCTCAGATTGCGCGGAAGGGAAAATTTCCCATCGTAAGGCCGACACGCGCCTTACCCTGTGGCCCTCAACCAAATTCGGGCTGGGGCTCGAAGGGTTTCTGCTCCATCCCGTCCGGATTCCGCTTCCGCGGAAGCGAACGTGGCGAAGACTACTTACTTCCAGGCCGTGAGTCCCCCACTCGCTTTAGCGCTTGCTCGCAAAAGAATCCTTGCGAACCAGCACTTGGATTTCGCGGGCCTGGCCGACGTGCCGTTTTGGAGGTAACCAAAACTACGGCAAGACAGCAGCTATTTTACCGCGATTGGGGCGTTTCCTCAAGTCGAAAGGGAGGGGCAATTTCTCTGTAAATGCCGTAAATACAGCGATTTGCGTGGGTTGTTTGAGCGCGGGTCCTGATGGGTGCTGTGATCGAGGATTTTTCAGTCCTGGCGTCAAATTCGCATCGGCATGATGACGTAGCGATAGCGGAGTGAATCGTCACCGAGCGGCACCAATTGTCCGGCGGATTGCTCATCTTTGAGTTCGATGCTGATCGGTCCGTCGGCCGCAGCCGCGAGAAAATCCAGCATGTACTGCGCGTTGAAACCGATCGATAGCGGCTCGTACTTGTATTCCTTGTCGATTGTCTCCTTCGCTTCACCATACTCAGGGCTCGACGCGGAAATCTCAATCCCGTCGCTCGCAAAGGAAAATTTCACGGCGCGAGAGCGCTGGTCTGCGAGTTGTGAAACCCGGCGCACGGCGTCGTTGAGTTCGCCGCGCTCGATCACCACCTTTTTCTGGTTTTCGCGCGGCAACACCGCTTCGTAGTTGGGGAATTGCCCCGTCAGCATGCGACTGATGAGCAGGCGCTCTCCCATCTTGAAGAAGAGGTGGCTATCGTCGCGCGCAAATTCGATCTCTTGACCCTCTTGCGCTTCCGCGGCGAGCCGCTGAATCTCCGCGAGCGCCTTCTTCGGCACCAAGACGCGTACCTCAGTGCTCAATCCTTCAATCTTATGGTCGGTTTCGGCGAGCGCCAGCCGGTGGCCGTCCGTGGCCACCATGGTGAGCGAATTCGGCTTCAGGATCAGCAGCGAACCATTCAGCGTGTAGCGGGACTCCTCCGCGGAAATGGCGAACTGCGTCTTGGCGATCAGCGAGGATATCGTTTGCGCGTTGATTTTCGCGAGCGCATGCGGGAACGCCGGGATCGCCGGGAAATTGTCCTTTTCCATCCCGACCATCTTGTAGGTCTTTTTGTCCGCTGTAATCTGCACCCAGTGGTTCTCGAGGAGCTTGAACTTAAGCTCTCCCTCCGGGAGCAGGCGCACGAGTTCGAGCAATTTCTTGGCGGGGATGGTGCCAGCGCCGTCTTTTTTCACCTTGGCTTCACAGCTCGAGCGGATCGAAAGCTCCAGGTCCGTCGCAGTCAGGGTCAGCAGGTTGCCTTTCGCCTCGAAGAGCAGGTTCGACAAAATCGGAATCGTTGTCTTGCGCTCGACCACACCCTGCGTCAGGTTGAGTTCCGCGAGCAAGTCGAACTTCTTCACACTAAATTCCATTGCCGGAGTTCCTCCACAGAGGCGACTTGCGGTAAGACAGTTACTGTACCCTTTTTTAAGAGAGGGATAAAGACCGTAGTAGTAGTAGGTCCTGTGGAAACAAGGAAATCCTCCACGAAGTCTCAAAAAGAGCAGGTTGCAGGCGTGGCGCCCTGTGCGGACGCTGTTAAAGGCGGAGGAAAACTTTCCGGCGCACGCACACACTCGAGCTTGCGCACAAGAGGATCAACAGAACGCACAGGCCGCGCACAGGGAAATCCGCAGATTTTCAACAAGCAGTGCGGGAGGAATGCGCTCCTGGCGCCGGGGATTAGGCAAGGAAACAAACCCGGCGTGGAACAAAAAAGGTGGAACGCGCAAAACGGAAGGAATTCACCTGAAAACTGAGCCCAACCGAGTCTCAGCCGAAAGAATCCATCAGCTTCGTGATCGTGCGGTTCAGGTCTTTGTCGCTCCGGCGCAGCGAATCGATCTTGTGAATGGAGTGCAGTACCGTCGTGTGGTGCTTTCCGCCAAACTGGCGGCCGATCTCCGGCAGCGACGCCGACGTAAGCTGCTTCACCAGGTACATGGCGATCTGCCGCGGGTAGGCGATGGCCTTCGAATTCGAGCGAATCTTGAGATCCGCCTCGCGCAATCCGAATTGCTCCCCGACTTTTTTCTGGATCAGCTCGATCGTGACGCGCTTCTCCTGCGACGCGATGATATTGCGCAGCACCTGCTGCGCTGTGGCGAGATTCATTGGATTGCCGGTCAGAGATGTGTACGCCACCAGCCGCGTCAACGCGCCTTCCAGTTCGCGCACGTTCGATTTGATCGAGCGGGCCACATACTCGGCGACCTCGTCGGGAAGTTGCACGTGTTCCGATTCGCCCTTCTTCTGGAGAATGGCGATCTTGGTCTCGAGGTCCGGCGGCTGGATGTCGGCAATCAGCCCCCACTCAAATCGCGACCGCAACCGCTCCTCGATCGCGGAGATCTCTTTGGGCGGGCAGTCGGACGACACCACAATCTGCCGCTGCAAATCGTACAGGGCGTTGAACGTGTGGAAAAACTCCTCCTGCGTCCGCTCTTTACCCGCGATGAACTGAATGTCGTCCACCAGCAATACGTCCACGGTGCGGAAGCGCTCGCGAAAACTCAGCATGCGATCAAACCGCAGCGAGCTGATGACTTCGTTCGTGAATTTCTCAGCGCTGATGTACGTCAACCGCGCGGCGGGATTCCGCTTCTTTATCAAGTGGCCGACGGCCTGCATCAAGTGCGTCTTTCCCATGCCCACGCCGCCGTACAGAAAAAGCGGGTTGTAGGCGCGCGAGGGATCTTCCGCCACCGCAAGGGCCGCAGCATGCGCGAATTGATTCGACGCGCCAACGACAAAAGACTCGAAGCTGTACCGCGGGTTTAACTGGTGATCCACTGAATCGAAATCCAGCTTCGTCTGACGAAAAGGCGCGCCAGCGGGCGCGGGTACCGACTCCAACGCCGGGGACACGAACTCCAACTGCGTGTCCGGCATTCCGACTTCCACCAGGACCGCTTGTAGCAGTTGCCCATAGGTTTCCGTCAAACGCTTCCGGAAGAGTTTGGAGGGAACGTGCACCACCAGCTTGCCGTTTTCCGTGCCTTCCTGCCGCGTGGGTCGAAACCACGTCGAAAAACTGTGCGGATTAACCCGCCGCTCCATATGCTGGAGAATCTTTTCCCACGCTGTCATGCTCTTGAGATCCCCTCAGGGCGCCCCAGGAAGAAAGGCGCAATTTCCACAGGTGTGGATATGATGTGGAAATCCACCACCCACCTTCCGCGCCATACAGTCTTAAGAAGCGGGAGCCAAAGTCCCGGCTCGAATCAGGATCGAGACGCGCCCTCCCCAACACTCTACCCGGATCAGCCTCGGTCTGGGGCGCGCCGCAACCGAGTGAGGGTGGGATTCTGCATAAACGAGGCGTCGGCTACAAGCGAAATCTGCGCGAGGGCCCGGCCGGGACGCACAGAGCATCCACAGGATTTCCACAGCAACAAAAAACCGCAGAAAATAAGGGTTTTGCGGTCATTTTGATTTGTCAGCGGCAAAGCTGCAGCTGGCAGACTACATTTTTCAGTGCCCCGAAGTATCCGATTTGTCCGGCCGCGCAAATTCGTACACCCCCAATGGGTCTTGCCCGAGCAAGAGACGGTTGGGCTCGACGAGAATCGTGGTGGCTTCGAGACGCGCTCCATCCGGGGTATACGTCCGATAACTATCGAGGCGATTACCATCCTTATCGAAATGCAGCAGCAGCGTCCCGAACGAAAGCCAGATCTCACCCGTTGCCGGGTCCACTCCCATCCCTGTGATGACTCGATGTGGGGTCAGCACTCCACCGGGCTCCTCACGGGCGATTTCCCTCCGCGCGGCCTGGGCTACCGGCTGGAAATCGAGTGTCTTGAGCGCAATTTCGAGGCTGGCGTAGCCCTGTGGATCGTACTTGCGCACAGTTGGTTCGGGAAAGTAAGCAAATGCAATGTAGAGATTCGCCGCGGTGTCGCGCCCGAACTGGCAAACATTCACGAGACGATTCAAGTCCGGGCGATCGCTCAGCTCCTCGGGATCGCCAAACGCACGCAGGAATTTCCCGGTGGCGTCGTAAACGCTGACCAGGTGATCCGCGCTTTGGCTGGTCACCGCAATCTCACCGCTCGGAAGTAGAGCCACTGAGATCGGTTGGGCCACATGGAATGAAACGACAAGCGTGCCGTCGGCCGCATAGAGCTTCACCGCGCTCGCTCCCGCGTCGGCGACGGCAACACGCCCCGCATCGTCTACATCCAGACTTATGCCGAAGACAATTGCTGTGGGAGCCTTCGCCTTCGGAATTCCGGGAACCTGGCTGATGCGTTTTCCAGTTGAGTCGTAGATGGACACCGCAGGGCTCGGCGCCGTCAGCACGTAGTAACGCCCTGCCGGCCCGCGAACAATGGACTGAAATCCTGCTCCCACGGTCGGGAAAACCCGTTGCTGCGCCAGCAACTCAGGTTCGACCTGGTAGTCTGATTGGCAATAGGCCGCGGAGGAAATCAGCAGAAATGAAAATAGAAACACTGCGCGGAGCAAACGTGCCGGGAGGGTATCGTGCGAGAGCAACATGACTTTACGTGTCGAGCCGGTAGCGCCGTCGCTCGATCGTTCGCGCCCGGCCGGAGGCTTCGTCCACGTCCAGCAGAACCGCGTTCATCTGCACATCGCCTGTTGCGACTTCGAATCGCGCCGGAAGGTTGTCCAGAAAGCGGCGCAGGATCGCCGTTCGCTCCATGCCGATCACGCCGTCGTGCGGGCCCGTCATACCCACGTCGGAAATGAATGCAGTGCCCTGCGGCAGCACATGCTCGTCGGCCGTGGCGACGTGCGTGTGCGTGCCCACCACGGCCGACACGCGCCCGTCCAAATACCAGCCCATCGCAATCTTTTCACTCGTCGTTTCCGCGTGCATATCCACGAGGATCACCTTCACCTCGCTCGGCAATGCCGCAAGCTCGCGGTCCGCCGCGCGGAACGGACAGTCGTTTGAGCTCATGAACACGCGGCCCTGCAAATTCAGCACAGCGAAGCGCACGCCGTTACGCGCCATCCCCACAAAGAATCCGCGCCCCGGCGTCCCCTCGGGAAAATTGGACGGCCGGAGCAGGCGCGGCTCTTTCGGAATGTACTCGAGCAACTCTTTGCGGTCCCAGATGTGATTGCCGCCTGTGAGCACTTCAATCCCGGTCGCGAACAGTTCCTCCGCCAAGCGCGGCGTGATGCCGAATCCCGACGCGGAATTCTCCCCATTGGCGAGAACGAGATCGATCGCCTCTTGCGACACAATATCCGCAAGCCGGTCCGCCACAATCCGCCGCCCCGGCGAACCCACAATGTCCCCGATGAAAAGTATCCTCATGTCCCCTAAATTCTTCTTCGCTGAATCCGAATTTGATTATGGATGCAGGCCGCCTGCAGACCGATGCCCGACAGTCTTCAGTCTCCGCGAGATGATGCGTTGGTGAAAAGCGTGGCGTACCACCCCTGCGCCGCAAACAAGGACAGTAACGCGACAAATGGGCACTTGCAACTCGCGTTGGACACCAGTTCGCGCGAGATCTCAGGCCGCATGGCCCACAAGTACCGGAGACAGCACAAATACTATACTGGTCTATGGTATACTGTCGGCATGGCTCACACCACCAAAGACAAAGAAAGACTCCTGGTCCGCATCCGCAGGATACGGGGGCAAGTGGACGCGATCGAGCGGGCTCTAGAAACCGAGCAAGAATGCGCCGGGATATTGCAACTCATGGCAGCTTGCCGCGGCGCACTGAATGGCCTCATGGCCGAGATTATGGAAGGACACGTCCGATTTCACGTCCTCTCACCCGATAAGAGACCGAATTCTCCGCAGGCTCAGGCCGCGGAAGAATTAATCGACGTCATTCGAGCCTATCTTAAGTAGCGGCGCGAAATTCCGAGCCGATTGAAACAGGAGACACCGAGATGGCTGAACCTTATCTGAAAGCGTCGGAAGTGGCGAAATTTGCCGGCGCGCGTCCAGCTGGGGGTTCGCCGCGAACTGCGGACCGCGAAGAAGACGACCACTCGCACGCTCCGAACTGGCGCGAGATCAACCGCGTCCTGTTTGTCGCGGCGGCAGCCGGGGCCCTCTGGTTTCAGGGAAGCATACGGAATCCGTACATCCTTGGCGTCGGCATAGCCTGCACGATCGTCGGGGGCTTTCCGATCTTTTACGAAGCCTACGAAAACATCACCCAGCGTCGCATGACGATGGAACTCTCCATGACGATCGCCATTAGCGCGGCGCTTGCCATCCGGGAAGTATTTACCGCGCTCATTATCACTTTGTTTGTTCTGGTCGCGGAGATCTTGGAGGGATTGACGGTCGGCCGCGGCCGCAATGCGATTCAACGCTTGGTCGAACTCCTGCCAAGCACGGCCAGCGTACGTCGCGGCGGCGAATGGAAAGACGTGGGCATCCATGCAATCTCCCTGAGCGACAAAGTTCTTGTTCGTCCTGGCGCGCGCATTCCGGTCGATGGCAAAGTGGTCGCAGGGCACTCGTTTGTGGACCAGGCACCGATCACAGGCGAGTCCATGCCAATCGAAAAGTCCACTGGCGCCACCGTATATGCCGGGACCATCAATCAATCCGGAGCGATCGAAGTCCGCGTCGAACAGCTCGGCCGCAACACAACCTTCGGCAAGATCATCGAGGCAGTCGAGCGAGCCGAGAAATCGCGGGCCCCGATTCAAGGAATCGCCGACCGCCTCGCAGGTTACCTCGTCTACTTCGCGCTCGGTGCCGCGGTCATCACATTTCTCGTCACGCACAACATCCGCTCGACCATTTCCGTCGTGATCGTGGCCGGAGCATGCGGAATCGCGGCGGGAACTCCGCTCGCAATTCTCGGCGCGATTGGCCGGGCCGCCCAGGACGGAGCAATTATCAAGGGCGGTCTGTACCTCGAAAAACTTGCCGAGGTGGATACGATTCTCCTCGACAAGACAGGAACGCTGACCTACGGAACCCCCGAGGTCATGGAGATTCGCCCCGCCAATGGCGTAAGCGAGGAGTCCTTGCTCGAAGCCGCAGCGACTGCGGAGTCCCAGTCCGAGCACCCGGTTGCGAAGGCGATCTTAAATAAAGCGGCGCGGATGAACATCCAATTTCATCTTCCGGACCAATTCGACTACACGCCGGGACGCGGAATTGTCGCGCAGAGCGACGGCGAGGAGATCGCGGTCGGCAATTGGATCCACGTACAGCACCAAGGAATACTGGGCCGGGAAGCGTCGCACGGAGATTCGGACACGGCGGTGTTTGTGACGCGCGGAAACCGATTACTCGGGTCAATTTGCGTTGCGGATCAGTTGCGGCCCGAAGCGCGCGCTGCCATTCAGAACCTCAAGTCCATGGGGCTCAGAACCATTCTTCTGACCGGCGATTCAAAGAGAGTTGCCGACGGCGTCGGGCGCGGTTTAGGTGTGGACGAGATCTACGCGGAACTCCTTCCCGAGCAGAAACTCCAACGAGTGGAGCAGTTGTTGGCCGAGGGCAGGAAGGTGGTGATGGTCGGAGACGGCGTAAATGACGCACCCGCTCTCTCGCGAGCCACAGTCGGCGTCGCGATGGGCTCCGGGACTGATGTTGCGCAGGAGTGTTCCGATATCGTGTTGATCGGCTCGGACCTCACGAAATTTGTCGAGACAGTTCGCATTGCGCGGCGCTGCCACCGCACGATCTTGCAGAACTTTGCCGGAACTTTGATCGTCGACACCATTGGCGTTGGCCTCGCGGCCTTCGGTTTTCTGAATCCGCTCTTGGCGGCTTTCATTCACGTCTCATCGGAAATGATTTTCATTCTGAATTCCGCCAGGTTGCTGCCGGCGGCGTCTTCGACCAACAAACTCGTCCGAGGTTTTCTCTCGCAAACACCCCCAGCCACAACCTAGGAGAAAAACTTGCCAATTCTGCCCCCTGGGCTTCTGACTCCCTTGACCGAAAGGAAATAGATCGCATGGATGAATTTCCGCTCACGACGAAGCGACTTGTCCTTGGTCATGTTGCCGTGTGCCAAGGCTGCTGTTGCGGAAATACCGCGAATGGCAGACCTGCGGTTCCGGTGGAATGGTTGAAGAAAGAATGGCGAACCAGTGGTCTATTGAAGCGCATTCAGTTGTCCATCAGCGGGTGCCTGGGGCCATGTGACGTCCCGAACGTCGTTACGATTTCAAACGAGAATGGGACCAGATGGTTAGGTCGGATCACCGAGTTCCAGCAGTATCGCGCTCTGCTCGAATGGGCGATTTCATCAAAGGATGCGGGGGAGCTGCTGCCTCTCCCTATAGAATTCCGCAAGCATGTCCTTCATCCGTTCCATAACCCTGATTCCAGTGGCGACCAGTTTCTGTTTTCCAACAACAGACTCATCCCCTAGCTTCAGCGCGAGTCGCTCACCACAGTCGGTGCGGAAGCAAGTACGTGAAGCCTACGAACACCTCCCACCGAGTGGATGTGCTCGTCAGCCCCCGGTCGAAACCTCCGTCGAGAACGAGTGTTTTCCGTGCGTTGTAACCTATCGCCCAAAGATTCCCAACGGCGTTGCTGTTCAAGAAAGGCTGCGTAAAGTGCCAGATTTCGCCAGAAAGTGAGACTCTCCCAACGAGATGATGTGAAATTGAAAGCGTTTGCCCGAATTGGGCTCTCCGTACCGCTCCCTGGCTCAATTCATTGAAAACCGCATTCGCGTCGCAGTGGAATCCTTTTGCATCGGCGCTGGCCAAGACCAGGAAGGAATTCGTAGGACTCCCAAGATCAAGTTCCGGCGCGCCTCCGTCATACGCGCGGTGAAAGTAACTCCCCGCTATGGTGGGCTTTGCGCCTTCACCTTGGACCACCACCACCTGCGCTCCAAGGAACACGTCTGCCACGCTGTTGGCAGTCACTCCATCAGCGGTGTAGTGAGCTATCGGCTCGCCGGAGGCCAGCAGCTCCAAGCGAGGAGCGACCGACAGCTTTACCACCTCATTAAGGCCGTAACGTGTCGAGAATTCTGGTGAATCCTCGGCGCCGAGGAAGCCCGTTTCAAATTGCAGATAGCCCACTGGCGTGAGCGTTGCCGGAGTCGACACTGTGGGGCGGCCAGGGTTGGCCTCCGGTTCGTCCGATGGGCCTGACTGTGCAACACTCGACGGAACGAACACGCCCAAGATCAGTACCAGACACAGAATAAGTCTCAACAGCTCTCCTAATGTCCCCCAAGGATGGGCCCGGAATTTGTGAGTGTCTCACCGAAACGCTGAAACGCAGACCCACCTGGGAAACGTCGACGTCGACGAGGACAGGCGGCGGCCCCGCGACCAAGGTCATCTAGGAGGAAGGGCAGCGAGTCTCTGGTCCTCGCCGCCCTTTCCATTAGTTTTTACGTCGCTTAGAAGTGGAATCCCAACTCCAGCGTCTCCGTCCGCGGCGTGACGTAGTGCGTCCCACTGAACGTGGAGTAGAAGTTGTACAGCGCCACTTTGTTGGTCAGATTGATCACCGTGAATCGCAGGCTCCACTGGTAACGATCCGCGTGGAATAAATTGTCGTCGCCAATGGCGGCGTCGAACAGGCTTCGCGGCGCGATCCGTTGCGGATTGTGATCGTCGTTTTCTGTGTTTGCTGTCGGTACTTTAATTAGAGAGGAGCTGAACTCGCTCGCCGGGCAGGCAAAAGGCAAGGGCTTCGTGGGGGTCGCGGCCACTCCATTACAGGTGAACCCGCCCTCGAACTCCTGATCGGCAGTAAGCGGCAACCCGTTGACGTCATTTACCATAGCTATATCGCCTGCCGGGACGTCGGCCAACCCCATTCCCCCAGGATCCAAGGCGGACGTTGAAAGAGAGCAGGTCGCAGTTTGCGCTTCGCAGGGCGTCGCGCCACTCACGAGCCCGCTGTCGTATCGCCAGTTGAAGCCGAGCCACGGCCCGCGCTTCCATGGCTGGTATTGAATGTGTGTCGTCTGGTTGAATATTTCGTCGTGGTCGATGCGGAATACGCCGGGCGGCTGTGGAGGCGCAATTCCGCTAATGGTTGGCGGGAAGAAGCGTGCAGCGACGTGCGACAGCACGATAAACGCCGTCAAGCCGTGATAATCCGGGACGCTTCCGCGAACGGCAAAACCCGGAATATTGGATCTGCTCCATTCGATGGGGAGCGTAATGGGACTGGTGCCGAACACGTTGAAGTCGTAGCCATTGTGCGTGTACTTCCAGATGTACTCGCCGCTCAGCACGAAGTGTCGCCCGAACGCCTGCTGCAAGCCCGCGTGGAATTCATTGCGAAAGCCCGGAGTCAGCGGTGCGGTCGTGCATGCGAACCCTTGGGCGAGTGTCATGATCGCGTTGACCACAGGGTTGGAGCATCCGGTGCTGGACAGGACCAGGTTCTCGTTGAACGGGCTCTCCATCGTGCGGGCATAGGAAATCTGCAGCACGCTGTTGGTCCGTTTGAGATTGTATGCGACGCCCGCGCGTGGCTCCGGCTGCCGCGAAATGGCCTGGAGGCCGTTATACAAATCTCCGCGGATGCCGAGATTGAAAGACCAAGCCCCCACAGTAATGCTGTCCTCCGCGTAGAGCGCAGTTTCTTTGACGTCGGTGTGTCCGTGGTAGAGGTAGTTATGCCCACCCGCCGTCAAGTCGTATGGCAACAAAGTGCATTTGGGATTAGTCGGATCCGGACACTCCGCCCCGGCGAGCAGTGTTGGATTCACAATCCCGAAACCGTCGTTCTCGGTCAGGAAGGTATGTTCGTATGTGGCCCCGATTTTGATGTTGTGAATCCCTTTCACGTACGACCAGTCCGCGCGAACGCCCGCGTTGGTCAGGAACCGAAGTTGCGAGACGGTTTCGTCCTGAAGCGGCCCCAGGTCGGAGAAAGGATCCCCGCTCGGGTAATAATTATATTGGTCATGCCGCACGAAGGCGCCGAGGGTGAACACCGCATTCGGGCTCAACACGTGGGTCCACGCCGGCGCAATGTTGAAAGTTCTGATTTGTGAGCGTTGATCGGTCGGCCCCAGCGGAGCGTCTGTGATCGGATTGAGTACGGTCGTGCCGGCGGCATTGCATGGTATTCCTTCAAATGTGGCGATGGTCGTGCAGGTCTGAAGTTGCTGGTCCCAAGTATTCGGAGTTTGGAACCAGGAGCGAGTGAATCCCAGGTTCCATTGGAATGTATTCTTTTCGCCGATCTTGAAGTCAAAGCGGTCGAAAAAGTTCTCCTCGTTGCCCTTGTCGTGCAGCACCGCAAACTCGGGAGGATCGAGGAACCGGTTGGTATTCAGTCCGCTCGCGGAAATGAAGTTGCCCCAGGAATTTCCACCGTAAGAAAGATTAAACCCAGTTGTCTCCGAACCAATGCTGCCGTAAGAAGTTGTCACCTCGCCGTGCGGCGTCGTCACTCCGAGGCCGGACCGTGTCGTCACGTTAATGACCACACTGGTCTTGCCTCCATACTCGGCGGGCGGAGCGCCTTGGATCACCTCCATGGATTGGATGGAATCCGAAGGAATCTGGTTCGAGAACACTTTGCTCTGTTGGTCAGTGATCGGCTGGCCGTCCACCGAGAAAGAGTTTTCAGCGTGGTCTCCCAGGCCGTGGAATAGCCCGTTAGAATCGGCCGATATTCCTGGCGTGGCCAGCGTGACGAGCGAACTGACCGACGAGGATTGGCTTTCGAGTGGAAGCTTGTCGAACAGGCCCCGGTCCACGTCCGTGTGCGCGATGGGGTCGTTCTCGAGCAGGTCTTCTGCAGATGTTTCCACGCTGATTACGGCAGAAGCCCCCGCGAGGCTCAAGCCGATCTTCAGCGAGGTTGTCACAGCCGAGCGCACGTCAACGTCCTGTACGTATGCCGCAAAACCCTGCGCCGTGACCGTCAGGTGGTACGGGTTGAAGGGAACGTTCGGAAAATTGAAACTGCCCGTGGAATCCGTCCGCGTCGTTCGGTCGTAGCCGCTGACCGGATTTTGGATTTCCACAGTCGCTCCCGAGACGACTCCGTTCGACGGATCGACGACCGTTCCTGAAATAGAGGCCGAATTGCTCGACGACTGCGCAAACAAACGAGCTCCCGGCAGGTACAAAAAACTCACCGCTAAAACCGCACCCAAAATAAATTTTCTCCGCATAGCATTTCTCCCTGAGCGCTAGGCCCGCACGCATCGCGATGCGGCCGAAAGGAGTTGCAATAAGGAAGGCGAACAGCCCGTTTTGGAATGCGGCTGCCGCCAGGAAAAACCTATGGTACGGAAATTACGCCTGTGCGGGGGGAGCCCGGGAAGAAGCGCGACTGCGGCTGGGCGACCTGTAACGAAATTCACGTGCTTCGGGCGCGGGCAGCGTGACCGGAATCGACACACTCAGCGCCGGCGCTGCGACAGGTCCGGTCAGAGGCATGTGGGCGACTTGGCAAACGGGGCAGGCGGCTTCCGTGCCTGGATTGTCGTAGTGCCAGAGTCCGCCCGCCGCGAGGGCACAGCACAGCGCCAGCAGCGCCGCGCCGATTAGCGCGCGTTGACGAAATTTTCCCACCGTGTCGCTGCGAGAATTCATGGCGTCTTGAAAGCAGTAATCCTTAAACTTGCAACACGTCTCCCTCGCGTGCCACCACTTCGTAAAGCACCGGATTGACAAAAAACCCCAGCAGCAGCCGCGAAATCAGCCCTGCGACGATCACGATTGCAAAGGGCCGCTGGGTATCCGAACCGATGCCCGTGGAAAGCGCCGCGGGCAGCAGGCCCAGGCACGCCACCAGCGCCGTCATCATGATCGGACGCAGCCGCAGCAAGGACGCTTCGTGCGTCGCTGTGCGGATGTCCTTCCCTTCAAGGCGCAGCTTGTTGATGTAGGAGACCAGAATCACCGCCGTCTCCACTGAAACGCCCAGCAACGCCAGCAAGCCCAGAACCGAAGAAACACTGAACGGCGTGTGCGTCAACCGCAGCGCGATCAGCGCACCGACAGGTTCCGTCATCACCACGCCCACTGCGATCGTGAACGGAAATTTGAAATTTCCGTACAGCGCAAAAAGAATCAGAAAAATCAATATCACCGCCAGCGGTCCGATGACGGCGAGTTGCGATCGCGCATCGAGATACTCGCTGTACTCGCCGCCCCAGCTCATCCAATACCCTTGCGGCACCCCAACCGATTCCCGCACCTTCTCTTGCGCTTCCTTCACGGCGCTCTCCAGGTCGCGTCCCTCGATGCTGTACTGAATTCCGATGTACCTGGAATTATTTTCGCGGTAGATGAACGACGCTCCAGTGCCTTGGCGGATGTCCGCCAGTTCCGAGAGCGGCACCTGCGTTCCCGACGGCGTCGGCACGAGCAGGTTGCCGATCTCCTGCGCGTTTGAGCGGTATTGCGGCTCCATCCGCACGACGAGGTCGAACACTTTTTCGCCTTGAATCACCTGCGTCGCCGCCTGGCCGCCGATGGCTGTCTGCACCACGGTCTCGACGTCCGATACGTTAATCCCGTAGCGCGCTATTTTTTCCCGATCCACGGTCACCAGCAAGCTCGGCTGCCCCAACTCGCGCACCACCGTCAATTCCGTGAAGCCGGGCACACCCGCCAGCACGCGCTTGATTTCCACCGCCTTATTCTCCAGCACTTGCAGATCGGGGCCGTACACCTTGACGGCCAGCGAGCTTTTCAATCCGGTCAGCGCCTCGTCCACCGCGTCTTCCGCGGGCTGCGTGTAGTTGAAAATCACGCCCGGATACGCGGCCAGCCTCTTCTGCAGGGCATCGATTAATTCTGGCTTCGTGTGGACCGGCCCGTCCTTCCAGGTTTTGTCGTTGTATGGCTTGAGCCCCACGTAGAACTCACAATTGAAGAAGCCCGTCGGGTCAGTCCCGTCATCCGGCCGCCCCAACTCCGAGCCGACTTGCGTAACCATCGGGTACGACATCAGGATGTCCCGAATCTCGGGCGCAAACTTTGCGGCTTCGTCGAACGAAATTGTGTACGGCATCGTGGCGCGCACCCACAACGCCCCTTCATCGAGATGCGGCATGAACTCCCCGCCGATGAACGGTACCAGAAGCAGCGTCAATCCGAAGATCACCGCGGCCCCAAAGATCGTCAGCTTCGGACGATCCAAACACCAATCCAGCCCCCGCCCGTAATTTCTCTTGATCCATTCATACGGTTTGTTCACGCGCTCCCGCACACCGCCGCGGAACCAGTACGACGCCAGCACCGGCACCAGCGTGAGCGTGAACAGCAGCGCCCCGACCAGCGCAAACGACATCGTATCGGCCATTGGATGAAACAGTTTCCCGGCAGGCCCACTCAGCGCGTAAATCGGCAAGTAGCCCGCGATGATGACCGCGACGGAATAAAAAATCGGCCGGTCGACGTCTTTCGCCGCGGCCAGAATGACGTCGGTCAAACTGTACGACTGCCCCTCGCGCGCACCCAGCTCGCGATAAATGTTCTCCATCATGACGACGGTACCGTCGATGATGATCCCGAAATCGATTGCGCCGATGGAAAGCAGGTTGGCGGGAATATTCCGCTCGTGCAGAAAAATAAACGCGAACAGCAGCCCCAGCGGAATCGTCAGCGCGACAATGATCGCCGCTCGCGCGCTGACCAGGAAAAGCAGCAACACGATCAGCACCAGCACCATCCCGCGCAGCAGGTTCGCTTCGACCGTATCCGTCGTCAACCGCACCAGATCGCTGCGGTCGTAGTACGGATCCACTTTGACGTCGGGCGGCAACAGTCCGTGGTTGAGTTCCTCGGTCTTCGCTTCCACTCCCTTCAACACGTTCTGCGCTTGCTCCCCCGTGCGCATCAGAATGACGCCTTCGACCGCGTCATCGTTCTTCTCGAAGCCGAACTCACCTAGCCGCGGCGCCGAGCCAATCTCCACCTTGCCTACGTCGCGCACGCGCACCGGCGCGCCGTTATTGCTGCCCACCACGATGTCGCCGATGTCGTCGGTCGTGGTCACCAGCCCCAGGCCGCGCACGTAGAAGAACTGCCCGCCTTGCGAATAGAACCCGCCTCCCGAATTTCCATTATTTGCGGCGAGCGCCGAAAAAATCTGCGCTACTGGGATGTGATACGCGAACGTCTTGGCCGGATCGAGCAGCACCTGATATTGCATCACCGTGCCGCCAAAGCCCGAATCGTCCGCCACGCCCGGCACCGATTTATAGGCGCGCTCCACCACCCAGTCTTCGATCGTCTTTAACTCCTGCGGCGACCGGTCCTGGCTGCTCAGCACGTAGCGGTACACCAGCCCGCTCGGACTTGAAAGTGGTGCGAGGCCTGGCGTCACGCCTTGAGGAAAGCTGACATCCGAGAGCCGCTCGAATACAACCTGCCGCGCGAAGTAGTTGTCCGTGCCCTCGTCGAACGTCATGATCACGTCCGACAAGCCGTAGAGCGAAATCGACCGCATCACGTCCATCTGCGGCACGCCGTTCATCTCCACCTCGAGCGGTTGCGTCACCAGCCGCTCCACTTCTTCCGAGGCGTGACCCGGCCACTGCGTGATGATTTCCACCATCGGCGGCGCCAGATCCGGATACGCGTCCACCGGCATTTTTTGAAAGGAGAGCGCCCCGGCCACCGCGATGAACAGCGATACCGTCAGCACCAGAAACCGTTGCCGGAGCGCGAATTGGACGAAACGATGAATCATCAGCCGGCTCTCCGCTCAGCGCTGCAGTGAATTTTGGAATTGCAGGAAGATGCTGCCGTCGCCAACCACGCGATCGCCCGCCCCGAGGCCTGAGAGAATTTGCGTCTTCCCGCCCTGGCTCTCGCCGACAGTCACCACTCGCCGTCCGAACTGGTTCCCGCCTGCCGATACGTAAACGAACGGTTGGTTCTCGGTGTCCCGCAGCACAGCCGCGTCTGGAACCGCGATCGCATTGGGAATGGATCCCGCATCCACGAGCGCCGTGACGTACATGTTGTTCTTCAATTTCTCGCCCGGGTTCGCAGTATCAATTCGCGCCTGCAGAGTGCGCGTCGTCGGATCGAGCGCTGGCGCGACGTAGGAAATCTTCCCGTGAAACACGTCCGGATACGATTCGCTCTGAATCGTCACTGCGTCTCCGACGTGCACGTACGCCAAATCATTCTGGAAAATATTGGCCAGCACCCAAACCTGGCTCATGTCCGAAACCGTGAAGCATTGCGTCGCCCCCGCCTGCAGCAATTGCCCCGCCGAGCAAAGCCGCTCCACCACTTCGCCTGCCACCGGCGCCAGTAGCGGCACTTCCGGCGAAGTCGTTTTGCCCAGCAGTGATGCCGGATCCGAAATCCCCAGAACCTTCAGCGCTTGCTCGCTCGCGTCCAGATCCGCCTGCGCCTGCGTGCGATCGGACTCCGCCTGCTCAAGGTCGCGCTGCGCGATGGCGTTGTGCGCGTACAAATCCTGCGCTCGGCTGTAATTCTTATCGGCCAGCGCGAACGCATCGCGGGCTTTCAGATACGTCGCGCGCAACGTGGAGTAATCCGGGCTGGAGATGTACAGCATCGGCTGGCCCGCGTGTACCTGTTCGCCCGGGGCCACCAGAATCCGGCTCACCGGCCCACCCACCTGCGTGATCACCGGCGTAGTGCGAAACGCGTTGTAGGCGACAGCGCCCGAAAGCCGCAGCACGCGACTCAAGCTGGATGACGCGACCGTGAAAATTTGAACGTGCGCCATTTGATCGGAAGTCAGCGTAAAAAGGCCTGCGTCTTCTCCGCCCGCCGTGGAGTACGAGGACATTTGGCTTGCCGATTCAGATGGGCCTGAGCCGCAGCCCGCAAGCGTCAGACCCGTCGCAAGCAACGCCGCAAGTACTGAAAAATTCTTAAACCGTCTCATGGAATGCCCCTCGTGCCCACCGCCGCGCGCAACTGTTCCAGCGACGTCTCGTAACTGGCGAGCGCCTGGAAGTAGGCAAGTTCCGTGGCCCGATAACTGCGCTCCGCATCCAGAAAATCCAGCAAACTGGCCGCGCCACGCTTGTAGGCGTACTCGCTGATGTCGCGCGAATCCTGAGCTTCCTTCAGGTACCCCGACGTGTAGAGCTTCACGATTTCATCGCCGGTATGCACCCCGGCGTACGCGCCGATCACATCGGTGAGCACCTGGTCCGACGCGGCGCGCTCCAGTTCTTCGGCGTCCGTGATTGCGAATCGCGTGCGCGAGATTTCGCCCTGGTTCCTGTTGAAAATTGGCAGTTGCATATTGAAAAACAGCGATCCCGTGTTGAGTCCGCTGAGGTGCGTGTAATTGAATGTCCCTTGCGGATCGACCTTCCCGTTCGCCTCCGCCAGCGTGAACTGGCTCTTCGCCGCGGTGATGGACTGCTGCGCCGCGCGCAGATCCGGCCGGTTCTGCAGCGCCATCGCTTCGAGATCCATCATCCCCGTCGTAATGGGTTCGAACGCCAGGTCACCTGAAACATCGTAGTCTTCCGGCACGGCATCGTAACCGAGGGATTGCCGCAAACTGGCCAGCGCCTGCGTCCGCGCTACTTGCGCTCCCGAAACATCCATCTGAAATTGCAAGAGTTGCAATTGGATCTTCAGCAGGTCGCCCTCGCCAATGTCGCCGGCTTTGTACTGCGCCTCGCCGATATCCACCGTGTTCTGAAAGCTGGCCAAATCCTGCTGTGCGAACGCCAACGTGGATTCCGCGAGCTGTACGGCGACGAATTGCTCCGCCACCTGCATCTCCAGCGTGCGCTCTCCATCGGAGACGAGGGAAGTCGTCACGGCCGTCTGATCGCGCGCCGCCTCGAGCCGGTGCTGCCGTTTTCTCCCGCGCTCAAAGAGGTAGCCGACGCCCAAATCGAACTGCGCCGAGTTGTCGATGTACGTGCTCGACCATTGGCTGGGCGCAAAGAACGGCAAAAATTGCGCGTCGCTGTCAATCGTGGGGTTCGGCCGGAGATTCGCGGTAATCTCCTGCGCGCGGCTTTGGTCGATTGTTGTTTGCAGCGCCAGCAGCGTGTGGTTGTGTTTCACAGCTAGGTCGAGCGCCTGCTCGATCGTGATGCGCACCGTGGCGGCGGGTGGCGGCGCGGACGGCGTTTGCGCCGCTGCCCCGGTTGCCCCCGGCAAAGTCATGCACACGGCCGCCAGGGTTACACAAAGCCAGGTCGCCTTGGTTCCTGTACTCATAAAAAGTTCTCCGGTCCTTGATGAATTCGCGCGACAGCAGTCGGAAAAGCTGCCGGAAAAAGACAAAATGATCCACGATGCGAATGGTCCGGCGAAAAAAAGCAATCGCCAGCCAGGAGCGGCGCTCAATTCGCCGCGAGGGGGGACTAAGCGGAAGGAGGTGCGCGCGAAGAAGCTCGGGCTAATTCAGGTGATGCGTAGCGGATTGTTCCAGCCTGGGGGGTGGACACTGCCACCGGGCATAGCCCTGCCAGGACCGGCGCCGTAACCGGCGCGGTGACGGGCATGTGCGCGACCTGGCACACCGGGCAAGCGGCTTCCGCGCCCGGATGGTCGTAGTGCCAGATACCGCCCGCCGCCAGCGCGCACAGGAGCGCCAGCAGCGCCGCGATCGTCAAAAGGCGCGTGCGAAGCTCGGGAAGCGAATTGTGGGGCGCCGTCATAGGGCCACGAAACTAAGGGATTTATCTTATAACAGATGTCAGCCGCGAAACCGCCGTTGCATGCTTTTTGCGCGAAGGGTAATGGTTCTAGGCCGATTGCTTGAGCGCCCGCTCGACCAATGTCAGGCAGCGCTCCGCCCGCTCGCGGACGGATACATCGCGCCGCGCGTGATCCTGCCGCAACGATTCCAGGTCGTCCGCAATCGCCAGCGCCGCCAGCACGGCAACGCGCACGGAATCCACGGTTCCCGAAGCGCGGGCAATCTCGCGCATGCGTTCATCCACGATCCGCGCAAGCTCCGTCACGTATTCCGGTTCAAGCTCTCCGCTGATGGTGTACGGCTGGTCGTAAATCTCCACCTTCACGCGATGGCTCAAGGGTGCGGCTCCTTTGAGGGCGTGCCTATTCTCCGGCGGGAGTGTTTGCGAAACAAGGAGAAAACGAAGCGCCGCCCGAATCCGAAGAGTCTTGCGGGATTGGGATGAATGCAGGATGCCCCGGAGGGGCGACACAAACCAGGACGCGAAGGGGAAATTCCCGAAACACTCTGCTCGAAAGGGCCCGCCTCAAGCCGCCCGCAACCGCGCTCCCAGAGGCGTAAGCGCCCCAACGATCCGCCCACTCGCCTCGGTGAGTTGCGCGTCCGTAAGCGTGGCCGTAAAACTCTGAAAAGTCACGCGGACCAGCAGTGAATGCTCCCCGTCCGGCACGCCCTTCCCGCGAAATAAATCGAGAGCCTCGACGCCGGCAACCTCTGCTATTGCCAGCGATTGAATTGCGTGCGCGATTTGCGCGAACGTGACGCCGTCCGGCAAAAGCAGCGAAAAATCCCGCTCAACCGCTGGGAACCGCGGCAGCGGCTGATAACTCGGGCTCGCGCGCCGCGCGCGGTACGCCGCATAAAGAGGATCCAATTCGATCTCCGCCAGATAGGCGTCCTGCCGCAATTTGAATCGCTCCGCCACGCGCCGTGACAGCAATCCCGCAAAACCAAGCGGCGTCCCGTCCGCAAGAGCCGCTGTTGCTGCGCGCGACGTCTGCAGCCACGCCGGACCGCCGCTCGCCCAGCGCAACTCCCCCGCGAGGATTTTCAATTGATCGAGGTCCCCCTTAAGGTCGGCAAATCCGTACGCCCGCGAGGATTCCGCAACGCCTTGTTCCCGCGCGGCGCCCGACGCCCCGATGGTCAGCACGCGCGTCTCAACCGTTTCTTTCCCCGCCCACGCGTAACGCCGGCCGATTTCAAACAGCCGCAAATCGCGCTGGCTGTGATTCAAATTCCATTCGAGCGCGGTCGCCATGCTGACGGCTCCGCTCGAGCGCAGCAGTGGCGCATCCTCGGCAATCGGATTCCCGATGCGTACCGGCGTCATTCCCTCTGCGCGGAACAGCGCGTCGCGGTCCGCGTCCACATGCGTGATGCTCACAATTTCGCGGTAGCCCAGGCCCACGAGCAATTCGCGCAGACGCTCCTCTGCGTCCGCGTGAGCGCGCTGCGAGGCGGGCCGTTTTGCCGGAGGCAGCCGAGGAGGAAATTTCTCCAGACCGTAATGCCGCGCCACCTCTTCGATGAGATCGATCCCGCGCGAAACGTCCGCTCGCCACGACGGTCGCCGGCATTCCCACGCGGCCATGAGAGAGCCGGCGCTTCCGCGCGTCGCGTCCGTCCGCAAGGGCGCGAATCCCAGCGCTTTCAAAATTGCTTCAATTTCGCCGTCCGGCACGTCCGCGCCCAGCACGCGCAGCAACTCTTTTCGCGTCAACTCGATGCGCGGCGCCTCGGTCTTGCCGGGATAAACGTCCACCACGCCGTGCAACACTTCGCCGCCCGCGATCTGCTGGATCAGTTCCGCGCAGCGCCGCGACGCCAGATCGGCCGTCTCCGGATCGGCGCCGCGCTCGAAGCGTTGTGAGGCCTCCGTCCGCAGCCCGAGGGCTTTCGCCGTTCGCCGCACCGAGATCGCGTCAAACATCGCGCATTCCAGAAGCAGCGCCTTCGTTCCCGCGGCTATCTCCGTCTCCGCGCCGCCCATCACGCCGCCAATCCCCACGGCCCGTTGCGCGTCGGCGTTGAGGCACATATCCACTGTGAGCGTGCGCTCCTGCCCGTCGAGCGTGCGCATCTTCTCTCCCGCTCGCGCGCGGCGCACGATCATCCTTCGTTCCGCAAGGGTGTCCAGATCGAACGCGTGCAGCGGGTGCCCCAGCTCGAACATCACCAGGTTCGTCGCATCCACCACATTGTTGATGGAGGCCTGCCCGATTGCTTCGAGCCGCTCGCGCACCCACGCGGGCGATGGGCCGATCTTCACCCCGCGCAACACCCGCGCCGTATAGCGCCCACAAAGCTCCGGGCAGTCAATTTCGACGCGCACCGCCGAGGAAGCTTTCTCAGATATTTCCGCGAACTTCGGCGCAAGGCGCCGCAGCGGCTTGCGATATACGGCCGAGACTTCGCGCGCGATTCCGTAATGCCCCAGACAATCGCCGCGGTTCGCTGTCACTTCGACATCGAGAACTGGCCCGGCCGCGCTTTTCTCGATCGCGTCCACAGCCGTGCCCGAAAGCGACAGCCTCTCGCGCAACTCCTCCGGCGCGGCCGTGAAGGCCACAAACTCTTTAAGCCACTCGTAGAGAACTTTCATGGGAATTGCCGCAAAAAGCGCACATCGTTTTGAAAAAAGAGCTGCAAATCATCAAGCCCGTAGCGCAGCATCGTCAGCCGCTCCACGCCCATCCCGAACGCGAACCCCGAAAGCCGCGTCGCGTCGTAATTGACGAAGCCATACACCGCGGGGTCCACCATCCCCGCGCCGAACAACTCGATCCACCCGGAATACTTGCACACGCGGCAACCCGATCCGCCGCACACGTGACAGCTTGCGTCCACTTCCACCGACGGCTCGGTGAACGGAAAATAGCTGGGCCGCAGCCGCGTCTTCGCTTTCGGCCCGAGAAATT
>Ga0181523_10001408_pt1 | contig 25531 bp, 25 predicted proteins | sample PEATcosm2014_Bin_43_FD_119752 | JGI IMG/M metagenome (GOLD analysis project Ga0181523, IMG submission 119752) | Peatland microbial communities from MTU Mesocosm Facility, Houghton, MI, USA - PEATcosm2014_Bin05_30_metaG | ecosystem: Environmental > Terrestrial > Soil > Wetlands > Peat | place... | reverse complement strand
GCTTGTCGCTGTTGAGGCAGACCACCCAGGCGGTGCCCCCACCGGGCAGGACCGACAGGTTCTGAGCGCCGCTCGGCATCTTGATCGGCTTGCCGGCCCTCTCGGTGGCGACCGAGATCGGTTGCAGGTTGTTCCCCTGCCCGCTCGCGGGCGTGTTGACGACCCAGGCGGCGTTGCGGGCAACGACGACGGCGACCGGGCCACCGGCGGTGGCGATGGAGGCGCCCGGCGTGTCGCTCGCCACGGTGATGGGCGTGACGCTCTCGGAATTGAGATTCGTCACGAAGACCGTGGACCCGTCCGGAGTGATGGCGACCCCGACGGGGGCATTGCCCACCCGAATGGGTGCGAGCGCACGGCCGGTGGAAAGATCGATGGGCGTCACGTCGTGGCCGATGGTGCCGGACTGCCCGGTGACGATGGCGCCGGCGTCAGCCACGTATGCCTTCGAGCCGTCGGGCGTGATGGCGATGCCCTGCGGGCCGTTGCCGACCACGATCGGCTTGCCGGGCTTGAGCGTCCGCAGGTTGATCGGAGTGACCGTGTCGGCATCGGCGTCGGTCACGTACGCCGTCGTACCGTCGGGCGTGATGGCCACGTCGGCGGGACCCTCGCCGGCGTCGATGGCGGGCAGCACCTTGTTGCTCGGTACCACGATGGGGGTGACGGTGTTCGAGCTGTAGTTGGTGACGAGGACGAGCCGCCCCCCCGGCGCTACGGCGACGGCGTCGGGATAGATGCCGACCCGCAGGGGTGAGCTCACGCTCGCCGGTGGCGGCGCCAGCGTCACCTCCACGAGCGTCGAGCCGTTGCCGACGCTGGCGCCCGTTCCGGCCAGGGCGACGTAGGCGATGAGGTTGGGGGGCAGCGGGGGAAGGCTGCTCGTGGTCGTCGTATGGTTGCTTGCCGTCGACCCACCGCTGCTGCAGGCGGCCAGGAACACGAGGCCGGCAAGGCCGATGGCGCCCGCCCGCGCCGGGGCGCCGTGACGGTGGGTACGGGGGCTCTTCATTGCTGATCGTTCGTAGCACACCGGACGGTTGCCGGTGTTGCAGGAGGTGCGAGAACTTCTAGAGAAGCCCGGGGTCCGGCGAGTATGCCCACGCCTCGATCTCGACGAGGGCGCCCATGGGCAGACCGGCGGTCGCAAAGGCCGTGCGGGCCGGAGGCTGCTCGGCGAAATGGGCTATGTACGCCTCGTTCATGGCGGCGTAGTCGGCGATGTCGGCGAGCAGCACCGTCGTCTTCACGACGGCGTGCAAACTCGAGTTCTTCGCCACGAGCAGCGTGGAGACGTTGCTGAGCGCCTGATGGACCTGGGCGGCAACCCCCTCGACGAGGGCGCCGTCGGCGAGACCGAGCTGACCCGAGCAGATGAGGAAGTCGCCGGCACGCACGATGGGCGTGTAAGGGCCGACGGATGCCATGAGGTTGCTCCGATCAGCTAAAGGACGAACCGCAGCCGCACGTGCGGGTGGCGTTCGGGTTCGTGATGTGGAAACCGGCCTCCTGCAGGCCGTCCCGGTAGTCCAGGGTTGCGCCCGCCATGAGCCCGGCGCTCTCCGGGTCGATGACGACCTTCACCGAGCTGAAGGTGCGGACGACGTCGTCGTCGGCGATCTCGGAGTCGAAGAACATCTCGTAGCTGTAGCCCGAGCAGCCGCCCGGTCGCACGGCTACGCGAAGCGCCAGGTCGTCGTTGCCCTCCTGCTTGAGGAGCTCGGCAACCTTCGTGGCGGCGGCGTCGGTGAGGGTCACCGGACTTGGCCGCTGGCCGATCTTCACTGACGTAGTAGCAATGCTCACGGACCGAGCCCTCCTCATCCCTCCGGCTTCTTGCACGATATTAGCCCTGGGGTGGGGCTTTCCTGCCGGCGGTAGCCTCGTTGTGTCTCGTGGACCCGTCTTCTGTTGATCCCCGATGACCGAGCAGCCTTCCCCACGCCGGGCGGAAGCTGGAACGGCCGGCCAAGCGGCGGACGCTGCCGTCCGTGCCGCCGCGGTGCGTTCAGCCCTGCAAGGAGTCGTCGACCCTGAGCTGGGCGACAGCATCGTCGACCTCGGTATGGTGCGCGGCGTCGTCGTCGAGGGCGAGACGGTCACCGTCGAGATCGCACTCACCGTCGCCGGGTGTCCCCTCCGCAACCAGATCCGCGCCGACGTAGAGCGGCGCGCCCTCGGCGTCCCCGGCGTGGCGCACGTCGTCGTCACGACCGGCACGATGTCGGCCGAGGAGCGGGCAGCGGTCATGGCGCGGGCGCGCCTCTCGGCCCAGGAGCGCTCCGCCGTCACGACCGACCTTCCTCCGACGGCACGCGTGCTCGCCATCGCCTCGGGCAAGGGAGGGGTCGGCAAGTCGTCGGTGACCGTCAACCTCGCCGTCGCCCTCGCCGACCGTGGGTGCACCGTGGGAGTGCTCGATGCCGACGTCTGGGGCCATTCGGTCCCGCGCTTGCTCGGCATGGACGGCGAGCTCGAGGCACGCGACAAGAAGATGGTGCCTCTCAGCCTGCAGGTGGGAGAGGGCGTCGTGCGCGTGGTGTCCATGGGGTTTCTCTCGGGGGAGGACGAGGCCATCATGTGGCGCGGCCTCGTTTTGAACCGAGCCGTCCAGCACTTCCTCGAGGACGTGCACTGGGGAGATCTCGACTACCTGCTCGTCGACCTCCCGCCCGGCACCGGTGACGTCCAGATGGGGCTCGCCCGCATGCTGCCGCGCACCGAGGTGCTCCTCGTGACGACGCCGCCGGTCGCCGCCCAGAAGGTTGCCGGGCGGGCGGCGGACATGGCCCGCAAAGGCCACCTCCGCGTCGCCGGCGTCATCGAGAACATGTCGGCCTTCGTGTGCGCCCACGGCGAGAGTTACGCGCTCTTCGGCGAAGGCGGTGGCCGGCGTCTCGCCGATGAGATCGGCGTGCCGCTCGTCGGTCAGGTGCCTCTCGACCCGGCCGTCTCGGTCGGCGGCGACGCCGGCCGGCCCGTGGCGCTGACCGACGGGGAGGCGGGGGCGGCGTTTCGGGAGATCGCCGAGCGCATCCTGTCCGATGTCGCTCCTCTCGTGGAGATGTCGGGCTGCTCGGCCCGCATGCTCGAGCGCGTGGAGCAGGCGCTCGGGACCGTCGGCCTCAGCTGAGCCGTGACGCAACTCAGCATCGCCGGCCGGCTGGAAGAGGTGGTCGGTGGCGGGCATGTTCTCACCGACCCTGATGTCGTCGCTTCCTACGTCGTCGATTGGACGGGCCGTTTCCGGGGGTACTCGCCTGCCGTTGTGCGGCCCGGCTCCGTCGAGGAGGTCGCCGGCGTCGTGGCGACCTGCGCTGAGCACGGCGTGGCCTTGACGCCGCAGGGCGGTAACACCGGGCTCGTCGGCGGTTCGGTCCCCCTCGAGGGCGAGGTCGTGCTGAGCCTGACCCGCCTCGTGTCCTCGAGCGAGGTGGACGCCGCTTCCGGTCAGATCACCGTCGGCTCTGGCATGACGATCGGCCAGCTGCAGCGGTCGGTGGCGCCGCAGTGGGCCTACGGCGTCGACCTCGGCAGCCGTGATTCGGCGACCGTCGGCGGCACGATCGGCACGAATGCCGGTGGGCTGCGCCTGCTGCGCTACGGCGACACCCGCGCCCAGGTTCTCGGCGTCGAGGCCGTCCTCGGCACGGGCGAGGTCATCTCGCATCTGGGCGGGCTCTGGAAGGACAACACCGGCTACGACCTCAGCCGGCTGATGTGCGGCAGCGAGGGAACGCTCGGGATCGTGACCGCCGCCCGCTTGCGCCTCGTAGCCCCGGCGCACAGCCGTGCCACCGTGCTGCTCGCCTTCGAGGACGTCGAGCTGGCGGTGGCGGCAGCCGCCAGCCTGCGGCGTTCGGCCGGCCTGCTGGAGGCGGTCGAGTTCTTCCTGCAGTCCGGGCTCGAGCTCGTCTGCACGTCCTTCGCCCTGCCGTTGCCGTTCTCGCAGAGCCATGCGGCCTACGTGCTTGCGGAAGCGGGCGGCGCCGCCGACCCGACCGACGAGCTGCGCGCGGCCGTCTTGGCACTCGAGGGCGTGGCGGACGCCGCCCTCGCCGACAGCTCGCAGCGCCGGGCCGCCCTCTGGCGCTACCGCGAGGGGCACACCGAGGCCATTTCCGGCCTTGGCGTGGCTCACAAGCTGGACGTCTCCGTGCCGCTCGGGAGGCTGGGCGAGCTCGTCTCGCGGGCGCCCCGTCTCGTTGAGGCGACGGCCCCCGGCTCGTCCACCTGGCTCTTCGGTCATGCCGCCGACGGCAACGTGCACGTGAACGTCACCGGTGTGGACGGCGACGACGACCGCGTCGACGGCGCCATCTTCGAGCTCGTCGCCGAGCTCGGGGGATCCATCAGCGCCGAGCACGGGATCGGCACCGCCAAGAAACGCTGGCTGCATCTCAACCGGTCGGCGGCCGAGATCGCCGCCATGCGGGCCGTCAAGGCCGCCCTCGACCCGGCGGGCATCCTGAACCCGAACGTCATCTTCTGATTCGGGATCCCGCCAGGCGGCGCCTTGGCGAGTCGGACGCCGGGAGGCTGAGCAGCTAGGGGAGCTGCTGCCGGCGAAGCACGAAGACGCCCCACCCGAGGCAGCCGCGCTCCTCGCTGAGATAGCGACGACGGGACGTGTCGCGGTCCTGTCGGATCTCGGCCGCCTCGGGGTCGTCAGGGTTGGCCATCAGCCAGTCGGCGACGTTGAGCCACTGGCTGGCCGAATAGCGGTCCCAATCGTCTGCCGAGGCGAGGACCATCTCGACGAGGTCCAAGCCGGCCGCCTCGAAGCGCTCCAGCGTCCCTCCCAGATCTGCGAAGCCCTCCCCTTCCTCGTAGGTTTCACGCACACTCTGCGACGGCGGCGCTGCCCAGTACACCTCGCCGACGAGCAGCCAGCCGTTCGGCGCCAGCCACTCGCTCATGAGCCGCAACGTGCCGGTGAGCCCACCGCCGATCCAGGTCGCACCGATGCAGGAGACGACGTCGAACGGCCCGTTGAGCCCCGCCGGGTGGCCGGCGTCCCCTTCGAGGAAGCTGACCGAGCCGTCCACGCCGAGCTCGACCCCACGCGCCCGCGCCTCGGCGAGGAAGGGAGGGTGCAGGTCGATGCCGACGCCGGTCGATCCGAACCGTTCCGCGAACCGGCAGAGCATCTCGCCCTTTCCGCAGGCGAGGTCGAGCAGCCGGCTTCCCGTCCCGAGGCGGCAGAGGTCGCCGAGCAGCACGAGCTTGTCCAAGGAAAACGGGTTCATGATGCGGTGGGTGGATTCGGAGATCTCGTGATATCGAACGGCGCTCACCATGACGGCTCCCCTCGGTCCAGTTGCGCGCAGCGTCCCATCGCCTCGGCGAACACGGCCGCCCGGTCCTTGTAGTCACGGAACTGGCCGAAGCTCGACGCCGCCGGCGACAGCAGCACGACCCCCGTGCCCTGGCGAGCCCACCGGTATGCCGCCTCGACGGCAGCGGCCAGCATTTCACAGTCAGTTACCTCGGCGGATGGGAGTCGCTCGCGAATCTCAGCAGAGATCCGCCCGCCGTTCTCGGGGAGGGTGAACACAGCGACCGCTCCGTCGCCCCTGCGCCGGGCGCGCTCGGCGAGCGCCGCCGCCAACGGCCCGTAGTCGATGCCGCGGTCGTGGCCGCCGACGATGAGCGCGATGCGCTCGCTCCCGTAGGCCTCGAGGGCCGCCAGCGTCGGCAGCACGTTCGTCGAGAGGCTGTCGTCCACGAAGGTCACGCCGCCGACGGTGCCGATCGCCCGCAGACGGCTCTGCAGACCCTCGAAACCCTCCGCCGCCTTCGCCAACGCCTCGGTGTCGGCGGCCTCGGGCACGCCGAGGGCCAGCAGGCAGGCGTGGGCGATCATGGCGTTTCGTCGGTTGTGGGCGCCCGGGAGCCCGAGGTGCTGCAACCATGCGCCTCCGAGGTCCTCCTCGTCGTCGCCGACCCAGCGCACCCGAGGGCCGAGCTGGGAGGCTCGCTCACGCAGCAGGGGGCTGTGAGCGTCGGCCACCGTGAGGTCGGCGCCCGGCTGCGAGCACGCCGACAGCTTGTCCCGGAAGTACGCCTCCACCCCTCCGTGCCAGTCGAGGTGGTCCGGGTGCAGGGACGTCACCGCCACGACGGGGGGTGACGCCGCCAGGTCGGTCGCCTGATAGCTCGAGACCTCGATGACGGCGTAGTCGTACTCCGTCGGCAGCGAGGGGTCATACGGTGCGCGGCCGATGTTGCCGGCGACGACGGTCCGGTAGCCGAGGCGCTCGAGGAGATGGCCGGCGATGGCGGTCGTCGTGGACTTGCCTTTCGTACCCGTGATGGCGAGGACGCGGTCACGAGGTGCCTCCTGCAGCCAGAGGCCGAGGCCGCCCACGACGGGGATGCCGATCGCCTCCAGCTGGGCGACCTCGGGACGCCGCCGGCGGACGCCCGGGGTCTTCACGACGACGGCTCGCGTCGCCAGCGCCTCCAGCCCGCCGTGCTCAAGAGCGAGCACGTCGTGGCCGAGCACCGGCTCGTCGCCTGCACCGTCCTCGACGACGACGACATCGGCCCCCAGCTCGATGAGGCGCTGCAGGTTGGCCGTGCCCTCGATCCCGAGGCCCCAGACGCCCACGGAGGCGCCCGAGAGGTCAGACCAGGAGATCGTCGGGCGCGTAGGCATCGGGGATGAAGTGCGGACCGGACAATCGCAACAGGTCGTTCGCCGCCTCCGGGCCGGCCGGCAGCTCGTCGAGGAGTCGGTGCACGAGCGCGTCGGAGCGGCGGTCCGTGCGCGCGGCGGTGAGTCGCAGGGCTGAGCGGCATTCGGGGATGTCGCCGACGCAGTCGAAGGGTTTCGGGGAGGCGGAGATACCGAGGAGCGTGCGAAAGCGGTCCGCCAGGGCATCGGTGACGAGCGGCTCGTGGCCGGCGAAGACGGCTTGCAGCTCGGAGCGCTCCATGAACGGCGCCAAGACGAGGTCGACGAAGCAGCACTTGTCGCATTCGCCGCACCAGTGATCGAGCCGGAGGGCGGGATCGACGTAGAAGGCCCGGTTGCAGCTCCGGAACGCCCGGTGGTACTGCGGAACGGCGGCGAAGCGCTGCGCCACCCACAGCTCGGAAGCAGGTCGCAGGAGGGAGAAGTACTCGACGGGGACGCCGTGGCGGGCGAGGGCTGCACGGAGGGCGGCTTCGAAGGCGAGGCCCTTCGACCACTGGTGGTTGACGACCCGGTCGCCCAGCACGACGGTGGCGGCGGAGGCGGAGGCCTCGTTGGACATGACCACGGCATGGCGCCCGTGCAGAAGGGCGGCCAGCACGGCGATCGCCGAGATCATGCCCGTGACGGGCACGTGCCCGTTGAGGTAGCCGAGCTGGCGGGAGCGAAGGATGCGAGCGTCCAGCTCACGCTCGGCTCGGAGGATGGTGAGACCGGTGACGGCCGCCGGCGCCTCCACGGCGGCGTAGCGATCGCCGGCCTTGCTGACGACGAACAACGCCGTGTTCTCGTCGCCGGCACGCCGGCGGACGAGCTCGGTCGTCACGATGGAGTCGATGCCGCCCCCGAAGGGGACAAGCGGACGGAGCCTCTCGGCGTTCCCGTCGCGGGCGGCGCCCGCTACGTCTGCGGCGGCGCTCGATGGCACCTCCCCGGCGGTCGGGAGGAACTCGAGCCCGGAGAGGTCGAGGCCGTTGCGGTAGGCGAACTCCCCAAGGCCGTCCAGGTAATACTGGCGGAGGAAGTCGACATCGGGCACCGAGAGGGCGAGAGCGCCGAGATCGACAACGGGCGGGGCGCCCGCCTTGTAATAGGAGACGCCGAGAAGGAGGAAGACGAGACGGGCGACCGCCTCGACACCGGGGCGCTCCCACGCCTCCGCCTCGACGCCAGCGAAGGTGACCCGCTCGACGAACTCCTGCCCGTCGAGGCGGTAGTGGCAGCGGAGCTGACCGCGCCCGGGATCGGTTTCGAGCTCGCCGTAGGTGAAACGTTGCGCCCCGCCCGGGGGCGCCAACGGTGGCGTCGCCGCGACGGTCACGGGCGAGGGTGCAAGCGCACGAGCAGGGAGTTGCGCCCGCACGGCCGCTCGGCTCGGTGGCTGAAGAAGGGACCGTCGCCTCCGGTCGGGATCTCGGCGATGGCGATGCGTTCCGGCCGCAGTCCGGCCTCGACGAGGATGCGGCGGTTCGCCTCCCAGAGGTCGAACAGGTAGGTGGACGAGCCGGCGTCCCCGTCACTTCGAAGGACGTCGTCGGCCTCGCCGGCGAAGCACTCGAGGGCCGCCTCCATCACCTCGGGGCCGACCTGGTAGCGCTCCGGGTCGACGGCCGGACCGATGGCGGCGACGAGGTCGTCAGTGGAGGCCCCGAGCTCCACCATGGCGCCGACGGCGGCCGCCGCCACGCGCAGCACCGTCCCGCGCCAGCCCGAGTGGACGGCGCCGGCAACGTGAGCGCGCGGCGCATAGAGGGCGATCGGCACACAGTCGGCCACCATCATGGCGAGCACAGGCCCGGGCTCGCTCGTCACGACGGCGTCGATGCCGGGGAGCGCCGTGGCCAGCGACGTCGCCCCGCGACCGCCGTCGGAAGCCGTCACGGCCATCACGTCACGCCCGTGCGTCTGGTTGCAGAAGACGAGGTCGTCGAGCCCGGCACCGATGAGTCGGGCGGCCCGACGCCGGTTCTCGATCACGAGCTCGTCGTCGTCCCCGACGTGCAGACCGAGGTTGAGGCTCCCGTAGGGGCCACTGGAGACACCGCCGTGACGGGTCGTCATGACGACGTCGACCTCGAGGTCGTCGAAGACCGTCCAGGTCATGAAATCGGTGCCGTCCGTGGCGCGCCAGGAGACGGAGTCAACGGACAGCGGTTGCACGGAGATGCAGGTTACCGGCCTAGGGATGGACGCTCACTGCGTCGTCCAGCGTGCCGTGATGTCATCGCCGTCGTCGGAGGTGGCGAGGCCCTCCTCGCCGAGCTTGCGCAAGTGCGCCCACACCGAGAAGCGGGCGATCGGGTGGAGCGACGCAGGTACGTCGGTGTAGACGTCGGAGACGATGTCCTCGATGCGGGCCCCGCCGCGAGCTCGCAGAGATGTCACGATGGCGTCCTCGCGCGCCCGCCGGTGCTGCAGGTACCCCTCGATCACGAGGCGAGGCGCCGGCATGAGGGCACCGTGGCCGGGGGCGATGACCGTGATCGCAGGGTCGAGAACGAGGAGCCGCTCGAGAGAGGCGAAGTAGGCCGTCATGTCGCCGTCCGGCGGAGCGATGACGACGGTCGACCCGCTCATGACGTGGTCGCCGGAGAACAGGACACGGACACCGCGGCCGCCCTCGCCGCTGACGGTGGCGAGATAACAGAGGTGGTTGGAGGCGTGTCCCGGCGTGTGCACGGCGCGCAGCGGCACGTCGCCGGCGCCGACCTCGCTGTCATCGCCGAGCGTGTCGTCGGGCAGAAAGCCGTCGCGGGGCCCGTAGCCGAGTACACGAGCACCGGTGAGCCCGGCGAGGGCGGCGGCGCCCGGGGCGTGGTCAGGGTGGGTGTGCGTCACGACGATGGCACGCAGGCGACCAGCGGCCGCCGCCGCGACTGCCTGCAGGTGGCCCTCGTCGTCGGGACCGGGATCGATGGCGACGAGAGCATCGTGTCCAACGAGATAGGTGTTGGTTCCCGGCCCGGTCATCACCGAGGGGTTCGGTGCCGTCAAGCGAGTGACACCCGACAAGACAGCCACCGGAACGCCCACGACGGGGGCGTCGAGCACGGGGTCTTTCGAGGTTTCAGGCACCGCTCGGGTCCGCCGGAGCCTCGCCGGCATCGTCGCCTCTGGAGCCCTCGGGCGATCGGGAGGCGAACGGTTGCGGCCGGTCCGGGAACGGCACGCCCGGAGGCAGGCCGGTGGCGTCCTCGTAGCCATCGTCACCGGGCAGCACGATGCGCACGCCTTCGCCTTCGACGGTGATCCGGGGAAGGATCGCCCGCACCGCCGCCGCCGCTGCGGCCGTCATGAGATCGGCGGTGCGCTGGAAGCGACCGATTGCCTCCAGGTTCTTCATCGTGGGGAACATGAGGTCGAGCTCGCCGGCACGATGGCGTGCGAGGGCTGCCGCCGGCTCGATCCACGTGCTCGCCACGACCTCGGAGTCGTCGTGGAGCGCTTCCTGGCCCTCGGGCACGACCCCAACGAAGAACCGTGTGTCGTAGCGCCTCGGTGCCCCCTCCGGCGTGATCCAGTGGCTGAAGTAGGCGACCCGATCGAGGTCGAGCGAGAGGTGTTCCGCCGCGCAGATCTCGCCGAGGTGCACCTCGCCGGCGTTCAGACGCCGCCGGTGCTCCACGAAGCGGCCGGCGACCTCCGGGTCCTGGAACGACAGCGGCTCGCCACCCGTCACGGCGAGCAGGATGCCCGCCTCCTCGAAGCACTCCCGTAGGGCCGCCACGAAGAAGCTGCGGCCGCCGGCGTCGATGCCGAGGATGCGGCTCGCTTCGGCGTCGTCGCACCCGGTGCACCAGCGGGCCGTTTCCGGGCTGCCGTCCTCCGGATCCACGGCGCCACCGGGAAAGAGGTGGGCGCCCGCCACCCAGACCGACTGAGCGTTGCGTCGGAGCATGAGCACCTGCATTGCCGAGGTGCCCGTGACCCCGACGGCGTCCCGCACGAGCATGATCGTGGCGGCGTCACGCGGGACCAGCGCCGGGCTCATCCCGTCACCGTACCGGGCGGCGAGCCGCCCGGTCTCAGGAAGAGAGGAGCGGCCGGAGGTGCTCGGCGACGAGGCGTCCAAAGGACGCCGGGTCGGCCATCGGCCAGCCGTGGTTGCCCGTGACGACCGTCCCCTGGCGCCCGACGGCGCTGCACTGGTCGTCGAAGCACGCCTTCGTCACGACGCGATCGCCTTCGGCCCACAGCACCGAGACGGGAATGCCGAGCGTAGCGATGTGGCGCAGCTCGGCAAGGATGTCCGAATGCCGCGTGAGGTGGGCGACGAGCCCGAGGCTCGGCAGGTGCCAAACGAGGTTGTGGCCGAGGTCGCGCAGCACCGACGTGGCGGTGGCGGGGAACTCGCTCATGGGGAACTCGTGCACGAGGTGGAGCGCCCAGTCCCAGAGCGGGCGCTCGGTCAGCAGGCGCTCGCTGTCTTCGTTGCGTGACCAGGTGGCTCCTGTGGCGGCGTCGACGAGCACGAGGGAAGCCACGAGCTCCGGGGCGTCATGGGCGAGGCGGGCGCTCACGGCGCCCCCGAAGGAGTGACCCACCACGTGCGCCGCCGCGCTCGGCAGATCGTGCACCTCGTGCACCTTCAGCAAGAAGCCCTGCAACGACGTGGCGAAGGCCTGCAGGCTGAGACGGCCGAGTGGGAGGTCGGAGCTGCGGCCGAAGCCGGGCAGGTCGGGCATTAGGACGCGGAAGCCGTGGCCGGCGAGCTCCTGAGCCGCCCGTTTGTAGGAGGTATGGGCGAGACCCCAGCCGTGCACGAGTACGACCGTCGGGCCGGTGTCACCCTCCTCGGTGCTGCCGACCACCTCGCCGTAGCTGACGCGCCGCCCGTCCACCCGGCAGGCCCGCTCGCGCAGTCGGAGCGGCTCTTGCACGGCCACACCCAGAGGCAGGATGCGCGTGACCGCCGGTAAGAGCGGTATCCCCCGAAACATTGCCGACACATTACTCCCTGCAGGCGAATTGCAACGTGTTACCAAAACCCATGTGAGCTGGGATGACGGCGCGAGACGGGACGCGGTGATGCCAGTTGGACTGACGGGGTCACTACGAGCGGGGGTTTCTCAGGCGAGGTGCGAGAGCGGTGCCATGCGATCGAGGAGCTGCTTACGTTCGGCTTCGTTCAGGCCACCCCAGATGCCGTGCGGCTCACGGATCCTGATGGCGTACTCGAGGCAATCCGGCCGCACTCCGCAGGAGCGGCAGATCCCTTTGGCGGAGCGCTCGCGGATGAGGCGCTCTTCCTTGCGCTCGACGTGCGACGGCGGAAAAAAGACGACGGCATGGGGACCACGGCAGGCGGCCCGCGCTTGCCACAACTCTTCACCCCGATTGGCGACCACTGCCCCTCCTACATTTCGGCCCGCGATTCTGGAACTTCCCCGGACCGGTCCTGCGCGCTCGCGCGCCCAAAGAACCGGCTCAGCCCCTTGCCCCCAGGCTGCCGGAGCTACCGCTGCGGACTTGTTGCCAGGCCCACTGACGGCACCCTACCTGGCGACCTCTCGGGAAACAAGAGGTGAACTTCAGGAGATCGCCGGTAGTGTCCCCGCCGATGGAGCGGGCACAGTTCTGCCGCCAGAGCAGGGTTCTCGTCGTCGGCGGCAAAGGCGGCGTCGGCAAGACGACGGTGACTGCCGCCTTGGCTCGCATGGCGGCCGACGCCGGCCTCAACGTGCTCGTCGTCGGCCTCGACGACGCCGGAGCCCTGCCTGTGCTTTTCGGGGCGGACGTCACCTTCGGCTACGAGGAGGTGCTCCTCTACGACGGCGAAACTGGGCAGGTGCACGGACGAGTCGTGACGCCGGACGACGCCCTGCTCGAGTACCTCATGGACCACGGGCTGCGTCGGGTGGCCAAGCGGCTCGTGTCGACTGGCGTCCTCGACGTCGTGTCGACGGCGATCCCGGGCATCCGCGAGATCCTCGTCCTCGGGAAGGTGAAGCAACTCGAGCGGTCGGGCGTTCCTGACCTGCTACTGCTCGACGCCCCCGCCACCGGTCACGCCGTGCGCTTCCTCACGAGCGCCAACGGGCTCATGGACGCTGCTCGCGGCGGCCCGCTGCGCACGCAGGCGGCCGAGGTCGTCGAGATGCTGCACGACCCCACCCGGCTGCAAGTCCTGCTCGTCACCGTGCCCGAGGAGACGCCGGTGAACGAGCTCATCGAAACGGCCTTCCGTCTCGAGGACGAGGTCGGTGTCATGCTCGGGCCCGTCGTCGTCAATGCCTGCTACCTGCCGGTGAGCGGTGTCGGAGCGAGCTGGCTGGCGGATCCGGACGCCCTCGTGGCCGCTTCGGGGGTGGCGCCGATGGAGGCGGGGGAGGCGGGCGCCATGAGGAGGGCGGCGGGGTTTCGTGCGGGGCGGGAAGCCGTCCAGTCTGAGCAGATCGACCGCCTGAACGCCGAGCTGCCGCTTCCTCAGCTACGCCTTCCCTACCTGTTCAGCGATGACATCGGCCCGGCCCAGGTGGCCGAGCTGGCGGAGGCGATCGGGCTGGCGATCGAAGCGCTCGACGAACGCCAGTTGCAGGCCATGCTGGCGGCTGCCGAGGCCTCACCGCTTGCCTCCGGGCCGCCGCCATCTCCATCGGGCAGCGAAGGGCCGGCACCGCCAGAGGCGGCGGCACCGTCGTGAGCACCGGTTCCGACCTCGGACCTCTCCTGCGGGAGCGCTCGATCATCATCTGCTGCGGATCCGGGGGGGCCGGCAAGACGACGACGTCTGCCGCCGTCGCTCTCGCCGGTGCCCTCGCCGGTCGCAAGGCCTGCGTCGTGACGATCGATCCCGCCCGACGCCTCGCCGATGCGCTCGGCATCGGCGCCCTCACCAACGAGCCGAAGCGCATCGAAGGCCCGTGGCCGGGCGAGCTGTCGGCCGTCATGCTCGACGCCAAGCGAACCTTCGACGACCTCGTGGAGCGGTACTCAGCCGATCAGGAGCAAGCCGAGCGCATCTTGAGCAACCGTCTCTACCGCAACCTCACATCTGCCCTGTCGGGCACCCAGGAGTACATGGCTGCGGAGAAGCTGTACGAGCTGAACGCTTCCGGCGATTTCGACCTGGTCGTCGTCGACACGCCGCCCACGCGCAACGCCCTCGACTTCCTCGATGCGCCGGGCAGGCTGACGAGGTTCTTGGAGAACCGGGTGTTTCGTCTCCTGCTCATGCCGACGCGAGCGTCGTTGAGAGCCTTGACGATGGCGACCCAGGCGCTGCTCCGCACGATCTCGAAGGTGGCCGGATCCGAGATCGTGGAAGATGCCATGGCGTTCTTCCGGGCCTTCGACGGGATGGAGGAGGGCTTCCGGGATCGCGCCCGTGGCGTCGAGGCGCTCCTCGCCGATCCGGGAACGGCCTTCGTGCTCGTGGCGGCACCGCGGCGTGACTCGGTGGCGGAGGCGAAGTTCTTCGCCGACCGGTTGGCGAAGGCGCATCAGCCTGTGGCGGCGCTCGTCGTCAACCGCCTGCACCCCGACTTCCGTGCTGGAGAGGCCGGGTTGGACGTCAGCAGCGCCTCCGCCGGAGAACCGGCTGCGGCAGCTCTCAGCGCCGACACCGCAGCCGAGGCACTCGCCGGCATGCGCAAGAACCTCACCGATCTGCAGGGTCTGGCGGACCAGGAGCGGGGCTACGTGGCGACGCTCGAGTCAAGGATCGAGGGCGCCGTCGTGAAGGTGCCCTACCTGTCGAAGGACGTCCACGACCTCGACGGGCTTGCCCTCGTGGCCGAATGTCTCACCGGACAGGTACTCTCCGATCGTGCCTGACATCCTCATCGTGGCCGACGCTGCCACGGTCCTCGCCGAAGTCCGCTCCGCCCTCGAGGACGACGACACGGACATCCGCGAGGTGCGGTCCGGTGCTGCCGTCCGCGATGAGGTCGAGGCGGAGCCGCCCGACCTGCTCATCACGGATCTGCAGGTGGGCAGCATGGGCGGCGCAGCCATCTGTTACGACTTGCGGCTGGAGGAGTCGGGGGACCGGCAGTACCACGTGCCGGTACTGATCCTTCTCGACCGGAGAGCCGACGTCTTCATCGCCAAGCATTCGGGTGCCGAGGGATGGCTCGTGAAGCCGCTCGATCCGCTCCGCCTCCGCAAAGCCGCCGCCGCCCTGCTCGAGGGTGGGACGTACCACGACGAGTCCTACAAACCGGTGTCGCTCGCCTCGGAGGCCTGAGGATCCGGTCGGGACGGTGCTGCCGGGCTTACGGCCGGGGCGCCGAGCGGTTGCGCGCTGACTACGATGGGGACCGGCGGGGCTGACCTCCCGCCACCGGGAAGTAGCGCAGCTTGGTTAGCGCGCAGCGTTCGGGACGCTGAGGTCGCGGGTTCGAATCCCGCCTTCCCGACTTCGCCGCCTTCCCGACTTCTGCTCCTCCTGCTCAGCGGGATGACTTCTGCCAGTTCGACTGACTCATCCTCGTTCCGATGCTGATTTCTCACGAAGCAGCCTGCCACCTGCGAAATCGCTTAGCTCGAGTGCTGGGGTGGGCGCTTCCGCTGGGTTCTCGGCGTGCTCTTCAACGGCCCTCACTCAGTCAAGCCGAACCTAACCGCCTGAACCGTGCCCATGCGTTGAGCACTGAGTTCCCAGGACCGTCCCTTGTCTTTTGAGTGGAAGAGCTTGCCGTCCCTCGTGCCGAAGGCAACCCGTCCCGCCAGAGCATCAAGGCGGCCGCTGCCAACGTCGAAGTAGAAAGACTCCGGCAGCCCGGTAGAGCATCTCTCGAGTGGCTGCCCCAAGTTCCCGCGGTACAGCGCCGCCTGACTCCCGTCTGGTCCAGTCGCCGCTACCGCGTAAGCGACCTGGCCGTCGAGCACGGCGGAGAAGACCCGGGGCACCTCTAAGCCTTCCGTCGTCCAGGTCCAGGTCGAACCGGAGTCGACACTCCACCCAAGTCCAGCATCGCTCGCGACAAGGATCGGTCCGCCAGGGGACACGAAGACGTCGTGGATCAGGTTCTCTGCTGGGAGGACGACGCGCCAGGTTTCGCCTCTGTTCCCCGAGTGCCAGAGCCCACCGTCGGCCAGGCAGACCAACCAGCAACCGTCGCTCGTAATGCGGAGCGAGCGAACGGCCCGCGTGGCCTCAGCCGAACCGGGCGAGCCGTCGCCTTCGCCGGCAGGTTGTGGGGAGCCGACATGGCGGACGTCGGTATTCCCGTCGACCCATGAGACGAGCTCCAGGCCGCCATCTCCCAGGCCGACGAGCAGCTCGAAGGCATGGCTCAAGCTCAGGTCCCTATGGCCAAGCTGTTCGGCGAGCTCGGTAGACAAATAGCCCTCGCCATCACCAATGACGGCCAATGTTCGCGCACCAGCCACGGAAGCAATCGGCTCGCACTCGTACCCGTTGAGCCTCACGATCCGCTCATCATCCAATACTGCGAACCCGTGCGGCCCGCTCGTGGCCAGAGCGGAAACCGAGACGTCCTGTGCCAGGGAGAAGCTGCGGTCCAGCTCCCAGAGTTGTCGACTCGTTCCAACCAGCAGCATGCGATTCCCTCTGAGATGTCAACAGGGATGCCGACCGGCAATGTAGTGCGCGGTGCACATGCTGGAGGCGGCGAAGCGGGAGCTCCGGCCGGGCAAACATCTGATCAGCGCCGAGCCCGCTCGTGCTAGCGCCAAAAGTCCCGCTTCTCGTGCTCTCCCTGCGTGAGCAAGGCAAGCAAGCGGGCTCGCGGCCCGACCAGCTCCTCATCGATCTGTTGCATGGCAACAGGCGACATGTGGATCGCCCCTGGCAGCGCACGTTGGCGCACGAGATCGATCCTCGACATGGTCGGCGCGTGAGTGCCGTAGATCGCCTGATGCCCCTGCCGGGCAGCCCGGCCCCCGGCCGCCGTGAGGAGCCTGGAGGAGTCGCAATTGCCGGCTTGTCTGCAGCGCCAGATCGACGCCAAGAAGGGTCTGGCCGGCGCCGACGGTGACCGAGGAGTGGACGCCCGGGACGCCTCTTCAGCCCTTAAAGCGCAGGAGAAGACAGCCCGCCGAGGTCGTGACTGGCACAAGGTGCAAGAATCCGGGTGTCGGACTCCGCCGAGAGGCCAGCGTGGTACGAGATCTTCACGAACCGGCACCCCCCGTGTCGTGGGCGCCTCCCACGACCATGAATGGCCGGGCCGTGGGTTCGGTGGTTCTCTCCGCCGCGTGCGTCCTCGTCCTCTGGCTCGTGCTGTGGCGGCCGAATACGCCATATCGCGAGGCGTTTCTGCTCGGGGGTCCCGTGTGCGGCCTCACCGTCGTCCTCGCGATGACGGCTCTCGGTGCCATCAGCCAGTCCCCGGAACCACAGGCGGGTACCCGCCTCGCCGTTGTGGGGCTGTCCGTGGGCATGGTGGGCCTCCTCGCGGTGTCGCTGAGCGGAGTGTTTGTGATGACGTTCCTGTCCTTTGCAACGGCCTCCGTCTCGATACCTCTCGGCACCGCCCTGCTGTTCGGGGGGAACGCAAAACGCCGCAATCCTCACCTGCAGTCATCAAGCCTCGATCTGCCCCTGCGTGCCCCCGCCAACAGCTCACCGATGGCGGCGCGGCTCGAAGGGTGGCGGCGGCATGGCCCTGTCGTGTCTTCATGGCCTGCGTCGTCGTGGCCTCTGCCGTGCTGGAGGGTGTCCTCGGGTGGCACCTCACGGGCGTTGGCAACGGCCTCGCTCCCCCGGTCTTCAAGGTGTGGGTGGTGGGCGCCGCTCTCTTCGGCATCGGCTGGGCGGGCCTCGAGAACCTACGTGGGCTGAACGCCGGGGTCCAGCCTTCACACCGAACCTTCCGCTTGTTCACCTGTTGCTGTGCGGTCGTGGCGCTTGCTGCCGGTGCTTTCACCTGGGCATTCGTACAGCCGCTGCAGGTTCGCTCGTGGGACGGCGAGCTGACAAAGCTGATGCTGTGTTCTGAGAAGGAAACGGCTGGCTGCCCTCGCACGGCCACGGTCGACGTGCCTGGCCTGGGAGCGGTACCTCGCTCCTCGTTTTACTTTCAAGTCAGTCCTGACTACGGCTCCATCACCGTCGATCCTGACAGCGATTTCGGAGCTCGCGGCTACTACTACCAGCCAGGTGCGACGCCGGGGACTCTCGACGTCAACAACACCTGCATCCGGCATGTCTACGGACCCTGGTGGGAGTTCGGCTTCGGTGACGAAGGAAACTGCCCGTTCAGCGGCTACAGGCAGATGCTCGGTCCCTGAGCACGCGAGCAGTCGGCGGTCCCGTCGCCGTCGAAGACACGAGGCCGGTTGAGCTGCCATGCGGCGGCAAGGCAAACTCCAGTACGGGAGTCCGCCGAGATGACGGCCGTTGCGCGCGCGAAGCTGCCTCCGTGTTCGAGCGCTTTACAGACCGGTCAAGGCGAGTTCTCGTTCTCGCTCAAGAGGAGGCACGCCTCCTCAACCACGGCTTCATCGGCACCGAGCACCTTCTGCTGGGGCTGATCGACGAGGGAGAGGGTCTCGCTGCCAAGGCGCTCGCGTCCCTCGAGATCTCCCTCGCGGCCGTGCGCGAGGAGGTCCTCAAGACGATCGGGCCGGCGGGCAACGCCCCGACCGGCTCGCCGCCGTTCACTCCGCGAGCCAAGAAGGTCCTCGAGCTCTCGTTGCGCGAGGCGCTCCAGCTCGGCCACAACTACATCGGGACCGAGCACATACTGCTTGGTCTCGTGCGTGAGGGCGAAGGCGTGGGTGCTCGGGTTCTCGTCAGTCTCGGTGCCGACCTCGCCAAGGTCCGCCAGCAGGTGATCCAGCAGCTGTCCGGCTACCAGAGCCGTGACCCACAGTCGACCTCGCCAGAGCGCCCGGAGCTCCGTCTTCAGGTCTCCACGGGTGAGGCGTGGTCCGTCGAGGTCGTGCGCGCCGGGAGAGGGCCGGAAGTCTTCGCCGAGGCCTACGACCGCTTGCAGCAGCTTGTCTCACAGCTCGGCAGCACGCTCGATGACGACCGCGTGCACGTCACGTCCGTCGACACCGAGGTGGGCCCTGGACTTCGCCTCGCCGTCAGACACAAACTCGGGCCATCGGTTCAAACCGACGATCCCGCCGATGCTGAGAATCCCGAGGAGAGCGGCGACGGGGGGCTGGAACCGTAGGACGTGCCGTCTGCCACCTGGCCATCGGCCTCCAGTCCGGGCCCTTCGGCGTGGCTCGCACAGGCCCGTGAACAGGGAAAACAGTTCAAGTGGTGTGGCGCCCCCCGGTGCCTAACAGCCTCGGGTGGACGAGCCAGGCGAGCTCGCCGCGTGCAGGCCCGAGATCCTCCCACCTTGCAACGTCGAGCTCGACTCGGGCGAGTGCGCCGGTGGGCATCCTCACGCGGCCCCCGCCGATGAGGAGCTCCAGCGTCTCTGACCAGGTTGGTTCGTGGCCGACGATGAGAGCCACCCGAGCCTCTGGAGGCAGGCCTCGCAACTCGTCGAGCAGCTCAGCCACACCCCCGTACAAGGCGTTGCGGATGCCCACGGGACAGCTCCAACGGCCGGCTTCCATGGCGATCCGGATGGTTTCCAGGGCCCGTTCGGCCGGTGAGCTCAGCACGTGGTCCGGGAGCTGCCCAGCGTCGGCGAGGAACCTGCCCATGGTGCGGGCGCTCCTACGGCCGCGTCCCGACAGTGGCCGCACGAGATCGTCCGCTTCGCCTGCGTTCCAATCGGACTTGCCGTGGCGGAACAGGATCAGCGACGGCATCGGCGGCGACGCTCGAGGTGAAGCAGTTCAGCGACCGATTGGAGGAGGGCTGCGTGATTGTTGACTCGTGCGTCGGCCATCGAACCTGGTTTCCTTCAGGCATCACGCCCGAAACGCTGCCAGGCTACCGGTCGCTGCTGGGACGTTTCCGCGGGAACGCTCGCGCGGTTGTCCGCGGCTGGCTCAGGGCAGCCAGTACGCCCGTGGGTCGCAGCCGAGGTGGAGCATCACGTGGTTGTGCTGGAGATCGGCCGTCACTCGGGCGAGGGCGCCGCTCGCTTCGCCGAGGAGTGCCCGTCGGCCTGCCGCGACGGCTGCCGTCGCGGCGAGGTCGTCACTACTCTGTGCCTGCTTTGACCGGAGGCGACCCAGCCGAGCCTGCCGTGGAGGGAAGGGCTTTGGCCGTGCCGGCGTTCCCGCCGGAAGGCCGCTCAGCTCGACGGCCAGTGCCATCGCCCGTTGCAGCCCCCCGAGCTCATCGACGAGGCCGATAGTGGCCGCATCCGCCCCCGTCCACACTCGACCCTTGGCGATGTCGAGGACGCTTTCGATCGGCAGCTTCCGGCCTTCGGCTACCCGCCCTGTGAAGACGTCGTAGATGTTGTCGAGCTGCGCCTCCGTCCGCTCACGCTGTGTCTCTGAGTGGGGGCGGTTGACCGAGAACATCGACGGCTCGGCACCGGTGTGAACCTCGTCGGCCGTCACGTCGAGTTTGGCCTTGGCCTTGGCCAGCACCGGATGCATGGTGATGACGCCGATCGACCCGGTGATCGTGCCGGGCTGCGCCACGACCCGATCAGCCGCTGTCGCCAGGTAGTACCCACCCGATGCGGCCACGGCGCCCATCGACACGACGAGTGGCTTGCCCAGCTCACGGAGCTTCACAAGCTCCCGCCATATGGCGTCTGACGCCACGGCCGAACCCCCGGGGCTGTCGACCCGGAGGACGAGTGCCTTCACCTTCTTGTCCTTGGCGGCAGCCCGGATCTGAGGGATGAGCCTGTCGGCCGCCAGTATCGGGCCGCCCCTTAGACCGAAGGGGTTGGTGGTTGAGCGGTGGATCTCACCCACGGCGCGAAGAACGGCGACCGGCACGGCCTTTCCTGACCGCCGCCCCTTGCCCGCACGCTTCTTGTATGCCGAGAGGTAGAGGAGCTTCGACTTCGGTCCGACCGAAGCCTTCACCGCCGAAACGACCTCGTCGGTGTAGGCCAGCCGGTCGACGAGGCCGGCGTCGAGCGCCTCGCTCGCCAGCAACGGGGCACTGTCGGCCAACCGGGCCACCCGTTCGGGCGCCAGCTGGCGTGATCGCGCCACACCGTCCACCTCCCGCTCCCACAGGCTGTCGAGCAGTCGCTGTGACTGCAGGCGGTCGGGGCCGGTGAACTCGCGCTCGGCCAGCTGGTTGGCGGCAGACTTGAACTCGTACCGAGCCGAGACCTCGAGATCGATCCCGAGGCGGTCCAGCAGGCCCCGGTAGAAGTTGGGTTCGCGTGAGAGCGGTGCCATCCCGAGCATCCCGGTGGGATGCAGGACGACCTCGTGGCAGGCCGTGGCGAGGTAGTAGGCGGAGTTCGCCGGGCCGCCCTCACCGAAGGAGTCGGTGACGGCGACGGTGGGTTTGCCTGTCTCCCCAAAGGCGATGACGGCGTCCCGCAGCTCCTCGATGACCGCTCGGGGGGCCGTCTCGAACCGGGGCCGGAGGATGAGACCTCCGACACGCTTGTCGCCGGAGGCTCGGTCCAACGAGGCGACCGCGTCGGCGAGCGTCAGCGCCTGGCGCCCCGCCAGCCCGGCCAGCGGGTTGCGACTGGCCACCTCCGTCGGCGCCGACGGCAGGTCAAGCTCGAGGATCGTGCCGGTGGGGACGCGGATTGCGAGCCGGGTGACGATCGCCGCGGCCAGCAATGACGCCAGCACGATCGCCCCGGCGACTTCGGCACTGTCGACCAAATGGCGAACGAACACGCTGATCAATGCCGTCAGCCCGACGACGGCAAGAGCCACCGTTCCGGTGGCGAGCACGCCTAACGAGAGCCGCCGCAGGTGCTTCATGGTTGTGCCTCCTCCAAGGTCACTGAAGGTACTAGCCAGCGGGAATTTGAGTAACCGTGACCCCTGAGGACCGAGCACATGCTGCTGGACCTCGTGCGTGAAGGCGACGGCGTGGGTGCCCGGGTCCTCATCAGCCTCGGTGCCGACCTCGCCACCGTGCGCCAGCAGGTCATCCAGCGGCTCTCCGGCTACGAGGGCGGCGACCCGCAGTCGATCTCGACCGAACGCCCGAGGCTCCTTCCTCAGGTCCCATCGGCGAGTCGTGGTCTGTCGAGGTCGTGCGCGCCGCGAAAGGGCCGGACGTCTTCGCCGAGGCCTACGACCGCTTGCGCGAGCTCGTCACTCAGCTCGGCAGCACGCTCGACGACGGTCGCATCCGGGTCATGTCCGTTGACACGAACTCGGGCCCTGGGTTTCGGCTCGCCGTCAGCCACTCTGCCGAGCTGTCGGTTGAAAACGACGAGCCCACCGAGGTCGAGGATCCCGAAGAGGCTGGCGGCGGGGAATCGGACCACTAGGACAGCGTCCTCCGGTTGCTCGGTCGTGTGTACTTGTCGAGTATGGAACCGGACGAATATGCGGCCCTCGGTGTTTACGATCCGTCCACCGGCGACGGCAGAGCACGGTTGGAGTTGCTGGACTCGTCGTGTCCCTCGGCGCTAGCGCGGAGGAACTGGTCGCCTACCGAGCGAATCTCCCCACACTGTCTGGAATTCTGGCCATCCGCGGGGCCCGGTGTTGACTCTCGAGGAGGCGACCGAGCAGTCGGGCTTGAGCGAGCTCGACCTCGTCCGCCTGACCCGGGCAGCGGGCTTCGCGGATCCTGACCCCGGGGCCCGAGTTCTCACGGAGCGATTCGTGGCCCTTGCTGCCGGAATGAGTGCCGTTGCAACGATATTTGGCGAGGATGCGGGCTATCAGCTGCTGCGAGTGCTGGGATCGTCCATGGCCCGCGTGGCCGACGCCGTGATCTCGGCCTTCTTGGTCAATGTGGAACCGGCTCAACGCGAGGATCCGTCCGGATTGGCCGTCGCCCGTGCCAACGTGGAGGCAGCCTCGTTGCTGCCCTTCGTGGCCGCCACCCTTGACGCCCTTTTTCGCCAGCACCTCCTGAGCGCACAACGGGTAGCAGGATCATCCGGTGCCGATCTCGTGGGGTTTGAGACTCAACACTTGGTCGTCGGGTTCGTCGATCTCGTGGGATTCACCGAGTTGGGGGAGGAGCTCAGTGTGAGGGATCTCGGGGCCATGCTCTCCAACTACGAGCGCCTCGCAGCGGATGCGGTCACCGCCGGCGGCGGGCGCGTCATCAAACTGATCGGCGACGAGATCATGTACACGGCGCCGCATGCGGTCCTCGCCTGCACGATCGCCGTTGACCCGGTCGAGGCGCTCCGCCAGCATGCGGCCATTCCGCCCGTGAGGGCCGGGCTGGCCGGCGGTCAGGTGATTCTCCGCGATGGCGACGTGTTCGGACCGATCGTGAACCTGGCCGCCCGCGTCGTGAAGGTCGCCCGGCCTGGAGAGGTTGTCGTCACCACTGACGTCGCTTCTGAAGCCGGTTGGGCGGGCGAGGCCCGCGGGGCGCACACGCTCAAGGGCATTGAGGGTTCCGTCGAGCTGTGCCGACTCCTTCCTCGATGACGACGGCCCTCCACGACGGCGCACTCAAGGTGGCTGGGACATCGGTCGAGGTTATGTTGAGGGAGGATTGACGATTGCAGAAGAGGCGCCAGCGGAGCCGACTGGCCCCTCGTGGGCCGGAGCGAGGAGTTCGACCTGCTCCGTCACCTCCGCTTCGAGCCACGTCCCCGCAGCGCCGTCCTTAGTGGGCCTGCCGGCGTGGGCAAGTCGAGGCTCGCTCGAGAGGCACTGACCGGAGCCGCCCGCGAGGGGTGGGCACGTTGACGATCCGGGGAACCGGCGGATTCTCGGCGGTGCCTCTTGGGCCGTTCCGCACCGTGTTCCAGCAGTCCAGCCCGTCGGACCTGGCCGAGCTGGCCGAGCTCGTGGCGCATGAGCTGGCGGCCTATGCGGTCCGCCAAGGGATTGCTCGTGCTCGTGGACGACCGACAGGCTCTCGATGAGGCCTCCGCCGGTCTGGCCCATCAGGTCGTCGCGACGGGGCTGGTCGTGGCGATCATCACCATGAGGACCGGCACGAGCCCTCCTCCCGCGCTGCCCGACCTCTGGAAGACGGGTTTGCGGAACGAATCGAGCTCGAGAAACCTCTCCAGGCGCGAGGCGACCGAACTGCTAGTGGCGACACTCGGTGGGAGCGTGCAGGACAGCAGCCCACCGGATCTGGTACGTGACGTCCGGCAACCCGCTCTCCCTGCGTGAAGGCGTCCTATCGAGCGCGGAGACTGGCGTTCTTACACAGGTCGATGGCGAGTGGTGCTGGAAGGGCTCGTGGCCGACGGCTGCCCGCCTCCAGGAGATCGTGGCGTCGAGGCTCGGTCGGTTCGATCCCGACGAGCTGGCGGCGATGGAGCTGCTTGCGCCACGTGCGATCAGGCGAAACCTGGCCTGTGGAGGTCGCGCGCACCGGGGGGGCCGGAGGTCTTTGCCGGGGCTTACGACCGTTTGCGCCAGCTCGTCGCACAGCTCGGCAGCAGGCTCGACGACGATCGGGTGCACGTGACGTCCGTCGACACGGAGGCGGGACCGGGGCTTGGCCTCGCCGTCAGACACACATTCGCGCCGTCGCCTCAAATAGACGAGTCCCCCGGAGGCTGAGGACACTTGAGGAGAGGCGCTCACCCCTTTCGTCCCTTCGGGGGCTGCTTTATCGTCATCGTCGGGCCGAGAACGCTCGCTCCGACAACTGGAGCGTTGCGCGCCTTGGATACGAGGAGGTTGTCCGCCATGCACAGGGCCAAAGCTTTCGTTTGCTCGTCGAAACCCTTCGTTTCGCTCCTTCTCTTGACGCCCGGATTGTGCTTTGCAGTTCCCCCGAGTGCGGCAGGGACGACCGGCTCGACATGTCTGGCATGGACCGGAAGCCAGCCGCCAAGCCCTGGGACGTCTGTCAGCATCCTGAGCGCTGTGAGCACGTTGAGCTCCTGCAGCGCTTGGGCGGTCGGTCATGACTCGGGTGGTTCCAGCACCTCAACGCTGACCGAGCGCTGGAACGGCGTTGGGTGGGCAGCCGTGCCGAGCCCAAACCCGTCTCCTCTCTATAACTGGCTTTACGGCGTGACGGAACTTTCCACCACGGATGCCTGGGCGGTCGGAGCCTCGTCTAATGGGGCTGCGGACCAAACCCTGATCGAGCATTGGAACGGAAGCTCCTGGAAGGTTGTGCCGAGCCCCGACCCAGGAGGCGCTACCAATTCCAACGATCTCTACTCGGTTGCTGCCGCCTCCGCCAAGGACGTCTGGGCGGTCGGGGCCCACTACATCAGCCGCTCGGTCGTCGAGACACTGATCGAGCACTGGAATGGCTCCGTTTGGTCGGACGTGAAGAGCCCGGATCCTGCTGGCTCGGCGAGCGAGAACGAACTCGAGGCCGTGGCGGTGACGTCCTCCTCCAACGCCTGGGCGGTGGGCGACTACTACAAGGGAGCCGCCCACGAGACGCTCATCGCCCACTGGAACGGCTCGGTCTGGGCGGCGGTGAAGAGCAAGAGTCCGAGCTCGCAGAGCTTTCTCGACGGCATCAGCGCCACTTCCGCCAAAAACGCCTGGGCTGTTGGCAATTCAACGAGCGGCGGTGTCAACAAGACGCTCATCGAGCATTGGAACGGCGTGGCTTGGTCAGACGTTCCGAGCCCGGACAGGGGAACTTCCGACAACGACTTGCTCGGGGTCGCCTCGTCGTCGGCCTCCAGCGCCTTTGCAGTCGGCGAGTATCACAGCGGGGCCACGTTTCGGACCTTGGTCGAGCACTGGAACGGCGCGGCTTGGGCGATCGTGGCAAGTCCCAACCCAGGCTCCGGCACCAATGCGGTGTTCGCCGGTGTGTCGGCCGGGTCGCCGACGAACGTCTGGTCGGTGGGCGACGACAACGTGGGGAGGGTGATCGAGGCGGCGGCGTTTCACTGCTGCTGACCGAGAGGGCCACAGCAGCGTTCTGCGAGCTCGGTT
>Ga0181523_10001406_pt1 | contig 25545 bp, 21 predicted proteins | sample PEATcosm2014_Bin_43_FD_119752 | JGI IMG/M metagenome (GOLD analysis project Ga0181523, IMG submission 119752) | Peatland microbial communities from MTU Mesocosm Facility, Houghton, MI, USA - PEATcosm2014_Bin05_30_metaG | ecosystem: Environmental > Terrestrial > Soil > Wetlands > Peat | place... | reverse complement strand
TTTCAGGCCCCAGCATCCATTGCAGCACCCATGTCCCGCTATTCTCTCTATTGAGGCACACTATCGTCGCATTATTGAATCTTACGACGTGTTCATCTATAAAACCGCATAACAGGAGTGAAAAAATCTTTTCCATATAGGGAAGGTGTCCGACAAGCATTATATTCTTGTTGCGGTCCTTGAGGCGGTGTTCCCATTCAGCGGGATCGTCGAGGGGGCCAAGATGGTCTGCTTCAACAACACCCTCGCCGGGCTTGAGGAAATCGGCCAGGACAGCAGCCGTCTGTTTTGCACGCAGTTTCGGGCTGTGGAATATGAGGTCGACCGGCATCTTAAGCCCGGCCAGATGAGCTGCCAATTTCTGGACATTGCGAAGCCCTAGCGGCGACAGTGCCTGAGACGGGTCGGCAAGTTCATTCATTGCCTCACCGTGACGGACAAGATAAAGAAGCATCGAGGCCTCCTAGGTTTTCAGAAGTGCTCTACTTTAAATCCTGGCCGGTGTCGTGTCAAGAGTCTTCAAGTCTTCGACCTTGATGATTGTACCGGTTTTGGTGAGGTAGATAACTTCTTTGACCTGCGCGTTTTTGATCATTCTGGCGCAAAGAAGGCATGGTTTACCCTCAGCAACGGAGCCGTCCTCTTCGGACCCTGCTATGTATATGCTCGCGTCCTTCATCCTCTCGGGCGAACCGTTGATTATAGCGTTTTGCTCAGCGTGCACTGCTTCGCAGAGTTCGTAGCGTTCGCCTGACGGTATGTTCAGTTCCTTGCGTTTGCACTTGTTAACGTCTACGCAATTTAGTGAGCCCCTTGGAGCCCCATTATAACCGGTGCTGACAATCACCTTATCTTTAACGATTACGGCTCCGTAACGTCTGCGCAAGCACGTAGATCGTGACGCCACGACCTTCGCGATCTCGATAAAATATTCGTCCCACGACGGCCTCCTGAATGTTTTAGGCGCATTGCCGTTCATTTGCCTTTCCTCGCTCCGATTAACACTTCGTGAAACCGCAGTTGTGGCATTTGGCGCAGCCTTCTTCGTGTTGAATAGTGCCACCGCATTCAGGACAGGCGCCCATTGTAATGATATCATTGAATTTCGCCTTCCGGCTGCCGTTGCCGTTTTCGGTCTTGGCAATATGTCCTGTCGGTATATAGCCTTCCAGTGCCTTTGCGATGGCGTCGGAACATGATAGCACCCGTCCCTCTTCGCCCCACGAAGTTTCGTGACAAGAGATTCCCTTGAGCTGCTTGACAATCTCGTCAGTCTCAATGTTCGACCTAAGCGCAAGAGAGATGAGTCTCCCGATCGCCTCCGCCTGGCTCGATGCGCATCCGCCAGCCTTGCCCATGTTGGTGAAGACCTCAAACGGCCTGCCGTTTTCGTCTTCGTTGATGGTGACATAGAGTTTCCCGCATCCGGTCTTCATTAGTCGCGTGCCGCCGCGGATCATCGACGGTCTTTTTTTCGGCATCACCTTACCCGCTTCGGCTTGCATCTGCGGCTTTTCTTCGGTCTTCCTAGTGCTGAGGACCTGTTCTTCTCTCGACCCGTCGCGATACACGGTGACACCCTTGCAGCCTTTCTTATACGCGAGGATGAAAGCTTCTTCGACATCCTCTACCGTGGCTGAATTGGGAAAATTGACTGTCTTTGAGACCGCATTGTCAGTATACTTCTGGAATGCGGCCTGCATTTTTATGTGATCGACCGGCGTTATATCGTGGGCCGTGATAAAGACCCGCCTGATCGACTCGGGGATTTCCTCGCAGTGAGCTATTGTGCCGTGTTCAGCGATCTTTTCCATGAGTTCGCGCGTCCATATGCCGGCTTTTGTCGCCTCGCGCTCGAACATGGGATTGGTCTCGATGAGCTTAGTCCCTTCCATGACCGTTCTCACATAAGAGACAGCAAATAGCGGTTCGATGCCCGATGAACAGGCCCCGATGATTGAGAGCGTGCCGGTTGGGGCGATGGTCGTAACCGTGGCATTCCTGACTGTCATCTCGCCGTTGAAGATGCTCTTGGAGTAGTTGGGAAATACTCCACGTTCCTCAGCAAGGGAGCTGGAAGCAAGACGGCCTTCTGTCTGCATGAAGCCCATCACTTCTTCGGCAAGTTTTAAGGCTTGGTCGGTACTGTAAGGGATTCCGAGCCGTATAAGCATATCAGCCCATCCCATAACTCCAAGTCCGATCTTGCGGTTGGCCTTTGTGTTCTTATCGATCTCTGCGAGAGGATATTTGTTGACATCGATTACGTTATCAAGGAAGTGGACGGCCTTCCACGTCGTATACTTGAGTTTCGGCCAATCAACCTCTATGCCTCTGTCCGTGGTCTTCACCATATTTGCAAGATTGATGGAGCCGAGATTGCATGATTCGAACGGCAACAGCGGCTGTTCTCCGCATGGATTTGTCGACTCGATCTCGCCCAACTCTGGCGTAGGATTGCCGGCGTTCATCCTGTCGAGGAAGACGACACCAGGCTCCCCGTTCTTCCATGCCTGTTTCACAATCTTGTTGAAGACCTCCTTGGCCTTCAATGTGCCCATCACTTTTTTCGTCCGGGGATTGAGGAGATCATAATCCTCATCTTTTTCGACGGCCTTCATGAATTCCTCGGTAATGCCTACGGATATATTGAAGTTGTTGAGCTTGTGGTTACTGTCCTTGCATGTGATGAAATCGAGGATATCAGGGTGATCGACCCTAAGCAGCCCCATGTTGGCGCCCCTCCTAGTACCCCCCTGCTTGACCGCTTCGGTTGCCGTATCGAAAACCGTCATGAACGATACGGGTCCTGATGATATGCCCTTGGTGGAGCCGACGACATCTCCCTTTGGCCTGAGCCGCGAGAACGAAAAGCCGGTGCCCCCTCCCGATTTATGAATGATGGCTGCATTTTTTACTCCGTCGAAGATGGACTCCATCGAATCGTCTACAGGCAGGACAAAACATGCTGACAGCTGTCCGAGTCTGCGTCCGGCGTTCATAAGAGTCGGGCTGTTGGGAAGGAAATTAAGCGAGGTGATGAGTTCGTGGAACTCATCCTTGACCTGTTTGACTTCCAGGTCAGATTTTCCGTACGCTGCATCAGCTGACGCTATGAAGCCTGCAACCCGGCTGAAGAGCTCCTCTGCGGTCTCGGTGACCCTGCCCTCCTCGTCCTTTTTCAGATATCTCTTCTCAAGGACTTTTCGTGCATTGGAAGACAGATTTAGAGTGCTCATTTTGCTCATGCGTTTCCTCCGTATAATGAAAAAGATAAAAGGTTAGTTCGGCACTCTTTAAAAATGTTTATTTTCAAAGAGTTTCCCAAAGTTAATATGGCTCTATTTAGTATTCCCGGCCTGACCGGGCCACAACATGTTGTATTATGTCTCAAAAATAATATCAAAGATTGGACATTCTGTCAAGGCAATTCTTTCATTAAATTTCAGATAAAAGAAAACAGGCGATGCCATTATCTTTTCAGTTCCGCGCCCGGTACACATATTGCTCGACAAGATTGATATTTGCCTATAATTCAATGTTTTTATATGATAAGCCTTGTATGATATTCGCTTTTCCCTGCGAGTGAGTCTGCTATAATAAACGCTATGCAAATTGAACTCAATAAAAGTGACGGATCGGCCCGCACCGGCCAGTTCGTAACCTCCCGGGGAACCATACAGACCCCTGCATTCATGCCGGTAGGCACCCAGGGGACGGTGAAAGCCATGTCTCCCGACGAATTGCGCGAGATCGGCTCCGAGATCATCCTGTGCAATACTTATCATCTCTATCTGCGTCCCGGCCATGAAATCATCGAGCAAGTGGGCGGACTTCATAAATTCATCAACTGGAACGGTCCCATCCTCACCGATAGTGGCGGATTTCAGGTATTCAGTCTCGCGGCGCTGCGAAAGATAAGGGAAGACGGTGTCGAATTCAGGTCCCACATAGATGGATCGCTCCATTTCCTCGGGCCCGAAAAGGCGATGGAGGTGCAATGCACGCTTGGCTCAGATATCGCCATGACCTTCGACGAATGCACGCCTTACCCCGCCGAATACGACTACGCGGTCAAGTCCCTAGTGCTAACCACCAGATGGGCAAAGCAATGCAAAGAATACATCGAGCGGAAGCGCGGAAGTGCGGAAGTGCAGAAGGAACTGCCCAATCTATTCGGCATTCTCCAGGGAGGGATGTATAAAGACCTGCGCAAGCGAAGTCTCGAGGAGCTCGTCGAGATAGGGTTTGACGGTTACGCTGCAGGAGGCCTGAGCGTAGGTGAATCCAAGGGCGAGATGTACGATATCATCGGGACTATTGGTGGACTGATGCCCGCCGAACATCCGCGTTACCTGATGGGCGTTGGAGATCTTCGCGATGTGCTCGTTGCAGTCGACAACGGCTTCGACATGTTTGATTGCGTCATGCCGACGAGGAATGCCCGCAATGGCACACTTTTTACGAGCAGGGGAAGGATCAGCATAAAGCGCACGGAATACAAGGCCGACCCATCGCCGCTAGATCCAGACTGCGGCTGTTATACCTGCCGGAATTATTCAAAGGCGTTCCTCAGGCACCTCTTCTTGTCGAGAGAGATTCTTTCGATGCGGCTCAACACTATCCATAACCTGTTTTTCTATTTATCCTTTTTTAAGAAGATGCGAGAGGCCATCGCAGGACAGCGTTTCATCTCTTTCAAAAAGGAGTGGGGAAGCGTCTTTGAAGCGGATATCTGAAGTACGCAAAGTCTTGCTCTTGACACTGCTGCTCAACATTATCGTGTCAGGTGCCAAGATCGCATACGGCTATCTGACCTATTCGGTAGCTATCTCGTCGGACGGCTTCCATTCGCTGTTTGATGGGGTATCGAATGTCGTAGGCCTGGTCGGTGTCTATCTGGCCTCTAATCCGCCCGATGACCGCCACCCGTATGGGCACAGGAAATTTGAGACCGTCTTTACCATCTTCATCGGCGTCCTCATGCTCATCACCTGTTATGAAATATTCAAGGGCGTATATGAATCTTTCGCACGCCGACATCAGCCTGTAGTCGGAATACCAAGCTTCATCCTAATGATTTCTACGACTGCAATAAATATCTTTGTGACAACCTACGAGAGCAGGAAGGGCAGGCGACTGAAGAGTGAGTATCTGATTGCGGATGCTCGCCATACAAAAAGCGATATATATGTTTCCATAGGCGTCATCGCAAGCCTTGTCTTTATCAAATTGGGATTCGGGTATGCTGACGCGGTTGCGGGCGCCGTAGTAGGCTTATTTGTTGCCAAGGCAGGGTTGGACATCATAAGGGAGTCGGCCGAAACCCTGATAGACAAATCCCAGGTCGATGCATCTGAAATTCTTCAGGTCGCCGAATGCGTAACTGGCGTGGTCGAGTGCCACAATATTCGAACTAGGGGGACGAAGGATTCAATTTTTGTTGACATGCACTGCATGGTAAATCCTGAACTGTCGGTCGAAAAGGCTCATGGAATCGCCCATGAAGTCGAACAGAAAATAAGACAAAAATACCCTGAAATAGTCGATGTTGTTGTGCATGTCGAACCGGCTAAAGACAAAAAAAACGTGTGAGGTGCAATTATGGAAAGCCAATATGTTTACAGCAATAACTTCATGTATTTCATCTTCGGCAGGGACGAATCGAACCCTGTGAGGTGGCTTTATTGCTCCGGTGTTTCTATGCCTCAATTCCTTCCCATCACTAGAGGACGCCATGGGTTGGCATCAAACCCGGCAATGCGTGGGCTTCAGATCACCGATCTGAATCTCCGAAAAGAGCTGCGTGATCACGGGGCAAGCACCGCAAGCGTCAAGGGGAATCCATGCGGTCCGCATGTACCGCAAAGGGGCGACTGGTACCGGCAATTGTTATTTATCAGCGATGCAGATGAGCAGGTGGTGAAAGAACTGGTGGGTCACTGCCCGCTACAGCTTGTGGGCAGCATATTTCAGGCATGCATGGTTACCGATGTGGTCATGCCTGCCGTTGCGCCGTCCGCGGCAGAGTTCGAGAGTTTCCTTGCCGCTGTTTGCGAGAAATATAGCAAACAGTCCGGGTGGGCCACAAAAGCATCTGCAAAGGGATTCAGAAAATAATTCATTAGGAGGAAATACAGCGGTGACCAGGGACAAAAACCTTACCACTGGCGGGAAACTGCTTGCCGACGCGGTCCTCATAGAGGCAAGAGGACCTTGGAAGATTCATTGCTCGGAGTCGGAACGTACAGTGCAAGTACAGACAACCGACTATCATCCGGGCATTCTGAAGCCGACTCAGCATGACTTTCGCCTTTTTACCGATATGGCATCCGAATAAGACGCGACGGTGGCAACAACTGAAGCATGCTATTTCACATTATTCATCTATTCCCATGGCCAACTGAATACTGAATTCTGAAGTTCGGCATTATTAGAGCTCAAGTCCCACCGCTTCTGAGTATGCATTCTCTGCCTGCTCCCATTGCCGATAGACTTGTAAGAATCACCGAGATTCCTGCAATAGGAGGTCCGATTGGAAATAATGTTATGCGAATCGTAAGGGCCGCACAGACGGCAGTTGGCTTATGCGCTAAGTGTTTGAGCGTTGAGGCGGCTTGTCCGGGTAAATGATTACCTGCTGTTTGGCTGGAATTATTTGCCGATACAAAACTCTGCAAATATCTTATCGAGGATATCGTCGGTCGTCACGACGCCTATGATCTCTCCGAGGCTATTGAGTGCTTCACGCAAAAAGAGCGCTGTCACTTCAAGCGGCTCGCGCTTTTCAAATGTTCCCCTCGCTTTCCAAAGCGATGCGAAGGCGCCATCCACCAGCTGTTTGTGACGGACATTAGTGATGAGAAGATCGGCAGCGCTGTCCTGTCCCGGCATGGCCTTGTTCGAAAGCAGTACGGATACTATCGTGTTCTTGAGGACATCGATACCTTCACCTCGCAGGGCTGAAATCTTCACGGTGGGATAGATGTTCAGGCCGTTATCTTCAGCATCGAACCCAACATTGCTCATATCCCATTTATTTATGACAGTAATGGTCTTTTTATTATTCACCTTTTCGATGATCTGCCGATCGGTCTGATCCAGGACACGAGATGCGTCATATACTGCCAGTATTATATCTGCGCCTTCTATGGCTGCAAGACTCCTTCTAATCCCCTCAGCTTCCGCCAGATCATGGGCCTCTCTTATGCCGGCAGTATCCATGATTCTCACCGGGATGCCATCGATATTCAGGCCTTCCTCAATGATATCCCTTGTGGTCCCGGGCAGATCGGTGACAATAGCACGGTCCTTCTTAAGAAGCGTATTAAGAAGGGATGACTTACCAACATTTGGCTTTCCGACGATCGCCATTGCAGCGCCTTCGCGGAACAACCTTCCTTCTTCGAAACTGCGACTGAGCGCTGAGAGGCGGTCTAGGATGTCTTGCATCGAAGAGATAAAACTGGCACTGTCCGGAAGCTCGAGTTCTTCCTCTGGGAAATCTATGTATGTCTCGACAAGCGCGCATGACTCGGTTACGCTGTCCCTTAAGGCCGTTATCTCGTCCGATAGCCTCCCTTCAAGCTGCTGTAATGCCATCCTCTCTGCCTGCTCGGTCCTGGCTTTTATAACGTCAATGACTGCCTCTGCCTGGGACAGGTCGACCCGTCCGTTAAGAAAGGCTCGCCTGGTAAATTCGCCCGGTTCAGCCGGTCTTGCACCCTGGCTGATCACCGAACCAAGAATGCGTCGAAGAGGGAGCATGCCGCCGTGACAATTGATCTCGACCACGTCTTCACGCGTATACGTCCTAGGCGCCCTCATGACCGTTACGATAACTTCATCGATCTTTTCGGACGTATCAGGGTCTTTGATGAAGCCGTAAATGACAGAGTGGGAGCGCACTCCGGAAGGAAGTTTGCCTGCGGGCGAAACGAAAATTCGGCCTGCTATAGAAATGGCTTCTTTACCACTTAGACGTACAATGCCTATTCCTCCCTCCCCGGGAGGCGTCGACACAGCTGCTATGGTATCATCTGGAAAGTTCATTAGACGTAGCCGACAGATTTAACGGCCCCCTCATTTCCTCATCCCTCCCTTCGAAGGGAGGCATTAAGAGTGCCGAGGGTATATTCGAATTAATCCGACTTCTTGTTGATATAGAACTGCTGCGCGATGCTCAGTATATTGTTGACAAGCCAGTACAGCACGAGCCCCGACGAGAAATTGAGGAATATGAAGGTAAACATGATCGGCATGAGCATCATTATCTTCTGCTGTTTCGGATCTGCCGTCGAAGGCGTCATCTTCTGTTGGATGAATGAGGTGGCCCCCATCAACAGCGGCAGCGGCCCGAGGGCAAAACCACCCAAAAAAGGGATAGCATGCGGTATGTGGCCGAAGAGCGTATCAGGTGCCGCAAGATCCTTGATCCAAAGCATGAATGGCGCCTGTCTAAGTTCAATCGCGGTAGAGAGTGTCGAATAAAGCGCGAAAAATACAGGCATCTGCAAGAGCATCGGGAGGCACCCACCCATCGGGCTCACCTTGTTTGTCTTGTAAAGGGCCATCATTTCTTGCTGCATCTTCTGGGGATCGTTCTTGTATTTCTCCCTGATCTCTGCCATCTTCGGTTGTATAGCGGCGAGTTTCTTCATGGACTTCTGCCCTTTGCTGATCAGCGGGAAGAAGGGGATCCTCGTAATGATCGTCAGCAGTATGATAGCAACCCCATAATTGTGGGTCAAGCCGTACAGCCACTTCAGAAACCAGAAAAGCGGTCTAGCGATAATCGAGAAAAAGCCAAAGTCGATTACATGCTCCATGCCAGAGTTGTATTTTTCAAGTATGTCATATTCCTTGGGACCGGCATAGATAAGATAGGAGTTCTCTCCGCCCTTCATCCTGAGGTCCACCATAGCATCGTTGTCCTTGGCCCATGCATGAGCCTCTTCAATCCCGGTTTTAGGTACTATGAAGGCGGTGAAATATTTGTCTTCCTGGGCGATCCACTTTACCCCATCCTTATACGCCACCACTTGTGAGAGGTCCTTGATCTTCGGTTCTATCCTGTCGGCATCCTTGAGGATGACTGGCCCTTCATGCTTAGCTCCTGCTTTTTCGATGATGCCGAAATCCTTACCGAGGGTAACCACATAGGAATCGATCCCTCTGACTTCATCCTTCAGTGCAATGGCATAATCGCCCTGGTTGAAGGTGAATGTCCTTCGGATGAGAGTTCCACCTGTATTGTATTCGAAAACAAGATTTGCCGATTTAGCTGCAGAATCGAGCTTTATGTCCGATCCGACGACCGAAAAATCGGTCCCGGCATACTGGAAGCCTTCGTCGAGCCCGATTGCTAAGGGCGCGAGTGCTTCATTGGTTTTGAATATAATCGGGGCTCCGTTATCGTCTCTATATTGCTTTAGCTGGAGCTGTTTTATCGTTGCCCCACGAGAACTCAATACCATCTTGTAGAAATCGTTCTCGACAGTAATTGTCTTTTCAGGTGCATTTGTCGCAGGCTTAGCTACCGGTGCTGCCGCGGGCGCGGATTTGGCTTGCCCGCTCTCAGGCGCCTTTTGCTCTGCCTTGGCGGTTTCCTGCTGCTGCGGTGCTGGAGAAGGCGGAGTGGTCTCTCTTATGAAGAATTGAAATCCTATGAGAACAATAATCGATAAGACTATGGCGATCAGCGTATTTTTTTCCATGGCAGGTCCCCTATCCCTCTCCTTATCGCACCGGGTCGTATCCGCCGGGATGAAAAGGATGACATTTCAAGATTCTTTTTACCGAGATCAGACCGCCCCTGACCAACCCATATTTGTTCACTGCTTCGAGGGAATATTCGGAACATGTCGGAACAAACCTGCAGCTCGCGGGCAGCAATGGTGATATCAGATATCTGTAAAGCCTGATAAGACCTATCAGAAAGACCTTCACTGCTGCAATTAACCCGCCAGACGGGTCCTTCCCTTGGCCCTTCTGTTTTTCAATATTCTTCTTCCGCCTCTGGTGCTCATCCTAGCACGGAAGCCGTGTGTCTTTTTCCGTCTCGAGCAATGCGGATTATAGGTGGTGTAAGTACCCATTATTACCTCCGAATCAATAATTTGCAGAAACGAAATTATACTTGCTTCGACCCTGCAAAGTCAAATGCAGATACGGCCCCAACTCCGCTCCCACCTATCACAACCTGTTATTTCCAGAACTCCTGAAACTTGCCTGCTCTGGTAATCCAAACGATATAAGGCGCCTGGGTCACATCTCCATGCTCATCGAACTTGATCTTGCCTAGAGCGGTCATGAACTCCTTCGACCTGATTTGATCGATAACAATCTTGCCGTCGGCCGATCCGGCCTCCTTTGCTGCCTCCAGGAGGATGTTGACAGCCACATAGGCATAAATCGAGTAGGGTCCGAGTTCGCCATATTTCTTCTTATATTTGTCAATGAAATCCTTTGCAGACGGGATATGAGCAGGATCGGCGCTGAAGGTAAGATAGGTGCCCTCGGCCGCTTTATCGCCTGCAATCTCGACAAACTTCTGATCGATTGTGCCGTCCCCGCTCATAAAAGGCGCATTTATTCCGATTTCTCTGGCCTGCTTGACCAGCAATCCCGCGTCTGCATAAATTCCACCGAAATAGACCAGTTCAGGACTTTTCTGTTTGATCGAGGTCAGGACAGTCTTGAAGTCCTTGTCACCCCTCGGAATACCGCCGTAATACACAACTTCTATGCCTTTGCCGAGGTCATTCTTGAAGATATCCGCAAGCCCCTGTCCGTAAGTTGTCTTGTCGTGTAGAACTGCAACCCTCCTGAGTTTGAGTTTTTCCCGCACAAACCGGGCCGCTGCCTTGCCCTGCTGATTGTCTGTCCCGCAGACCCTGAATATGCCTTTATATCCCCTTTCGGTGAGCAAAGGGTTAGTCGATGCAGGAGTTATCATGGGCTTACTGGCCTGCTCGTAAACATCCGACGCCGGAATTGAACAACTCGAATTAAAGTGGCCGACGATGCCGATGACCCCTTCATTAACGAGCTTGTTTGCAATAGCCCTGGCTTGCCGGGGATCGGACTGATCGTCTTCAATGTCAGCCTCAATCTTACTGCCCAGGACCCCGCCGGAGGCATTCCACTCTTCAATTGCGATGGAAGCACCATTTCTAAAATCGGTTCCCATCTTGGCATCCGGTCCGGTCATCGGGCCCGCAATGCCAACCCTGACCACCTTTTCCTTTTTTTGGCATCCTCCTGTCAAAACGACAAATGCAATGAGGATTACAGCAAATAACCTGGCTGCTTTCAAGACGGACATTTCTGCCTCCTGCAATTATTAGATTATATCGTCGACAGGGCATTTGGGAAACATGTATATTTTCACCGGCCGGCCGAGAGTTGTCAAGATATTTCCAACGGTGCCGATATAATACTACTTGGGTTTGACAATATAGGGAGATTAGGGTATTGTAAGCTATGGGAATTGTAGGGGCATCTTCATTAGGCGACCTCCTGCTGCAATCTAAAATAATCACGGAAGAGCAACTTCTCGAAGCGCTAGGGGTCCAGAAAAAAGAGCGACAGAAGCTTAGCACCGTCCTTCTAAAGCTAAAATTCATCAGCGAAGAAAGCCTCACTATGATCCTGAGCAAACAGTACGGCGTTCCTCCTGTCAACCTTGTAGCCACTACGATAGACAAAACCGCTTTGAAGCTTGTTCCTTACGATACGGCAAAAAAATGCCAGCTCATTCCGCTTTCCTACTCGGCGGGCGAACTGAAGATCGCCATTGCTGACCCGTCGAACAACTTTGCCATAGACCACATCCGATTTCTTACCGGGATGAAGCTGCGCCTTTATGTCGCTTCAGAATCGGCCGTCATGAACACTATAGAGGCCCAATATACTTCAAAAGAAAAATCCGAAAACAGCAAACGCATACCTGCGCCGCGCCACGCGCCAGGACAGACTGTCGGCCAGTCCGCTGTCCAGACTCCACCCTCCGTCGAGGAAAAGAACAGCTTCACCGAAGACCGTGCATTCATCCAGGAAATGAATTATGTAACCGATGATAGGCAAGCAGAAGATAAGGACCTAGTCGAAGAAAAGGCGTTCATAGAAGATGATTTGTCCAAAGTTATCGGCAGCGCGCTCGATGAAATCACGGTAGTCGAGGATGAAGAAGATACGTTAGGAAAAATAGACGTCGACGCCCCTATCATAAAGCTGGTCAATAACGTCATGTTCAACGCCCTAAGGTCCAGAGCAAGCGATATCCATATAGAGCCGTCTGAGGAAATGCTTAGGGTGCGATATCGTGTTGACGGAGTGCTTCATTCCGGACTGAGACTGCCTACAAAGATCAAGAACGCCATAATCTCCAGGGTAAAGATCATGGCGCACCTCGACATCTCGGAAAGAAGGCTGCCTCAGGACGGAAGGATCAAGCTCAAATTCGGAAATAAAAAGGAGGTCGATTTTCGCGTTTCGACGCTGCCCACACTTTATGGCGAAAAGGTCGTTCTCCGGATACTGGACAAATCGAGTCTGCAGCTCGACATGACCAAGCTCGGTTTTGATCAGAAGCCGCTGGAGGATTTTCTCGATGCGATCGAGAAGCCTTATGGAATGATCCTCGTTACCGGGCCTACAGGAAGCGGCAAAACAACCACCCTGTATTCAGCTCTTCAAAGGATCAATAAACCGGGGGTCAATATCATGACCGCTGAAGACCCTGTCGAATACAATTTCTTCGGCATCAACCAGGTGCAGATGAAAGAAGAGATAGGGCTTACCTTTGCTGCAGCCCTCAGGTCCTTTTTGAGACAGGACCCCGATATAATCATGGTCGGTGAAATCAGAGACTTCGAGACAGCCGAGATAGCAGTCAAGGCCGCCCTTACAGGCCACTTGGTCCTCAGCACGGTCCACACCAACGACGCGCCTAGCACTATAACTAGGCTTGTCAACATGGGCATTGAACCCTTCCTGGTCTCGTCATCGATAGTCCTTATTGTGGCCCAGAGGCTCGCAAGGAAGATTTGTCCCAAGTGCAAAGAGGAGCACAAGACTTCCGACGCCGCACTTCTTAAGATCGGCTTCCCTCCGGATGAAATCGGCAAATTCACGTGCTATCGCGGTGCTGGATGCCCTAATTGCAACAACACCGGGTATCGTGGAAGGATCGCCCTGTATGAGGTCATGCCGGTCAAAGAGGCGCTGAAGGAATTGATCCTTCAGGGCGCATCATCGCTTGACATCAAGCGGGAGGCAATAAGTCTCGGGATGGTTACCCTTCGCCAGAGCGGCGTAAGAAAAGTGATGGATGGCATGACCTCCATCGAAGAGATCCTCAGGGTATCCTTCGAAGATTGATAATCCTACATTTCACCTGTTTCCTACATTGACAAACACGCTGGATTAGTGTATTATTTGACATTGCGTTTCGGATTGCCGATTCATTCTCGTAAATTTATAAATGCACGGGAGAAGGTATGGAGAAACAGAGTTTTAGCAAGAGATATTTAACTATTTTTCGATTTACGGCACGATCGTCTTCGTCGTCTTCACGCTCATCATCGGCACCTTGGTGAAAGGTGTGTGCAACATCTTCAGATTTCAGCATGTGGCAGCGCCGCTGATTGAATTTGCCCCATCCCTTATGCTTTTTGTTCACCTTCGCATACAATACTGTTATTAGGAGCGGAACAAAAAACTACTATTACTTGACATAATCGACGAAAGTTATTGCTAAAATCCAGGCAGAAACCTAATTTCATTATAAAAATCTGCCTCCAAGAGAGGAGTCATTATGGCATCATTCGGATTCAAGGATTGGAAAATCTCGACAAAGATTAACGTCATTTCATTCATTACCGTACTGATCTTGGTTCTAGGCGTGCTGCTTTATTTGCTTCCACTGATGGGGGCTAACATGATCGAGGAGAAGCGGGCTGCCACAAAAAGCGTAATAGATATCGCCTATACTCTTGTTGCAGAATATGAGGCGCGAGCCCAGCAGGGAGAATTCAGCGTTCAGGAGGCCCAGAATAGGGCGCTAACACGGATCAAAGGACTTCGTTACAAGGACAACAACTATCTCTGGGTCAATGACATGCAGCCCAAGATGCTAATGCATCCATTCCAACCCGAGCTTGACGGTAAGGACCTCAGTGATTACAAAGACACGAACGGCAAGAAGTTGTTTGTCGACATGGTAAATATCTGTAAAGACAAGGGTGAAGGCTTTGTCGACTACAACTGGCCGAAACCAGGTGCGGGGCAATCCGTTCCAAAGATATCTTTTGTAAAGCTTTTCAAACCATGGGGATGGGTTATCGGCAGTGGAATTTATATAGATGATGTTTCAGCCGAAATAGCAAAAGTGAGGAACAGAGTTCTTATTTTTCTTGTCCTCGCCCTAGCACTAGTTTCCCTGGTTAACTTCCTATTGATCCGAAAAACTATCGCACAACCTCTCTCCGCCATGGAAATCGTCATAAACAAAGTAAAACAGGGTAGTTATAACGAAAGGATCAAGATTGAATCCCGCGATGAGCTCTATAACATTGCCGAGACCTTTAACGAGACTATGAACAAACTCGTTGCCCTAATCCAGACCGAGGACGAGAAAAAAACGATGCAACAGGACATTATCCGATTCCTTAATATACTCAGTGCCGCCTCTGATGGTGACCTGAGCCAGAAGGCGGAGGTGACTCCTGATATCTTCGGGTCCCTTGCTGACGCATTCAACCTAATGGTCGAGGGTCTTTCCGATCTCATTACGGAAGTCAAGCAGTCAGCCGAAGAAACCGGCAACCGAAGCCATGCTCTTGCCGAGATTATAGCTAAGCTCGAGGCCGGCGCCGACATGCAGAAAGTAGAAGTAAAGATCGCGTCAGTTGCTGTTACAACTTCAGCAAACTCCGCCTTGCAGATAGCCGAAAAAACAAAGGTGGCCCAACAGGTTTCCGAAGACGCCTTCATGGCGATCAACAGGGGCGGTAAGATAGTCGCCGACTCCATCAACGGTATGCAATTGATTCGTGTAACTGTGCAGGCCATTAACAAAAGAATGAAGCTGCTTTCAGAAAAGCTGATGGAAATAGGTATCATTTCCCAGTTGATCTCTGAAATCTCCAGCCGCACCAACCTGCTGGCGCTCAACGCTTCCATCGAAGCAGCCCGTGCAGGAGAACAGGGAAAGGGATTCGTCATCATCGCCGATGAAATCAGGGGACTCGCAGAGAGATCGGCGAAATCGACTAAGCAGATCGGCGATATTATCGGAACTATCCAATCTGAGGCCTCCACCGTTACGAAGCACCTCGAAGAAGAAACTAATTATGTTGAAATGGAAACCAACATGGCGAGCGATACCGGGACGATCTTCGGTCAAATCGAAACCATTATCAAGAAAATCGGCTCCATAACATCTGAAATCGACTCATCTGCGTCCGAACAGCAAGGCATTACGTCCAAGGTCGCCCTCTCAATGGAAGAGGTTCAGCGCATATCTCAGGACGTTCTGAATATTGTTCATGACCTTAACGAAATTTCGACTGCGCTGTCGGATTCTTCTAGCTTACTGATCACATCAACGGAACGATTCAAGTTCTAAACTAACATCTAGGATGAGAAACAGGGCATGTCGCAAATTAAGACATGCCCCGTTTTTATTGTGGCACAGAAGACAGATTGTTATCAGACAGGCAGCATTGAAAACTTCTTCAGGCTTTCCATAAGTCCCGTCTCGTCGAATGGCTTGATGATATAATCGTCGGCGCCCAATTCGAGGGCTTTCTCTTTGTGTTTTCCGGTGCTACGAGAGGTCAGAACTATGATAGGAATTCCCTTCCATTTACTGGATGCTCGTATCCTGCTTACAAGCTCATAGCCGTGCATGATCGGCATCTCCAGATCGGTGATAATCAGATCCACTTCGTTCTCTTCGAGCATCTTCAGCGCTTCGCCGCCGTTTGATGCCGAGTAGACCTTCAGATTCCTGGTTGTTAGAAATGCGCTCAAGTACTTCCGCACGCTCAGAGAATCGTCTACAATGAGAACCCTCCTGCCTTCTAAGCTTTCAGCTTCAGGCGGCGCAATCATGAAGGTCCTTGTCTCACCTTCGAAGACCTTGAGTGGGTTCAGCACAAGACGGACCTTGCCTTCACCTGATATCGTAATGCCTGAGTAAATGGACAGGCCTTCGAGAAACTTGTTAACCGGTTTGATGATGGCCTCTTCCTGGATCAGGACGTTGTCGACAATAAGTCCTATTTTTTTGTTGGAAATACTGCAGACAATCACGAAGTTGTCTTTCTTGTCCGCATGGCCGTTTCCGTTTATATAAAACACATCCGACAGCTTTTTTGCCTGAATCGCAGTTCCGCGGTAATTAACCATAGTCATGGTGTCTCCACGATCTCTTGATTTATTTTCAGCGGGCTCATACTGCACTACTTCCTCAATTAGGCTTGTCGGCATGACAAACTCTATCTCCCCGTAATTGAAGACTATTACGTTCGTAATAGCCAGAGACGAGGGAACCCTTATGAGGAAAGCCGTCCCTTTGCCGACCTCTGTGCTGATTTCGAGCATACCGTTGATATTGGATATCTGACTGCGAACGGCATTCATGCCCACGCCCCTGCCCGACGTCATGTCTGTAGCATCGGCGGTCGAAAAACCCGGAAGGAATATCAGAGCGAGGATCTCTTCCCTCGAAAGCTTTTCTTCCGGCTTAATGAGGCCCTGCTTCACCGCTGCGTTAAAAACCTTCTTCGTATCTATGCCGGCACCGTCATCCCTGATTTCGATGATGATGTTGATACCCTCGCGACGGGCAGAAAGCGAAATCACTCCCTCTTTGCGCTTACCGCGCCTGATACGCTCATCGCCCTTTTCAATCCCATGGCTCACACAGTTCCTGATCATATGCATGAGGGGATCGAATAGGTTTTCAAAGATGACACGGTCGATCTTCGTGCTTTGTCCGGAGATCTGAAAATCGACTCGCCGATCGTACTCACGGGCCAAGTCCTTGATCGGCCTGACAAAACGCTGAAAAAGCCTGCCGATATCTATCATTCTGGAATCGGACAGATCGGATCTCAAGAAGCGGACAATTTTATCGAGGGATTTGATGTCTTCCTGAAAGCCACCATAAAAAGACATCAGTTCCTTCAGTGCTTCAGTGATATCTTCAGTCATCTCCTGGAGCTTCCTGGAGAAAAGGTTCTGTTCATCGTAGCGGTCAAACTCGAGTTCACCAAAATCGGAAAAAAGAGGGTCGATGTATTTTACGTTATCAGTGATAGTGTAGGCATGGCGCTCGGCAAACGTGTTCACCTCTTCGAGCAGTTTCTTGCCCGCAAAGAGCACGGCCTCCGAAACCTCGCCAGCCTCCTTCGTCTTCTTCAGCATGGAGTTCTTCATGATCGTAACTTCGCTGATGAGGTTGAACATCTCTTCGATCTTTTTAAGATCGATCCTTACGAAGTTGCCAAAAAAGTACTCGATATCGTCTTTTCTCCTGCCGGTCTGATCTTCGGGCTTGTCTTCGGGCACGACAGGCACTGCTGTGTCCTTATGTTCAGGCAGACGAGCTTGCTGCTTAACAGTCTCTGTCAGTGCTGCCGGTTGCTCAGCCGATACTTCGATTTCCGCAGCTATAGCAGGGAATGCTTCTGCCATTTTGTAATCATCTTCAAGCCCGAATTCGGATTCTTTTCCGAGCACTTTTGCCCGGGCAAGCACTTCTGCAACCCGCTCTGTAAATTGCTTTTCGACCCCCTCTCTCTCCTCCTTGCCCGCGGAAATATCCCTTACAATGTGAGCAATGGCATCGAGCATCGTGAGCAGCAGGTCGACTACATCTTTTTCCACCTCAAGCTGTCCATTTTTGAAAGTTTCAAGAATGTCCTCCATCGAATGGGCAATTTGGCTCGTTACGGTCAGCCTTACGATAGAAGCGGCGCCCTTGAGTGTATGCGCCGCCCTGAAAAGCTCTTCCAGAAGAGTATTCCTGTCGGTTGTAACAGCTAGTTCTGGGATACCGTGGCTCAGGACATTAAGATAGTCTTCCGCTTCGGCGAGAAAGTACTCAAGCAACTCTGAACGGTCAATTTTTCCCATAACCCATGGTCTTGATGCGGTAAGTGTCGAAGAAACTCTTGATGTCGATAAGATCGTCGACCACGATATCATCATCGAAGGTCACGAAAAAAGGAGAGGTCTCGGAAAGAAATCCTATGTTTTCATTCTCGACATCGATGATCAGAAGCTTGGGACTTGCATAAGACGGCTTTTCTATCGGGTATATCTTTGAAAGGTCAACAGCCGGGATGATCTTCCCTCTGAGCGGCAATGCCCCGTAAACGTAATCAGGCGCTCCGGGTATCGGGAAGATCCTTGCGATGTCCACAACCTCCCTGACATCTTCTGCAGGGAGCAGAAACTCCCGCTCTCCCACGCCAAAAACACAGTAAGTTTTTTCGCCCTTCATTCCGTCGTGCATGTCTTCTTTTTTCATCGGTTCAGAAATTTGTTGACCGCAAAGAGCAGTTCAGTGGGTTCATAAGGCTTCGTGAGGTAGAAATCGGCGCCTTGTTGCTTGCCCCAGAGCTTATCCGCTTCCTGGTTCTTTGACGTTACCATTATAACCGGCGTCGCCTTCAGCTTCTCGTCCCTCTTTATCATGCGGCAGAGCTGAAAACCGTTCTTTTTTGGCATCACAACGTCAAGGATAATGATATCGAATGCCTGGCTCTTTATTATCTGCTCTGCTTCTTCTCCGTCCTTGGCGACGCTAAGTTGATGGCCTTTTTCGGTAAGTATCGATTCTATGAACTTCAAGTCGGTAGTGCTGTCCTCAGCAATAAGAATCTTCGCCATTAAAACCCTCCTTGATTTCCAGCCTTGTCCTCGCTCTTTCTGCTACACTCCATGAGAAGGGCAGTAACATCCTCTCCGTGAGAGATATCGCCAAGAGCGGACGGCAATGCCATCTTCTCGAAGAAGAAGCTTCCTTCCTTGAGGTCGGCGATCACCGAAAGCGCCTCCAATATGTCTTCGTGGAGATCCGTTGCCGTCAATGAGGAGAGGCCTGAACCGGACGCTGCTCCCTTGGCCTTGCCTCGTTTGCTTGTCAGGGCGTAGACAATCAGGCCCATATCGAAATATACCTCGGCGCTGCCGCTCATCGAAAAGACAAACAATTTACCGGTCAGCCGTTGGTCCGAGATAAGTTTCATGATCGCCGTGATGCCTATATCTTCAAGAGTTCCCGTCACCAGTATTGTCGAAGTCTTGATTACGCCGTATTGTTTGAGCATGTTCTCCATGCTCTTTTCTATCAGCATGGGCAGTTCGTCGATAAAATACCTTCTCATTATACCGTCGATCGCTCCTTCAGTACCGGTAACACCGGTGAACGCGGCATAATCTGCAGTTGCAACAAGTCCGGGGGCAGGTGCAATGATCTCTTCCTCAACTGCGGTCTCCTGCAATTGCTGTATATCCTCGAAATCATACACCTCCGGCATAATCCGAATATCGGGAACGACAGACTTTAGTTCATCCTCCATCTCGATATCCTGGGCCGTCAGCCCCTCGAGATTGAAATCAAATGAGGGAGAACCTAAATCCAGCTCCTCAACTGGCGCCTGCAGAGATTTTTCCGGCTCTTCCTGAATATCTATAGACTCAAAAGAGAATTCCGGTATTTCTTCGATTGTCTCGGAGACGGCTTCCGCTTCAACAGGGACCTCTTCCATCTCGAATGACAGAGCGGGCGTCTCCGGTAGTTCAGCTATCCCGGAAAGTTCTACTCCGCGCTCCTCGTCGACACCAGGCTCTTCGAACGTAAATGCAGGCGTTTCTGCCTGAGACTCCACAGTCTCTCCAGCCGTTGCAACTAGCTCAGACCCTTCTCCCATAAACTCTCTTTGCGCGTTCACTATCGAGTTGACCTTCTCGACAAGCATTTCCGATTTGAAAGGCTTGATAAAATAATCTACAACACCGAACTTTTCGGCAAACTTCTTGCCGACATCTTCACCCTTTCCGGTGATGAGAATTATCGGGATGTCCTTGAGCAGTTCGTTCTCACGGGCCGATTTGCAGAATTGATATCCGCTGATACGAGGCATAATGAAGTCGACAAGTATTACTGAAGGTCGTACCTCCTCGGAAATCCGCAGCCCCTCTTCTCCGTCTTCTGCCGTGTATACCTTATAGCCCTCTTCTTCGAGTGCCAGTTCGGCGAGTTTTCTGACAATTGGGCTGTCATCTATGACGACAATCTTCTCTTTTGCCATCTTGCCTCTCCTCGTACTGGGGATTTTTTGCAGTCTGCAACCATCAAGAAACAAAAGCGGTAAGGCAGCGACAAACAACCAACCACCTATTCTTCTTGTAACAAGAATATATCATTGATTACAAGCGATTGTCAATTTTCATGGCCTCCCGGGAGGCTCTTAGCTTTTTACCCCTTATTGGCGATATTATACAGGAAATTAACGACGTTTGCTGTGATTTCACCCCGGAATATTCCGGAAGAAACCGCCACGCCGCCACAGCCTTCTTTGATAACCCCAACCACATTGCCCGGCGTTATTCCCCCTATGGCAATAACCGGCATCGATACGGTCTGCTTTATCGCAGAGATCGCTTGCGGGCCTTTCGGTGCCCCGGCGTCTTTCGTGTCAGTCTGGAAGATTGGTCCAAAGCCTATGTAATCGGCCCCTCCTCTGTCTGCCTCCAATGCTTCAGAAATATTGTGCGTAGAGAGTCCGATTATCTTTTCACCCATTATCTTGCGCGCTTCCTTGAGAGGGAGGTCATCCTGCCCTAGGTGGACACCGTCCGCACAGACTGCGAGAGCTATATCAGCATAGTCATTAACAATGAACAGTGCACCGAACTGGGCAGTAAGTTCGCGAAGTTTTTTTGCATTGTCATAAAGTTGCCTTCGCGTACCACTTTTTCTCCTGTACTGGATCCACCGGATGCCGGCCTCCAGGGCCGTTCGTACTGCCGCTTCGACCTTTTCCGGATCTTCCGCATCGGGAGTTATGAAGCATATCGGCCTAAGATTTTTCGACATCTCCATTAACTGACGCGGAGTGACCGTTACCTGCCTTCCCGATGGCGATTTTCTCGAGAAAATCGGTGTTAAAGTTGCCTTTGATAAAGTCTGGATGGTCGAATATCTTTTTGTGGAACGGTATCGTCGTCTTGATGCCCTCGATCCTGAATTCATCAAGCGCCCTCTTCATTCGGGCAATGGCCTCTTCTCTCGTCTTGCCGTGTACGATAAGCTTGGCTATCATTGAATCGTAGTGCGGCGGAACCAACCAGCCGGCATATGCCGCGCTGTCGACCCTGACCCCAGGACCTCCGGGAGGAAGGTAAAAGGTGATCCTTCCGGGCGATGGAATGAACTTGTCCGGATCTTCGGCATTTATCCTACATTCTATAACATGACCTACTGCCTTGATCTGGCTCTGCTTGTACGATAGAGGCATCCCGGCGGCAATCCTGATCTGTTCTTTTATAATATCGACATCCGTCAGTTCCTCGGTGACCGGATGCTCTACTTGTACCCTGGTGTTGACTTCCATGAAATAGATGTTCTGTTCCTGGTCGACTATGAACTCGATGGTGCCTGCGTTTCTGTACTTCATGGCCTTTGCAGCTCTGATGGCAAGCTCTCCGATCCTTTTGCGGAATTTTTCGGTCGATATTGGGGAGGGTGACTCTTCGATAAGCTTCTGGTGTCTTCTCTGTATCGAACAGTCCCTTTCACCAAGATGTATCACGTCTCCCTTTGCGTCTGCGATGATCTGCACCTCGATGTGACGAATGGAAGGCAGGTATTTTTCTACATATAGCTCCCCGTTCCCGAACGCTGCAAGGGCTTCCCTCTGTGCCATATGAAAAGCCTGCTCGAGTTCCTGTTCTTCGCGCACTACCCGCATGCCTCGTCCGCCGCCTCCGGCAGATGCCTTGAAGAGCACCGGGAAACCTATTTTTTTGGCCGTCTTGACTGCAGCCTCTTCTGAAAGGAGTGGCCCGTCGCTGCCCGGAACTACGGGGATGCCCCTTCTCTTCATGACTTGGCGTGCCTTCGCTTTGTCTCCCCCGATCCTGATATTCTCGGCTGTAGGGCCGATGAAGGTAATTCCGGAAGTGGCACAGGCCTCGGTAAAATGGGGATTTTCGGAAAGAAAACCATACCCAGGGTGGATAGCCTCAGAATCCGTAACGTCAGCCGCGCTCAGGATCGCCGGGATGTTCATGTAGCTCTGGGCTGAATTGGCCGGCCCTATGCAGATGGCCTCATCGGCATACCGCACGTGGAGCGCCTCTCTTTCGATGTCGGAGAAAACTGCAACTGCCTTTATCCCGAGTTCCTTGCAGGCCCTAATAATCCTGACGGCGATTTCGCCCCTGTTTGCAATGAGTATTTTTTTGAAAAGCGCCATGGGCTATTCCGCAGGATCGATAAGGAAGAGTGGTTCGCCATACTCGACGGGATGGCTGTTGTCTACGAGGACCCTCGCTATCACGCCGTCCATATCACTCTCGATCTCGTTCATAAGCTTCATGGCCTCAATGACGCAGAGCACCTGGCCTTTCTTTACGTTTGCACCGACTTCCACAAAGGGCGCCGCATCAGGGGCCGGAGCCCTGTAAAAAGTGCCTACTATCGGTGAAGCAACTGTAAGTAGTCTACCTTCAGCCTCGGAAATAATAATTTCTTCCTTGGCTGCTATTCTTTCAACCATGACCGGCTGCGCAACTTCAAGATGTCCGAAGAACTTCTCTCTTTTGATCTTTATTTTGACACCTTCTTTTTCGACTTGGATCTCGGTGATATCGGTGTCCTTCAGCAGACCTATCAATTCTTTCAAATCTTCATGTTCCATTAGTCCCTCCGCTTCGATTGCCCGTTATCAACCGTGTCGCCGTTAAAAACCGGGCCAAGACACGAACAGTTATTACTTCACCTTCTCTATATATTCGCAGGTCCTCGTATCGATCTTAAGAACATCGCCTTCCACAATATGAAAGGGCACCTTGACCATCGCTCCCGTTTCAAGTTTTGCAGGCTTGTTGCTTCCGGAGGCCGTGTCACCCCTGAAAGCAGGATCGGTCTCTATCACCTTCAGTTCGACAAACATGGGCGGCTCCACACTCATAGGCTGGTCCTTGTAGTAAAGGACGGACACGACCATATTTTCCTTGATGAATTTCTTCGCATCTCCGAGCTGTGCGACCGACAAAGGAATCTGCTCGAAAGTCTCAGTATCCATGAAGTAATGAAGATCGTCCTGCTCGTAAAGATATTGCATATGTTTTTCTTCGAGTTGGGGGGAATCGAATTTTTCACCCGACCTGAAAGTGTCTTCAAGAACATTGCCGGTCTTGAGACTCTTGAGCTTAGTCCTGATAACGGCCCCGCCCCGCCCCATTTTCACATGCTGGAAATCCACGATCTCGCAGGGTTCCCCTTTATACTCTATCTTTGCTCCCTTTCTGAAATCCGCTGTACTGATCAATTCGTCCTCCCGATTTGGATGTCACCCATTTATTATTTCAAGTTTCCTGTTTAGCGTAGTCAACGTCCTGCCCGTATCGCCTTGGACAAGCACTAGGTCCTCTATTCGCACACCGCCAAAATCCGGGACATAAATTCCAGGTTCGATGCTAAAGATCATGCCGCTCGAAAGAGGCTCTCGCCGCATCCAGGAGATACGGGGTCCTTCATGCACATCGAGCCCTATGCCATGGCCAGTGCCGTGACCGAAATAGTCGCCGTAGCCGGCATCACTGATAAAATTTCTGGCGGCAGCATCGATATCAGCAGACTTTATGCCCTCCCTGACTTTGCTAATCGCTTTTTCACGAGCCCGATTGACAATATCATAAATCTTTTTCTTCGGGCTCATATCGGGACCTGCAAGCAGTAGAGTCCTCGTCATATCGGAATAGTAACCGCCGGCCTCACCGCCCCAATCAATTATAACAAAATCTCCTTTTTCGAGCTTCTTATCGGTCTGACCGGCATGAGGCATCGAGGAATTCCTTCCTGAAGCGACTATTATATCAAAAGGTAAGCGCCTGCATCCCCTTTTCTTAAGTTCCGCTTCGAGTCGAAGTGCAACGGCACTCTCGGTTATGCCGGGCCTAATTCGAGGCTTTGTTGCCATGAACGCTTCTTCAGCCCTTTTGATCGCCTCTCTAATGCTTTGCAGTTCCTCGGAATCCTTCACGAGCCGCAGCTGTTCAACAAGCCCGTTCAGAGGGGACAGAGTTACCTGTAATTGCCTTAAGTCATCGTAGAAATCGAAGGGCACGCTTGACTCGAAGCCCAGAACTTTGATCCCCAGTTTCTTTATCAGGTTCTTGATAAGAGATATTCTCTTCACCTTTTCAAGTCCCCGTTCGGAATATCTAACCTCTTTTTCGGCCTGCTCCCTATATCGGAAATCGGTGAAAAAAAAGGACCTGTCGCGGGTGATAAAAGCAAAGGCCGAAGAGCCTGTGAAGCCGGTCAAATACCTTATGTTCTTAATATTGAGAACAAGGAAAGCATCAACCCTCTTCCCACTCATGGCGCGCTGCAGGCTTTTTATTCTGCTCTCGATGTTGCTCAACGATACCCCTTGCTGATGATCAGCGGTCTCCAGCCGAGTAATTGTTGAGCGAATTCGGGTCGAATCTCTGGTGTATGGCTTCCCGAAATTGGTTCAGGCGATCTATGGTCCTGAGCTTGGCATCGTTCTTACCTAAAGAAAGCTTGGTTTCGATCTCACTGAGATAGCGAAGGGCAAATTTGTCCCTGGGAGATACTTCGACAACAGCCGAGAACTCATTTCTTGCATCATCCAACTTATTGTCCTTAAGATACCAGCGACCAAGGGTAAGCCTGGCAGAGAGGAAAGCAGGATTTTTCTCAATGCCATCCCTGAGCACCATAAAGGCTTCTTCATATTCGCCCCTTTTCTTGAGCTCTTCGGCAAGGGTAAGGAAGAGCCTCGATCCGGGTGACTCCCGAACCCTATCCCTCAATTTTTCTATGAAAAAGTTAGCATTCATATTTTCTTGAGCTCGACAACCCGGTCAAATATCTCAGCAGCGACATCGTCTTTCGACATCCGCGGGAGCGTTTTTTCACCCTTATTGTCTATGATGGTCACTTCATTGGCGTCGGAGTCAAACCCCGCATCCTTCTTCAATATGTCGTTGAAAACTATCATGTCGGCATTCTTCGACTCCATCTTCTGTCGGGCACGGTCAATACGATTGCCTGCCTCAGCCGAAAAGCCGACTGTAAACGGTTTCTTTTCGAGCTTCGCCACTGCAGAAAGGATATCAGGGTTCTTCCTGAGATTCAAAGTCATACTCTCAGTTTTTTCGATCTTGTGCGTTTCGACCTTTTCGGGCGCAAAATCGGAGACCGCGGCGCACATTACTAAAATGGACGATTTACTGGCATTCTCCAAAACGGCTTCGTGCATCTCAGAT
>Ga0181523_10001403_pt1 | contig 25597 bp, 28 predicted proteins | sample PEATcosm2014_Bin_43_FD_119752 | JGI IMG/M metagenome (GOLD analysis project Ga0181523, IMG submission 119752) | Peatland microbial communities from MTU Mesocosm Facility, Houghton, MI, USA - PEATcosm2014_Bin05_30_metaG | ecosystem: Environmental > Terrestrial > Soil > Wetlands > Peat | place... | reverse complement strand
TGGTTCGAATCCATGTCGGACAGCCAAAGCCCCCATTACTCTTCGAGTTCAGCTCCATCGGGGTTGCCGGCTTCACTCGGAAGCGAAGTAGTCTGTCCATTCGCCGCACCCCATCGCTTCAAGCAAACCATGAGGATGCTTATGTCCGCTGGCGACACGCCTGAGATGCGAGCAGCTTGGCCGATGGTGGCTGGACGGATGCTGGAGAGTTTTTGCCGCGCCTCAAGTCGCAAACTGGGGACGGTTGCGAAATCAAAATCATTAGGAATTGCTTTGGTTTCCAGCGTCTTGAATTTCTCCACCTCAAATTCCTGACGGTCGATGTAACCGGCGTATTTGATGGCAATTTCAACTTGTTGGACAATCTCCTCAGTCAACGCTGCATTTCGATTGGGCAAATCTTTGTAATTTGCTTCGGGCCGAGAAAGGATTTTCGCTAGAGAATCAGACATATAATATGTTTTATATAAACGAGTTAATTCATTGTTTATAGCTTCTTCTTTTGCCAGATATTTTTGATAGTTGCGATCTGGCAGCAAGTCAATTTCGCGACCGATTGGCGACAGCCGGAGGTCGGCATTGTCTTGCCGGAGCAGAAGGCGGTACTCAGCACGAGACGTAAACATCCGGTAAGGTTCTGCCGTTCCCTTGGTAACCAAATCATCAATCAAAACACCAATATATGCCTGATCGCGCCGAAGCACAATGGAAGCCAGTCCGTTAACCCGGCGCGCCGCATTGATTCCGGCCATGAGGCCTTGGGCACCGGCCTCTTCATATCCAGATGTGCCGTTGATTTGGCCCGCGAGGAACAGATTCCGGCAGACTTTTGTTTCGAGTGTCGGATACAGTTGCGTCGGGTAAGCGAAGTCGTATTCAACAGCGTAGGCCGGCCGTAGAATCTCCGCCTTTTCGCAGCCTATGATTGTGCGAACGAGATCATATTGAACATCAAACGGCAGACTAGTTGAAAACCCGTTGACATAAAACTCATCGGTTTCGATTCCCTCTGGCTCTAGGAAAATCTGATGCCGCTCTTTTTCAGGGAATTTGACGATTTTATCTTCAATTGATGGACAATACCTGGGTCCAACGCCTTCGATTATCCCGGAATACAACGGTGACTTGTGGAGGTTTTGACGTACGATTTCGGCTGTTTTATTTGTTGTAAACGTTATAAAACAAGGCAATTGCTCATTAATTGTATCAAGAATTGAGCCGCCGGGATATTTCCCATTTGAGCGGCCACCTCTTGAAGTCTTGGTTCGCGAGTGTTCCACGTGGAACAAATCATCTTTCCAGAAAGTAAAGTAATGAACCGGTTCGTCTCCTGGCTGAATCTCAAGGTTTGAAAAATCTATAGATCGGCGCAGCAACCGGGGCGGGGTTCCTGTTTTCAATCGCCCAAGCTCCAAACCAAGTTCTTTGAGCGACGAAGAAAGACTCATCGCAGCGGCATCACCGGATCTTCCACCCGATTGGCGGTTTGAACCAATGTGCATCAAGCCGCGGAGAAACGTTCCAGTCGTTATGATAACTGCGTTACCAAGATACTGAACTTCCAGGGTCGTTTCAATTCCGAATACCTCTCCGTCCTTTTGCAAAACCCTCGATGATTGCCCCTGCTTCACATCGAGATTCGGTTCCGACTCGCATATCCATTTCAGCCGAAATTGGTAAGCCTTCTTATCACATTGCGCGCGTGGAGCCCAGACCGCAGGTCCCTTCTTTGTGTTCAGCATTCTGAACTGAAATCCGGTCATGTCCGTAGTTTTGCCCATTTCGCCGCCGAGCGCGTCAATTTCCCGGGCCAAATGTCCCTTTGCAAGGCCACCTATCGCCGGGTTACAAGACATCTGACCGATGGTATCAGCATTGATAGTCAAAAGAAGTGTCCGACAGCCCATTCGTGCCGCCGCAAGGGCTGCCTCGACTCCGGCGTGGCCGGCACCGACAACAATGACATCGTATTGTTTTGGATAAACAAACATGAAGAGGTTCAGTTGAAACTGTATTGTGCAGCAAATGGCAATTCGGGAGAAAGCTTTTTGAGCGTACGATTTGGGTTCCACGACAAAAGTTCGCATGTCTTGAAAACTTCTTCAACTGCGCCGGCTGTTTCAATCTCGCTGGCGATTTCAGTTGCAATAAATGGCTGTTGGTCGCGTTTGGAGAGAAACTCCGATACTTGCCTTTGAACCAGTATGACATTGCTTGCGATCTTCTTGCGAGCCTCAACACGTGGCTGGCGGTAGGCGCTAATGCTGATGAGCGAGGCATTAAGTCCAACGACACTGTAAAACAGAGCGATCAGCATTCCAACGGTAAGTGGTGAAACCTCCCGAATGGTGATGAAAATGGATTCGCCCCGCCTGTCGGCCAAGGCCTGCCGACTGCCCAAATAAAAAGAGTGCAGAAAATCTCCACTCGTAGCTTCGGACTCAACCATTATGCTGGAATAAGGTGTGTCGTTCATAACTTCAATAATGGGCAGTAAAAACTGTTCATTAGACATATAAGTGATTGTAGGTAAGATTGTTGGAACGTTGAACCCTTATTACCCAGGATGGAATTATTTTGGGTGACGTCGTGCTTATTAAAATTAAATAACTTGCCTAGTGACTCCATTAACAACTTTTGAATGAATCGAATAAAAACTTCGGAGATGTCTTTGTGTGGCCGAACAATCATTATATTGCTCACTGTAACGTTACCCGAGTCATGCGAGCCGACTGAATGTTGCGATGTTTGATTCAGTGTAACGTTATAGTTTGCCATGAATTCATTGAATGCTTTAGCACCAGAGAGTAAAACGTCCGTGTCAGGTCGTTGTAGTGACGCCAATAACAGGCCGACGGTGGATGGTTCGCTGGTTCGCCCGGCAACCGAATCCCATATTGGAGAGGTCGGCAGCCATTTCGGTGCTGTGGCATATTCCCCGGGTTCACTTCCTTGAGTGTTGACGGCCATGGAATGCTGGCCGGGATCGAATCGTGTCTTGTCAAAGGACGGCTTGGAAATCAGCATGCCGTTGAGGTTTTCCTTGGCGGGATGTGATTTGGGAATGGTGATGGAGAGCGTTCGATTTAAATCCAGGCTGGCAGCGGCTAAAGCGCGATCCAAGGAGTCGGGGTCCGCGTTGTCGAAAATGAATGGCTTTGGTTTATCTGTGCGTGGATCGATCAGGGCGTAGGCGACGAAGCGCGGGCTTGGTATGGAAGCACGGATGCCAATTAGAATGTGGTTTTTGAACGGCCCGCCTCCACCGCGAATTTTGCCGACGTGAACTTTGGCTGAGTATTCCATTATTTTATCAAGAGTTGGATCAGTTTGTTTACGGATTTCTGGCGTCGGCGCGAGTGCAGGATCGCGCAGCCAATAGAGCCGAATCATAGGGTATTGGTCCGGATTCGCAACTGAACCTTTTTCCAATTCTGCCATGTCCGCGAACACCTGGTGTATTTGTGGCTCCATCGCGGCGAAGAAGGCGTCATCCACATCTATCCGGCTCAGGTCCACCGCCAGACCGAGCACGGGGAGTTCGGCGTAATGCTTTTGGAAGCGTTTGCGCCACTCCAGCTTGGAATAATTCATAAAATCAGTAACTCCGTCGGATAAACCCGCCGGCGAAGCCTGGCAAGAAAATAGCGCGTGGCGGCGATTCCGCAACGGATGCCGTACCTGAAATTAGCAGAGAGGTGGAAACCCGGAGGGAAGGCGTCAACGCGCTCAGCCCACTAGACCGGCAGTAAGACGATGATGGTTGTCCCGTGATTGAGGCGAGACTTGATTCGAATACTGCCGCGATGCGTTTCAATGATGCGGCCAACGATGGCCAGACCGAATCCGGTGCCTTTGGCCTTTGTAGTGTTCAAAACGGTCGTGAACGCACGGTGTTGCAATTCCTCACTCATGCCTTTGCCGGTGTCCTTGAATTCCACGGCCACATGAGTCGGGTGGTTGCCTGCGCGCGTCAGGCGAATCGCACGCGATCTAATTGTTAACCTGCCTCCGTTCGGCATCGCCTCGGCCGCGTTCAGAATCAGATTCAAAAAGGCCTGCTCCAATTGCGGCGCATCGCCCGGCATCGGCGGCAAATCCGGTTGCAATTCGCGAACGAATTCAACGTTTTGATTGGCCAGCTTGTGCCGCACCAGCAATCCCAATTCGTCAATCAAGTGATTGAGGTTCACCGGCACCAACCGGGGTTCGGTCGTGCGTGCGAAGGCAAGGATTTGCTCCACGATTTTGTTCAGGTGCTCGATTTTGGCGTCAATGAGCCGTGCGTCCTTCGCCCGCGGGTCGCTGGAGGGAAATTTCAAATCCAGCGAGTGGTACAACAGCTTCATCACCGTGAGCGGATTGCGGATTTCGTGCGCGACCTCGGCGGCGAGCAGCCCGAGCGCGGAAAGTTTTTCGTTCTGACGCAACTGCTCCTCCACGTCCACGGTGCGTTCGTAAAGCCGCGCCTTTTCAATGGCGATGCCGGACAGCTCCGCCAGCGCGCTTAAAATACGGATTTCTTCATTGGAAAAGTGGTAAGGCCGGTCGGTATAAATGTTCAACGTGCCGGTCGCCTGGCCGGCAAACAGCAGCGGTACGCTCAACAGCGAAACCAGCCCTTGGCGCCGCGCCACCTCGATGTTTTGATAACGGCTGGAGGTTTGGACATTCTCCACCTGCAACGGTTTCTTGCGCCGCACGACGACGCCGAGCAGACTCTCCTCAACGCTCAAACGTGGTTTGTTGAGGTAGGCTTTGCCCGCGCCGTAACTGGCGCGCAAATCAAGCCATTCACGGTTTTCATCCAGCATCAGCAGAGAGCACATCCGCGCGCGCATGAGCAGGCACGCCTCGCGCGTGATGACACGCAACGCCTCATCGAGATTCAACGTGGAATTGATCGTCCGGCTCACACTGGCCAGGGATTCGAACAAGCCTGCCTTCAGCCGCAATTGCTCGTAAAGCCAGGTGTTGTGAATCACCTTGGCTGCTTGGACCGCAAGCTCCTGGAGCAATTCCTGATCATCCGGACTGAAAGCATTCTTTCGGTCTGAATCCACATTCAGCACGCCACGCACCTCGCCGTTGACCTCCAGCGGCACGGCCAATTCCGAACGCACGCCGCGCCGGGCGGCAACGTAGCGCGGGTCCTGTGTCACGTCACCGACCCGCGCGGCTTTGCCGCTGCGTGCCACCCAACCGGTGATGCCTTCGCCGACGCGCAACTTGAGCCGCGCCGCCGACGCCGGCAGATTTTGTGAGGCGTGGATTTCCAGAAAGCCGGTCGTGGGGTTGATCAAGACCACCGAACCGCTCGAGGCGTGCATGAGCCGCACAGCTTCGCTCACGATCAACTGCAACGCTTCCTGCGGTTCCAGCGTCGAATGAATGACATTGCTTACCTGGTAGAGCAAATTGAGCCGCTCATGACGCGAGATCAATTTGGAAAGTTCGTCGTTCACGGTTCCAATTTTCAGTTCTTGGTTTTGAATCTTGGGGTTTTAGCCCGCTTGCATCCCGCGGAGACTTTGGCGTTCAAACTCATAATAAAAAGCTGAAAACTTATCTTACCCTTGCCGTCATCCACAAGCCCGCTGTGCCGAAAAGCAAGTTGGGCAGCCACGCTGCCAGCCACGGAGGCAAACGCCCGCCCAACCCCAAGGCCAGCCCAACCTGTTGGAGCACGAAAAAAGTGAAGCAAATAAAAATGCTGCCTGCGACGCCGAAAAACAGGTTGCGCCGGCCCGAGGCCGCTCCAAAAGGAATCGCAATCAGCACCACGACCAGACAGGTCCACGGCGCGGCCAATCGCCCGTACAGTTTGGTCAGCAACCAGCTTGAATCGGCACGTGGCAAATCGGGATGCAGCCTAAGGTACGCCACGATGTCGGCGAGCGGGATGTCGGGTCGGCGTGAAGCGCGGAGACCCTGGTATTCGCTGATTTTGATTTCGCTCAGGATATCTTTTGGCGTTTCGTCAAATTCCGGCATGGGCAGGATGTTGGCTTGAAACGCCGGCAGCAACGGCGCGCCGGCGTTGGCCTGCTCGAATACCTTCGCGCCGAAAAATGTCCACACGCCATTCGTGCGGATCGCACGGTCCGCCTTCAGTTGCCGGATGGAGCCGTCCGGCAAGGTCCAGCTTACGATGGGATTGAGCATTTCGGTCGTCTTGACGCGATATTCGGTGAAATGCCACAGGCGATGTTCGCGGGCGTTGACAAAATCGGTAAAATGATTTTGCGCTTGGAGGCTGCCTGCTTTTTGCACGTGGCGGCTCAAAATGCGGTTCCCCCAATCGGTATTGTGCGGTACAACAAATTCATTCAGCACAAACAGTGCAATGCTGGCCAGTAAACCGACGATTAAATATGGCAGGCACAGCCGCCACAGGCTCACGCCGGCCGCGCGCATGGCGGTGATTTCGTTGTGGCGCGCGTGATGGGTGAGCGCATAAAGCAGGGCCAGCAGGAGCGCAACCGGCAGCACCGTCACAATAAACTCCGGCGTCATCGCGAAGTAATACTCGATGATGTCAGGCAAGTGCAGTTTGTCGTCCTGAAAATCCGGCAGACTTTTAAAGGCGTCGAAGGAAATCCAAAAAATCAGAAAGCCGCCAAGGCAATACGCGAGCGGCGCGAGCAGTTCGCGGAACAAATATCGGTCCAACAGCCGCATTATGCGGGCAGGGTAAGCGGCGAGGCTTGCCGGGGGCAAGTTTTGTCGTCAGCGCAAAACCGGTTTACCAGACAAAGCGCAAAGCGGGGAGCGTAGGCTGGTGGGCTGGCCGGGACTCGAACCCGGGACCAACCCCGAACATTTTCGGGGCTGCGCTACCCCGAGCGGTTTTGTAACAGAGCGACCGCAAGGCGCGGGTTTTTCTTGCGCTTCATTTCTCGTTCCAATGCGCGGGCTTCGCCCAAAGTCGCCACTTCCACTGCCGCCACGATCACCAGATTGTCGCCCAATCGCTTCGTCGAGTGCGTGTGGCCGCGGCGGTGTTCTTTGAGCCGACGCTCCAAGTCGGTGGTTGAGCCAATGTAGTGCCGTCCCGATCCGCCGCGCAGAATGTAAGTCCAAGCCATGCGATTATTTGAGGACATTGGTGGGTTGGCCGGGACTCGAACCCGGGACCAACGGCTTAAAAGGCCGCTGCTCTACCGACTGAGCTACCAACCCGCCAAAAAGCTGTCATTTCCGAACCCGGGACTCGAACCCGGGACCAACCCCGAACGTTTTCGGGGCTGCCCCACCGACTGAGCAACCAACCCGCCGGAGCGCGGCAAATTAGTCTTCCGTGTCAGTGCCTGCAAGATTTTTCAGTAGCCGAGAAAGCGGTTTTCGGTTTTATTTCTCGCAGCTGCTGCGCTAGACTGCCTCCATCAAAACCGCCACTCGCATAAAATTTTGGGGCGTGCGCGGCTCGATTCCCACGCCGGGACCGGCCACGGTGCGCTACGGCGGCAACACGTCCTGCGTTGAAGTGCGTTCCGGCGACGACATCATCATCCTGGATGCGGGTTCGGGGTTGCGCGCACTGGGCCGCGCGCTGCTGGCGGAATTCAAGAATCGGCCATTGAGCCTGACATTGCTGCTGACGCACACGCACTGGGACCACATTCAAGGGCTGCCGTTCTTTGCGCCGATTTATGATCCACGCTGCCATCTACGGATTCTGGGCGGCAAAGGCGCGCGCAAGGGCCTGGTCAACGCGCTGACCGGCCAGATGGAAAGCACGTATTTCCCCGTGCCGTTCGCCAGATTGCCCAGCAACATCGAAATCGAGGAACTCAAGGATTTCAATCTGAACATCGGCTCGGTCTGCGTGCGGGCACAGCGCGCAAACCATCCCGGGCTGTGCGTCGGCTACCGGCTGCTTTCGCCCGACGGCTTGGTGGCGTTTTTCCCCGACGCCGAATCCCGCCCAAGCGGCGAGGACCGGGAGATGATCGAATTCCTGCGCGACGTGGACGTGCTGATTCTCGATTCGCAATATGATTCGGCGGAATACAAAAAGCACATCGGCTGGGGACACGGATGCGTGGACGATTCGGTTGCGCTCGCGGTGCAAGCCGGAGTCAAACAGCTTTACCTGTTTCACCACGATCCGGACCATGACGATAAAAAAATTGACAGTTTGGTGAGGCACGCGCGCCAGCTCGTGGCCAGGCGGCGGGCAAAATTGAAAGTAGAAGCCGCCCGCGAGATGCATACGGTCGAGTTACCGGTCAAACCGGTTTCTCGCCATAGTTGATGGCCATCGCGCCGCCGAGCAAATTGATGACGCGTACGTTCGCAAGTTTCAGTTCGCGCATTTTGGCCCCGACGCCCGCCTGCGCCGGATAGAATTTCAGCGATTCGAGAATATAGGCATAAGCCTGTGCGTTGCCGCAAAAAACCCGGCCCAGCAGCGGCACGAAAAGTTTAAGGTGCATGAAATAAACCTCACGCCAAACGGCATTCGGTGGCCTGCCAAAATCCAGCACCACGAGCCGCCCGCCCGGCTTGGCGACACGGTACATTTCGGCCAGACCCACCTCCCAGTTCGCCAGATTGCGCAGGCCGTAACCAACCGTGACAACTTCAAATGAATGGTCGGGAAACGGTATCTGCTGCGCGTCACCCTGAATGAATTTCAGATTTTGGATTTGGGATTTGAGGTTTTTTTGCCGCCGTTTTTCCGCGATTTCGAGCATGGCCCCGCTGAAATCCAGACCGACGACATCCGCGCCGCGTTGCGCGAGCGCCAGCGCCAGGTCGCCGGTGCCGCAGCACAAGTCCAGCGCGCGGTTGCCGGGTTTCACGGCGGCGAGTTCGACGACGCGACGTTTCCAGCGACGGTGGAGGCCGAAACTTTGCAGGTCATTAAGCAAATCGTAGCGCCGGGCAATGGCGCCGAAAAGGTCATGGACCTTCGCGGCGCGTTGCTCGCCCGGGGCATAAAAGACATTGCTCACCTGCACAGTTTAGCATGGCGAACGGGCTGGAAGTCAAAGGGCATAAAATGTGCTTTGCATAGCATGGCCGGTTTGCTAATGTCGTCGCTGACATCGTCATTTGGAAATGCGAACCGTGTTTCGATGATGACGTTTTATGAGTATTGAATCCGCATCTGGGCCGGTAAAAAGAATTTTGGTGGTGGATGATAACGAGATCATCCTTAAAACAGTTTCTCTGAAACTGCAAGGGGTTGGTTATCAGGTCTTCACGGCGTTGGATGGGGCGGAAGCCGTCGCCGCCGCGCGCAAGGAGAGTCCCGATTTAATCCTGCTGGACATCGGTTTTCCGCCCGCCGTGGACGGCGTGCCGTGGGACGGCTTTCGTGTCATGGAATGGATCCACCGGTTGGACGCGGCAAAAAAAATTCCCATCATTATCATCACTGGCAGCGAAGACCCCAAATACAAGGAACGGGCCGCGAGCAGCGGGGCCGTGGCGTTTTTCCACAAGCCGATTGACCACGACGATTTGCTCAAAGTGATCCGCTCGGTGCTGGGTCCGACCAAGCCGGACTGAAATCCGGCTTGCAAATTCTGCGGGCCGGCATAACCTTCCACGCTTTCTGGAAGCGAGCGTAGCTCAGCCTGGTAGAGCATCACGTTGCCAACGTGAGTGTCGAGGGTTCGAATCCCTTCGCTCGCTCCAATCCATCCTCTGCGACCAGAGTTGTCAGACCCAGACAAACCCCGTCATTTACAGGCTTGTTATCAATTTTTGGCCCTTCGCTCGTTGCGACAGGTTGCGCCACGTTTTGACCCTCCTGGCCTAAAATCTGTGCGCGTATTTGTGTACACACCCCAAGCCTCGGTAGGTTCTTGATCGAGTCGTAAATCGGCAACTGCGTTTCATCGGTATAACTGTCTGTTTGCCGGATCGTTTGATGACGCATTTGCTTTCTCGCAAAATTATCAGCGATGCCATGCTTCCGCATAAAAGTCGCCCAGGTGTACCGTAGCGCGTGGAAATCGGCGTAGCGGCCTTGCTCATCCCTGTAAGCAACTCCAACCCGCTCCGCATCCACTTTGAGCCGTGAGGCACGCGGAATTCCATTCGTGAACACCAAATCAGACGGCGACCAGGCCGCCGGGCGGTGCGCTTCTAATGCCTCGACAATTTCAGGCACCAAATACACCGGCTCCTGCCTTTTATTTTTCGCCGTTTCCGCCCGGACAAGGATTTGAGGGATTTTCACTTCAAGCCGAACATCGCCCCATTGAAGCTGTCGCAGTTCTTCTTGGCGCAGCCCAGTTCGCGCCGCCGTGAAATAGATGATCCCGCGTGGCCCCGAACTAGCAATCAGCTTTACCAACTCCTCATCCGTGAAAGCCCGCCGCACCCGTCTTTTCTGCCCGCGCTCATCCACCTTGCCGACAAATTTCAGCGGGTTGGATTTGACACGCCCCATTCGTTCCATCCAATTCAGGAACGAAACCATGCCTTGCAGATAATGATTTTGCGTCCGCGCCGCACCTTTTTGCTGATTGCGCCACGCCACAAATGAATCTGCCGAAATGTGGCCTGAATATTTCCAGCCACAATCTTTCATCAGCCGGACAATGCGCGCCTTGAGTAAACGCGCACCACGGCCATCACGACCCGCACGCCCTCGCGTCACCAAACTCCTTTCGTAATCGTTTAGATGTTCCAGCAATGGACGTTGCAAAGCATCTCTCACTGGTTTCGCATCAACGATGCCCGCCGCTTCACGCTCTTTTTCCCGAATGAATTCCTGCGCTTTTTTATTCGCAGATTGCAATTCGCTTACACCAAGCGATTTCCACCGGTCAGTCGGCATGTCGCCAATCCGATAGCGCAGATAATAGCAGCGTGTTGTTTGCAACTCGCCATCTTTGCGAAAACGCCGCTTTTCAACTTTGAAAATCATGATTGCCTCCATTCATCAACATTTGAACCTGACTCCAACGAAACTTTATTCCACCGATTTTTACGCGTGTCAGCCGGCCGGCATGAACCAGCCTGTCAACCGTGCGCAACGAGCAAGCCAGCACTTCCGCAACTTGTTTTTTCTTCAGCAATTTTTCTTCCGTCATCGCATGCATTCCCGCCTCACTTTCGACCCAAACGATGTTCCACAAATGGGAGCGCCTTCCGCCGGGTTTCCCAATCAATTACATACCACTTCCCCCGCAGAATCCTCACGGCCTCAGCCACCTTGTCTGGCACCAGCACATTCACAACGGCATTAACCACCCGGTTTTCAAACGGCTTCACTAAATATTCTTCCCTGAACAAAAAATCTTTCATCTTATCCCCCTGATTTTTTTCCAAAATGCGCGCGGAAGGTTCGATCATGTCAAAAAATAGATTCCAGTTCCTCGCAGGGTCTTTCAGAGCTTTGTTGATGGTCACGCTGCTCAATTTAACCCCCTGCTCCATTTCCAGGAAATGACTGATAGCCTTCGCGCTCATTCGCTCTGAAGCCCCGTAAATGAACGGAAATAACTCCACCACCAGCCCACGCTTGGCGGTGAATTCCGCCAACTTGGAGTGGGCCAGGAGCTTTGGACCGACCCCCGCCAATTCCGCTTCCTGAATTGCTCTAGTTTTCATTGCTTTCTAAATTATGCACCTTCCCAAGATTCTGTCAAATAAAAAATGCGCCCTTCCAAGCCCTCCCGGAACTTCACCCAAAACCCCCGTTCGCGTTCCCGTGCTTGTCATTCAGCTTGCGGATTTGAAGGCCAAGCCGGATGCCAACCACGCGAACGCTCACCCCAGCCATGCCTGGTCGTGTCATATTTGCAACCAGCTCTGCGCCACCCCCCCTCGCAGAACTGTTTCAAATCCGACACCACCAGGACAAAATCGCGCGCGGACGCACATCATCGGTTTTCGTTCAACTTGGCCGCGTGCTCCCAACCAGCGACATGATGCCTACGGCCCGAATTGCGCACCCTTCATGTTCAATTTTTCGAACCTGGTGCGCATTGGATCCTTGAGCACCTTATCGAAAGAAACACGCGCCATTTCACTTGCGATGAATGGGAAACGTCGCGTGACGAGCAGATAAGGAATTTGCTCAAGACAGTAATCCTGAATCACGGCAATCCGTTCCTCAACGTAGTCGTTGTTGTTGAGGTCGAGAATTCTAATTGAGTCATCGACCCGTGTCTTATGCGGTTCCGCAAGATTCGGGTCTGATTTGATTTGGAACGTACTAAAATCGATTTGAAACCACCCATTTTGAATTTTTGCAGGATCAACAACATCCATTGACACGTCTTTGTTCATGTTCATGCGCCGCCGGCAAATCCGAAAATTGTTCCATTCATAAGCCCCAGACTTATCTACCGTCTTGGGTATGAAATGGTCAATTGTGCTCTTCATTTGTTCATCGCTACCTCGTCGAGGCATCCAAGATGCACAATAAGCGCAAATTCCGTCATACAACGCAAAAAGATCGTCGTGAACTAGTCGCCAGTAGTTATGTTGGTTCCACTCCCGGGCGGTTGGGTTTGGAGTGCCCGCCAGGAAAATCAACCCAGGGACCCGAACGCTTAAATCATATTTTGCTGCCGGCAGAAAAATCTGAATCCTAATCATATTTCGATCCCAAAACGGTCAGCAAAGAATATCCATCGCGCCCAAAACTTGTCTTCTGGTGGGAGAACCTTTGCCAATTTTTGCGTTACGGTCGCAACCGCATCCTTCGATGGGTTCGCTTCCTTTTGCAGTCGAATGGCCTCATTTATTACCTGTTCAGCTTCTTTTGAAGTCGGTTGCGATAATTTGAATATTGGTGACGTAAGCCATGAGTCCACATGTCCATACTCAATAAACGGCAACTCCTTTAAGCCCACCTCTCCGCTCGCAGATAAATCAAGGCAGAACAGTTTGTCCTTCCCAGAATCAAAAAATGTCTCACCTGAAGCCAAAACCAGTGGTGAGTGTGTCACTACAATAAGTTGCAGGTCTAAGCTATTATCGAGTTCCTTTGCGACTTGCAGCAAAGCCGGCATAATGACGCGCTGCCACTTCGGATGAAGATGCGCCTCGATTTCATCAATAATCACCACCATTTTTGTGTCGATGCTTCTGCCCATCATTTCGCAGTGCACCTTATGCTCGTTCCACGCCCAAACCATCAAATATGCGAGCGTGATAATCCGCCGCACGCCCGCCGATTCATGCTTGATTGGCACCTGTCCATACGGATGGATAATTGTCGGAATTTCTCTAGGGTCGTCTGGCAGCCGGGTTGGTTCACCGGGTCTCAATTCGCCAAGGTCTGGAGGTGAAATCGTTGCAAGCACTCGACGGAAAATATCAAACGGATATAAATTGGGTTTGGCCTGCCATTTTGTCCAATCGCGGATTAGCCCTTCAATCTTGCCAGGTTCTCCATCCCAAATCTTCTCACGGCTAAAAACCAGTTGAGTATTTTTCGACGCAGAAGCTCCGCCAACGGTAGCTGGGTCCCAGACAGCAAAAGACCCGTCCACCCGGGCATATATCAACAGGCCCGGAATCGCATCGGCCGTTTTTGGTTTTTCCCAATCCATAGGCTGCTTGAGGTACTTCACCATTTGCGGCTTTGATCCAAAATCACCAGAAAGTTCGAACTTGATAAATGGTTGCTTTGGTGATGCAAAATTTGTAGGGAGCGCCTTCGAATTCGAATCCGCCCAATCTCCAGACAATGCAAACCAAGCCACTTCCAGTAGAAAGCTTTTACCTAAACCATTATCCCCTGTGATGATGGTTAAACGATCCCCAAAGGAAATGTTCATAGAGGCAGCAGGCCCTATTCCTGCCGTTTCCAAGAACACAAGTGCGCCACCGCGTTCTGGTTTTGCATCAGGAGCTCGTTCGAAGCCAGCTTGTATTTGCTGCCAACGCACAGGAACTGACGCGAAAGTCTCCGAATCAGCCAAATCTGAATCAACGTCGGTTGAAAAGATGCCTTTTGTTTCTTGAGAGGAAATTCTGAATTTGTCGGTAAAATATTTCACCACCTCAGATTTGTTCGTGGTTTCCTTCCAAGGCATTTCGCGGTATAGCCACACTGCTAGATGAAACGCTGGCAACTTTCGCCCGGAAGGTAATTTGGATTTAAGCACCTCAATGTAATCTGGCTTCCAACCCCAACTGGACGAATTTTTAATGTGAATAAATGCTGGACCAAATGTCTGTGTGTTGATTGCCTGAAGGCCAGTAGACGCATAGTTAGGTTTTACCCAACTTTTTTGAAGATCGCTTTGCCTACATGCCCGAAAAAACCACTCTGACGTTGGGTTGAGCCGATAATAATTATGCAAAAAACGGCCATTCTCTGCGTCCATCCTAAAGTCTATCGCCTTTCCTATTGGCAGATTTGCCTGTTTACCGGCGAGAAAAGTGATACCGAAAAATGCATTAAACTGCTTCAGCTTTGCCAACGACTCATTAATTTGCTTTAGACTAAAATATTTCATAGTAACTCGTTTGCTAACTCCGTAACAATGTGCTTACAGAACTGCGGATTCAGCTCAATTCCTATCGCAGAGCGGTCTTTGCGTAACGCAACCCTCAATGTTGTTCCACTGCCGGCGAATGGATCCAGCACGATTCCATTCTTCCGGCAACCAATATCGATACACCGCTCAACCAACTCATCAGGATAGGGTGCCGTATCAATGCTTCCGTTCCCTTTAGGCCTCGCCGCTATTGTCCAAACATCCTCATCAAAATCCTTGTCAATGAGTGGCTGGCGATTGAAGTAGTAGTATCGGCTCTTGGCGAACATGAATACAAATTCATAACTCCTGCGCGGGCGGTCTTTCACAGCCTCTGGTAAGCATTTCTCACGATGCCAAATAATGGAACTACGTAAAATCCAGCCCCGCTCACACATCTCCTCTGCAACACGCCAAGGAATTCCAATAGCGGATTTACGCTGAAGACCAATACCTAGTCCACCACCCTTGTCGACAGCCCTCAACCCGAATCTCCGTTTTGTACTTTTCCGATCCTCACCATGCGATTTACCCCTGCCAGAATAATATGTGTCTCCCAAATTTAGGAACAGCAAACCGTCAGGACGAAGCACTTCAAAAACCTGCGACATCACATGAGTGATTGCAGCCACATAGCCACTGACGCTATCTTCAAGCCCAATCTGGCCCAAAACTCCATAGTCCCGAAGCCAAAAATAAGGCGGCGAAGTAATAGTGCAGTGGATCGAATTTCTTTCAATGTCCTGAAGAGCTTCAAATGCATCACCTTCTTTGACCAACCATGTTACTCCGTTGGCCAATGCGCCCCGCCATTGGCGCCCTTGGTTTTGTGCCACATTTTGAACAATGTGGACTTTAGCAGCATTTCTGACTCGCACGCGAAACATTTTATCTAACGCAACGGTGGAGGCTAGCGTTTTGTCAGCCATTTCCCATCAGTCTGGCATGTTGCCAACGCTGAATCCAGACAGAATTCATCCTCAAGCCACCCACTAAAGCGGGACCCGTGAGGTCCTACGTTTTAAGGGTTTTGATATTGGGTTCGCTCCGTTCAAAAATACGGTCTGATCGGAAGCGGGGGCCGGAACGCAGCCCGTCCTTTCACATCACCACGAACCTTATTCCATGAGACTCACAAAAGGCCCGAACCTCGTCCACTACACCAATCTCACCCAAATAATTGCACTGCTCCCGACCGTCAACCACGACAATAAGCCAGCAAAAACCATTCTCCCAAACCAAACAATCGCTCTCAGTCGTTTCATACGCAGACATCATAATCACCTCCTTTCAAATGACGAACATTCACTGCGGCCCGTCTCGCACCAGCACGATGCCGCAACCACATTTCCTCATTAACTCCAAAACCCTTACAGGCGAAATACCATGGATCAACTTCATCCCAACCCGTCAAAAAATACCCGTACAGAAGCACATCCAGAAAATCCTCACGCCGTGGAAAACGGTCCACCTGGCAAAAAAACTCATCGTAACCGTAACAATAAAGCATAGCCGTGGACTCCTCCCACCAAACCCAACTAAAATTTGGAGAAAAAGACCAGGAACGTGCAGATTTAATGATCCTATGAGCCATACCCGGAACCCTCCACATTTGAGCCGTATTGCTTTAGCAGATACTTCGAGAGGTAACGTGCCAAAGGTTGCCACCGAGCCAGTCCCACAGCGTCAGGCTTTGAATACACCCTGTCCACGCGCAACACCTCACCCCAACCCCGTGCCATCAGCCATTTCTGAAACCAATTCCAATCAAAATAAATGTTCACCAGCAGATGCAAATGCCAGGCACCGCGCTTTTGACGCTCCCATACCCCCAAATACTTTCCTCCCCGCCGGCGTATCAAATCACAGATGCCCCTGAATCGTTTTTTCGCCTCGACCTCATCTTGCAAGTTCTCCTTAAAAGTCATTGTCCACAGGAACACATCAGGCCAGTACAAAAGGCAAAACCTGACCACCGCACACTCAAAGGAAAAACGCAACTTCTTAACAGTCATCTTCATACACCAAAAACCTCCTCAAAAATGCGTTGAGTAATCCTTCCACATGCCGGAGGACTCGATTCATTCCATTCCATTCAATGATGCATATTCCATTGCATTGCATTCACCGAATCCCCCGTCATATATCAAGTAAAGGGGCCGCCGCCGCGCGGCGCGCGCTGCGCGCACGCTCGCGCTGGCTGGCGGCCACCACCACGCTTGTTTGCGAGAAGAACGAACAGACTGAAGAAGTATGCTCACGGTACATCCTCCATTGAATTGACGATGGCGAGAATCGCCGCCTTGAGCGGAGCGGGAAGTTTTAACCACACTGCGACCACTCGCGCCAATTCAGGCCCAAGCTCGCCTAAAATCTGTGCGCGTATTTGTGTATAGCCCTCTTGAGCAGGTTCGGGAGATGCCGGATTCTGCGCGCCTTCTGAATTATGTGTCGAGGGTTCGAATCCCTTCGCTCGCTCCAATTCACCTGATCGCACTCGCTTTTCACAGTAATTAGCGTGTCAAGTCAGGTGAATGGCTTATAATCGGTCATACCGTCCAATCAACTTTACATTTAACACCACTTGGGTGATGGTAGTTTCCGATGAGGTAACCGGTTGGTGAATACGGTCGGAAAAGTGCGCATTAAAAATTTGAAGATTGGCCGCGGCTGAGTCTGCCAGGAATATCTGTTTCCTTTTTGGAAAGTCTCATGTCAAAGGACTTTGAAGCATTGCAACGGTCGCCACGTCACGTTGCCCGCTGGCAAAAGGCGCAACAGGATTTGCTCAAGGGCCGATCTGATCTGGCGTTGGTTGGTTATCGTGAATTGTTGAAGGAATTCCCGGGCACGGCCGAGTTATGGTTTGAATTGGGTCTCGCGGCGGGAAAACAATTGGACTTCGACCTGGCTGATCAAGCCTTCCAACGCGCAGCCGGGTTGGCCCCCGGGGATGTTTCCATGCTGGTTTTGCTCGGCCAACAATATCACCAACTGCGGCGACTGGACAAAGCGCGCGCCTGCTTTGAACGGGCGGTGGCAGCCGATCCGTCTTCCATTCATGCGCAGCTCAGTTTGGCTGATTGGTTTGAAAGAGAACACCGGCTGGATGACGCCTGGGAATGCGTTGAGGCATGTGTGGCCCGGCATCCAAAGGACGCGCAGGGATTGTGTGTAAAGGCGCTCCTGCTGCATCGCAAGGGGCGAAACGGGGAAGCGGAGACGTTGTTGCGTGATTTGATCAAGGGCGGGTCGCAAGACTTGAACGTGAAATATTCCAGCCGCCATCAACTCGCCGTCGTGCTGGACGAACTTGGTCAATATGCGGAAGCCTTGCGCTGGTTGGGCGAGGCCAAGGCGGTGCTGCGCCAGACGGCAAACGTCGCGAAGATGGAACAAGACTACGACCGGGCGGCTCGCCGCCGCCGTGAATTGCTGGCCGCTTTGACACCGGAGACGATTCAACGCTGGCGCCGCGCAGGCCCCGCCGCACCCTGCCGTTATCGCTTTGCCTTTTTGGGTGGCCACCCGCGCAGCGGCACGACCTTGCTGGAACAAATTCTCGGCGCGCATCCCGGAATTGCAGCCTTTGATGAACCCATGGCGTTTGTGCAGGAAGTGTCCGAAAAACTTGCTCCGCTGGATGCGCCCCCTGCGTTGACCCTGAAGGCCTTGGAGACCCTGACCGCCGCCCAACGCGCCAATTTCCAGCAGCGTTACCTCAAAAGTCTTTTGCGCGAAGGAGCGGGGGAACCGGGGGTTGAACTGTTGCTAGACAAAAATCCTTCCCCCACGGCGTTGCTTCACCTCTGGCTGCGGGTGTTTCCAGATTTGAAGGTGATCATTGCTTTGCGCGATCCGCGTGACGTGATCATCAGTTGTTTCTTCCAGAACCTGATGTTGAACACCACGAACGCAAATTTCCTGAGCCTCGAACGAACGGCCAGGCACTACGCTGATCTTATGGATGTTTGGCTGCGGTTGCGGGAACTGGGCGGCTTCGACTGGATTGAAATGCGTTACGAAGACATCGTGGGCAACTTGGAAACCGAAGGACGCCGGATTACGGAATTTCTGGGATTATCCTGGCATCCTCACCAGGCGAACTACCATGAATCCGCCCGCAAAAAATTCGTTTTTGCGCCGACTTACAGCGACGTCACGCAACCGGTTTATAATCGCGCGGTTGGCCGTTGGAAGCATTACGCGGAAGTACTGGCACCGATTCAAGAACGACTGGCCCTTTATTGCCGGACATTCGGTTATATCTGACGCGTGAGGGAATGCGTGGGGCCTTAAGCTGTGCGCTCGGAGGGGTGAACCAACCTCGCGGACACCATCTTCTGATCCGGGCGCGCAAAACGGCCTGATATCACAACGCTGCAAAGTAGAATGATTCACGACACAAAGAATCCGCTTGCGCCTGAAGCCTGCTCCCGCCGAAGCTGTTAGCTTATACATTCCTATGAGCACAGTGATTGTCACCGGCGCCGCCGGATTGATCGGATCGGAAAGCGTCAAACGATTTGCTCTTGAAGGTTTCAAAGTCGTCGGCATTGACAACGACCTGCGCCAATGGTTTTTCGGCAAGGAAGCATCCACCCTGGCCAACCGGCAAAAACTCATCGAAACGGTACCGGGGTATCAACATTACGATTTCGACATCCGCGACCAGCAGGCGGTGGAAAATCTGTTTCGCCGACAGGGCAAGGAGACGGTTTTGGTCATCCACGCGGCGGCGCAGCCGTCACACGACTGGGCGGCGCGTGACCCTCACGCGGATTTCAGCGTCAACGCTACCGCCACGCTCAATTTGCTCGAAGCCACCCGCCAGTTCTGCCCCGAAGCGGTCTTCATTTTCACTTCCACGAACAAGGTCTATGGCGATACGCCGAACCGCCTGCCGCTCGTCGAACTGGAAAAGCGCTGGGAAATCAAAGCTGGCCACGAATACGAAGCCGGCATTTCGGAGACGATGAGCATTGACCAGACCAAGCACTCGCTGTTCGGCGCATCGAAAGCCGCCGCCGATGTGCTGGTGCAGGAATACGGCCGGTATTTTGGGATGAAGACCGCCTGTTTTCGTGGCGGATGTCTGACCGGCCCGGCGCACGCCGGCACCGAATTGCACGGTTTTCTTGCCTATCTCATGCGTTGTACGGTGGACGGCACGCCCTATCGCGTGTTTGGCTACAAAGGCAAGCAGGTGCGTGACAACATTCACAGCCACGATCTGGTCGAGGCTTTCTGGCAGTTTTTCCAGAAACCGCGCGCGGGCGAAGTCTATAACATCGGCGGCAGCCGCCACTCGAACTGTTCGATGCTTGAAGCCATTGATCTGTGCGAACACATCAGCGGTCGCAAATTGAAATGGACTTACGTCGAAGACAACCGCATCGGCGACCACATCTGGTGGATCAGCGACGTGCGGAAATTTCAGTCGCATTATCCCGACTGGAAATTCCGCCACGGTCTGAAGGCAATTCTGGAGGAAATCCACGCCGCCTGCCGTGCCGCCTGAATGAACCCGTCCGTTCCAGAAAGCATTTTGGTCACCGGCGGCGCGGGCTTCGTCGGCAGCAGTCTTGCCTTTCACCTCAAAGCCAGCCATCCCCGCACGCGGGTCGTGTGCCTGGACAATTTGTATCGGCGCGGCTCGGAATTGAATGTGCCGCGCCTTCAAGGCGCCGGCGCGGAATTCGTGAAGGGCGACATCCGCTTCGCGAAGGAATTTCCGCCCGGCCCGTTTGAAATCATCCTGGAATGTTCCGCCGAACCGTCCGTGCTGGCTGGCTATGGCGAATCGCCCGATTATTTGATGGAAACCAATTTCCTGGGCACCTACCGCTGTCTGGAACAGGCCCGCCTGTGGAAAAGTAAATTCTTGTTTCTTTCCACGAGCCGGGTTTTTCCGATTGCAATTCTGGAAAAACATCCCTGGACCGAACAGCCGACCCGCTTCACCTGGGCCGATGTTCCCGGCGCGGCGATTTCCTCGCACGGCGTCCGCGAGGATTGTTCGATGACCGGTTCGCGTTCGCTTTACGGCCTGACCAAATTCGCCAGCGAAGGTTTGATTGAGGAATATCGCCACGGTTTCGGCCTCTGCGCTGCGATCAATCGTTGCAGCGTCATCACCGGGCCGTGGCAGATCGGCAAGGTGGACCAAGGCGTGGTGGCGCTCTGGGTGCTTCGGCATTTTTTCCGCCGACCGCTCCAATACATCGGCTACGGCGGGACCGGAAAGCAGGTCAGGGACGTGCTGCACGTGGCCGACCTTTGCGAACTGGTCGAAGAGCAAATTTCCGACTTCGACCTTTGGGACGGCTGGCTCGGCAATGTCGGCGGCGGGCTGGAAATTTCCGTTTCGCTACAAGAACTCACTGCCGCGTGCCGGAAAATTGTCGGACGCGAAGTGCCGGTTGGCGCCGAACCGGAAAACCGTCAGTCCGATTTGCGGATCTTCCTCGCCGATTGTTCGAAATTGTTTGCACGAACCGACTGGCGTCCCAAACGCGGCGTGGCCCAAATCGTCGTGGACATTTTTGAATGGGTGCGCGCCCACGAAAAGGCATTGCAACGGCTCGTATGAAAAGCGATTCACGCGCCGGAAATCTATTGCAGAGCGGCATCATTTTCGCCGCCATCAGTTTTGTGACCGGGCTGGGCAATCTGGCCTTTCAGGGCGTGCTGGGCCGGCACTTGAGCGGGCCGGGCCAATACGGCAACGCGAACAGCGCGTTGAACGGTTTTATGCCATTGCTCGGGTTGCTGCCGGCGGTGGCCACCTTTGCGGTCACACATTACATCGCGCATTTCAACGCCAGCGGCGACAATGCGCGCTTGCAGGGGTTGTTTATGGGCTGCCGCCGGTTTCTCTTCCGCCTCACGGTCGCCGGTTCCTTGCTGGCCGTGGTCGCCGTGAAACCGTTGAGCGATTTTTTTCATTACAGTGAAAGCCTGATGCTGGTCACGCTGGGCTGCACGCTGTTGGGGTTGTGGGGTTCCTTTGCCGCGGCGTTGTGCCAGGGACTCGCCTGGTTCAAGCGGCTCGCGCTGATCGGTTTTCTGGTTATGGTTCTGCGGATTTTATTCGGCTGGTTCGTCACGCTGAAATGGCCCATGCCGGAGACAGCCGTGCTGGCTTCGGCCTTCGCGCTGCTGGCCAACCTCGTCCTGCTGTTTTGGAGAAAGGATTTGTTGCTCCACGGCGAGCCGGTTTCGCCGTGGAACCGCGAATTTGTCCTGTATCTGGCCACCAGCGCCGCGTGCGTGGGCGGCGGATTCTTTTTCACGCAAGGTGATTTGCTGGTCGCCAAAAAATTCTTTTCCGGCGCGGACAATGACGCCTACAACTGCGCCGAACGGCTGGCGGCAGCGCTGCCGATGACCGTGGCTCCGCTGCTGACCGTCCTGTTTACGTCGCGCTCCGGCGCGCGTTCGGGAAACGTTGTGACTGAACAATTGAAGCTGCTGGGACTTTACGTCCTGGCGCTTCTGTTCGGCGCCGGCGCGTTGTTCCTGCTTCGCGGTTTGTGCGTCAAAATCATTCTGGGCCGGCCATCGCCCGAGGCTGAGGCCATGATCGCCCAGCTGTCCGTCACGATGGTCTTCGTCGGATTGCTGCAAGCGCTGGCGCTGTGGTCGCTGGCCAGCCGCTGGCTGAAAATCTCGCTGACCTACGGCGTGCTGGGCGTTGGTTACTGGGTAACGTTGCTTGCGCTCGGGAGAACGCCCACGGCTCTGCTGCAAACCATGCCCATCGCTGCGGGCATCGCGTTCGGCGGGTTGCTGGTCACCTGGTTGGTCACAATGCAACGACATCACTGGCCTGCTGCCCAAAGCTGATTTGAATTCGTCCTGGGTTTCGGCCAGACTTGCCTTATGCCGTCCGGTCCGGAACATCTCTCGCGCGTCAGTTTCATCATGCCCACGCTGAATGCCGGGGCGTTGCTTGACAATTGCCTCGCGTCCATTGCCCGCCAGACCTGGCCGCGCGACCGTTATGAAATCATTCTGGCCGACGCGCACTCGACCGACTCGACCCGCGACATCGCCAAAAAATACGGCGCCATCGTCATTGATGACGACGGCAAAAACATGGAGGAAGGCAAACGCCTCGCTCTCCGCCATGCCACCGGTGATTACATCGTCTTCGTGGACGCCGACAACGAAATTACCCACCCAGACTACATTGAACTGGCGGTGAAGGCACTCGCCGCCAACCCACAGGCGCTGGGTGTGGAGAGTTACTATCTCCCGTCGCCGAAAATGAGTTCGTTCTGCGCCTATCTCACGCATCTGCTGCATATCAGCGATCCCATTGCCTGGCTGATGAGCGCAAATCCGAAACTTGTCGCGCGCGATGGCGAGGTCGAACGCTGGATCCTGCCCGGCGATTCACTTTCCTATCCACTTGGCGCGAACGGATTTGTTTTTCGCCGCGCCGATCTGGAGTCGGTGAAGGCAGACGAACATTTTCAGGACACCCATGCGGCGTTGCATCTCATGCGGTCGGGCAAGCGCGAATGGCTGCGGATCCGCGGTCGCGGGGTGCATCATTATTACATTCAGACGCTCTGGCGATTCGTGCAAAAACGCCGTCGCGCCACGGTGCATTTTCTCCGCGTGCAGGAGGAGGCAAAAACAAACTGGATGAAGGAAAAACCGCCGGTGCCGCTCTGGCTGGCGGGTGCCTATTGCATCAGTCTTGCCGGCCCAATCTGGCACACGGTGCGCGGCATGGTTCGCGACAACGATTTGCGCTGGCTCTGGCATATGCCGGCCTGCCTCGCAAGCGTGCTTGGCGACGCGTGGGGCGTGTGGACATACAAAAGGCGACGCAAGGACAAAAAACTGGTTGCCGAATTGAAGGTGGAACAAACTCTGAAACGGAATTGATTTGCTTTGACCTTTAACTTGAGGCGCCCAAGGCGGCTAATTCCGCTTCCGTCATTTCGATGATGGTTTGTTCGAAGGTGATTTCCGGTTGCCAATTCAGAAACTGTTTTGCCTTGGCGGCATTGCCCACCACCTGGCGCGGATCAGCCGGGCGGAAAAGCTGTCGCTCCTGCCGCACATGTTGGTGCCAATCCAAACCGGCAACTCTGAACGCAATTGCCACAACGTCCTGAACGCTATGAAGCTGGCCGGTGGCAAAGACAAAATCCTCGGGTGCGTCGTGTTGCAACGCCAGCCACATTCCGCGTACATAATCGCGGGCGTGACCCCAGTCACGCCGCGCATTGGTGTCGCCCAACACCAGCTCTTGCTGCCTGCCCAGTTTGATGGCGGCGGCGGCACGGCAAACCTTCCGTGTTACAAAATTCAGACCACGGCGCGGTGATTCGTGGTTGAAGAAAATGCCATTGACGGTGAAAAGCCCGAAAGTCTTGCGGTAAACCTGGGCCATCCGGGTGCCAAACGCCTTGGCGCAGCCGTAAGGCGTTACTGGTGCGACCGGCGTGGTTTCGTCCTGTGGCGCATGCTCCGGGCTGCCGAAGATTTCGCTGGAACTGGCGTGGAAAAAACGCGGCGGTTTTGGCAATCGGCGAATCATTTCCAGCAGCCGGATCGTGCCAAACGCTGTAATCCGGCAGGTTTCCTCGACTTTCTCAAAGCTCTGGCCGACGTGGCTCTGGCTGGCAAGGTGATAGATTTCATCCGGTGCGGATTTTTCCAGCGGCTCGCGCACGGATTCGGCGTCTTCAAGATCGGCAGAATAAAGAAACAGGCGTTTCTGATGAATGCTCTCATCGCAGACCAAATGTTTCAAGTTGGGAACATTGGAACTGTTCGCGCGATACACCAACCCGTGGACTTCATATTTTTTTCCAAGGAGCCATTCTGCGAGATAGGAACCATCCTGCCCTTCCGTACCGGTGATGAAGGCGCGCTTCACAAGTACAGATTAGACGTTTTTCCGACTGGCACCAGCCGGCTGGGTTTTCAAAAGTTCGACGTCGGCGTCCACCATAAGCCGGACCAGGTCCGCGAATTTGGTCTTGGGCGACCAGTTTAATTTTTTACGCGCCTTTTCGGCATTGCCAACAAGCTGGTTCACTTCGGCGGGGCGGTAAAACTTAGGATCAATTTCCACATGTTTTTGCCAGTCCAGCCCCACGCGATCAAATGACAGTTCCAAAAACTCCCGCACGCTATGCGTTTCGCCAGTGGCGATGACATAGTCATCCGGCTCCGGCTGCTGAAGGATGAGCCACACGGCCTCGACGTATTCCTTCGCATAACCCCAGTCGCGTTTGGCTTCCAGATTGCCCATGAAAAGTTTGTCCTGACGACCGGCCTTGATGCGCGCCACGGCACGGGTAATTTTACGGGTGACGAAGTTGTCGCCACGCCGGGGCGATTCGTGGTTGAACAAAATGCCATTATTGGCGTGCAAGCCATAGGATTCGCGGTAGTTCACCGTAATCCAGTAAGCGTATACCTTGGCACAGGCATAGGGACTGCGCGGATGAAACGGTGTCGTTTCGTCTTGCGGCATCTTCTGTGCTTTGCCGAACATCTCACTGGATGATGCCTGATAAAACCGCGTGCGGAGTCCGCTGTTGTGAATCGCTTCCAGCAGCCGTGCGGCACCCGTCGCGGTAACGTCCGCCGTGTAGCCGGGGATGTCGAAACTGATCCGCACGTCGCTTTGCGCAGCCAGATTATAAACTTCATCCGGCTGAATTTTGCCCACCAGCCGGGCAAGCGAACCACTGTCGCTCAAGTCGCCGTGATAAAGGAACAGTTGTTCTGAATTAAAGCCAGGTTCGGCATAGACGTGTTCAAGCTGGCCGCTGTAAGGTGCGGCGGTGCGACGGACAATGCCATGGACTTCATATCCTTTGACCAGGAGCAACTCCGTCAGATACGAACCGTCTTGCCCGGTAATCCCGGTGATGAGAGCTTTCTTCGCCATAGCTGTTCGTGAAGTGTCCCGTAATTTTTAACGCACCGCAAGCCCGGACGATGGGAGAATTATGAATTTGAGGCCACGGCAGCCAAATGCTCAACGAGTTGCCGGGCGACCAGCGGGTCATCGTATTGGCGCATGAAACTTTTTTGCCCGGGAGAGACTTCGCCACTCTGCCGGAAAGCGCGGGCGAAATCATCCGGGTCGCCGAGTCGGGCAT
>Ga0181523_10001402_pt1 | contig 25615 bp, 23 predicted proteins | sample PEATcosm2014_Bin_43_FD_119752 | JGI IMG/M metagenome (GOLD analysis project Ga0181523, IMG submission 119752) | Peatland microbial communities from MTU Mesocosm Facility, Houghton, MI, USA - PEATcosm2014_Bin05_30_metaG | ecosystem: Environmental > Terrestrial > Soil > Wetlands > Peat | place... | reverse complement strand
CTAAGACGACGAGCCAAGCCGCCGGAAGAGGTTCCCAGGATGATTCCCGGATCTTGAGTTCCTCCGTCGGTAGACCAAGCTAATTTTCTTCGCTCCCTCCCTCGCTGTGAGACATTGGGGCTAGTCTCCGGTTGAAAGGTGAAAGGCAGGCGTAATCATGACGAATGCAGCAACGCTAACCGATAAGTCCGGATCCACGACTCATTTGAAACATATCTTTGATCAGTCGCTTGCCGTGCTCGAGGGTGCCAGTTCAGCGCGAGTGCGCCGCAGTTGTCTGCCTCTGCACATTGACGCCGCCAATCTCCAGAAGCGAGCTTTGAGCGATGCCGCCGATGCGTTGGCTGCACTGTGGAAGATATCGAAAACCAGATCGCCGAAACTCCAAAGCCGCGCGATCCAGTACAGCAGGTAGATTTCTGCAAGCTCAGGATTCCCCGCTGCCTTACAGGGTTTTCCGCGGCTGACTACAAATCAAACACGATTGGTAGTGTTACCCGTCACAAGTAATGTGGATGAGTCAATCGGCGTCTTAGCTGGAACTCGAAGCTCACTCCACGCAACCCGCAGCAGGAGAGCAACACCGGGCAAACGAGGGATGATGGGCACAAGGAACACAATGCATATTCGTTCTATTCGTACGCTGTTGTTCGCATTTTTCATGCTGTGCATGTCGGCGGCCGCATTTGCGGCTGTTGGCGTGGTAATTACAGTCGGTCCGCCGCCGCTGCCTGTCTACGAGCAGCCCATTTGTCCAGGCGACGGCTATCTTTGGACACCGGGTTACTGGGCTTGGGGCGACGACTTCAACGACTATTACTGGGTGCCGGGCACCTGGATTATGGCTCCGGAGGTGGGCTTTCTTTGGACGCCCGGATATTGGGGTTGGGCTGGCGACAGCTTTGTCTTCTATGACGGTTATTGGGGACCAACGATTGGTTTCTACGGCGGGATCAACTACGGGTTCGGCTACTTTGGGACCGGGTTCCTAGGCGGCCGGTGGGACAACGGACACTTTTTCTACAATCGCGCTGTAATGAATGTGAACGTCACTGACATTCACAATGTCTACAACACGACGGTCAACAACACAACCGTGAACCGGGTCAGCTACAACGGCGGCAACGGTGGAATCACGGCGCGGCCGACCGCGCAGGAAGAAGCGGCGGCGAGTGAGAGGCATATTGGTCCCGTCGCCGCTCAGACCCAGCATATGCAGGAGGCCCACTCGAACCCGCAGCAACGCGCTTCGATGAACCAGGGAAAGCCACCGGTTGCAGCCACAGCAAGGTCCGGAGAATTCAAGGGCAACGACGTGGTCAAGGCCAGCGAAGCTGGTGGGCGCTATACTCCTGCAGCTGCGCGTCCTGAGGGCAACGCTGCTGCATCCAGCACGCCAGGCCATGTTCGCGACCTTCCGCCGGCGGAACGGCCGACCGCTCCAAGTACAGGCAACGTGAAGCAGGACAAGAAAAACCAGCAACAACTGGACAAGCAATACGCGCAGCAGGAGAAGGAACGCCAGAAAGTCCAGCAACAGCAGGAGAAAGAAGACCAGAAGATAGCAAAACAGAACAATGGCGCAAAAAAACAGCAAGTGGAGCAGCAGCACCAGCAACAAACCCAGCAATTGCAGCAAAAGCATCAGCAGCAGACGCAGGAAATGCAGCAGAGAATGACGCCGCCGCCGGCAGCGAGGCCGGGGGGCCGTCCTCCTCAATAGAGCTAGACTGCTAGAACTGTTCCTCGATTCGCGAACCACAGAGGGCGCACGGTTGGGAAACCAACGGTGCGCCCTAAGTCTTATCAAAGCAAAGGCAGGAGATGGTGAGCCTTTTCCGCACTGCTCGCAGAGAGGAAGATGGTGTGGCGGGAAGGATCGCGTGACTCGCCCTACCGCCGTTCCGCTTCGGACGAATCTGAGACAGGGAAACGGCAAAAACCTGTGCCGCATCGCTATCCCGCCTAACAGGGGCAAGTCTAGCGTAGGACAAACGCGTTTGTGCATCAGGCTTATCACTTATTCTGTCCCGGCTTGGAGCTGTATAGGAATCAGCAGCACCGGCGTTCGAAGCGAACGGTCGGTAATTCCAGAGCCAATGCCTTCGAAGACTCGCATACCCGTGTCACACTTGCCCCTCTACACGAATCAGCCGATAGCCCTGTCCCCATCCGGCAATTACAGTTGACGTTCATGCAATTGATCTTTGGATCTTTGCGAATGCCAGGAAAGGGGAATCATCATGAGGAACTGTGCAACGAAGAACAGAGCGAAGGATTGGGTGCGCCTGGGTGCGAAATTGAGCCTTCTATTCACCGACCCAAAAGTCCGGAGCGCGATTGGCGACCGACTTAAGGACCATGTGGACAATCTGACGGACACTGTCGCTAGCAAGTACGAAGACGCGGCCGATCGCGTCGAGGCAGCTGCGGCGGCCTTTCGGGGGAAACGCAATTGGCCCTCGCGAGTGGCCGGTTTTTTGCTGGGCGTCGGGATTGGAGCGGGACTCGGAATCTTGCTGGCGCCCGCGTCCGGCGCCGAGACGCGCGACGCTGTTCGCGACAAGGCTAAGGCTGTTGATATGAAAAACAGAGCATTTGAATCTGCTGCGGCCGCGACAGAGAGGATTCGTCAGTCCGTCAACAGCATGCCATTCACCGGTACGGAGGGATGACGGCGGCGGAATGCTGCTCGAATTACGCGATGGCGAAACGAGAGCGCATCGGTGTTGGACTCAGCGTGGAGGGCGGTATGATGCAACGCAGCGCGGCTAAGGTGTGCAGAGTACTTGTGCTGATACATTGCCGAGGGTCCCTATGAGCGAAAATCCCAGTACCACCCTTCCTGCAACCGTCGAAAGAATTATCAAGCCTGTCGTCCCGGGCGATCCCGAGAAAGCGCAGATCGCTATCGAAGGGGCCGATCACCTATATCGAGAGATTCGGATCGAAAACACCCTGACGGATGGGAATGGCGAGAAGGTGCGCCTCAACCACGGTGCCGAAGTGGAAGTGACGGTCGAAGCTCCACCCGAGGCGACGACTCCAAAGAATGACAAAAAAAGACAAGAAAGACTGACCGTTCTTCCAGCGGCGTCCGGCCACGGACGCCGCAGCAAGGAGCATTAGCACCGACTACAGGATTTACCCTAGTTTCAATCCGCCATTGATTCTGTAAGGTTGCAACTCGGAGGTTCTGCGTCAACTCCGCCGCCTGCGGCGGTTTTCGGCGATCTTTGCCGATCGACCGCACCCCTCGTCGCGGTTGCTTGCATTCCGGCATCCGCGACAGCATTGTTCTGCGACGCAGAACTGGAGATCTGATCATGGCAGTGAATTCACCGGCCGCTTACGGAATGTACCGTGATGATGTATCGCTTCAGCAAGTGGTGCAGACGCTGAACCGTTCAGGATTTGACAATGAGCAGATCTGCCTGATGGTTCGGCCTAGGCATCATCTCGCCACTATCATGCGCGAGGCGAATATTCTCAACGCCGAGCGAGAGGCGAGTGCGAGCACTCTGGATTTGCTGAGGTGGCTTATGAAACTCGGCGCGGTGGTGATCCCGACAGTCGGTTTCTTCATCCGTTCAAGAACTTACCTTCACGCCCTGGTGATGAGGAAGGATTCTCCAGCCCTATGTGACAATTCGAGAACTCTCGTTGGATTGGGCTTTTCGGAAGGTGACGCGGAACGATTTGAGAAAGAGCTCCTGGAAATGGGAGTCCTGGTATACGTCGCTTGCCCTGAAAAGGTAAGGACGACTCAGGCAGTCGAAGTATTGCGCCGGACGGGAGCCCACGAAAGTGCCGCCTTGCAAACAGAAGAAGCGGTGCGCCAGGCGGCAGCCTGACGAACCAACCCGGTTGCAAAGTGGTCGACGGGCGACGCAGCCGGTCTGGCGATCGATCGAAAAGTCTTAAGCCCCCCCTACAGTAAAGACCCTAGAGTCGGCCTACAGTTTTTCATGATAAACAGATCCATGTTCCAGTCGGTAAGTTCCCTGAGATCGCATTCAAAAAGATGTTTCAGGTTGACCCTGATTTCGGTGGTGCGGCCGCTCTTAGGACGCTGCGCGGGAAACGCAGCCCATTCATGTCACCTTCCGAAGTGGCGCCATTTGTATGCGGCGCTAGTGCCACGCCGGCGGACCGGATAGCGAAACAAGCTGTCTTGTCACGATACCGAACCATGCCTTCGTGCTGGAGAAGACGATGAAGAGAAACAGCAGAGACGCATCGATCGCGGTTGCCAGTGACGAGCCCGATGCGCGCGAACATCAAAAGAATAATGGGAACTCCGTTCTGGTTGCTGAGCGTGACTCGGCTGACCTGAGCGCGATTCTGGCCAGCCTGCAAACTATGCGGGACGGAGACTTTTCGGTCAGGCTGCCGGGCTCCTGGACCGGGCTGGGAGGAAAGATTGCCGACACTTTCAATTCCATTGTTGCTGCCAATCAACAGATGGCCCAGGAATTGAAGCGCGTTGGACAGGTCGTCGGCAAAGAAGGAAGAACACGCGAGCGCACACGCTTTCATGAAGCGAGAGGAGCATGGGGGGACATTGAAGTCTCCGTAAATACTCTAGTCGAGGACTTACTCCGGCCAACTGCCGAGGTTACTCGTGCCATAGCGGCGGTAGCCCAGGGAAACCTGACACAAACTGTTCGCTTGGACGTGGACGGTCGCCCGCTCGAAGGCGAGTTCCTCCGCTCAGCCAACATTGTCAACACCATGATTCAGCAACTCGGTGTTTTTACTGCCGAGGTGACGCGCGTGGCGCGCGAGGTTGGTACTGATGGCAAGCTCGGTGGTCAGGCACTCGTGCCCGGCGTGGCCGGCACGTGGAAGGATCTGACGGACTCCGTCAACTCGATGGCCAGCAATCTTACTGGTCAGGTACGCAACATCGCTGAAGTCGCAACTGCTGTTGCCAGCGGCGATCTCTCCCGCAAAATTACCGTCGATGTGCGCGGCGAAATTCTTCAGCTTAAAGAAGCTATCAACACCATGGTGGATCAGCTGCGCTCGTTTGCGTCCGAGGTAACACGCGTCGCTCGCGAAGTAGGTACGGACGGAAAACTGGGCGGCCAGGCGGTCGTTGTAGGTGTGGCCGGCACATGGAAAGATCTCACTGATTCGGTTAACGCCATGGCCGGCAACTTGACGGCTCAGGTCCGCAACATCGCCGAGGTGACCACCGCCGTGGCTCGCGGCGATTTGTCGCGCAAAATCACAGTGGACGTGAAAGGCGAAATTCTTGAACTTAAAGACACCATTAACACAATGGTGGACCAGTTGAACGCGTTTGCGGGCGAAGTGACGCGCGTGGCCCGCGAAGTTGGCACCGAAGGCAAGCTCGGCGGACAGGCACAAGTGCCCGGCGTTGGGGGTACGTGGAAAGATTTGACCGACAACGTCAACTTCATGGCCAGTAACCTGACCGGCCAGGTCCGTAACATCGCGGAGGTCGCGACCGCCATCGCGAATGGCGATCTCTCGCGCAAGATCACGGTGGATGTGCGCGGGGAGATTTTGCAGCTTAAAGAAACGCTGAACACGATGGTGGATCAGCTCAACCGCTTCGCTGGTGAAGTGACGCGAGTGGCGCGCGAGGTCGGCAGCGAAGGCCGACTCGGTGGACAGGCTAACGTGCCCGGCGTCGCCGGCACCTGGAAAGATCTCACCGACTCCGTGAATTCGATGGCCGGTAACCTCACAGGACAAGTACGCAACATCGCGGAAGTAACCACGGCCGTGGCGCGCGGCGATTTGTCGCGCAAAATCACAGTCGACGTCAAAGGCGAGATTGGCAAACTGGGGGGGCAGGCGCAGGTTCCAGGCGTCGGCGGCACCTGGAAGGATCTCACGGATTCCGTCAACTCGATGGCCAGCAACCTGACCGGTCAAGTCCGCAATATCGCTGAAGTCTCCACGGCGATCGCCAGCGGCGATCTCTCGAAGAAGATCACGGTCAACGTCAGCGGCGAAATCCTGTTGCTGAAGGAAACCATCAACACGATGGTGGACCAGCTCAATGCGTTTGCCGGCGAAGTAACTCGCGTGGCGCGCGAAGTCGGCACTGAAGGTCGACTGGGCGGACAAGCCAACGTGCCCGGCGTCGCCGGAACTTGGAAAGATCTCACCGACTCCGTCAACTCGATGGCCGGTAACCTCACCGGGCAGGTGCGTAACATCGCCGAGGTGACCACTGCCGTTGCCCGCGGCGACTTGTCACGCAAAATTACAGTTGACGTGAAAGGCGAAATTCTCGAATTGAAGAACACCATCAACACGATGGTCGATCAGCTCAATGCTTTCGCCGCGGAAGTAACTCGTGTAGCTCGCGAGGTAGGTACGGAAGGTAAGTTGGGCGGACAAGCGCAAGTACCCGGCGTGGCCGGTACATGGAAGGACCTTACCGATAACGTGAACGTGATGGCCGCCAATCTGACGGAACAGGTGCGCGGCATTGTAAAGGTCGTGACCGCGGTTGCCAATGGTGAGCTAACTCAAAAGCTGACGGTCAATGCAAAGGGTGAAGTTGCCGCTCTGGCCGAAACGATTAACAACATGACGGACACGCTGGCCACCTTTGCCGATCAAGTTACAACGGTCGCGCGCGAGGTCGGCGTCGAAGGCCGTCTCGGCGGACAGGCGAATGTGCCCGGCGCCGCAGGAACGTGGAAAGATCTCACCGGCAACGTTAATCTCTTGGCCGACAATTTGACCAACCAGGTACGGGCGATTGCCGAGGTTGCGACCGCGGTTACCAAGGGAGATCTCACTCGCTCGATTCAGGTGGAAGCCAAAGCCGCGAGTTAGCCAGCTTGCTGGGCGGCGAAATCCAGTTACGAAGTGCCCCGAGCCGAGGGAGCACCTTTACGCTCTACTTGCCGCAGACGTATGTAGGGCCGTCTAGTGCGGCAACGCTGGAGGGAAGCTTTGCAACGTTGGTGTCGCCGACGAAGTTGTCTGTCGCGGGTGTTTCGGAACATCCGGTGGAGAAAATTCCCGATGACCGCGAGGACCTGCGACCCGACGATGCAATCCTACTGATTGTGGAAGATGATCCCCACTATGCGCGCGTGTTGCGGGATCTTTCTCGGGACAAGGGATTCAAAGTTCTCGTGGCTCTGCGTGGTGCAGAAGCACTCGCGCTCGCGCGCGAGTATTCTCCGACCGCTGTGTCGCTGGATGTTTTCCTGCCCGACATGTTGGGCTGGACGGTTCTGAACCACTTAAAACAAGACCCATCGACGCGGCACATTCCAGTGCAGATGTTGACGCTCGACGAAGATCGTCACCATGGTCTCGCTCGCGGTGCTTTTGCATTTGTTACGAAACCAACTACTCCGGAGGGTTTGAAGACAGCGCTAACGCGCATCAAGGAGTATGCCGCTCCTCGGCGCAAGCGGTTGTTGGTGGTCGAAGACAATCCAGCCGAGCAGCTCAGCATCAAGGAACTGCTTGCCTATGACGACATCGACGTCACGGTCGTGTCCAGCGGCGAAGAGGCGGTTCAAGCCGTTACCGAGGAGTCGTTCGACTGCGTCGTTCTTGACCTGCGTCTGCCCGACATTTCCGGCTTCGATGTGCTGGAGCGATTCCGCGACACGCCGTCACTGTGCGACCTGCCGGTGGTCGTATTTACCGGCAAGGAACTTTCCCCCGAAGAGGATGCCCGTCTGCACGTCCTGGCGCGCAGCGTGGTGGTGAAGGGAGTCGAATCCCCCGAACGTCTACTGGATGAGACTGCCTTGTTTCTGCATCGCGTCGTAGCGGATCTGCCGGTGGAGAAACAGAGGATGCTCGACCGGTTGCACCACTCCGACGATGCCCTGGTTGGAAAGAAAGTACTGGTGGTGGACGATGATGTGCGCAACATCTTCGCACTTAGCAGTGTCCTCGAACGCCGCGGAATGGATGTGATTACTGCCGGGACTGGCCGGGAAGCGATTGCAAAGCTCGACTCGACGCCCGATGTCGCGATCGTTCTGATGGACATCATGATGCCGGAGATGGATGGTTACGAAACGATGCGGGTGATTCGGCAGAACGGCTTCCTCCAGCGGCTGCCCATCATTGCTCTGACCGCAAAAGCCATGAAGGGAGATCGCGAGAAGTGTCTGGAAGCCGGTGCGTCCGAGTACCTGGCTAAACCGGTTAATACCGAACAGCTGCTGTCATCCTTGCGCATGTGGCTTCACCGGTAGAAGTTCTGGCAGCGGGATTGGTTCTATGGCCGGCACGGAGAAAACGATGGGCACAGACGAAAAAGTCAATATTCTGATGGTGGATGATCAGCCCGCCAAGCTGCTCAGCTATGAGGTTATGCTGGCCGAGCTTGGGGAGAACCTGATCAAAGCGACGTCGGCCAAGGAAGCGCTCGAAATTCTGCTAAAGACAGACGTTGCCGTGGTGCTGATGGATGTGAGCATGCCAGAGCTGGATGGTTTTGAATTGGCGACCATGATTCACCAGCATCCACGTTTTCAGCGAACGGCGATCATCTTCATCTCAGCCGTCCATCTTACGGATTTGGACAGGCTCAGAGGATACGAGCACGGAGCAGTGGATTACATTTCCGTACCTGTCGTTGCGGAACTCTTGCGCGCGAAGGTCAGGGTATTCGCCGAGTTACACCGCAAAACAAGACAGCTCGAAGCGCTGAATCGCGATCTTGAGCGCCGCGTAATGGATCGCACCGAGGAGTTAGCGGCGAAGGCCGAGCTGCTTCTTAATCTGAATGTCGAACTGGTAGGCAAGAATCAGGAACTCGACGCCATTGTGCACACGGCTCCCGATATCATTTTCAGCAGACAGCCGGGCGGCGCTAGAGATTACATCAGCGATCGATTTTATGAATATACCGGCGCTGCAGCAGGCTCGGCGGTTGGCTTCGGCTGGTGGGATTACCTGCATCCTGACGACCAAGAGCGAAGCCGGCAGCGTTGGCTGGACTGTGTCCAATCGGGTGAGAATTATGAAGCAGAATATCGCTTGCGCGGCAAAGATGGAAACTACCGCTGGTTTCGGTCTCGTGCCGTTCCGATTCGAGATCCGGAGGGAAAGATTGTTAAATGGTATGGCACCTGCTCTGATATTCACGACAGCAAATTGCTGGAGCAATCGATGCGGAATAGCGCAATTGAACTCGAAAAGATGGTCGACAGAAGGACAGACGAATTGCGGCGCCTCTCCGTGCGGCTTATGACCATGCAGGACCAAGAGCGGCGGCGTATCGCGCGCGACTTACACGATGGGTTGGGGCAAGAACTGGCGGTGGCTAAGATGGTATTGGACAAAATGTTTCTGGAGAAGCCCGCTCAACCGCAGGAACAAACATGGGTTCAGGCTAGTTCCATTATCGATCGAGCGATTCAGGAAGTGCGTACCATGTCTCACCTGCTGCATCCTCCGTTACTGGATGAAGTCGGGTTGCAGTCAGCCCTGGGTTGGTATGTGGAGGGACTCACCAAAAGGAGTGGCATCGAAACATTTCTAGACGTTCAGCCCCCGGACTTCCCGCGACTTGCACCGGCGGTCGAGACGGCGATCTTCCGAATTGTTCAGGAAGCACTGACTAACGTGTTCCGCCATGCTGGAGCTCGAAAGGTGTGTATTACTTTGACGCAAAGAGATGGCCAGATAGTAGTTGCTGTACTGGATGACGGAAAGGGAATCGACCAGAGAATTGCGGAGCTGCGCCCAGAGAACGTCGGAGTTGGAATTGGCGGCATGAAACAGCGTGCAAAAGAATTTGGCGGAGAATTACGACTCACCAATGCTGATCCGGGAACGCTCCTTGAACTCATGATTCCCTTCAGCTTGGCGCTGCGAGAATCAAGCCCAGTCTTGAATGCGTGCGTGTAGTATTGCGTTTGCGCACGAAAAAAACTCGAAGCCTATAGAAAATGTCAATGCCCCCACCAACAGAGCCCTCCCGCCCAACAACTTTGTCTCCTGTTTGATCACTTCGGACGGTACAGGAAGTTTCACAGTCAAGTACAGGGGCACCCCGATACGACAGGTGCGGTCGCTTAGCTAGTCTCTTCTTGCATGACAAGAATGCTCTTGGACATATGGAGAGCAAAACATCGTTAGTGGATCATCGATCGTTGATCTTGATCAAGGAGACTACAGTGACCACTTTTCCCGTATCCGCGACGGCAACAAATGTGCTTCCGCTGAATGTGGTTCAGCGAACAAATCAAAGCCCGCGAGACGATTCCGAACGTACACTCGTTCAGCGCGCGCAGCGCGGCGACGAGCGCGCCTTTGCGACTCTCTACGAGTTGCACAAGAAGCGTGTGTATGCGGTCTGTATGCAGATGACAAAAGATGTGGCGGACGCCGAGGATCTAACTCAGGAAGCATTTTTACAGGTGTTTCGTAGCGTCAACTCGTTTCGGGGCGATTCGGCATTCTCTACCTGGCTGTACAGGATCGCCGTGAACACCGTGTTGATGAAATTGCGTCGTCGCAAGTCGCCGCCGTTGCTGTCTCTTGATGAGCCGGTATCGGCTGAATCGCCATCTCTGAAGCGCGAGGTTGGGAAACCGGATCCGAGTCTCAGTGGGGCGGTTGATCGGATTGCTTTGCGCCGGGCGGTCGAAGAATTGCCTGCCGGATGCCGGCAGATCTTCGACCTGCACGAGATTGAAGGATACCAGCATCATGAGATCGCCCAACTGCTCCAATGTTCCATCGGGAACTCGAAATCACAGCTTCACAAAGCAAAGATGAAGATGAGAGATGTTCTATTTCCGAAGAAAAGAATCGCGAACACTTCCAAAGTGAGCGATGGCCCAGAAGACACCGCGAAAGCCATGGCTCCGCCTCATCAATCTGGCTTGTCACCGTTGTGCAGTACGTTCTAGCAAGAATTGGGATTGCTCGGCAAAGACTCTCTTGCCAATCCTATGGTTGAAGGAGTCCGAACAATAGCCCCGTGAAAGCTCTTGGGGTACAAAAAAAAATAGACAGGAAGGAAGGTGCCGCTTGGTGCGAATTCTGGTGGCAGATGACAACCCAGCGGTGCGAAAGTTTCTTCGATCCCTGCTCGAACAGCAAAGCAACTGGCGAGTTTACGATCAGGTTCCAACGGGAGCGGAAGCTCCGCAAAGGGTTAAGGAAAATCGGCCCGATATCATCTTGCTGGACTTCCAAATGCCAGATCTCAACGGGATTGAAGTTGCCCGGCGGATTACTCAACTCTTCCCTGAAATTCCCATATTGATGGTCACAATTCACCTATCTAAACAATTGGCCGAGGAGGCCCAAAAAGCCGGTATTCGTGGGATGTGTGCGAAATGGGACGTTGGCTCCATAGTGGGGGCGGTGAACACACTCCTGCACGAGGGGACCTATTTCCCACAGACGATGTCGGCCGGTCACTAAGTCTCGAGTCCTGGAACGAGGTGCCCGTCTACAGGATTCCCTGTATTCGACAACGGGATACGACCGTGTTAGCTTTTTGGTGATTCGCCTAGAATCTATACCCGGGGCGTATGAGTGAATTTGCAGCAATCCCGAGTAAGTGGTAATTGAAGTCCCAGGCGGACCTGGAAAACAGTTTATGGTAGTCCGTATTTTGCTGGTGGATGATCATCCCGTCGTAAGGCAAGGGCTCAAGGCTTTATTGGAGGGGCGATCCGAATTAGAAGTAGTGGATGAAGCGTCGGATGGAGTAGAGGCCGTGGAAAAGGTCAATAGTTTGCGACCCGATGTGGTAGTTCTCGATGTCACTATGCCAAGAATGAACGGCATTGAAGCGTGCCGGGTAATCAAACAGAAGAATCCCGCGCTCGAGGTTTTGTTTGTTACGCAACACGATTCGCCGCAGATGATGCGTGAGGCACTAGCTGCGGGGGCTCGAGGGTATGTCGTGAAATCCAACCTCGCCCGGGATCTGGTGGAGGCAGTTGAGGCGGTAAGCCAGCATCGGGAATTTACCGCGCTGGCGCGAAATCCGCACGCTTCGAACTGAGTAGCAGGACGTTAACGCGCATCCGAATCTCTCGAAATTCTTTTGTGGAGGATCGCCATGAAACTACGCATCCTGTTAGCCGATGATCACGAGATTGTGCGTCGGGGCTTGTGTTCGCTTCTGCAGAAGCATGAGGGATGGGAGGTGTGCGGCGAAGCATCCGACGGCCGCGAAGCGATCGCGATGGCCCAGCGACTAAAGCCAGACGTTGTGATCGTGGATATTGGCATGCCACACCTCAACGGCTTGGACACTACACGCCAACTCCTTCAACTGGATCCCCACTTCAAGGTCATCGTCCTGACGATCACAGATTCCGATCAGGTTATCCGGGAAGCTCTGAGTGCCGGCGCGCGGGGATTTGTTCTTAAATCTGACGCGGCTCGCGATTTGGTGTCCGCGGTCGAAGCCTTGCAGAGCCAGCGCATGTTCTTCACGCCGCGAGTGAACGATCTGGTGTTGGCTGGTTTTCTTGACAAGGGGCACGCGATATCGCGGAATGAGCCGCCCAATTTGCCGATACTGACGGCACGGGAACGTGAAGTTACTCAGCTTCTTGCTGAAGGGAAAAGTTCAAAGGAAGTGGCTTCAGTCCTGAACTTGAGCACTAAGACCGTGGAAACACACCGCAGCAACATTATGAGGAAACTTAGCCTGCACTCCATCCGCGATCTGGTGGTCTATGCGATCAAGAACAACATCATTCAGATCCAGGCGCCACCTCAACTCACTAGCTCGACCCAAAGCACGCTGGCTTAGGCTTCCAGCATGAAAGTTCTAGTCGCTGGAAAAAGAAGTCCCGCCGAAAAGGCCGGGACTTCCAAGTGAACCCTGTCTCGAAAACTAGGAAGCGCGGCGTTGACGGTCGCGATTCTGGTTTTCTTCTTCATCATCGGTCTGACTCTGACCACCCTTCTTGGGCTGTTGCTGTCCGGATTGACCGCTCTGCTGGCCTTGTCCGGACTGATCGCCTCGCTGACCTTGTCCGGATTGACCACCCTGTTGACCTTTGTTTTCCGCGTCGTCTGCCATGAATTACTCCTCCGAAAGTCCGGGCCATACCGCACCTGGTAAATTTATCGACATCGGTTTAGTTGCTGAAACAGCCTCCAAGGTTGGAGGTGAGAGTTTGTTCGGCTGATTCGCGATCAGACAAATACAGGTGTCGACGTGGCAACCGACAGATGGTGCAAGAGCGGCCTCCGCGCGCTTCGCATGGAGGCCGCCTGCTCACGATATGGGTACCCGGCAACTACAACACAACTACAAGCGCCACTTGCACGCCGGGGTGAAGCAGATCAAAGAGGAAGTACTCACCATCGATGTAATCAATGTAGCATTGGTCGGTATAGGCCCAGCCCATCGGCCACGCCTCAACCATGGTGAACGAGTAGCCACCGTACTGAAACTGTGGTTGGCCTCCAACGGTGGTTACGTGATTGACGACAAACGTGTGTTGGCGTCCGAAATGGGCACGGAATTTGTCATCGGGAATGCGACCGCCACCCTGGTTGGACGCGCGTTGCGCGTGCTGGTTTTGTTGCTCAGCCTGCTTAGCGGCTTTGGCATCATCCTTTTTCGCCGCCTTGTCTTCCGCTTGCCCAGATTTTTCTTTGTCTTGATCCTGTTTCTGCGGTTTGGCCTCATCCTGGCGCGGCGTCTTCGTATCATCCTGAGCCGGCTTGGACGCCTCCGGACGAGGTTCGTCTTGGGGCTTGGCATCCTCGTGCTGGTCCTGTGCGTAAAGCAGAGCCGTGGTGCCGAGTAACAGCGAAAGAGCTGATGCGCTTAACAACCTGGTGAGTCTCATGAGTTTCGTCTCCTTCATGACGCAAGCGTTAGATGACACCCAGCCGGCCTAAACACTGCTGCTGCGTTGGCCGAGATGGGCGGCAAGTGAAACCACAAACAAAATCAGAAAAACGACGAACAACAGCTTCGCAATGCCGGCGGCTGCGACTGCTATGCCGGTAAAGCCCAGCAGCGCGGCGATCAGCGCGATCACGAAGAACGTTATGGCCCAGTTGAGCATGATGAATCCTCCCGTCGATTTGCTACCGCAATGGTAAGTACAAAATGTGTTTGGATGAATCCCGTTTAGCCTGTATCTCGGGATCCAAACTCATGTAGGAACAGCATTTAAGAGCAGTGGAGGGGATTTCCTCGATTGGCGCCGGGGGCTCAAACCGTCCCTGGCCGCCATCATTCCCAAGACTTTATCGGAATGTGCTCCGCATCGGAATGTGCTCCGCCGAGGCTCAGCCGCAGTCCACCGAACCGAAGTGGAATTTGTACGGCGCGGGACGAGCGCCGCACTCGTTACACGGGCTAGCGCGGAGGCTTCTTTTCTTCAGCTGCCGGTTTCTCTGGGTGAGGCGCGCTTTGGTGCTCGGGTTTCGGCGCGCTTTCCGTGTGCGCCGCGGGCTCATTATGTGCAGGTGCAAGCTTGGCTTCCGTACGCGGCGCATTCGCACGCTCAGACGGCGCGGGTTTGGAGGGTCTGGATTCCGTCCTCGCCGTATTTTCATGAGACGCGGGAGCCGGTTTGGCTTCCGCATGTCGCGCGTTCGCATGCTCAGACGGCGCGGGTTTGGAGGGTCTGGATTCCGTCTTCGCCGTTTTTTCATGAGACGCGGGAGCCGGTTTGGCTTCCGCATGTCGCGCGTTCGCATGCTCAGACGGCGCAGGCTTGGAGGGTTTGGATTCCGTCTTCGCCGTTTTTTCATGAGACGCGGGAGCCGGTTTGGCTTCCGTGTGTCGTGCGTTCGCATGCTCGGATGTTGCAGGCTTGGGAGAACGCTTGGATTCCGTGTTGGCCGTAGTTTCATGGTTCGGACTAGTGATCGGTCTCTTCTCCGCGGTAGCTATGTTGGTATTCCGGCCCGGACTTCCCGCGCGAGCTGCTACCGCGCCGGTCTTGAAATCTCCTGGTAGAGCGGTTGCCGCTACGGGAGGCGTGCCGTGGTTGACGGAGGCCCGCAGGCTACGGTCGCTAGCGGCGGATCGTTGTTGCCTGGCTTGCTCGGTGGTAGGGGGAATGTGTCGTTCGCTGGTGTACTTTTCTTCTGCGGCTGTCGGTCTCGCCTTGATTCCGCCGGTGCCGCCGTTGAAGCTGACGCGGTTCACGTTCGTGGCGTTGATGACCGTCTTATTGAAAGTATTGTGAATGATCGTGGTGTTTACGTTCATGACCGAGGTATTGTAGAAAACTTTTTCCCCTTGCCAGTATCCACCCTCGAAGCCAGTGCCCACATATCCGAATCCATAGTTAATGCCACCATAGAAGCCGATATGTTCGCCCCAGTAGCCGGCGTGCCAGATGTATGCGCCGTTGCCCCAACCCCAATATCCGGGGGTCCACAAGAAACCAGCCTCGGGCGCGAGGATCCACGTGCCAGGCACCCAGTAATAGTCGCCATCGTCCCATGCCCAATAGCCGGGCGCCCAGAGATAGCCGTCGCCCGGACAGACGGGCTGCGCGTACACAGGGAGAACCGGCGGCGCAACACTGATAGACACGGCGATGCCTTGCGCGAACGACCGCCCAGGTATCGCCAGCATTGCAAGTGCCATTAACAGACAGCCTAGCGAGCGCGGTAAGCGGAAAGAAATCATTTTTATCACCTCGTATTTTATTTCAGCCGAAATCGGGCGTCTTAGCAGCCTTGAAATCGTGAACGCTTTGAAGAGGTGGCGATATCGGGTAAAAAGCCCAGTTTCTAGAGTTGTGCATGGTATGGAGAAAGCGGAGGCTAGTGACAATGACGGCGGTTCAAGGTGGCAGATTTGTCAGCCGGTCATACAGTATTTCCCCGATTTGAGCTCAGGCCAAAATACGGTACCGTACGTTCGGTGCTCCTTTTCACGCGTGTCGTGAGAGGACGGCTGGAAGATGGCAATGAATAATATTGGACGCTACAAACCACCCGCGGAGCCGGAAAGGGAGTTAGTAGAATCCGCCATCGCTAAATTATTGGAGATCGGCGAGTGCCAAGGCATCACCGCCGTCGATCTTATTCGAATGCTAGATTCCGGTATTCGAATATCAGATTTCTTGAATGCGCTGGACATCCTTACAGCTGCCGGCGATACCGTCGATTGCGATACCGTCAATTAGGGTTCTCGTGTTCCCTTCGACAACAATCCTTTTGAGCTTATCGGGCCAGGTCCTCAAACTTCTAGTTGTACACGCGGATTTCCACCTCGCTGGTTTCTCCGGTTCCTGACGACTTACCCAAGCCGATGGTCTTCAGTTTTGTGTCGTCCAATTTGAAGTTCTGGACCAAAAGGTCGCGGACCACCTTCGCACGGGCCTGAGTCAACACACGATCCTTCTTCGTATCGCCGACTTCGGAGGAAGTGGCCACAACAGCCAATCGGAATTTGTTCTGTTCCAGGAATTTTCCGGCCGCGTCCAGCGCTTTTTGATTCTTGTTTGAGATAATCTGGAACATCGGAATCAACGGCAGATCGTATCCCACTCTCTCCGCCATTCTTTTGTTTCTATCGTTTAGCGGGAGCAGGGGAAAGGCTCGGCAATCCTTCGCCCTCCCTACGCCGTTCTGCACGCGACTGTCCATTTTGACAGGTTAACGGGGCGCTCGGTGGTTATATGATTGGCCGATAATTTGGAGGTCACGCATGTCGAACAATGAGCCGAAAACCTGTGCCCACCTACCCTGCCGTTGCGTGGTACCGGCAGAACAAACGTATTGCGGTCAGTCGTGCGAGGATGCGGGAGCAAAGGATGTTGAGATTGCGTGTGAGTGCGACCACCCGCCTGCTTGTCCCCTTACCGTCACGGAAGAGACGGCCGCATAAATAACGGCCGCATAATTAAGAAGGGCATTGCGAAGCGGGCGGTCGTAACGAGAATGACAAAGACATGCTGGTACGGTGGAGAAGTGTGTAGAAGGTCGGACTGCGACTGAATCAGAGATGTCGTTGGAGTAGGCGTCAGGAGAAAAGGGGGAGGCGCAGCCATGATTGAAAGACTTAAGGAGAGCCAGGGCGCGGCAATCGGTTTCAGGGTGGTTGGCAGGACTACCGCCGAAGAAGTCAAGGCATTTGAGCCGCAAATTGAATTCCTCATCAGAGAACGGAAAAAGCGGCCGATCGGGATCCTCGCGGATCTTTCACAAATGGAGGGAGCGGATTGGAAGGCACGTTGGAATGAAATGCGCTTTCTCCAGAGGTATACCGACCATATCGCGCGAATGGCGGTCGTCGGTGCCGACAAATGGGAAGAAGTGGTAGCCATCGTCCTCGCGGGAGCCTCCGTTCTTCAGGCCGAGACCCGCTATTTCACAAGCGCGGAGATTGGTTCTGCCTGGGAGTGGGTCAGGACGAGTAAGAACGCGGATCGCGTCCCGGTACGAACCATGTATGCCGGCACAGGTATCTTCAAGGACTATATCCCGGAGTACACGGATCTGTAACGAGGCACGACCTGACACCGGGGAAGTGAAGCTATACGTCTCAGGATTCTAATTCTAATGTTAAGCCGGTCGAGCTAGGCGTTGCCTCAGGGTTTCGCCGTCCAATTCTCCTTCCCAGCGCGCTAGGACCAGCGTCGCCACTCCATTTCCGATCATATTAACCAAGGCTCTGAACATGCTCAGGAAGCGGTCAATTCCGAGAATCAGTGCCATACCGGCAACTGGAATAGTTGGGATCACGGAAAGTGTGGCCACGAGCGCAATGAAAGATGCGCCTTGCACTCCGCTGGCGCCCTTGGAAGTGAGAACCGCTACCGCGAGAATGGTCAGTTGCTGGGTCAATGTCAGATGAGTATTGGTGGCCTGTGCCACGAATAGAGCGGCCATGGTCATGTAAAGACTGGTGCCATCGGTGTTGAACGTAAATCCGGTCGGCACGATCAATCCCACCATTGACTTGGAGCAGCCGAGTCGCTCAAGCTTGGCCATCAAAATCGGGATCGCGACCTCCGACGAACTTACGGCTAGCACCAGCAGGATCTCTTCCTTGATGTATGCCAGAAAGCGAAAGATGTTGAAGCTGGCGGCCCAGGCGATGGCGCCGAGTACGATTACAACGAAGAGCACTGAGGTGAGCCAGAACGTTCCTATCAGCTTAGCCAATGGGCCTAGGGAAGCGAGGCCAAACTTCCCGACCGTGTACGCCATTGCGCCGAACGCTCCCACCGGCGCGAATTTCATCAAGACCTTGGTCACTTCGAATACAACCTGAGTAAGGGAGTCGATGAGTTCGACCAGCGGTTTGGCTCGCGCTCCGGCGGCCGACAACGCAAATCCAAACAGCAAGGCCACGAAAACTACTTCGAGAATATCTCCCTTGGCGAAGGCGTCGAACACCGTGGTCGGAATGATGTGCATCAGAAATTCAGTGACGTTTTGCGCTTTTGCCTGGCCGGCGTAATCGGCGACCGCTTTGGCGTCGAGGGTGGCGACGTTTACGTTAAAGCCGCTGCCCGGGCGTATTACATTGCCAACCATGAGCCCGATCAGCAGCGCAATGGTGGAAACAACTTCGAAGTAAATGAGGGCCATGCCACCGACGCGGCCAACTTTTTTCAGGTTCTCCATGCCGGCGATTCCGGTGACCACGGTGCAGAAGATGATCAGAGTAATGATCATCGAGATCACGCGGATGAAAGCGTCGCCCAGCGGCTTCATGGCGACGGCGCGAACCGGATCCACATAGCCGAGCACGACGGCCAGGGCAATCGCCACCAGCACCTGTACCCAGAGTTCGCGGTAGAAGGGCAGCTTGCTGGATGCCGCCCCGGTATTTGCGGGACGCGTCTGCGTGGGTGTAAGGGTCTCCATCGTCGGGTCGTCTGTCCTGAGTTCTTCGTTATTAATTCGTAGTCGGTTCCAGCGTGCGTACCAGCCAGGGAATGATTACCTCTTTGAAGATGCGCGGATCAGGCCATACACCAACCTGCCGTCCGAGATGCCCGCCCTGGGGATTGATCCATGCGGTCTTCGGCACATCGCCTTTGTTGAGCAGCAGGTAGATGTCGTCGATCGGGACCTGAGTGTCATGCACTCCGGCAAGAATGAGCATGGGGGCCATCGGCTTGCCTAGCAGTCCTTGTTTGACGAGCGACATCTTGGGCAGGACTTCCGCCATTTCATCGACGGTTTTCACGTTGTCGAAAATCGCCATCAGTGCTGGGACCTGATCGAAGAGATATTCGCGGTTGCCGATCAAATCATTCATCAGAAAATCTTTTTGAAAGAACTGATCCGTAGGCGGTGACTGGGCGCTGGCTCCGCGCAGGCGGTCGTGCTCTACGATGGCCATCTTCGTTGCCCAATACGCACCCCAGCTCACGCCGTGCATGGCCACTCTGTTCTTGTCGATCTCGGGTCGGGTGGCAATGTAATCGAGCACGCGCGAGAGCATGCGCTCCGCATTTTCACTAACTTTAATTGGATTCTGCCCGGTGCCCGGGCCATCGACGGCGAGAAAACCGATGCCGAACGGCAGGATCGCGCTGAAGCTCTCCGATAAATCTTCTTTGCGGCTGTCGAGTCCATTCACGGCCAGTACGAGTGGCACCGGCCCGTTCGCATTTTTCGGCAAGCGCAGGTAGCCAATGATTTCTTTACCTTCGAAGGGAATTCTCACGATCTCTAAAGGCGGATCCCAGAAGCGCGCGTGTGCCAGGAAGGCCTCGATTGCTTTTTCGTACGAGCGCTGCTTGCCGGCGGAGGCGGGGATGGGCCAGCGTCCGAAAGAATAAAGCCGCCAGGCGCGGATGTAGTCGGCGTTTGCCTTTGCCGGGTCGGTTTTCTCCAGCGCCTTGGCTTCGTTCATGTAGCGATCGGCCACTCCCATGAAGGCCGCGGCCCACTCGTCTTTATCGCGAGTATGGATGGAGACGAAGGCTTCCTTCACGTCGCCGGGGTCGAGGCCGATCAGCGGATACTGACCCACTTCAGCGCGGTGGACAGCCTCTGCCTTGATCTCGTCGATGGTGCGCTCGGCATGCTGCTGCGAGAACGAGCCGGTGCTCAGCGAGAGGATTAAAGCCAGAATCACGGCTGATGACGTGGCCGATGATAGGGCCAATGACCTGGCTAACGACATCGTCAGTCGTGCGGGTTGCTGATTACGCCCTAACGGTGTTGACACGGGATGATTCCTTTCCAGTGGAAAATAAAAGATGGGGCCGGAGGGAGGTCCGGCCCCGATGCAGAAAACTGGTCGATCAGAAAATAAGTTTCAGTCCCAGTTGAACGGCGCGGCTGCCACCCGAGCCAATGACGGGGTTGGCGGCAGCGACGTCGGGCGTGGCGCAAGCGCATCCGAACGGCCGAACGGAAGGATCGTTGAATCCGAAACCGTTCTGTCCGCCGTAGGGATTGGCAAGGTTGGGATGGTTGAGAATATTAAAGAACTCGGCTCGGAACTGGGCGTGTAAGCGCTCGGTAAAATGCCAGTTCTTCGCCACCGAGAAGTCCACGTCTTTGAAACCAAGATCGGGGAAGCTGTTGCGGCCCATGTTGCCGAACTGCCCCAGTGCCGGCGGAATCATGACGGAGTTGCCTTCGGCGTAGCAACCGAACAGGTTGAGGGCAGCGGTCGCGGCTGCAGGCACTCCGCCGTCAAGCATAAGGGCCTTGGCGGCGCAAGACGAGTTGGTTGCACCCGGGAAAAATGGGACGCCGGTCGAAGTCGGTTTGAATTCGCTGGCGGTGCCGAAGAAATTCCATCGGATGGGAGTATTCGCGGGAGGACTGACGGGCAGCGGACCGATGCCGGCCGCATCCGTTCCTTCATCCATCGGCCCCCAGAACTGTGGGCTCTGCAGCGTGACAATTGAATTGATTTCCCAGCCCTCCAGGGACTGCCAATAGCCCTTCTTGCCGGGGATGGCGTAGGTGGCCGAAAGCGTGAAGCGATTGCGGACATCGAAATCGCTGTTGGCATATTCGGCGCCGGGGTTATAAGCGCTCTGCGGGAGTCCCGACCCGTAGCCGAAATCCCAGTTCGCACCCACATCATCGAGAGAATGCGACCAGGTGTAACCGGCTACCATGCTTAGGCCATGGAAGTTTCTGGTGTTCAACGTCACTTGCAGGCCGTTGTAATTCGACCTGTAAACGTTAGCCATATTGAAGATGTTACTCAGGTATGGATACTTATTGGCGAACGGCTCTGCCGCCGCCTCGGCATTAGTGTCTACCGCGCAGGTGTTGTAGCCAGTGCTGGCGCTGGCCAGGCAATTGGTGAGGGAGCCGCCAACTCCTGTTGTCCATCCCGAACCTACCGGCGGCTGGTTGATGTCACGAATGCCGGTTAGATTCTGACCGTGGTTACCGACATATGCAACTTCCAGCGAAATGTTGGGGGTAATCGCGTGTTGCATACTGAAGCTCCAGTTCCAAACGTAAGGCGTGGTCAGATTGCGGTTCACGGTCATGATGGGGCATGGACTGTTGAAACAATTGACGGTGGGGCTGCCATAGAGTGGGCCCGTGTTCCAAGAAACAGGTGTCAAACTGAGGAAGTAAGGCAAGGAAACGTTTCCCGTGGTGATGGTGCCGCCGGAGGTATCGTTAGCACTATCAATGGGCGCGCCGGTCGGAACGCTGCCCGGGCCGAACGCGTTGTTGAAAGCAATGAAGGACTGCCAGTTCACAGTTTCATAAACCAGACCGCCGCCGCCGCGGAGCACCGTCCGTCCCGTACCGAATACATCCCACGCAAAGCCCAAGCGCGGGCCGAAGTTGGCGTGATCACTGTTATAGAGGCTGGGGATCTGATTGGGGCCCGTTTTCACCTGCACTAAGCCCACATTCGGGTCAAAATTTCCGAGCAGATTGTGCTGTTCCTGTGGAACCGAGCTGAATTCGTAACGCACTCCGAGATTCAGCGTAAGTTTCCGAGCCAAGCGCCAGTCATCCTGAAAAAAGCCCGAATACGCCCAATTGTGGAGGTGCAAAGTCGGGTTGCCCACCGTAACCGAAGCCTTAAACGGATCGCCTGCGAAAAAATCCTCGAGCGGAGTCGAAGCCGGATTTAAGATGCCGCCCAGGAAGGTGATGCTGCCGCGAGCATTGCCGTAGGCTGCGTTCGTGACGTCGTTGTAATGCAACTCGCCACCGAACTTGATGGAGTGCTTGCCGGCGGTGTAGGAAACGTGGTCGATGAACTGCGTGATGGAGTCGGGTCCCTGAAACTTTGGCCATTTGAATCCACCCAGGCCGGTGAAATACCCACCAAAGGAGATGCGCGGCAATCCACCTGTGTCTGGGCCCGCGACGCCGGTGTCGAGTCCGTAACTGGATGCCGGAGTGTTGAGATCGCCGGGCAACGTCGGCTGGTAGAGGCGGTTGTATCCGAAGCGTGCTTCGTTCACCCAACGCGGGTTGGGAGTCCATACCCAGCTTCCCCCGGCCACTTGGGCTCGCGTGTGAATGTCTGACAGCCACTTCGGTTGCAACTCGGTAAAGTCTTCGACCGTGCCGGTGTTGTTCCCAAAGAAGTACATCCCGCTGACGCGGTGATTTTGATTGACATTAACGTCCACCTTGCCGATCGCATTGTAAACCGTGACATTGTTGGGGAATCCGTTCGGGATATTGATGTTGGGATTGTTGTTGGTGGGGAAGCCGGTTCCGTTGCAGGTAACCGTGCCGCCCGAAACCGTGCACCCGGCGATATTCAAGCTGGCAGAACTGGGCGTGATTCCGCCTGCCTGAAGATCCGCGATCACGTCGGGGATGCTGTTCGCGCAGTCACCCGTCATAGTACCGAAGAGGCAATTGCCGGCAGTTGGCATGGAGACCATGGACGGGCCGGTGACGCCTCCGAAAGAGTTGCCTACGTCATACATCTGCCCTTCGAAAGCGCCAAAGAAAAAGACTTTGTCTTTGATGATCGGACCGCCGAAGCTGCCTCCGTATTGTTCCAGCGTTCTGGGGAGTTTGGCGTTGGGTACCGTGTTGAAATAGTTCCGAGCGTCCATCACACCGTCGCGCCCAAAGGCGAACGCAGTGCCGTGAAGGGCGTTGGTGCCGGACTTGAGACCGACGTTAACCACTGCTCCCGGCTTCCACCCGAATTCGGCGGGTGCGAGTTCTTCCACGTTGAATTCCTGAATCGAGTCGATCGGCAGAATGGTCGCCGAATCGCCAGCAATGCCGGCGCCGTTGATGATGGCTTGGCCGGAGTAGGGCTCGCTGTTGAACAGGCCCTCAATGAAGTAGGCGTTGTCCTCCGCGCGCAGTCCGTTTGTGCTGGTGGTCGAGAACCCGCCGCCGGGATATCGTATGACACCGGGACGCAGTTGGAGCAGGTTTTCATAGTTGCGACCGTTCAAGGGCAGATCGTTAATCTCCGCGTTGCTCAGCGTGCCGCCCAAAGTGGCCGAGGTGCTGTTGACCAGCGGAACCTCGTCGGTCACGACCACGGTCTCGGAAACCTGTCCGGTCGGGAGCGAAATGTCGACGCGCACGTCCTGCGCAACTTCGACGACGATGTTTACGCGCTCCACCGTTTTGAAGCCCTTTGCCTCCGCACGGACTTTGTAAGCTCCTGGCTGTAACTCAGGGGCGGCATAGTCTCCGGCGGCATCGGTGACAACGGTTCGCGCGGTGCCGCGCTGAACATCGGTGATGACTACCGTGGCTCCAGCCACGGCGGCGCCGGACTGATCGTTAACGCTCCCAAGAATGCGGCCAGAGGTGGTCTGGGGAAACGTGGGAACAGTCAGGGCGAGCATCAGGCAGACGATGCCTAAGATGCAATTGCCATTCAACGGAGAATGCATTACAACCTCCAAATCCCAAACAGGATGGAAGAATTTTGGCCGCACACCTCACGACCGGCTTCGATCTGGAAATTCAAAAATCAAGCGATTTGAACATATAGCCTTGACGCGGCTCACCCGTCAAGTAGTATTGTGGTTCGACCGCAAGACAGCTTTCCGACAGAAGGTGCTGGCGGAAGTGGATCATCCGGCCGTAGCTTCCAAACAAGGGGAAGAAATCAGCATGAGTATCGCGACAATTAACCCTGCGACCGGCGAAGTGGTGAAGCGTTTCGAGCCGCTTACCGGGGAGCAAATCGAGCAGAAGCTGCAACTAGCGGCCTCGGCGTTTCGGAACCATCGGCGCACCTCATTCGCGGAACGTGCGAACAAAATCAAACGCGTGGCCGAGATTCTGGAGAAAGAAAAAGACGAGTGCGCGTATTTGATGACGCTCGAAATGGGCAAGCCTTTGAAGGCCGCCGTGGCCGAGGCGCTGAAATGCGCCACCGGTTGCCGCTACTACGCGGAGAACGCTGAGAGATTTCTGGCCGACGAAATTGTGGAAACCGGAGCCAAGCGCAGTTTCATCCGCTATCTTCCGATTGGGCCCATCCTGGCCATCATGCCGTGGAACTTTCCCTTCTGGCAGGTCTTTCGTTTTGTGGCGCCGGCGCTGATGGCGGGCAATGTCGGACTGCTGAAGCATGCTTCCAACGTTCCGCAGTGTGCGCTGAAGATTGAGGACATTGTTCGCCGCGCCGGTTTCGCGGAAGGCGTGTTTCAGACCCTATTGATCGGCGCGGGGCCGGTCGATGGCATCCTGAATGACCGTCGTGTTGTCGCCGCGACTTTAACCGGCAGTGAGCAGGCGGGAATTCAAGTGGGAGTTTCGGCGGCGAAGCGAATCAAGAAAGTTGTGCTGGAACTGGGCGGCAGCGATCCTTTTATCGTGATGCCGAGCGCGGATCTGGATGCGGCGGTCGCGACTGCCGTCGACGCGCGGATTCAGAACAACGGGCAGTCGTGCATCGCGGCCAAGCGCTTCATCGTAGCGGAGAAAATTGCCGACGAGTTCGAACGCAAGTTCGTCAGACGTATGCAGGAGTTGCGCGTGGGGGATCCGTTCGAAGAGAGCACGCAGCTCGGTCCGCTGGCCAACGCGGATGCGGTTGCCTCGCTCGATTCCGATGTGAAAAAGACTGTGGCTGCTGGAGCGCGGGTGCTGACCGGTGGACATCCGCTCGATCGTCCCGGCTGCTTCTACGCGCCCACGGTGCTGACCGATATTCCGAAGGACTCGCCCGCCTACAAGGAAGAATTCTTTGGTCCCGTGGCGTCGATTTTTCGGGTGAGGGATTTAGACCAGGCGATCCAGATTGCAAACGACAGCCGCTTCGGGCTGGGTGCCAGCGCATGGACCAACGATCCTGCGGAAACGGAAAGGTTCATTAACGAACTCGAGGCGGGCATGGTCTTTCTGAACAAGATGGTGGCGTCTGATCCGCGCCTGCCGTTTGGTGGCGTGAAATACTCGGGCCACGGGCGCGAGCTGGCCGAGAACGGGATCCGGGAATTTATGAATATCAAGACGGTGTGGATTCAGTAAGGATACGTAATTCTGTAGTATATTGGTCAGACCGCTATACCATGCATGGTAGTGGATGACCGAGGGTGTAATGACAAACGAAACGGTAGAATCCCTGGCCACCAAGCCGGTGTACCGGACAGTAAAGACGTCTCGACTGTTCGAGCAGATTGTGCAGCAGGTAGAAGATTCCATTCTGAAAGGCCAACTCAAGCCCGGCGACCAGTTGCCGGCGGAGCGCGACCTTGCCCAGCGCTTTGGAGTAAGCCGCACGGCGGTGCGTGAAGCG
>Ga0181523_10001396_pt1 | contig 25711 bp, 35 predicted proteins | sample PEATcosm2014_Bin_43_FD_119752 | JGI IMG/M metagenome (GOLD analysis project Ga0181523, IMG submission 119752) | Peatland microbial communities from MTU Mesocosm Facility, Houghton, MI, USA - PEATcosm2014_Bin05_30_metaG | ecosystem: Environmental > Terrestrial > Soil > Wetlands > Peat | place... | reverse complement strand
GGCAGGCCTCGGAATTGTGGCCGGCATGGTCGTTTCTGCATCCACCGCGTCGTTGATGGGCAGTTTGCTTTACGGCGTGCGTCCGCACGATCCGGCTGTGTTTGTGATCGTGCCTCTGCTTTTGTTTGCCGTTGCCGTTCTAGCCAGCTACCTTCCAGCGCGGCGCGCAACCAAGGTGGATCCAATGATTGCCCTTCGCGAGAGTTGAAAAGGCAGGACTCGGGGACTTTGCAAGCAAATAGATCCGTGATATTGTAATTCGTCAGTTAGCTAATATTAAACACGAGTTTGCAATCGAGTTGCAGCAGCAGGATTGATCCGGTGATGGACCCGCTTCGCGATGATCCACAGTTCGGAGACTTGATGAACAAGATGAATTTTCAACGCGATGCTCGTCAGGCGCTTCAAAACTGATGGGATTCGCCCACGTTAAACAGTCGAGGGGGTTTTGATGACCACATTATTGCAGGATATGCGGTACGGACTGCGGCTGCTTTGGAAGAGTCCGGGTTTCACGATCGTAGCGGTGCTGTCCCTGGCTTTGGGCGTGGGCGCGAACACGGCGATTTTCAGCATCGTGAACGCGGTTTTGTTGCGTTCGCTTCCTTTTTCGCACCCGGACCGGTTGGTGAAGATCGTGGCCAACAATCGTGGGGTGGGGGCGCAGGATATTGGGTTTTCCGTTCCCGAACTGGACGATCTCAGAACAAGGGCGGGCGTCTTTGACCAGGTAAGCGTGACCTTCCCAACCGACGCTAATTTGACCGGCGCAGAGCGTCCGCAACGTCTCGAAGCGCAGGGCGTCAGTCCTAACTATTTTTCCATGCTCGGTACCTCAGCGCACATTGGGCGGGTGTTTGGCCCGGGCGACGAAGCGCAGGGCTTCGCCGAAGCGGCCGTGATCAGCGATAGCCTGTGGGCCCGAGGGTTCGGCAGAGATCCGGGAATTCTGGGGCGAAAGGTGCAACTCGACAATGATCCCTACACGATTGTCGGTGTTCTTCCCCCCGGATTCCGCCATCCCGGCAGCACGCGTGCCACGGATGTCGAAATATGGGTAACCGCGGGATTCAAGGCGGATCCTTTCCCGAAACCTGATCGCAGCCTGCGGGTAGCGCCCGGAGCGATCGGGCTTTTGAAGCCTGGAATCAGCCGGGAGCAGGCGCAATCCAGGTTGGACGCGTTCGCGTCCCAGCTGCGGGCGGAGTACGCCACCGACTATCCGGCGGGGTCGGGCTGGTCGATTGAGGTGGAGCCGTTGCAGGAGTCGCTGGTGGGCAACGTCCGGCCCATGTTGTTGGTGCTGATGGGCGCGGTGGTACTGATCATTCTACTGGCCTCAGTCAACGTGGCGAACCTTCTCCTGGCGCGGGCTTCGGGAAGGCAGCGGGAGATGGCCGTGCGGCTGGCCATGGGAGCGACCCGCTCGCGCATGATTCGGCAAATGCTCACCGAGTCGGTGATTCTGTCTCTGGTGTCTGGGTTGGTCGGGGTGCTGACCGCAATGGCAGCCTTGCATTTTGTGCAGTTCTTGCCGGCGCGAATTCCCCGGCTGGCCGAGGTGCAGGTGGACTGGGCAGTGCTGGCTTTCGCCTTGCTGGTTTCCCTGCTTGCCGGACTTGGTTTCGGATTGGTTCCGGCCCTTCAATCGTCGAAGGCCGAAATTGCAGTAGCCATTCGGGAAGGAGGCCGAGGCTCGGGTACCAGTGGTAAAACCAGCCGCTTGCGCGGTCTGCTGATGGCCTCAGAATCTGCCCTGGCGGTGGTCCTCATGGTCGGGGCGGGTCTGCTCTTGCGCACGTTCTGGGGACTGCTGCAGGAAAATCCCGGTTTCAATCCATCCAGAATTGTCGCTGCCAATCTCTGGCTTCCGGTGCCCAACCATCCTGACATGGATCGCTATGCCAAGCCTGAAATTTTGAATGCTTTTGTGCGGGAATCTGTGCGGCGCGTGAGTGCCATCCCGGGAGTTGATCTCGCTTCCATGACCACTGATTTACCAGTCACCCACTTGTCGCGGCGACGCCTCGTCAATATTGAGGATCGTCCGGAGGAATCTGGCAAAGGTCTGTTTTCTGAAATCACCGTTGTGACTCCTGAGTATTTCAAGGTGTTGCAAGCTCCGTTGATACGCGGACGTTATTTCGCGGAAGACGATGAGCCCGGCAAACAACCAGTGGTCATCGTCGATGAAACTACGGCTCGTACTTTCTGGCCGGATCGCGATCCGATTGGCCGCCGTGTGAGCGTTGACCGTTATAGCATTAGGGGCGCAGCCAACCCGCCGTGGTCGACCGTAGTGGGAGTGATCAAGGACATCAAGAACGATGGTCTCGACCAATCCGGAGGCCCCCACATCTACTCCCCGATCTACCAGGTGCCAAGAATCCGGACTTTGAGCGTGACGGTCCGGACCTCTTTATCTGCTACCAGCCTGGAGCCGCTCATACGCCGTGAGATACAGGCAGTCGATCCAGATCTGCCGGTATTCAACGTACGTACGATGAATGAGGTCATCGACGGATCTCTCGCTTCGCGCCGCTTCTCCGCGGAGTTGGTAGGGGTATTTGCCGTGCTGGCGCTTCTGTTGGCGTCGGTGGGAATTTACGGTCTGTTGGCCTACATGGTGGGTCAGCGGGCGCACGAGATTGGAGTGCGCATGGCGTTGGGAGCCATGCCCTCGACCATTGGAAAAATGATCGTAAGCCGGGGCGCCGGGCTGGCTGGCATGGGAGTCGTGGTCGGCCTGATCTTGTCGGGAATCATGGCTCCGCTGATTTCCACCGTGCTGTACGGAGTTCGTCCTATTGATCCGGAAGTGTTTCTAGCCGTGCCATTGATCCTCATGGTGGTTGTACTTTTGGCGAGCTACATACCGGCGCGGCGCGCGGCCAGGGTGAACCCGATCGTCGCCTTGCGCGAGAGTTGAAACAGCAGGATTCGGGGACTTTGCAAGCAAATCGATCCGTGATACTATAATTCGTCAGTTAGCTAATAGTAAAAACGAGTGTGCAATCGAATGGACATCGCTCGGCCCGAGTTCAAGACTCAGAAACGTCGTCGCCAGCTGTTTATCTTGGCAGCGGTCATCTTAGGCGTGGCCGCAGTCTCAGTTGGAGTTTCACGCCTAAAGCCGGCGGCACCTACGGTTGAGCGCGGAACCGTGTGGACCGACACAGTCAAGCGCGGTCCGATGCTGCGCCAGGTGCGGGGGTTGGGGACGCTGGTGCCCACCCAGGAGGCGGTACGTCAGATACCGGCGGAGACCGAGGCCACCGTCGTTCGCATTCTTATGTTGCCGGGCTCGCAGATCAAAGCCGACACGATCTTGCTGCAGATGACAAACCCTCAGACGGAACAAGCCGCGGTTGACGCGCAGCTTCAATTGAAGGCTGCCGAAGCCGAATACCAGAGCCTTCGGGTGAAGCTGGAAAGCGATCTGATGAACCAGAAAGCCGGCGCCGCTACCGTGCACGCGGACGACGCACAGGCACAACGGCAGGCCGACACAGACAAGGCGCTGTACGAACTGGGCGTCATCTCAGGCTTGGCCTACAAGTCTTCCAGGGGTAAGGCGGACGAATTCACCACGAGAAACGACCTTGAAACCCAGCGGCTCGCCGCCAATCAGCGAGCGATCGAGTCGCAGATGGCGCAAGAGCAAGCCAAAGTCGACGAGATGCGGACCTTGGCGCAGCTCAAACAAAAGCAGTTGGACGCGTTGAAAGTGCGAGCGGGAATTGATGGCGTGCTGGTGGATCTCCCACTCCAGGTCGGCCAGCACGTGCTGCCTGGAACCATGCTGGCAAAGGTGGTGGAGCCCGAGCATTTGATGGCTACTCTGAAGGTCGCCGAGACCCAGGCGCGAGACGTGCAGATTGGCGAGCTTGCGTCGATCGATACTCACAACGGGTTGATTGCCGGCACCGTGATGCGAGTCGATCCGGGGGTGCAAAACGGAACGGTGACGGTCGATGTCAAACTCACCGGAGAACTTCCCAAGGGGGCGCGGCCTGACCTGAGCGTGGATGGAACCATCGACCTGGAACGGATGGACAACGTGCTCTATGTAGGCCGGCCGGCGTTCGGGCAGGAGAACAGCACTGTCAGCTTGTTCAAACTCAGCCCCGACGGGCAGGGGGCCTTGCGCGTGCCAGTGAAGGTCGGGCGAGCCTCGGTGAATTCGATCCAGATCATCGAAGGCTTGCGCGAAGGCGACGCCGTCATTTTGTCCGACATGTCGCGCTGGGATAACACCGATCGCGTCCGGATCGAGTAACAGCGAACTCTAACAGGGAGGGACCCAGCAATGACCGAAGCAGGACAGCCGCTCATCCAAATTGAGAATCTCACCAAAATTTTCTACACCGATGAAATCGAATCGCATGCTCTCTCCGGCATACATCTGTCACTGAATAAAGGAGAGTACGTCGCCATGTCGGGACCGTCGGGCTGCGGCAAATCCACGCTGCTTTCGATCATCGGCCTGCTGGATACGCCGACCGGCGGGCGCTACTCCCTGAATGGGAAGACCGTCGAAAATCTCGATTTCACGGAGCGCTCGCGCATCCGGAACCAAGAGATTGGGTTCATCTTCCAGAGTTTCAACCTCATTGGCGATCTGACCGTCTATGAAAACGTCGAACTGCCTCTGACCTACCGCCAAAAAATGCCGGCTGCCGATCGCAAGGCGCGGGTGATGGAGGCTCTGGAGCGAGTCGGCATGGCGCATCGCGTGCGGCATTATCCCTCGCAACTGTCGGGCGGCCAGCAGCAGCGCGTGGCAGTGGCGCGTGCGCTGGGCGGGAGGCCTTCCATTCTGCTGGCTGACGAGCCCACCGGAAACCTCGACTCGCGCAACGGCGAAGCCGTCATGGAACTCTTGCAGAACTTGCATCGCGAAGGCGCGACGATCTGCATGGTGACGCACGATCCTCGCTTCGCCAAGCACGCCCAGCGCGAAATCCATTTGTTCGACGGCAAGGTGGTGCGGGAAGAGGAACTGAAAAAGCTGATGGCGGATGTGCATGCATGATTCGTCTTTGCAATCTGGAACGCAGTTATAAAACTCCGGCCGGGCAAACCTGGGTGCTTCGACGAATCAATCTCGAGATCCGCGAAGGCGAGTTCATCACCATCATGGGTCCTTCCGGGGCGGGAAAGTCTTCTTTATTGAATGTGCTCGCGCTGCTCGATGATAACTGGCAAGGCGAGTACTGGTTCCGAGCGCAAGCCGTCCATGAGATCAAGCGCAAGCAGCGGAGCGAGTTGGCCAAACGGAACATCGGCATGGTGTTTCAGAGCTACCACTTGCTCGACGACCTGACGGTGAGCGAAAACATCGACCTGCCGCTCTCCTACAAAGACGTTCCGCACCGTGAGCGGCAGAGCCTGGTCGCCGATACGCTCGATCATTTCCGGATTGTGGCCAAGAAAGACTTGTTCCCCAGCCAGCTTTCTGGCGGACAACAGCAACTGGTCGGGATCGCGCGAGCGGTGATTCACAAACCTGCGCTCTTGCTTGCCGACGAACCTACGGGAAACCTGCACTCCTCGCAAGCGAAGGAAATCATGGAACTCTTCCGCACGCTAAACCAGCAAGGAACCACGATCGTGCAGGTCACGCACGCGGAGGCGAATGCCGCTTATGGCTCGCGCACGATTCAACTCCGCGACGGTTGGATGGTGAGTGACACTTCGAACCCGGAGCTTCAGCCGTATGAGGCGGTGAAACAATGAAAAAGACCATACGCGCGGGACAGTTCAGACGGCTGCTGGTTTGGTTCCTCATCAGTCTCGCTACAACAGCATGGGCGCAGACGAACGCACCCGTATCCCCTGAGATGCCGAAGTCGCGCAATCCTTTCAATGCGTATTTGCCGAATGAAGTACCTGAGCCGGGGCTGACGAATTCTCCCCTGCTGGGCCAATTGATTCGCGATGACAAGCTGTACCTATCGCTGAAAGACGCGATCCGGCTGGCACTTGAGAATAATCTCGACCTGGCGATAGCCCGATATAATCTTCCAATCGCCAACACGGACGTACTGCGCACAAAGGCCGGCGGAGTTTTTCGCGGCGTGAATGCCGGAGTCGTGCAAGGGACGCCTGGAGGTGGTGTAGGCGGCTTCGGCGCGGGAGCTCCTGGTGGAGGCGCCGGCGGCACTACCGGCGGCGCAGGTGGCGCGGGCGCGGGCGCGTCAGGATTGGTGCAATCAACCTTGGGTGTAGGAACTGCCGTGGCATCTTACGATCCCGCGATTACCGCTTCGGTTGGCGCCGAGCATCAAACCAGTCCTCAGGCCAGTCTGCAGATTTACGGCGTGCCTTCGCTACAGCTCAATACCGGACAAGCCAATGTCAGTTATTCGCAGGCTTTTGCAACTGGCACCAGCATTTCAGTACAGTTCAACAACAACAGCCAAACCAACAACAGCCCTTTATACAATCTGTCTCCCACCCTCACTTCGATGTACCAGTTTTCATTCCAGCAGCAATTGCTTGCAGGATTTGGCTTCGGTCCTAATCTTCGCTATCTCCGGATCGCAAATAACAACAAAAAGATTTCTGACATCGCTTTCAAAGATCAAGTGATCGTCACGGTCACGCAGATCGAGAACATTTATTGGGACTTGGTCAATGCCTATGAACAGGCGCAAGTAAGCGAACAATCATTGGCATTCGCGCAGCAGTCGCTGGATACTGCAAAAAAACAGCTTCAGATGGACAGCATTCCCGAGATGGATGTGATGCGCGCCGAAGCCGAAGTCTCAAGGCGCGATCAGGATTTGACCGTCGCACGAACCACGCTGCAATTGCAGGAATTGCTGATTAAGAACGCTCTGACCAGGAGGCTTGACGATCCTGTGCTGGAAGCTGTGCCGGTGGTTCCCGCGGACCGTCTGGACTCGACACAGCCAGCGGCAAGCCAAGCCGTTCAGGACCTTATCGCGCAGGCGCTCCAGGATCGCACCGAACTCGCAGTGTCTGATATCGATCTAGTGAACCGCCAGATCAGCCGCAAGGCCGTGACGAACGCGTTGTTGCCCTCGCTCTCATTGGTTGGATTCTACGGCGGATCGGGATTGGCCGGGCCTCTGAATCCGGCTTACAATCCCGTTTTAGCTGGAGCCCCTAACACATCGACCGTCCCCACGAATTTCGCCGGCGCGCTGGGAAATACATTCAATAATTCTTCTCCGGACTATTACATCGGACTCAATCTCAACATTCCAATTCGAAATCGTGTGGCCAAGGCCGACCAGTACCGCTCCGAGCTCGAATACCGCCAAGCCGAACTGCGCCGTGAGCAGTTGAAAAAGCAAATTCGGATCGAAGTGCGGAATGCGCAGTATGCCCTGGAACAATCGCGTGCCAGGGTGGAATCAGCCCTCAAGGGCAGAGATCTGGCCGAGCGCACATTCGAGATCACAAAAAAAGAGCAGGACCTGGGAGCAGGCTCAAGTTACCAGACCATGACAGCACAGCGCGACCTTTCGGTAGCCGAGCTGGATTTGGTTACCGCCCGAACAATCTACGAGAAAGCCCGAGTAGAACTTGATCGCGCCACCGGGGCAACTTTGGAACGTAATGGAGTGCTGATTCAGGATGCGATCACCGGGACGGTTACCGCGTTATCTCCACAACTCATACCGAGTTCGGCCAAACCGCAAGATCCATGCTCCGTGGCGCCTTCAGGAGTCGAACGAGCTACTCTACACGAGGTCGATAAGTGAAACGAATTCTGAGTGCTAGAGGCACGCCGCTGAGGTTGTCGGTGCTAGTTTTGGTCTTGATAATCCATAGTCCCGGCGTTCGCGTGGATGCAAGTAACACCGTAGTTAAGTTGATGGTCACAAGCGCTTTCCTAGAAGGAACTGGGTGCAGGCGACATCGCCCGAAGATAAAGGATGGTCCTAACAAACGAACAATAATAGTTCGGACTCTTCAAGACGTAAAGGTCAGCGCCGGGGGCGGACGCGTAGAGGCCGCGCGAGCTACAGTATGCTTGCGACGAATTGTAGCCGCGCGTTTTGGTGTGAGCGCATAGGACTGGCAATCTGGTCGCTATCACCTTCATTGGCGCGCGGTTCGCGCATCCCAACGAGTGCACACGGTCATCTTGAATTCGCAATTGAGGCAATTAATTGTCTGCGAGAGTACTCTCAGTGCCTACAAAAATAATCAGCACAACATCGGCTGAACATTACAAATGGGGCGGGCAGCAGGGAACTGACTGCGACGGCTGGCATCTCGTCAAAACACCGGGCCTCAGCATTATCGAAGAACTCATGCCTGCCGGCACAAGCGAGACCCGACATTCGCACGTCCGCGCACGCCAGTTCTTCTACATTCTGGAAGGGGAGTTGACCCTGGAAGTCGAACATCATCATTTTGTCCTTCACGCGCATGAAGGAATCGAGGTTTCCCCAGGCCAGCAGCATCAGGCGCTGAATCGAAGCACCAAGTCTGTTCGCATGATCGTCACCAGTCAGCCTCCAAGCCATGGTGACAGGATCATTGGCTAGCCGGTCTCAAAGGGAGTAGACACGGTTTGGGAAGAGGTCTCACCCTCGGGGGGGGCGACGCATGATTGGTTGGGCATACGTCGGCAGCTCCCGCAGCCTGCACAATCAACGCGGGATGTTTATCAAATTGGGCGTCGACAAGCCGTCGCGCCTCGTCGTAGCCTTCGTCCTGGGGTAAAACAAGCGGCCATGCAGAGCGTCACTCAGATCCTTCAATGCCGACTTCGCTAGCGTTGTGGTGCCACCGTTAGCGAGTACAGCGTCAACGCTCGCAGGCGCCTGTCTGCCTTGAGCCACAACGTATCGACTCAACCGAACTGCAGCCGTCGTTTGAACAGCTTGTGTGAGAAATTGCCGACGATTCATAAGCGAGACTCCAGGACTCAAGGTGCAGCTAAATCTGATTTCTTAGGTACTGCAAACTGAAACCAGATTGATTGGGCCGTTGACAAAGCCAAGCGAAGGCGTCTTGTGATTCGAAGGTCTCTCGAGCAAAGGCTGGCTCTGACTGTCACCCGAGGATCGCAGTCTCACAACATTTTCGATCGGTGCTCGGACCTTGTACGGCGAAAGTGTACCATGGTACATTGGTACACGTGAAGACTGCGAAGGGAATTGTCGAAGTCGAACGGGTTCAAACGGGCGTTCGTCTGGAAAAGCGACTGCTCAAGGTGTTGAAAGCGGTGGCCGAGCTGAAGGATATGAGTTTGGGTAACCTGCTTGGGGGAATCGTGCTCCATGCCTTTGAAGCCAAGGCCCCGTTTTCCCCGCGGACTCTAAGGGAAATCGACCATTTCAGGAGCATCTATGGCATGACCCTGCGCGCGCCCGACAGCCATAAGTTGAAGGAGACCAAATGATTGCTACCGCATTGTTGATCTTCGCATTCGCTATTTTCACCATGAACAACACACAAAACACAGCATCGGGTCAAGTACCTGCTGCCCCGGCGCACGTCAGCAACAGTTTTCATTTTCTCGTCCACGCGCCACTTAGCAGCGCGGCGCCCCTCTTCGGCCCGGACGGGGAACGTAGCTGGGCAGGTGACGAGTGGAATCCTCAGTTTCTGTACCCTCAGCCGGGGAAGGATATACAGGGTGCAGTATTCACGGTCCAGCATGGCCAGCACAAGAGCGTGTGGATCAACACGCTGTTCGATGTGGCCGCTGGAAGGATGCAGTATGTGTCTTTTGTTGCAGACGTCATGGTATCTACCGTGGATGTACGACTTACCTCAGTCGATCCTCTAACCACGAGCGTGGATGTGACGTACGTTCGCACGGCTCTGGACGCCTCGGCGGATGAGGAGGTACAAGCGCTGGGACAAAGCGATCGCCAAAAGGGCTCGCACTGGCAGGATGCGATCGAAACCTATGTTAGAGAGCAGCGCCATAAAACCAAATAACGAATGGGAGTTGTTAGCGTGCACGTGTTCAGCATGAATAGATTCTCAGGTTTTACGGCAGCCTCGTATACCGTCGCATTGTTCGCGCGTTTGGAAGCCAAAGCCGGAAAAGAAAATGAGGTCAGGAAGTTCTTGGAAACAGGACTTGCCCTGGCCAATCAGAAAACGACAACGCCGATATGGTTTGCGCTAAGATTGGGGCCGACGACCTTTTGCGTGTTCTGCCTGTTCGACGCGTTCGCTGACAAAAGCGGTCGATAGACGGGCGGTAGTTCCGAATCCCGACGGTGATGGTCGCATGAGCAAAAGGAAACAGATCATCTCGTATATTTCTCCTTATGTGACCTTGTTTCCTGCAAGATACGTACAAGTGGGGCGGACATCACGGCGCATCTGGATTATGGCGCGTACGACCCGATCCTTTACTCTACTGCCGGGATGTAAAAACTCAGCCTTTGCGAAGATTCGTCCTGGCCCCTGATACATGCGTTTGAGTGCCAGCAAGCAAGTGTTACCGATCAAGTCGAGCGCGCTTTCGCGGGAGCTCGCGATATCCGCTTGACTTCAGCGTAGAATCTTCTCTACTGAACACTTTGATGAGCTTTCGCGACTGGAACGAAACCCTCGACCGGATCACGTGTGCCCACACGACCAGCCATGCCTACCACGGACACCTCCGAACTCGTTCCCGCAAGCATTATGTTGCCTTTTCGTTTATGTACCCAGCCCGACACATACGAGAGGTCCCTCTGGCGCGAACCATCCGCGGTTTCGAAATCGACGATAGACCGGCACAGCATCTCCGTTTCTGAAGTTCTTGATCAGCATGTGCAACGTCTTGCTCATCGACCCTCCCCACGCACGTCGGCATCCCGACAAAAAACAACAGCAACCTGGTCGCCGGCGGCTATCCCCAAACCTCGGACCACCGAATTGATGAATCGAATCGCCTCCATCATGCGCCTTTCGGGGCGTGTGCCGGGTCGATGATCTCGGCAATGAGCTCGATCTCTACACACGCCCCAAATGGAATCTCCGCCCCGCCAAACGAGGTGCGCGCATGCGCTCCACGCTCGCCAAAGATTTCTAGGAAAAGGTCGGACGCGCCGTTGGCAACCACGTGCGACTCTGTAAAATTCGGTGTGCTGTTCACCATCACCACCAGCTTCACGATCCGTTTTATTTTGTCCAGGTCCCCGAGGGCGACATGCAGCGTGGCGAGCACTTCTATGGCAATGTCGCGTGCGGCTTCTTTGCCCGCAAGCGTGGTAATTTGCTCCCCCACTTTGCCGCACCAAGGCTTGCCATCTTTTTTTGCGAGGCGTCCCGCCAAATAAACAAGATTCCCGGTGCGCACAAACGGAACGAAAGCGGCAACGTAACCATCCACCACGGGGGGCTGCACATCAGGCAAAGTGATCTGCAGGGCTTTCAGGCGTTCATATACTGCTGTCATAACTTATTCCTTTCATTCCTTGGGTAAATAAGGTTCATCAGCCTTGACGTCGCGGGTTTGAACTGCCAGTACATCCGACAAGCCTTTTGTTGTGTCCAGCACACCCTTCGTTGTGGACTCGAGATAGTCCAGGGCGCGGTCGATTTTCGCCAGTGACAAATCCCGCGCCCGAGTCATGCGGTCACCACGCCGATGAGTCGGTCAATGTCCCGCTCGGAGTTGAACAGATGAGGCGAGACGCGAATCCTCCCCTCGCGCATGCTCACGACAACATTTTCCTTTCGCAACCTCTTATAAAGCTCGGCAGTTCTCTCCGTGGTTTGCGCTGTGAAGCAGCCGAATGGCCCGCGCAGCGCGGAGTCTAGCGGACTGGCCGGAACGCAGTCTTTGGGGAGGCGCTCGAACAAGAGTCCGATCAATTTCCGGTTATGTTCAAGCACGAACCCAGGTCCGACACGCAACACAAAATGCACCGAGGCGTCCATGGCCCTCAGGTTGAAATTGAAATAAGTGGACGCTTCCGCCGCGTCCCAACGGTCCGCACTGCGGGACGGTGTGGGATCGACATAATTCAACGCAGAAAAACTGTCTTTGCCCTGGGCCAGCCAATAAAACGGCCCGGGACGCAGTGTATCCAGTTGTTCCCTTTGGGCCCAACAAAATCCTGTGCCCCAGGGGCTGAGGAGCCATTTATATCCGGCGCACACCAGAAAATCAGCGCCAAGTTGGTTTACATCCATCGGTACGGCCCCGCAAGACTGGCTCACATCAAGCACAAGCATCGCTCCTTGCGCGTGACAGGCCGCAGCCACGCGAGACGCATCTAACAGAGAGCCGTCGTCAAAGCGCACATGACTTACGGAGACGACGCGCGTTCTCGGCGTCATCGCGGCAATCAGGTCGTCTGCCGTAATAAAGCGGTCTCGCGGCGCCACGATTTTCAGTTTCACGCACTCGCGTTCTTCCATCGGCTTCCAGGTGGCGTACTGCACCGGGAATTCCCCCTTGGCAGTGATGATCTCGTCGCCCGGCTTCCATGTCAGGCCATGCGCCACGGCCGCGAGGCCAGTGCTTGCGCCCGTCGTTAGCGCTACCTCTTCCGGCTTGCTGCCGATGAGTCTGGCGATTGAGGCGCGAAGGCGGTTTGGCACTTCAAAGAACGCGGAATCGTCTACGTGATGTGGAAACGTCTTGGCTTCGAGAGAGGCTTGCACCGCGCGCAGGGAAACGCGGGGCATGGCTGCGTGGGCTGCGGTGTTCAAGTACGCTGCATCTTCAATCTCGAACCACTCCTCCTTCCAGTCAGTTACAGGTTGAGTTGTGGCCATGTTCGCTCCTTATTGCAGTGTGTCCAGACTCCATCCCGGTTAGGTACAATTCACGGGCCAATTGGGCGAGAGAAAAAGTTCGGGGGAGATTCATTCACAATTCCCGCACAGGCCCATGTTATGACCAAGTCACGCACAAATTGTTCGCGCCTACCGGGCGGCGCTGACGAGTTCCCATATTCGCGCGAGATGATGATCGTCGTGTTCGGCGACAAAATACAAATGGTCCACGAGCCGCATCGGCGTCTTCATACGCGGATGGGGAATGGCTCGGGCAAATAGTGATGCGTCCAATTCGTCCACACGCTTCAGCAGTCCTTCTCTTGCAGTGCGGAATTCACTCAGAATCTGTTCCAGTGGGCACGCATTGTGGTTTGCTTCGTCAGTTTTTCGATTCGTCAAGTCTGTTACGGTGAGTTGTTGGCTGGCCGCCACGTAATCGCCCACTCGCGCCAGCCACAGCGGTTCTAGGTCAAGCAAGTGACCCGCGTTTTCCTGAGCCGACCACTTTAATTGTGCTTTCCCGATCAGAATTGTGTGAGAACGGCCACGAAGCACCTCTTCAAGCCTAGCCGGAGTGCCGCGCAGACGTCCGCACAGATTCGGAAGCAGTTTCACGGGAAACGAAAACTCAAACTTGCGTTCGAACCAGATTGGCACCTGACTCATTGGATTTCGCCGATCATGAGGAATAAATTCAGTAGACCTCCTGCCACCAAGTGTCAAACAGGGGCAGTCATGCTTGCCAGTGGCCTAAAAGACGATTATCGTCAAATATGTGCCAATCGCTGGGACCACAAAGAGAGCTCTCGCTGCACAGCACCGTGTAGTCGCGGTGGCTTATGACGGCCTGTGCACGTTTGAGTTTGGGATCGTAGTCGAGATGTTTGGGCTACCACGTCCAGAACTCGACAGTTGGTATTCTTTCTCGGTCTGCGGATTGGAAAACCGTACTGTTCGCGCAACGGGCGGAATCACCGTAACGCCACAAGGAAGTTTGAGTGAGCTCCAGCAGGCTGACACGATTATTATTCCGGGTTGGTGCAAGCCTATTGCGACACCGCCAGAGCCGCTCATCCATGCCTTGCTTAAAGCGCATGAACGCGGTGCGCGTCTTGTCTCAATCTGTGTAGGCGCGTTTGTCCTCGGAGCTACCGGTCTCCTGAATGGCAGGCACGCGACTACGCATTGGAAGTTTATCGACCAGATGGCTCGCGCTTTTCCGCTGATTCGGATTCAACCCGATGTGCTTTATGTAGACGAACAGGACATCCTCACCTCCGCCGGGAGTGCTGCCGGCATCGACCTTTGTCTTCACATTATTCGTAAAGACTTCGGAACAGTTGTGGCCAATAATGTAGCTCGGAGGGCAGTTGTATCCCCTCATCGCGAAGGAGGCCAGGCACAATTCATTGATAAGCCTGTGGGGGAAGAAGCCCATCCCTGGCTTTCACATCTACTGGAGTGGACGCACACGAGGCTGCACACACAAGTGACGGTCGAGCAGCTTGCTAGACAGGCGCACACGAGTAAGCGCACGCTATCTCGCCGCTTCGCGGAGACCACTGGAATGAGTCCACTTCGCTGGATAACAGTGTTGCGGGTGCGGCGAGCGAAGGACCTTCTGGAAACCACAACGCTCTCTATTGAAGAAGTGGCAGAACAGTGTGGCTTCGGGTCTGCGGCAGCGCTACGGCACCATTTCCGTAACCGAGTCAAGCTGAGTCCGAACATTTACCGTGATCGATTCCACCAGGTCGCGCCCGCGGCTCCTTAGAGACCACGAGCTAACTTAGCTTTTGACGGCTGTGAAAGCAGCAGTAGCCGTTTATGGTCGTCGCCTTGATCAGAAACAAAGCGATTTGTCCCAGTAAAAACAAGTCGAGTTTGGTGCTGCTCGCGGTAATTCGCGGTGATGTTCTGAGTCAGCAGGTGAGGGACACGGTCCCGGTTGCTTTTCCTCTCCGCAATGGAATCAGGCGATGGTAACGCCATACAACAGATGATCACCACGCAATACAGGAGAAAGTAATCGCGAGAAAAAGAGCGGCCCTCTATATGAGTTGAGTCGGAAATGAAACAAGAATGGGCTGCAAATCGAGTTCGAGTTAATCAGCCCAACTTGAGGGCCGCCGCCTCGGATTCCGTGCCTGCTGCGACGTTGCCGAATTTACTGTGCGCTGATGGCGATTCGCGCGGGCAGTTGTCAAATGACATCAGCAGTCGAGGCCAGAGAGAGCAGATGTCGAAGGTTAATCACAAACTGTGGCCCAAATCGCCTTGCGCCGGGGAGTCGCGCGATTGATGCATTAAGCCAGCGCGAATCTCTACGGGTGTGTTATCATAATTAGGGAGTGTACTAATCGTATTTCATGATATCGACTATCGCAATCCGAGCTCTCGCCAACGAGCGCAGACTACAGATTCTTGAGTGGCTTAAGAACCCGACAAAGCATTTCCCGCCGCAAGTCGACGGAGATTTGGTGAAGGATGGGGTTTGCGGCTGCCTGATTGCGCGCAAGCTTCGTGTTAGTCAACCGACCACGAGCGAACACATGAAGATTCTGTGCCAGGCCGGGCTGACCCGCCCCAAGCGAATCAAGAAGTGGACCTTCTACAAGCGCGACGAGGTCAAAATCAAGCAAATCAAGAAAGCCATTCTGGCGAAAGTGTAGGAGCCGAACAGGGAAGCATGCTCCCGTGACGCATCACCGAGAAGATGCTCACTACGTCTGGGGAGACAACTGTGGCGGATTGAATCTAGGGCACAGGGTCGGACCCGGAGCGCGATCGGGACGAATTGCTGCTCACCGCCATGCCTACCGGGGTAAACTTGCGCTCTCTTGAGTCAGGCCGGGATGTCTATCGAGCCCATCGCGCTCGGGACATCATTGAAGATTTGCTCCGTCGGACCGTTGCAACTTTTCTCTCACCTTCGAAATGAGCCGCCGCGCTCGTCGCCACAAAGCCGTCTACTACCGGGCCGTCACCGCCGCTCACGGTGGCCGGTTTTTTTCTCGCTCCTCGCGTTTGACCCGTATCGGCTTGGTTGGAAGAGCAATCTTTACTGCATCGGAATTGCGATCGTCACTCCGTTCTGCGTCGAGAAGTTCCTTGGGACCTTGGGAGAAGTGAAGCTTGTGAAAGCCTTGGCCTCGATCGCTTTCGTCGCCGCCCTTGCGAGCCCGGTGCTTCTAGCGGTCATCCGTGGCGATGTTTTGAGCCAGCAGGTGAAGGAGACGGCCCCGGTTGTTGTTTCGAACGATGACCCACCGGGGGCGATCGAGCCCGCGAATACGTTCTACGAGTCGACGCTTGTCTTGTTACGTGTCGTCATGGCTTATCCCGATCTGAATCTAAACCGTGAGAACAGATTTCCGCGATCAGAATTAGTTGTGCAAAGCTGCCGCCTCAAGCTTGCTTGTCACTCGATGGACCAATTGCGGATTATCACCACGCCGCTGACCCATCCAGAAAATTTCATCTCCCAGGTAGCAAGTTTCTCCGAATGGTTCGGTTATTGAGTCTGCTGCGTAGGAGATGGGAGGCCCGATTTTGGTGCGGAGCAACTTACCTGTCGCGAGATCGTACTCATCGAAGCGGGCAACGAACGGCGTATCGTGATCGAGGTGATATTCCTCGACTGCCACACCTGGCCCAAACAGATAATTAAAGGAAAGCGTTTTGTCGTCTGGAGGCACGGGAAGAACATGGATGTCGACGCGGCCAGATTCTCCGATAGTCGCAACAGAATAGATCCGATTCATCCATTTGTGCCCCCCAATATCGTAGGCATCGTCTACCAGAATCAAATAGGCGACTCCATCACCGCCAACCATTCGGGCAGGATGCAAGTTTATGCCCTTCGGAGTGGGCGGGAATTCGAAGAGTTGGAGAATCTTGTCATTCGCGTCCAAAACCGCGCCGGCATACTGCGTCTCTGATTTTTTCTGGTACGACTGATGCCAACCAAAGACTACTATCTTGCCCGAAGAAGTTACAGCCATATGGGTCGGTTGAAAATCAAACGAGACCGTATGGCTGGTCGCGACGTTGCCCTTATCGTCGAAGTGATACAAGTGAAACTCCTGTGCTGGCCGCCCGTAACTAGTACGGTTGGGGAACCTGGCGACGACAACCCCACCGTTGTCAGTCGGCGCAAAAGTAGAAATCCAATCCCTTTGGTCTGGAGTCTGGAATAGAAACGTAGAACCGTCCTGATTCACTCGCACCACCGATTGTTGGTGGACTTCCTTCTCAGGCCGCAAATCAGCTATATAGAAGAACTGACCATTCTGGCCGCACTGGTGCGACCTCCCGGGTCTTTGACCAATCCAGGAAACTGGTACATCTTCAAGGATGTGCTGACCATAGCTTAGGTGACCCGATGAAATGCAGGCGAGGAACAAGAGAGTGACTGTCAATCGAGAAGGCATGGCGCCGCTCCATCCCCTTTGGCACGAACATCATAACCTGTTTTCATCTTTAGAACGTACGGTCGAAGCACTCTTGCAAATGATAACTGTCGAAACCAGGCCATTTTCACTCATTGACCTCGCCGCCACTGTTCAGTGTTGACGGTATCTGTTTATCAACTCGGCAGCCGTACGGCGTCCCTGTTCGCGTCCGGCGCGGGCTGCAGATTCGCGAACCAAGGGATCGAGCAGATTCCCGCCGACCGAGGCAAACGCAGCTTGTGACGCTTCGTCGGGATGGATGACATCGACGTGCGCCCCGCCGCGCCTCAGCTTGGCGGCTGCGGCGTTGAGCGATTCGACGCAAAGCGGCGGTACACGAGCTGGCAGTGTCAGGATAAGGACGTGATCGCACCCCACCGCTAAATCTGCGTTGTCGATGGAATAGACGCCGCTATCCATGTAGCGGCGGCCGCGCAGTGTGACCCTTTTTCTTCCCCACCCCTAGAATGAAGGTTCCGTACCTGCGTCCGTGAACTCATCCATGGTCTTGCATCTCTATAACACTCTCTCCGGGAAGATCGAAGAATTCCATCCCATGTTCGGCAACCGCGTCCGGCCGGCGAATTTCGTGTGCTCGACACCCGCACTTGGCGGAAGATCGGCACCATCAAGACCAAGATGCCCTTCCGGAGCGCCGTGATTGGGAACGACGGCAAGATGCTCTATGCGATGGCTCCAGAAAAGCACAGTATTTTGGTGATAGATACCGTGAAGATGAGCCAGATCCGCGTCCTCAAAGTCAGCGGAACGCCCGCGCTAGCTCTAGTCGCACCTTGAGCTAGTCACGACCCACTCTAGTCGCGACATGAATGATTTTAGAATCGCTGACGTAACATCGCGATTACACTCATTGATCCTGCGGAGGGGGTTTTGAGTGTAATCGCCTGGTTTCGCCAACGATCCCATCCACTCGACTCACGATCTCGACTGGCGGCGACAATTAGCAAGACCCCGTGTTCACATGGACGCACCAGTGTCTACTCGGAGACGGTCGGCCTTCCTGAAAGTCTGCGATTGGCCTAGCTGGAGGTTTGGCTCGTGGCATGCTAGCTGTGAGGTGAGAGAGCTAATTTATGAAGTCTATTGGCGTCCAGCATGTCCTTGCTGTGTTGTGCTTACTTTTGCTTGTCTTTGCGCAATCGAGCAGCCAGGAAGGACATAAGTCGAGGCCAAGTTCACGTGCCTACATTACCCGGTATTACATCGAAGATCCTAGTCCCGGCTCAACCTACGAGACAGGGCCTCTCCACATCCTCTTCAGCGACGGAACGCATGTCATCCAGGACTTGCCGCCCAAGGAGAAGAGCACAGAGAATAACATCGTCTTCAACCAGGAAGGCTTTTCCGATGTTCAATTGGCCGAGGACCGGAAAACAATTGGCTGGGCTGAAACCTACGACAACTGTTGTACTTCGTATGCCGTCCCCTTGTGTGTTGTGCTTTATCGCTCAGGAAAGATCGTTCAGCGGATACATTCGGCACAAATGGTGTGGCACTGGATGTTTGTCGATGGCGGAGAGCGGGTGGCCATTGTATGGGGTCCGACCCATGGTCCAGAGGTTGGCGATTACATGCTGTACAACGTCAGGACGGGCAAACTACTTGCAGAGGTCTATGGAGACGCAGAAAGTCAGGCGCTCAAGCCAGATGCACCCCAGTGGGCGAAGAGACTAGAAGAGCGTTTGAATGGAGTCCCGCAAGGTAAATGACTCCCACCTTAGATTGTTGACGAAAAATCGCGATTACACTCGTCGACCCGGTTTCTGAGTGCTCGCCTGTTCTCAACAATCGTTCAGACCGGCTCTACACTAAACATAGCGGGATCACCTATTCCTCCGGAAGTTTGTCTTCGAGTTCACTGGCTAGCTTGTGTACGTCTGTAGTTTTACTGAATGATTGAACCTCTTGCTTGGAGGAATCGACGTTCACGCCCATGTGTTGGCAGAGTTTCTGCAACATCTGAAGGATGGTGGTCAGTTCTTGTTCAGAAAGCATGCCAACTTGAAGATCGAGGCGCGAGCGCCGTTCCGATTGACGGGCCATTCGACTTTGACTGATTAGCACGAAGGTAGTCAAAAACACGCTTTCCGTAGAGACGACCAGCGCCAGCACGCCGAAAGGAAATGGATCAAATGCTTTGATTCCAGGGATTACGTGGAGATTCGCCAGGCTCCAGGCCGAAATCAGAATCAATTGAGCGAGCAAAAATCCCATGTTGCCGACAACTTTCATAATTACATCGCTAGCTCGCTCAGTAAGAGTCCGGCGATTGACGGCGTCATGCTCCAGCTTGGCGATTGCGTCAATGTTGTATTGCGTAGGATTTGCGGCAACTTGGTGTGGCAATTGATTTTCTATCGGTTAGCTCCCAGAAGGCTTGTTGATCGAGTCGCTCTGATCTGTCGGCACGGGAAAACCCAACGGCTAAAATCCAACACGATGCGAAAGTGTACCCTCACAGCGACTCGTAGATAATTGGATGCGGGGTTGCCGAATGAGGTGATCGGGAGACGGCTTCTTGGCGCGGTTCGTGGATAGCTGTTGATAAATCCCGATTACGCTCATTGACCGAGCCTCCCACGTTTGGGGGACACCTAGCCTGAATAGCCAGTTCGCATGAACTCATCGTGAAGCTCTGTTCTTGCATTACGGACGTAAAACTCTTCGCGTAGTCCGCTGCCCTCGAAGCGCACGACGAGGCGGTAACCGTCCTTCTCACGATACAGATCGTAGTAGCGAATATCGGGGTGACGGAAGCCTCCGCTGACCGTGTTCTCCGTTCCTAAAGAACCTGCTGACTTGTCGAAGGCCGTTAACGGCACATCCGCCAAAGTCAAAGCGGCGACTACCCGTCTCAGTGATGACGCTGATATGGAAGTCGCTGAAGCAGTCGTCCCCGTCGAAGCCGCGCCACTCGAACGACACCTCCGTTGAATCGCCTTTAATCCGAATATCCGCGCTGGTTTCCACTGGGCTAGAAGTATACGCGGGGTGGCATTCCGACAGTTGACGTAACATCCCGATTACACTCATTGACCCGGTCGTGCCTGCTATTGTCCGATGGAGCCGTTCCGGTGGGACCGTTCGCCTTGAAAGAAGCGGTGGCGCAACATGGTCTGGCCAAGCAGAAAAAAGATGACTGCCAAGAAGACTATAAACAGGAACTGTCCAATTCCGAACGAGGGTGGCTTTCGTCCTGCAGGGTCCGTCGTATTCAATGGACTGGCCATAGTTGATTCTAACCACCTCGGTCAATTTTGGCGCGGTTCCACAGGGGCAAACTGGCGTAACATCCCGATTTCACTCATTGGCCTCAAGTCGGCCAGTTCTCAATGAGTGAAATCGCCTGTGGGTGTTGAAAAACTCCCTTTTCGTCTCAAACAGCCAAAATTGGGGGATAGAAAATGTCTAGCGGACCCGAGAAGATCGATTGTGGAGCTTCCTGACGCGATTTTGTTTTTGCGAATTTCACTGGTAGGAGTTTTTCAACAGCCACGCCTGATTACATCAACTGGCGATCACTCTAACGGTTCGAAGCGTGGGGATTGAACGCCGAGTGCTGCGAACGCCTCATCCATCGTGCGCACAACTTGCAGGAGAGGCCGCGTTTGCTCTCCCGCGATCTGAAACATTCGAAACAGACCAAATGCAAATGTCTGCGGGGCCACGACAACACGAGGCCGCCCAGCCGAGTTCGGAAGGCCCGGTGTCTGGCGCGCCAGTTGGCGGAGAAGTTCGCTGGAGACCGCAAACTCGATGACCGATGAGAAATCCACAATACCGAAGCTGGCATCGGTCGCGGTCGCATACTTCCAGGCCGCCTCGTGAAACTCTCTCGTCGATTCATCCGTGAGCCGACCCTCAAATCGAGACAAAAGGATTTTGTTCACAGGGTCGAATTCAAATCGGAAAACCATTTGAGAACCTATTCTACCTTTTGAAAGCGTCGCTAGCGCAAAATCCCCATAGCTCTCATTAACCGGGGGTTCTGAGTGTAATCGCCTGTTAACATCAGGCAACGATGGAACTGTGCAGGATGCGACCTGAAGTGTTGAGGACAAAAGCAGCAGTTGTTGTCACGTTGCTTGCGCTATCGCTATCGGTCGGAGGGCAATCTGCACCCCCATTTCCCAAAGGCGCACCGCAACATTTCCAGTTGAGCAAGTACGTCAATCAAACGCTCGGGTTCGAGTTGTCATATCCATCTAGCTATCATCCTTCGGAGTCCCCAGTACCTTCCCCGCCATCCTACACGGAGCAATGGGAAGTGCTGCTGTATGCCACCACGGGAAGCGGTCAAGCCCGGTGCGAAGATGAAGGTGAGTGTGACAAATTCGGCAGAATGATTATCGCGCTCGACCGGCGACGTTTCGACCTTCATGCAATCGAGAGGTATTACGCACATACGGGGTGGGCGCAGCCGGTGTCTTTTCATGTCGACGGAAATACCTTTTACTGGTATGGCCCCGGCGGTGGCGGAGTAACGTACCCGGACACGTTCCTCTACGATCTGAACGGACGCATTCTGATTATCGAATTCGATGGTCCATATCCCCCGGATAGCAAGTCACCCTCTGAGGAAACCAAAGGTGTTGAAAAGGCTGTCCTCCAAAGCTTTCGGTCGCGGAGTAAACCGCGACCGGGTAACTGACGAAAAATCCCCATTACACTCATTGACCTCGGGACTGGGGTTCTGAGTGTAAACGCTTGTTCTCGTCAGCGAACTGTTGTGCCACAATAGAAGCCCAGTTTGAACCTCTCCCACCACTTTAGGAGCCTGATGCAGAGATCACTTCGTCGGGTTCGCCGCAACGGTGGCGTTTGCCCCGGAGTTACGGTGATATCTCGCGTGACTATCGAGAGGAATTGCGGTATCTTCGCTCGACGCCGCAGGAGTTTAGAGAAAATGAGGTGTGTTGCGCGTCGCTACAGAGAGGCTTTGGCACTGGCCGCTGTCATCCTTGCCCAACTTCTAGTTGCTTGCGGCGGTGGATCGTCAGGATCAGGCGGTCAGTCTCCGCCTCCGCCTTCTAACCCAGTGCCGGCCATCGTTTCTCTCAGCCCGAACTCAGCTAACGCAGGCGGGGTTGCATTCACGGTGACTATTACAGGGTATGACTTCATTTCCTCATCCAGCGTTCAATGGAATGGCAGTGCGCGGACAACGACATATACGTCAGGCACGCAGTTACAGGTGCAAATCACCGCTTCCGATATCGCCAGTTCAGGTTCGGCGACGCTGAGCGTCACGAACCCAACTCCCGGGGGCGGAAACCCCCTTCCTTGGACTGGCCGGGGTCAATGAGCGCTAACGCCTGGTTTACAACATTTAGTATTGTTGGAGGCCGTGCCCGAAGAGAACCTTAGCGCCTTGTGGATGTGGCACACTCGGGCTTGCATTGAACCCACTCGACCCCCGTACTCCGCGAAATCACCACCGTATCTATCGGACCGCCTACCAAGTCGGGTTGATACTTAGCCGTCAGTTCGACGAGTTTCCTCGCGCCCGCTACTACCCGCTCCCTGATTGCCAGTCCTGCCACTTGCGAGTCGAGACTGTTTTTCCAATCCTGGGACCTCAGAGTCCTACCTGCGACAAATTCTTGGGTGACCGTCGTTTCTCCCAACACGTTTGTAAAAGGAGCGTCGTCTGTCGGCAAGCTCTTTGTCGAATAGCCAACTCCAAAAGGCGTTCGATGAATACTAACCTCGATCAACACCCGCCGATGATCCTCATCAAAACCCGCAAAGATAGCGGTCGTTAGTGTCTGCGGCCAACCTTCTTCGGGATGCCCCAGAATGTCAGGTTCGAGTCTGGCCGCAACCTCTGCACCGTACGCCTCGGCGAGTTTCCGAATCAATTCATGCCGAGGAGCATTCCTGAGGCCGCGAAATTTCCGTCTTGCTATATCCGTTGCGTCCCACGCTCCATGCGCAGACGCTTTGCTCGTATAGCCCGTATTTGCATAGACGAGTCGACTGTCAAGCGCGATGATTTTGCAACGGTGAAGAGATACACCTTTGTCGCTCAAGTTCAGGCTGTCCGCTGCAACCACAACATAATCACCTGCCGATTCAACCACTACGATGGAGCCGCTGTTCAGTTGTCCGCTAAGGGTTACTGGCGTTGTCAACGCGATGGCTGAGACAAGCAGAATTTTAAGAGTAGCGGTGCAGAAGTTCTCTGGCATTGGGTGATTCGTGCGAGTACTTGCGCTCGATTGTAGCGTACTGCCCGAGTGTCACGAGTCAGTTGGTGATAAATCTCAATAGCAGTCATTGACCTTAGGATTAGCAAATTCTCAATGAGCGAAATCGCCTGTTCTCGACAGTAATCCTCTGGCAGGCGACAATCGAGCAATGGAACAAGAACGAGCTGACGCTGTTTCGTCCATTGCTGCTGTCCGACAGGCATGGCTGGACGCAGTGAAAGCCGGTGATGCTGAGCGGCTCGCCGCGCTGGTCACTGACGACGTTGTCGTAGTGCATGGCAACGGACGTTGTGTACGCGGTAGAGATGAGTTGAAGGTAGATTTTCTGCGTGGTTTCGAAGCATTCTCAATTGAGCAGAATGTCTCGTCGGTCGAAATTGTCATTCGCGGGGCGTGGGCTATTGAGATCGGCGAAGTCGAAAGCAGGCTCACCCTAAATTGCGGAGGCGAATCAACGCACGTTCAATCCACTACGGTTGTCGCGCTCAATCGGCAGCCGGACGGGTCATGGAAAGTCGGACGTGTACTTGGGTTGGCGTAACATCGCGATTACACTCAGAACTCGGGCGCGCCGGTGTATCGACTGATTTGGTTATTACGAGCATGGGCGGCGGGCGCTACAGCACATAGAGTCGCAGCATCCACCAAACAAGGAAGATCGCAACGATTGCCCCCGCAATATGGACGATCCAGTCGCCACCCGTTTTCGGATTGCCGAGATTGAACACGATGGAATCGTAGCACGCGGCTCAAACAAGGCTGCAATCGGTAGTTGGCGAAAAATCCCGATTACGCTCAAAACCCCCTTTCTTGGACTGGCCGGGGTCAAAGAGTGAAATCGCCTGATTGCATCAACTACTCTCACCTCTGCATGAACTCAAGGCTGTCCTTTTTTCAACACGAAAATAATGAAATTTGGTACGCGAAGTTCGTCTTCGAGTTCCGGGTAGCGCCTTAAGCTATCTGGGTCCACCGTGGGTTCCGAGATCGAAACTATGGTCATCAAGAAAGCTCAAGTCCTGCACGTCTGCAACGCGGTACGCATCCTTTCCGGTTCCCAGCTTCTTGGCTGCAATGATCATCGGCTCACAGAAATCTCTGATCCAAGCAGGTGCCAGTTGCATCCACTGTTGGCTGAGACTCACTTCTGTTCATTGTGTTCATGGCTTCCACACTACACTGTGGAATAGTTGTTGCAAAATCCCGATTACACTCATTGACCCCGACCGGCCTTCTTTCAGGATGGGGATGTCGGGGTCAGGACTTCCAGTGGGCGAGGGAATGCTACAGCCGCATTAGAAAACTACACATTTCTAACATCCGGGATGGGAGTGGAGCGACCCAATGTTTACGCATCCAAAAGAAGCAGCTTGAATACGGGATTTCTAACATCCGAAGTTCAAACTGAGGCTCGGAGCTAACCGACTTCCGACCGTTCAGCCCGTCGTGACCCAAACTCCTGTTGTAACCCTTTTCAGGGAATCGAATTCCCTGATCCTTCCCTGTTAACTCCCTGTTCCATTTGGACGAGTGAGGAGCGTTTTCTCCAGCAGATTGTGGCGCTTAGAGAGATCTGCATCGAATTTAGGGCCCAGAATCTAACAGATTCCCTGTATTTTTCCCTGTTAGCAGGTAATTCGGCGGAGAAGAGTTAGCGCGGGACTGCTTGCACTACCAACAAGTCTGAAGTGCAGAGAAATCAGCCTGGATTGCTCTAAAAATCGCGGGAAATGGCCGCAATTCTGCTCTTCTTTCTTTCAAACCGGACCAGAGAAAGTCTTGCTCTCAACTCCTCAAACCAGCTTTCGAGCCTCTTTCTCTGGAGGCCAGACACGCATTCCGGTTTCAACGGTTCCAGCAGGCGAATGCATCGCGATCACAAATCGATGATGTAGCGAAAGCGCCCGTGACTTTTGTCCGCCTTCGGAAACGCCGTCGCTTACAAAAAAGGGCGTTTCTCGGTACTAATCCGACCGACGAAACGAGGAACTGGGTTAGTACCAAGTTGTTGTCAGCTCTCTTTTACGCCGAGCTCAGGCAAGTTCGTAGCGATCAAGGTTCATCACCTTGTTCCACGCAGCCACGAAGTCCTTCGCAAACGCCTCCTTTGCGTCGTTACATCCATAGACTTCCGCGATTGCCCGCAGCTGCGAGTTCGAACCGAACACCAGGTCGACACGCGTGCCGGTCCACTTGATTTTGCCCGTCGCGCGATCGCGCCCCTCATACACGCCTTCGGAAGTAGAGGAGGGCTCCCACTTCGTATTCATGTCGAGCAGGTTGACGAAGAAATCATTCGTCAGC